>Ga0265327_10000681_pt1 | contig 54587 bp, 44 predicted proteins | sample 41621metaG_FD_202089 | JGI IMG/M metagenome (GOLD analysis project Ga0265327, IMG submission 202089) | Rhizosphere microbial communities from Carex aquatilis grown in University of Washington, Seatle, WA, United States - 4-16-21 metaG | ecosystem: Host-associated > Plants > Roots > Rhizosphere... | reverse complement strand
GAGGGTGCTCTATCACCATCGCACGCAGGGGAAGGCTGTCGAGGGCGTGCACATTCGGGGCATCACGGACGCGTTGCGGGCAGATGGTGTGGAGGTGGACATCATCTCCTTGCCTGGGGCTGATCCCTATGCGTCACCCAAGGCCATGTCGCCCACGAAACAGGCCACGTCGCTGATGAAATTGGTGGCCCGTTTTCCGGAGCCTCTCTTCGAGTTGACCGAGGTGGCCTACAACGTTGTGGCTGCATGGCGGGTATGGCGCTATCTGTCCAGCAAGGGGACGGTGGATTTCATTTACGAGCGCTACTCCCTGTTCATGTTTGCGGTCGTCTGGCTGGCGAAGTTGAAGAAGATCCCGATGATCCTGGAGGTCAACGATTCGGCCATGGTCGAGCGTGTGAGGCCGCTTTACTTCTTGCGCATTGCCAAGGCCATCGAGGGGTGGACATTTCGGAACGCGTCAGGCCTGGTCTTCGTGTCGAGTGTGTTTCGCGACCGCATGCAGGCGGCGCATGGCACCATCGCGCCGGCAATCGTCACGCCCAATGCTGCCAATATCGACAAATTCACCGCCACGCCGGAGCAGCGTGCCGCTGCCCGTTCGAAATGGGGGCTTGATGGCAAGGTGGTGTGTGGCTATCTGGGGGCTTTTTTGCCCTGGCATGCAATCGACAAATTTGTGTTTGAAATTGCAGACCAGCTCAAGTCCCGTCCTGATCTGGTTTTGTTGCTCGTTGGCGATGGCTCCACATTTCCAGAGGTGCAAGAGTTCGTCAGTCAGCGAGGGCTGAAAGAGCAGGTCATTCTGGCCGGGCGTGTGGCTCACGACGATGTGCCCGGCCTGCTTGCAGCGATGGACATGGCCATTTTGCCCAGCGCAGGTGATTACACCTCGCCAATGAAGCTCTTTGAGTTCATGGCCTGTGGCATCGCGCCTGTCGCGCCCAGTTTCCTGCCTATTCGAGAGGTGTTGAAGGAGGGGGTGACCGGCTGGACATTTACCCCAGGCCGGTTGGATGAAGCAGTGCAGATGGTCCTGTCCAAGAGCGTGGACACGCACGCGCTCCAAAGCGTCGGTGTGGCGGCACGCGCGTATATCGCGGCGGAGAGGCAGTGGCGCCATAACGTGGTGCAACTGGTCGAGTTCGTGAAGGGCCTGCAAGGGCGTTGATGCTGCGGTGATTCAGGTCGTTTGGCTTGAGGGACATTTTGAGGTTGGTCACTCAAATGGGGTCTCCCTCGATCAGGTAGGCCGCTGCTATGATTCGCCAAGCTTTTAGCGGTGAAGCTTGGCGTCAAACTTGTCGGTGTTTTCGGGCGGGGAATCATTTAAATCCTGCTCGATATTCACGATATGAATGCCTGGTTCGCAAGCTAGCGTATATACAAGCATTCGAATTGAGCATGGAGAGTTGACTTGACACCTACGGCCACCACCACAGATTTTGGTTCAGTGCGAATCGCCGTTTTGCTGCCTTGTTTTAACGAAGGCTTGTCCATTCGCAAGGTTGTCGCGCAATTTCGCGAGACGCTGCCAACGGCTAAAATCTACGTATTTGACAATTGTTCGACAGACAATACCTCGTCCGAGGCATTGGCCGCAGGGGCCGAGGTGCACAAGGAGCCGTGGCCGGGTAAGGGTAATGTGGTGCGTCGAATGTTCTCGGATGTCGATGCCGATGTGTATGTCATGGCAGATGGCGACGGGACATACGACCACACAGCCGCCCCCAAGATGATTCAGCGCTTGCTGGACGATCAGTTGGACATGGTTGTCGGTACGCGGATGGGTGTCTACGATAACGCGCACCGTGCCGGGCATGGCTTGGGTAATCGCCTGTTCAATGGCATGTACAGAAACTTGTTCGGCCCGCTTTTTACCGATATATTTTCGGGATACCGAATTTTCTCGAGGCGGTTCGTCAAGAGTTTCCCCGCTATTTCAAGTGGCTTCGAAACTGAAACCGAAATGTCGGTCCATGCCTGTCAGTTGCGCATGCGCATTGCAGAGATCCAGACCCCATATGGAGCACGCCAGGAGGGGTCTGTCAGCAAGTTGAGAACTTTTCGGGATGCGTTTCGCATTCTCTTTACTTTCCTGATTCTGTTCAAAGAGATCAGGCCAGCCAGATTTTTCGGTGTGACAGCCATAGGTTTGTCGCTTGTGGCGATATTGTTGGCCCTGCCTTTGCTGATTACCTACTATCAGACAGGCCTGGTTCCCCGATACCCGACGGCCATCCTGGCGACGGGTTTGATGATCCTGGCGGGTATTTCAACCGTTTGCGGCCTTGTTCTGGATAGCGTGGCGCGAGGGCGCCTGGAGCAAAAGCGGATGTGGTACTTGAGCTCGGGAGCCTTGAAATGAGTGCGTCGGAGCGTGCGCCTGATGCTCGGGTGACTGATTCGCGACCAGGCCTGGCCTGGTTGGCTGGTTTTGGTGTGCTACTGGCGATGGCCTGTTTCGGTGTGTTCGAGGCCTGGTCCTTGCGGTCCTCCCTGTGGGAGGACGAGCTCATCGCGATCACGCATGGCCTGCAACCTGCCTGGAGCTTGCCGATCGAGGTGCTTCGCAACGATATTCATCCCTTCTTGTATTTTTTGCTGCTCAAGGGGTGGACTGCGTTCAACAGAGGTTCTGATCAGTGGGCCTTGGCCAGCTCTATCGTCTGCTTGCTGTTCAGCACTTTTGTTTTGTACAAGACGGTGGCCAGGTATCACGGAACGACGGCTGCGCTTTGGAGCGTCGCGGTGCTGTGCTCGCTGCCCTATTTCCCGTGGGCCGCATCCAATTTGCGGATGTATGCGTTGATGCCTGCCACAGCCTTGCTTTGTTGGGTTGCGAACAGATCCATGTTGGGCGAGGGTTCGTGGAAGTCTGCGGCGTTCATGTTGTTCGTGCAGTTGGCGCATGCCTACACGCACGCCATCGGCTTCTTCTTTTGTGCCTTCATTGCCCTGGCGGCACTCATTGACGACTATCGCGCGACGCCGCGTCAAAATTTTCAACGCTGGTTGATCGTTCAGTTTGTTTTTGCCTTGGCCGTGTTGCCGGTTTTGGGGAACTCTCTGGTTCGCGGAACCGAGCGCTTGGCTGCGCCTGATCTGACTGGGATGCTGGCCTACCCAGTTCAGTTGATCTGGGCGTGGGATTGGCAACTGGCAGGCCCCCTCGCGTTCATTGCTGGTGCAGCGTATTGGGTGTTGGTGCTTTTGGGTGTCGCTCACGTGCGCTCCCGCATCTCCACCGCGGTCATGTGCATTGGCGTGCTCCTTGCCTGCATCACTTTTGGCATGCTGGGCAAACCCATGTTCAAGGCGCCTGTCTACATGGCCAATATCTTGCCCTTCATGGCGATGGGGGTGGGCGCAGGTGTTTCGCGTGCCACTTCTTTGGCTGTCAGGTTAGGCGTCGGTGCAATCGTCGTGGCAATGGCTTGCTGGTCGATGTGGTCCGCCCGGGTGCCTCATCTGGAGGAGAACTACAAGCCGGCAGCCTTGTACGTCAAGCAGCATGCGAAGCCTGGCGACGTGGTGGTTGTCCCCCATTACAGCGTTTTTTGGGGGGTGGCTCGCTATGCCGTTGCTCCTGAGTGGGGGGCTCCGCTGGAGGTCATGCCGCTGAACCCGAATGCGGCATGGGCCAGATTGTTGGCAAAGCTTGGTCCTGTCTGGACGCAGCGCCTGGGGCTTGTGCCCAAGACTGATTACCTGCTCTCCAACGGCGTTCGGTATGTGACGGGGGTGAACGCGACCGGGCACACCGAGCGACCCGTCAACGTGTGGATCATTGATCGCATGAACTACGACGAAACGGTCGAGTTGGCAACGCCAGTGAAGGTTCAGGAAGTGGTTCGTTTTGGCGTTGAGATGGCAGTGCTGCGCGCCACGCCTGATGCACAAGGGATCAAGCTCATCCCGAATCCCCTGGTGCCCTGAGTCCTGCAAACAATCAGCGCACCAAGCCTGGCGGGGCGCCACAGAACGTGGCGCGCATTGCGCTTCTGGTTCTGGATGAACGCATTCCGGCCATCCTGCTGAAGTCGCGTCGTCTGCTTTGCGATGTGGCGTCAGCAAGAAAAAAGGCTGAACCCCTTTCGGAGTTCAGCCTTTTTTGTTGAGCTGAGCAAGTGGCGCTGTTCGCGCCTGGAACCTGATCAGAACTCGATGGCGCCCATGTCTGCTGCCGTGCCGTTGACGGGGCGGGCGATCGGGCCGAAGGTTGGCTTCGAGAAGGTCGTGGCAGGTTGGTACAGCACCGGGTAGGCTGCCACGGCAGTCAGGTTGGCCTGAGCGGTGTTGACGATCGACGTGCCACTCACCGGGGTGAAGGTGGATGAGCTCACAGGGCTGACGGTGCTGGTCACCACGTTGGCCTTGCCGGTCAGGATGCCGGGCACGGGGTGGTAAGGATCATCCAGGCCCCAGGTCGAACGGATGAAGTTCTTGCCCAGGTTGATGGTGCCACCTGTTGTCCAGCCAGGAGCCACGTCGCTGGGCATACGCAGCCAGATGTCCACGCCGGCGGCGCTGGTGATCACGTTGTTCCAGATCTCGGCCGTCTGCTTGGTGGTGGACATCTGGAAGACCATCGTCCAGCCAGCATTCATGTAGATGGTGTTGTGATAGAAGTAGAGCGTGCCGGGGCGGAAGGAGGCTTCGCTGCCCATGTGGTCACCACCGTAGTGGATGGGAGAGCCCGTATCGCCGTTCTTGACAATGACGTTGCCGTACACATAGGTCGGGGCGTATTGCGAGAAGGTGGCTGCGGTGGCAGACCAGTCTTCCGGCTCGACCAGATCCATGGAGTGAGCGCCTTCGGTGATGTGGTTGTAGCGGATCACGGTGCCCAGCGAGCGGTCCTTGATGCCGATACCTTGAGAGGTGGGGACCAGGGGGCCAAGGCGGTTGAACTCGTAGGTGATGCGCAGGCTCGATGCATAGATGTTATGCAGGAACATGTCGTTGGCGGCACCGTTGCTGTAGAGGTAGTTGCCAGCGATGCGGATGTCCTGGGAGATGGTGGACATGCCGGCGCCCACGTCAACAGAGCGGGTGAAGATACCGTTGGTGCAATCATGGATCACGTTGTCGGCGATCGTGATGTTGGCGCCGCGCTCCACCCAGATGCAACCACCGAAGCTGTCATAGGCCTGAACGCCACCCAGCGAGTTGGTGAAGGTGTAGCCAGGCTTGGCGTTACGCAGCTCCAGGCCGTCGATCTGGATGTAGGTGGGATAGGCGGCAGACCAGCTTTGCGTGTTCAGGCGGTCCACCATGATGAGCGCACGCGTTTCCTGGATGTTGCCGGAGCTGGCGCCGGTGTAGGCCAGGCCCTTGCGAGCCACGGCGTTTTGACCATCGATGATGGGGCGCTCGCCGTTGGGGCCCTTGACGCCGCAGACACGGACGGGGGCCGATGCAGTGCCATTGGCTGCCAGCAGGATGTGGCCGCGGTAAGGCGTGGCGCTGTAGAAGATGCGCACGGTGTCACCGGCTACCAGCTTGTCCCAGGGGACCAGATCCAGCGTGGCGAGTTGCCCTGTGCCGGGGCCAACCTGGTAGTCGGTGCCCGAACCGGAGGGTTGGCAGGCTGCCGTGACCGTTGAGCCGGTTGTCGTTGTGCCAGTGGTCGTACCAGTCGTCGTACCCGTGGTGGTGCCCGTCGTCGTACCGGTTGTCGTGCCGGTGGTGGTGCCCGTGGTCGTACCGGTTGTCGTGCCGGTGGTGGTGCCCGTGGTCGTGCCAGTTGTTGTACCAGTCGTTGTACCGGTGGTGGTGCCCGTCGTCGTGCCGTCTGGCGAGGTGGTGTTGGAGACGGTCACCGAAACGGGTGTGGAGGTGCCCTTGTTGCCTGCCTTGTCATATGCCACCGCAGTCAGGGTGGCCGAGCCGTTGGCGAGCGTGGCGGTGTTGACGCTGAAGGTGAAAGGGCTGGCTGTGTCCGTGCCACTCAAGGTGCCGTTGACATACAACTCAACCTTGGCCACGCCCACGTTGTCGCTGGCCGAAACGGCGACGGCCACGGCGCCACTGACCGCTGTGCTGGCGGATGGCGAGGTGATGGAGGCTTTCGGGGCGATGGTGTCCGTATAGGCGCGGCGAGCGGCGTATGCGGCAAAAAGTGTGCACGCGCTGACCAGGACAATGCCTGCCTTGGCCTTGCGGCTGCCAGAAACGCGGTGCGTGATGATCTTGGAGGACTTCGACATGTTCAACCTTCTCGACTTGGGCGTGTATTCGCTCAGGGCGATTTCAATCCCCACCAGTTCCTGCTTGGAACGGTGATATTGAAATACTCGACTTTGGGGTAATTGAGATACCAGGTGCGTTGATATTCAGGATCGGATATGTCCTGTTTTTATCCCCCTTATTCGAGGGGCGCCTGGAAGTGAGAGTCTTCCCGCTGTCGCCGGGGCGGTGTCCTTCGGGACACACATTGCGCCATCTGCGTGGAGTTGAGAGCGATACTGCATTTCTCTATGGGGTTCAGCGTTGAAACTCGATATATCCGTGTAGGTGTGAAAGAACTGCTCGTTTCATCACCGTGAGGGCAGTGTAAAGGCAACCCCCTAGTTCGATGTTTGCTACTCCGTGACCGCGCGTCGCATTCTGTAACTCACTGTAATCATCGCAATGGGTTTTGGCGCGTGAATCAGGTGTGATTTTCCGCACGAGAAAATCAAAGGTGGATTCTGTTATCTGGCGCCGATTCAAAGTATTCGTGATGCGGTTCACGAATGCTTGCCGCCTTCGGGCCGCGAATATCCCCGCTCATCCCGGCCGAGGGGGCTCCCCTGTCATTTCTTGTTTCATAAAGCCGGCAACCGACAGGGGCCGGGGAGCGCAGCAAGATGCTCGCGATGCATTGTTTGTCGTGAATAAACCCCTGCGAGGGAGGCGTTTCTGATCCACAAAGACAAACGCCAGCCTCGGTTGGCCCAAGGCTGGCGTGTGGATCGCTTGCCGACTTATCCCCGCAAGCTGTGGATAAGCTTGTTGGCAAGCCTTTGGTAAGGTGCGTTTCCCCTGGGAAACACCCTGGAATGCCTCGAAATGAGGCAGTTTTGTGACTTAGTTCCGTGAATCGGGCTGGTGCCCGGCCAATGGCGCTCAGGCGCGGCGGCGGGACACCAGCATCAGGCCGCACAGCCCCAGGCCCATCAGGGCCCAGGTGCCGGGTTCTGGCACGGCGGTGGTGGCCTGCACGGCCACACCATCGATCGACATATAGGCCTTTTGCGCCGAGGAGGCCAGCATGAAGGACAGCTGCTGGCTGCTGGCCGTGGCCGTGAAGGTCAGTGACTGGTTGGCCCAGCTCGAGCCCAGCGCCAGTTCAGCGCCCGAGCCGATGGTGGCGCCGTCCAGCAGCACGCTGATGGCGTTGCTGCCCAGGTAGCTGATGCTGCCGTAGGTGTAGCCGAAGTTGCCGGCTTCCCAGGACACGGTGTATTGCTGACCAACTTGCAGGCCGCTCAGGGTCTGGCCAAAGCGCTCCATATAGGAACCATAGGCGCCCAGGCCCACCCAGGTGCCGCCGTCGGTCGACACGGTGGGGGTGGCGCCAAAGCGCAGTTGGCCGGCGACGCCCACATTGTTGGCGGCATCCATGATGTCGGGCGTGCCTTCGAAGATGGTCCAGCCGGTGGGCACACCGTTGTTGGTGATCGGGCCGGTCAAGGAGCCGTTGACGACGAGGTTCTGCGCGGCGAAGGCAGGCGACGAGGCCATCAGGGCGGCCAGGGCAATGTGACGGAGAGACATCATGGTGCGGCTTCTCGGGAGGGCGCCCTGCAAATCAGGCGCGGAAACAAACGTGTAACGAATTGTGGCCTTGCCTGAGCCTGCCTCACCATCCCCTGGCTACTGGGGTGCAGGGCGATGAACGCGCAAATGCGTGAATTCGTCACGTCAGCGCGGGCGATGGCCTGAGGCCAGGAGCCACTAACATGGGCGCTTTCATGAATCCGGCTCGTCAAAGAGTCCCCACGCTGTGAGCACTGGTCTTTTCACCTCCTTGCCTGGTCTGGCCGTTGCGCCCTCCAAGGCCGATCCCAACCCCCTGGTGATCTACCACGGCAAATGTCCGGATGGCTTTGGTGCCGCCCTGGCCGCCTGGCTGTACTTTGAAGGGCAGGGCGAGTACCTGGGCGTCACGCACGGCAAGATCAACGACGTGGCCGAGTTGCCTGCGCTGGAGGGCCGGGCCGTCTACATCCTGGACTTCTCGTTTGACGAGTTGATCATGCAGGGCATCGACGAGCGGGCGGCCAAGCTGGTGCTGCTGGACCACCACAAGAGCGCGGCCGACAAGCTGGGGCGCTTCCAGTGCCGCTGTGGCGCGGTGCACTTCGACATGTCGCAGTCCGGCGCCATGCTGTCGTGGAAGTTCTTCTTCCCCGAGCAGGAGGTGCCCGATCTGATCCGCTTCATTCAGGACCGTGACTTGTGGAACTGGGCTTATCCGGAAAGTGCGGCCTTCCTGTCGGCGCTGGATCTGGAGCCCAATGAGTTCCCGCGCTGGGCCGAGATCGCCGCGTTCAAGGCCGAGCAGGTGAACGAGTTCTGCCAGCGCGGCACGGCCATGAACGAGAAGTTCATCAGCCTGTGCAAGGACATCGCACAAGGTGCCTCGCCTCTGACCTTCAATGGGCAGCAGGGCGTGATGGTCAACTGCCCTGGCGCGTTCACCAGCGAGGTGGGCAATATGTTGTCGGCCGAGTGCGGTAGCTTTGCCTTGTTGTGGAGCGTGTCCAAGGACGGCACGGTCAAGATCGGCTTGCGTGCGGTGGCCACCTACAACGCCATCCCGCTGGCCGAAGCCATGGGCGGTGGTGGGCACCCGCAGGCCTGCGGCTTCCGCATGGGGCCGGAGCGCCTGCCTGAGTTGCTGACGGGCGTGTTCTGGTCTGACCCGGAACAGCGGCCCGTCGCCTGATCACACCGGGCGGTTCTCGTTGGGGTTGCGCACCGGGCCCATCAGCGCCAGGCCTTCGGCGTAGGTGATGGTGTCGAAGGTGACGTCGTACTTGGCTGCGGCGTCGGCGATGCGGTCGAGCTTGGCAGCCGTGTCCAGCTTCTTGAGGTCGTTGCGCTCCAGGTAGAGCAACTCCAGCAGCTCGTTGTACACGGTGCCTTCGTCAATGGGCAACACATAGAACATCGCGCCCTTGTAGGGCACCTGGTACTTCTTGCTCAGGTCGATGTTGTTGCAAAACAGGAAGTACTTGCCACCGGCACTCAGGGCTTCGCCCAGCACCTCGGCCACGTCCTTGAGGTGCTCGAAGGACAACAGGTAGCCGGTGAAGAAGGGCAGGGTGCTTTCGCCCGTGTTGGCCACGGCCATGACCTGGTCGCAGGTCAACTCGGGCGGGCGGGCTTCGTCGGCCAGCTGGGTGGAAAAGCGCAGGGCCAGTTCACCGCGGAAGCCAAAGCGCGAGGGCTTGTGCGTCATGCCCTTGAACACGGGGTTCTGCAGATAGCGACCTTTGTCCAGTCGGCCAAACACCGTCTGTTCAATGGGATTTTGCTCGATGGTCACGGTCATGATCAGTCCTTAGGTGTGGACGCGAACGGGTGTGTGATGGGCGTTCGCGCTTGTTGAAACAAGCCCCTTCAATGCAATCGGCATACCAGTGCGCCCCACACTGCTGATCGAAGGCCACGACGCTTCATTCCTTGAAGCCATCTCCTACGCAAGCACTCGTTTTTGAGCCTGATGTCGGCTGTCCGACCAGGCTCAAGCCTTCATGTGTCTTTCACGACGTGATGCGGTGTTTTGTCAGGTTTCAAACAATGCCCGGGAGGGCTGTGTTTGGGACGTCAAAAAGCTTTTTTCCTAGCTGAATCAAGCACTTGTCGCCATTGGCCACAGGTGGCACAGCAGTTGCGATAGAGGTCTTGCGCAGACCATGTCTGGCCAGTGAGTGGCGGCAAAAGAAGACCGACATCGGCACCAAAGGCACATCAGGGTCGCGGCTTCGCAACCTGCTTTTTTTCCTCATTTTCTGGAGAACTGAAATGGCTTCATTGAGACAGATCGCCTTCTATGGCAAGGGTGGTATCGGCAAGTCCACCACCTCGCAAAACACCTTGGCTGCGCTGGCCGAAATGGGTCAGAAGATCCTGATCGTTGGCTGTGATCCCAAGGCTGACTCGACCCGTCTGATCCTGCACGCGAAGGCGCAGGACACCATCCTGTCGCTGGCTGCTGAAGCCGGTTCGGTGGAGGACCTCGAGCTGGAAGACGTCATGAAGGTCGGGTACCGCGACATCCGTTGCGTGGAATCCGGTGGCCCTGAGCCCGGAGTGGGTTGCGCCGGTCGTGGCGTGATCACCTCGATCAACTTCCTGGAAGAAAACGGCGCTTATGAAGGCGTGGACTATGTGTCCTACGACGTGCTGGGCGACGTGGTGTGCGGTGGCTTCGCCATGCCCATCCGCGAAAACAAGGCACAGGAAATCTACATCGTCATGTCCGGCGAAATGATGGCCATGTACGCCGCCAACAACATCTCCAAGGGCATCCTGAAGTACGCCAACTCGGGTGGTGTGCGTCTGGGTGGCCTGGTGTGCAACGAGCGTCAGACCGACAAGGAACTGGAGCTGGCCGAGTCCTTGGCCAAGATGCTGGGTTCACGCCTGATCCACTTCGTGCCGCGCGACAACATCGTGCAACACGCCGAGCTGCGCCGCATGACCGTGCTGGAGTACGCACCTGACTCCAAGCAGGCTCAGGAATACCGCACCCTGGCCACCAAGGTCCACGGCAACGCTGGCAACGGCACCATCCCCACCCCCATCACCATGGACCAGCTGGAAGACCTGCTGATGGAGCACGGGATCATGAAGACCATCGACGAATCCGCAGTCGGCAAGTCTGCCGCCGAACTGGCAGCGTAAGCCCCACCCCCGAAGCGCCTGCGGCGCTCCCCCTCAAGGGGGCGCCGCTGGCGGCCCGGCAAAGCCGGTTCCGCTGCGGCTGCTTGACCCCCATCCACCACCTCGCTCAAGCGAAGCAGGAGAATTTCCATGAGCATGACCGTTGAAGAACGCAAGGCCACCAACAAAGCCTTGATTGATGAAGTCCTCAAGGCCTATCCAGAGAAGATGGCCAAGCGCCGCGCCAAGCATCTGGGGACCTACGAAGAGGGTAAGCCTGATTGCGGCGTGAAGTCCAACATCAAGTCCTTGCCTGGCGTGATGACCATCCGCGGCTGCGCCTACGCAGGCTCCAAGGGCGTGGTGTGGGGCCCGATCAAGGACATGATCCACATCTCGCACGGCCCTGTGGGCTGCGGCCAGTATTCATGGGCTGCGCGTCGCAACTACTACATCGGCGTGACCGGTGTGGACACTTTCGTGACGATGCAGTTCACCTCCGACTTCCAGGAAAAGGACATCGTGTTCGGCGGTGACAAGAAGCTGGAAAAGATCGTTGACGAAATCCAGGAACTGTTCCCCCTGAACAAGGGCATCTCGGTGCAGTCCGAGTGCCCGATCGGCCTGATTGGCGACGACATCGAAGCCGTCTCCAAGAAGAAGTCCAAGGAACACAACAACCACACCATCGTGCCGGTTCGTTGCGAAGGCTTCCGTGGCGTGTCTCAATCGCTGGGCCACCACATCGCCAACGACGCGATCCGTGACTGGGTGTTCGACGGCAAGACCAAGAAGGAACACGAGTTCGCTTCGACACCGTATGACGTGGCCATCATCGGCGACTACAACATCGGTGGTGATGCCTGGTCCAGCCGCATCCTGCTGGAAGAGATGGGCCTGCGCGTGATCGCCCAGTGGTCCGGTGACGGCACGATCGCCGAGCTGGAAAACACCCCGAAGGCCAAGCTGAACGTGCTGCACTGCTACCGCTCGATGAATTACATCAGCCGGCACATGGAAGAGAAGTACGGTATCCCATGGGTGGAGTACAACTTCTTCGGCCCCACCATGATCGAGAAGTCGCTGCGCGAAATCGCATCGCACTTCGACGACGCCATCAAGGCCAAGGCTGAAGAGGTCATCGCCAAGTACAAGCCGCTGATGCAAGCCGTCATCGACAAGTACAAGCCCCGCCTGCAAGGCAAGAAGGTCATGCTGTATGTGGGCGGCCTGCGCCCCCGCCACGTGATCGGCGCCTACGAAGACTTGGGCATGGAAGTGGTCGGCACCGGCTACGAGTTCGGCCACAACGACGACTACCAGCGCACCACGCACTACATCAAGGACTCCACCTTGATCTATGACGACGTGACCGGCTACGAGTTCGAGAAGTTCGTCGAGAAGATCAAGCCTGACCTGATCGGCTCGGGCATCAAGGAAAAGTACGTCTTCCAGAAGATGGGCGTGCCTTTCCGCCAGATGCACAGCTGGGACTACTCCGGCCCCTATCACGGCTATGACGGCTTTGCCATCTTCGCCCGTGACATGGACATGGCCATCAGCAGCCCGATCTGGGGCCTGACCAAGGCCCCCTGGAAGGCCGCGGCCTGATGAGTTGAGTGGAAGGCCCCGCACCCACACCGTGTGGGGCCGTGTTTAGCGATTTCGTTTTCCCAGGAGAGCACCATGCCTCAAAGCGTCGACAAGATCCTCGATCACGAGAACCTGTTCCGTGAGCCGGAATACCAAACCATGCTCGAAGGCAAGAAGGCCTTCGAGTTCAACCACGCAGACGAGAAGATCAAGCAGATCGTCGAGTGGACCAAGACCGAAGACTACAAAGAGAAGAACTTCAAGCGTGACTCTCTGGTGGTCAACCCCGCCAAGGCTTGCCAGCCTCTGGGTGCCGTGTTCGTGGCCAATGGCTTTGCCAAGACCATGTCCTTCGTGCACGGTTCGCAAGGCTGCGTGGCCTACTACCGTTCGCACTTCTCGCGTCACTTCAAGGAGCCGACATCGTGCGTGTCGTCCTCAATGACGGAAGATGCAGCCGTGTTCGGTGGCCTCAACAACATGATTGACGGCCTGGCCAACACCTACAACCTGTACAAGCCCGACATGATCGCCGTGTCGACCACGTGCATGGCCGAGGTGATCGGTGACGACCTGAACGCCTTCATCAAGACCTCGAAGGAAAAGGGCAGCGTGCCCGCCGAGTTCGACGTGCCGTTCGCGCACACACCGGCCTTCGTCGGCAGCCACGTGACGGGCTACGACAATGCCTTGTTGGGCGTGTTGCAGCACTTCTGGGACGGCAAGTCAGGCACCGCGCCGGCATTGACCCGCGTGCCCAACGAGTCCATCAACTTCATCGGTGGCTTCGACGGCTTCGTCGTGGGCAACATGAAGGAAATCAAACGCATCTTCGAACTGTTCGGTGCCGATTACACCGTGCTGTGCGACCCGTCTGAAGTGTGGGCCACCCCCACCGATGGCGAGTTCCGCATGTACGAAGGCGGCACCACCAAGGCCGAAGTCGAGCGTGCCCTGAACGCCAAGGCCACCATCGTCTTCCAAGAGTTCTGCTGCGAGAAGACCGCCAAGTACATCAAGGAAAAGGGCCAGGAAGTGATCGTGCTGAACAGCCCGATTGGCGTGGCTGGTACCGACGCCTTCGTGATGGCCTTGTCCCGCCTGACCGGCAAGCCTGTGCCTGCCGAGCTGGAAAAGGAACGCGGCCAACTGGTGGACGCCATGGCCGACAGCCAGGCCCACCTGCATGGCAAGCGCTACGCCCTGTATGGCGACCCTGACCAGATGCTGGGCCTGACGCAGTTCCTGCTGGAGCTGGGTGCCGAACCTGCCCACGTGCTGGCCACCAACGGTGACGAGAAGTGGGCCACCAAGGTGCAAGCCCTGTTTGACGCTTCGCCTTATGGCAAGGGTTGCAAGACCTACCCCAAGCGCGACCTGTGGCACATGCGCTCGTTGCTGCACACGGAACCGGTGGACTTCCTGATCGGCAACACCTACGGCAAGTACCTGGAGCGTGACACCGGTGCACCGCTGATCCGCATGGTGTTCCCGATCTTCGATCGCCACCACTACCACCGCCTGCCGATCTGGGGGTATGAAGGGGCGCAGCGCGTGCTGGTGAACCTGTTGGATGAGTACTTCGAAGCGCTGGATGCCAACACGATCATCCCGGGCAAGACCGACTATTCCTACGACATCATCCGGTGAAGTAGCGGCATCTGCCTACTGCGCGGGCCGATCTGGCGCCTGTGTTGCTCGCCCTACGGAAGTAGGGCTGCGCTACTCGACGCCACCTCGGCCCGCTCGCTACGGCATCTGCCGCCACTTCTGGGCCTTTTGTAGATGTTTGCAGCTTGTTTGAGTGAGGTAGGTACATGAACACGTATGTCAAGACAACGCAAGACGGCCGCAAGGTTGAGGTGATCGATGGGTGGTTGTGCCTGGGCGGTGCGCGTGAGACGGACACCTTGGTGCCCCTGATCGAACACCCCAATCGCCAGGCGATTTCCAAGGCGGTGCCGGGTGCAACGCACATGGGTGGGCGCATCCCGCTGCGGCACGATGAGGCCGCCATCGCGCAAGGTGCGATGGATGTGGCCAAGCGCGATTTCGCCAATGACCCGGTGGCCATTTCGGAGCGCTTCCGTAAGGTGGTATGGGCCAAGGCGCAGCTAGAAGGCGTGGAGTGATTCCGGGAGGCCATCATGATCTTTGTCGTTGAAGTCCCTCATGTCGGCGAGCCCCATGCGTGGTTTGCCTTTCACGGTGAGGATCTGCTGAGCAAGGTCGTGGTGGATGACCCGCTGCAGTCGTGGGAGATCTATGACACGACCACGGCGCGCGAGTTGTTGAGCATGGTGGGGGAGCAGCCCGGCACACCTCAGGCCCGGAGCGCCTTTCCCGGTATCTGTCGCCTGGCCGATGAGTTCGGCCTGGATGCGACGCTGTACCGCGCAGACTACGCGCTGGAGCGCGGCTGCTATCAGCCGGAAGCCGTCAGCATCGAGGCCGCGTGTGAAGCGGCGCTCAAGAGCCGTGTGACAGTCGAGCCCGTCGAGGGGGCCTTGAAAGACGTGCGGGTGTTCTGGTCAGATCCGCAAGCGGTGCTGGCCACCGAGAGCAAGGATGACCCGCTGTTCACCGCCCCCGGTGGCTGGCGCGCCTTGCACGCCTTGCGCGAGCAGTTGCTGGCGCTGGACGTGTTGGCCGAGAACTGATGGGGTCAGGCCATGTCGGTTGAAGCCCTGAGTTCACTGGATTTCTTCCAGCAGTTGCAGACGCATTTCAGCCAGATCTGGGCGGGCTTGCGTCATCGATCCGAGTTGCTGGACACGCTGTTGATGCGGGCCTGGCAAAGCTTTGATGTCAATGTGGCCAGCCAGTGCGAGGGCCTGCCCGCGCTGGATTGCCACAAGGGGTGCGCCACCTGCTGCACCTTGCGCGTGACGGCCACCGCCCCTGAGGTGTTCATGCTGGCGCGTTTCATTCGTGCGGTGACGCCTGGTTTGAAAAAGCATGGCGTGGATCTGCTGGCGCAGATTGCCCGGGCCAATGGCATGACCTGCGGGGTGGGGGAGGCGGACCGGGTGGCCGCGCGGCATCGCTGCCCCTTCATTGCCCAGGGCGTGTGCGTGGTCTACCAGGTTCGGCCGCTGGCTTGTCGTGGCCTGGCTTCGTATGACCGCAAGGCCTGTGCGCAGGCTGCATCTGGCCGTGTGGATGAGATCCCGTATTCAGAACCGCACATGCGCGTGCGCGGCCTGGTGCAGAACGCGCTGCAATCGGCCATGCGCGATGCCGGCGTGGCCTGGGGCAACTATGAGCTGAACCAGTCGCTGTTGATGGCGCTGGAAGATGCGTCTCTGGAGGCCCGCTGGCTGGCCGGGGCAGACGTGTTGAAGGCGGCTCAGGTTGAAGAGGTGTCTGCGCAAGAGATGGCGCGCACCTTTGACCTGCTCAAGCCTTCGGTGGCTTGAGTACACCGCGCATTGGCAACTTCCCGACAAGCCCTGTCGAATTTGTTGCCTCAAAAGGCCATCTCGGTGGTCCTCAAAGCCGGCTTCCCAGGCAAACACCCCTGGCACCGTTTGTGCAATGACAGAGTCAATCCCACAAGGAGCCCAGCATGTCCGTATCGCTCAAGCAAAAGATCGCTGAAGTGTTCGACGAACCCGGTTGCGACAAGAACCAGGGCAAGAGCGAGAAAGAGCGCAAGAAGGGTTGTACCAAGCAACTCTCGCCTGGTGCGGCTGCCGGTGGTTGCGCGTTTGACGGCGCCAAGATCGCGTTGCAACCCATCGTCGATGTGGCCCATCTGGTCCACGGCCCTATTGCCTGCGAGGGCAACAGCTGGGACAACCGCCACAGCTACTCATCGGGCTCGCAGCTCTACCGCACCGGCTTCACCACCGACATCAATGAACTCGATGTGGTCTACGGTGGCGAGAAGCGCCTCTTCAAGTCCGTGCGAGAGATCATCGAGAAGTACAACCCGCCCGCGGTGTTTGTCTATCAGACCTGTGTCACAGCCCTGATTGGCGATGACATCGAAGCGGTCTGCAAGAAAGCCACAGAGAAGTTCGGCAAGCCTGTCATTCCAGTGAACAGCCCTGGCTTTGCCGGCCCCAAGAACCTGGGCAACAAGCTGGGCGGCGAATCCATCCTGGACTATGTGATCGGTACCGAAGAGCCCGAGTTCACCACGCCGTATGACATCAACATCATCGGCGAGTACAACCTCTCGGGTGAGCTCTGGCAGATCAAGCCGCTGCTGGATGCCCTGGGTGTGCGCATCCTGTCTTGCATCTCGGGTGATGGCCGCTACCACGAGGTGGCCAGCAGCCACCGCGCCAAGGTCAACATGATGGTGTGCTCCAAGTCGATGATCAACATCGCCACGCGCATGCAGCAGAAGTGGGATATCCCTTACTTCGAGGGCTCGTTCTACGGCATTGGTGACATGAGCGACACGCTGCGCCAGATCGCGCGCTTGCTGGTGCAAACGGGCGCTGGCGCCGACCTGATCGACCGTACCGAGCGCCTGATCGAGGTTGAGGAGGCCCGCGCCTGGAAGCGCCTGGAGAAGTACAAGGACCGCCTCAAGGGCAAGCGTGTGCTGCTGATCACGGGGGGCGTCAAGAGCTGGTCCGTGGTGTCGGCCTTGCAGGAGGTGGGCATGGAGATCGTGGGCACCTCGATCAAGAAGTCCACCAAAGAGGACAAGGAAAAAATCAAGGAGATCATGGGGGATGACGCTCACATGATCGACGACATGACGCCGCGCGAGATGTACAACATGCTGCGCGATGCCAAGGCCGACATCATGTTGTCAGGTGGCCGCTCGCAGTTCATCGCGCTCAAGGCGCGCATGCCCTGGCTGGACATCAACCAGGAGCGCTACCACCCGTATGCCGGCTACGAAGGCATGGTCGAGTTGGTGGAAGAGATCGACAAGGCGCTCTACAACCCCGTGTGGGAGCAGGTGCGCATCCCGGCGCCCTGGGATGAGGTGGACGCGGGCATGCTGGCTGCCGAGCCCTTTGTGCCACCGGCCAAGGCCGAAGGGCAGGGCCATCAACATGCGCACGCCTGAGGGGACTTGACCATGGCCAAGACGCTAGAGTCCAAGAAAGCCTGCGCGGTCAACCCGCTCAAGATGAGCCAGCCGCTGGGCGCGAGCTTCGCCTTCATGGGGCTGGACAGCTGCATGCCGGTGATGCACGGCTCGCAAGGTTGCACGTCTTTTGGCCTTGTGCTGCTGGTGCGCCATTTCAAGGAGGCGATCCCGCTGCAAACGACGGCCATGAACGAGGTCACCACCATCCTGGGGGGCTACGAGAACATCGAGACGGCGCTGCTCAACATCAAGAAGCGCGCGGCGCCCCGCATGATCGCGATCTGCTCCACCGGCCTGACCGAGACCAAGGGCGACGATGTGGAGGGCTACCTCAACATGGTCCGCAAACGCAAGCCCGAGCTGGATGACACCGCGCTGATCTATGTCTCCACACCCGATTACGTGGGCGCCTTTGAAGATGGCTGGCGCCATGCCGTGACAGGCATCATCAAGCACATCGTGCCGGATACGTCCGCCCATCCACAGGTCGGCAAGGCGGCCACACAGGTCAACCTGCTACCGGGTTGCCACCTCACGCCGGGTGACCTGGAAGAGATCAAACAGATACTCGATGACTTCGGCCTGAGCACCATCACCTTGCCCGATGTGTCCGGCTCGCTGGATGGCCACATCCCATCGGACTGGCGTGGCACCACGCTGGGCGGCACGAAGCACGACGACATCCTGCGCATGGGCGAGTCCGTGGCCACCTTGGCCATCGGCCAGCAGATGCACGATGCCGCCGAGGCCCTGCACCAGCTCACGGGCGTGCCTTACGAGCTGTTCGATCGCCTGACCGGGCTCGAATGCAATGACCGCTTCCTGATGACCTTGTCCAGGCTCAGTGGCAAGCCGGTGCCGCAGAAGTACCGTCGCCAGCGCAGCCAGCTGCTGGACGCCATGTTGGACGGCCACTTCTACCTGGGCCACAAGAAGGTGGCCATCGGCGCCGAGCCCGACCTGCTGTTCGCCGCGGGCAGCATCCTGCAGGAGATGGGTGCCGAGCTGCACACCTGCGTGACCACGACCCACTCGCCCGTGCTCGACAAACTGCCTGCCGAGATTGCCTTGATCGGCGACCTGGAGGACCTGGAGAAGGGCGCCGCCGAGTGCGACTTCATGATGACCCATTCACACGGGCGCCAGGCTGCCGAACACCTGGACAAGCCCTTCTTCCGCTTGGGCTTCCCGATCTTCGACCGCATCGGCAATGCCCATCGCCTGATGGTGGGCTACCGGGGCACGCGCCAGTTCATCTTCGAGGTGGCCAACCTGATGATGGCCCACATCCCCCATGCGGTGCCCGACACCTGGCCCCTGCCTGAGGCCGCCCAGCGCGTGGCCATGCCTTTGCAGTCGCGTGCCGAGCTGCCTTGGCCGGGCGGCCTCAAGCATGGCCACCCCTCTTCCGAACCTACGACCACCGATGGAGTCACCCCATGAAAGTCGCATTCAGTACGCAAGACAAGCAGCGCGTGGACGCGCACTTTGGCTGGGCCAAGAACGTCTCGGTCTATGACGTCACCCCGGAGGGCTACACCTTTGTCGAGAACTTCGAGTTCGGCGGCAAGCTGGAGGAAGACGGCGACGAGGACAAGCTGGCGCCCAAGCTGGAAGCCATCAAGGATTGCGCCATCTTGTATGTGGCCGCCATTGGCGGTTCGGCCGCCGCCCGTGTGGTGGCCGTGAAGATCCACCCGATCAAGGTACCCCAGCCAGAGCCGATTCTGGACATCCTGGAAAAACTGCAGGAGGTGCTCAAGGGCACCCCGCCTCCCTGGCTGCGCAAGGCCCTTCAAAAGGGCTCGGAAGCGGTCGCCACCAACTTTGATGAAGACGAAGACGAGGTCAAACATGGCTGATACCGCCACGCTGGAAGCGCCCGCATCCCCATCGGCGCCGACCGATGAAGAACTCATGGCCACGCCCTTTGTGCGCGAGCTGATCAAGGTGCTGCGCGCACAGGACACCCATGGCACCTGGGAGGGCAAGTCCGACCTGATGCTGCTGAGTCCCTACATCCTCACGGCCGAGCAGCGCCGCGAGCTCCCCATCATTGGCGACCCTGACCCTGAAATCCTGTGGCGCATGGAGCTGTTCTACAACGCCGTGGCCGTGGCCATCGAGCGTGAGAGCGGCAACATGGTCTCGCCCATGATGAAGATGAGCCACGAGGGCTTTGGCCGCATCGTGCTGATCGCCGGCCGCCTGGTCGTGGTCAACAAGCAGCTGCGCGATGTGCACCGCTTTGGCTTTGCCTCCCTGGCCAAGCTGGCTGAAGCGGGCGCCAAGTTCTACAACGAGGGCGTGGCCATGGTGCGTGACTATCCCCAGGTCGCCAACTACGGCGCTTGAACGCAGGAGAGCCCGAGATGGATGCCGACGAACTGAAAGCGCGAATCAAGAAGTTGAACGCCCAGGCCACGCAGGCCAAGATGGACCTGCACGACCTGTCTGAAGAGCTGCCGACCAACTGGGAAAAAATCCTGGAGATCGCGCAGCGTTGTCACGATGCCCATGCTGCCTTGACCGAGGCACGCAAGATGGCCGCCGCAGCCAGCGCCTGATGGTGCGATCGTCATGAGGATGAAGCCATGAGCCACTTTTCAATCACCATGCCCAGCGGTGAGAGCTGGGAGCCCAAGTTTGTCCAGAACATCAATGAAGAGACCTGCATCGGTTGTGGGCGCTGCTTCAAGGTCTGCCCTCGCGGCGTGCTGGAGTTGATCGGGCTCAACGACGAAGGCGAGCGTGTCGCCATCTCGGACGACGACGATGAAGACGAAGAGTACGAAAAGAAGGTGATGACCATCGCGCATCAGGAGATGTGCATTGGCTGTACTGCCTGCTCGAAGATCTGCCCCAAGAAGTGCTACACGCACGCACCGGCCACGGTGTGAGTTGAGGCGCCGAACATGCGAGGGGCTGCATGGCGTCATGTCCCCCGCACATGGTTTGCGTTATAAAGCCATGTACACAACAAACGCAATGAACTGGTGGCCATCATCACGCGGGATTCGCCGAAGCAACGGGGCATGGAGATCCGCATGGAAGCGGCGCTGATGCTGAGTGTGCTGTCCTTGTGGTCCAGCCTGGCGCTGGCCGATGAGGTGCAGGTGGCCGTGGCCGCCAATTTCGCGGGGCCTTTCCAGAAGATCGCGGCAGACTTTGCCGCCGATACGGGCCACAAGGCCGTGGCCATCACTGGCTCCACCGGCAAGTTTCACACGCAGATCAAGGAGGGGGCCCCCTTCGAGGTGCTGCTGGCCGCCGATGACGAAACACCCAAAAAGCTCGAAGACGAAGGCCTGGCCGTGAAAGGCCAACGCTTCACCTATGCCAAGGGCAAGCTGGTGCTGTGGAGCAGCAAGGCCGGCGTGGTGGACGACAAGGGCGAGGTGCTGAGCAAGGGGCGCTTTGCCCGCCTGGCGCTGGCCAACCCCAAGCTGGCGCCCTATGGTGCGGCCGGTGTGGAGACCTTGAAGGCGTTGGGCCTGGTCGATGCCGTGGCACCCAAGATCGTCCAGGGTGACAACATCGCGCAAACCTACCAGTTCGTGGCCACCGGCAATGCCGATGTTGGCTTCGTGGCCCTGTCCCAGGTGGCCCCGCCAGACAAGCTTGCAGTGGGCTCGTGGTGGGTGGTGCCCGCCAGGTTGTACACCCCCATCCTCCAGGATGCGGCCTTGCTGAAGAAGGGCGAAGGCAACGTTGCCGCTGCCGCCTTGCTGAAGTACCTCAAGGGTGACAAGGCCAGGGTGATCATCAAATCTTATGGGTACGAGCTTTGATGCTGGACGCCGATGACCTGCAGGCCCTGAGGCTCACGGCCGGCCTGGCCGCCCTGACCACGGTCTTGCTGCTCTTGCTGGGCACGCCCATGGCCTGGTGGCTGGCGCGCACGCGCTCACGCCTGAAGGGGGCGGTGGCCGCGATGGTCGCCTTGCCCCTGGTCTTGCCGCCCACGGTGATTGGTTTTTACCTGCTGATGCTGATGGGGCCGCATGGGCCGGTTGGCGCCTTCACGCAGTCCATGGGCTGGGGGCTCTTGCCCTTCACCTTCTGGGGGCTGGTGGTGGGTTCGGTGCTGCACTCCTTTCCGTTTGTGGTGCAGCCTTTGCAGCAGGCCTTCGAGGCCATCGGGCGCCGGCCGCTGGAGGTGGCGGCGACGCTGCGTGCCTCACCTTGGGACCGTTTCCTGACCGTGGCCTTGCCTCTGGCCAGGCCCGGTTTCCTGACCGCCGCGGTGCTGGGCTTTGCCCACACGGTGGGCGAGTTTGGTGTGGTCCTGATGATCGGCGGCAACATCCCTGGTGCCACGCGTGTGCTGTCGGTGGCCTTGTACGGCCATGTGGAGGCGATGGACTACGCCAAGGCCAATGTGCTGGCGGCCGGCATGGTGGGCTTTGGCTTTGCCGTGATGTTCCTGCTCTACTTGCTCAATGGCCGTGTGGGTGGGGTCCTGGGGCGCCAGGAGGGCAGGGCATGAGCGAGATCCATGCAGACCTCCAACTGGCCTACCCCGGCTTCGCGTTGGACGTGTCCTTGCGTTTGCCTGGCCAGGGCGTCAGTGTACTGCTGGGGCCATCGGGCTGTGGCAAGACCACGGTGTTGCGTGCCTTGGCCGGCCTGGTGCGTGCACAAGGGCGCGTTGCGCTCAACGGGGATGTCTGGCAGGACGATGTACCTGGCGCGCGGTGGGGCAAGGGGCGTTTCGTGCCGCCCCATCGGCGCGCGATCGGCTATGTCTTTCAGGAGGCCAGCTTGTTCCCGCACCTGAGCGTGCAGGCCAATCTGGACTATGGCCACCGCCGTGTGCCGCGCGATCAGCGGCGCATTGGCATGGATGAGGCCGTGGGCCTGCTGGGCATTGGCCACCTGCTGGACCGGCGCCCGCAAGGCTTGTCTGGTGGCGAGCGCCAGCGCGTGGCCATTGCCCGTGCCTTGTTGACCAGCCCACGCCTCTTGCTGATGGACGAGCCCTTGTCGGCGCTGGACCCGGCACGCAAGGCCGAGGTGCTGCCTTACCTGGAGCGGCTCAACAACAGCGCGGGCATGCCCATCGTGTACGTGACCCACGCGTTGGACGAGGCCGCCAGGCTGGCCGATCACCTGGTGTTGATGGAGGCCGGGCGCGTCCAGGGCAGTGGCCCTGCGGTGGACATGTTCGCGCGGCTGGATACGCCCATGAGCACCTGGGATGACGCCGCAGCCTTGCTGCAAGCCTGTATCGAGGCGCACGAGCCCGAGTTCGGCTTGAGCCGCCTGCGCGTGGGCAAGCACGCGTTCTGGGTGGGCCACAGCGCCGCGCAAGTGGGGCAGGCGGTCAAGGTCCGCGTGCTGGCGCGGGATGTGAGCGTCACCTTGAGTGCGGCCAGAGACAGCAGCATCCTCAACATCCTGCCCGCCCGCATCGACGAGATCCGGCCCGATGGTGCAGACAGTGTCACCTTGCGTTTGAACCTGGCGCCTGATGCCAGCCTGCTGGCCCGCTTGACGCGCCGCTCATGCGAACAGCTTCAGTTGCGTGTGGGTATGGATGTGTTTGCCCAGGTCAAGGGCGCGGCCTTGCTGGGGGCTTGAGGCGAGCCCCCAGCGCTGGTTTGCCACTCAGTTGACGGTAGTGGCCTCGCGCCGATAACGCAGCATCCGGCCACGGTAGGCTTCGCCGCTGGCCAGGCTGTGGCTCAGGTCCACTTCCTCCAGCGCAAAGCCCTCGCTCGCCATGTTCTTGTTGAAGGCAGAGCGGTTGCCGCGGTTCGGGTCCACGATCAGCACTTCGGCGTTGGGGCTGGCATGCCGCGCAATGAAACCCGACAACTTGCCGGACTCATCGCGCTCGTACAGCACGTCACTGCCGATGATCAGGTCGAAGCGGCCTTGCACGATGGGGTGGCGGTCATGCACGGGCGTACCGGCCGCATCGCCCCAGTTGCCGTGCCTGTAGGTCAGCGGTGGCAGGTCATTGAGGCCGGTGTTTTCAATCAGGAAGCTCGACGCCAGCGGGTGGCAGTCTGAAGCGGTCACGTCCACGCCACGGCGGTGCGACACGAGGCTGGCCAGGGCCAGGCCGCAACCCACTTCCAGGATGCGTTCATTGGCCACCAGCGGGCGCTCGGCCATCCAGGCGGCCAGTTGCAGGGAGGAGGGCCACAGCAGGCCGAACAGCGGCCATGCCGCGCTGGAGATGCCCATGGCTTCGGCCTCGCCCAGCGGGTCGGCGTACTGCTGCTTGTCCAGCAAGGAGCGGATGATGAGGCTATGCGCGCCCTGAATGGCGATGCACTCTTGTTTGGTCTGGTAACCCGGCATGATGCGGCCCGATAGCTGGTGGCCGCGCCTGATCTGCGGGTGCGGCCGGGTGAGTTGGCGCAATGCGGCGGGCTCATGTTCAGATCGAACGGGACAGCAACCTTGCTGCGAGCAAGGTCGTCACCGGACCGAAAGGGCACTCACGCGGGGCAGAACGGGATGGACCAGTGTAGCGCAGTGGCATTGGCAAGCTTGTTGCTTGGGAGGACTACACTGCTTCAATCGCTTGAGTTTCGTGTCAAGCATCACGGCTTGACGCCGAGGTCCCCATGGTTCGCATCGAGTTGTCCATCCTCCTGAGCTACGAGATCAGCTCGCCAGGGGCTGATTTCGTGTTCAACATCCATGCGGCCCACACGCGCTGTCAGAGCGTGCATACCGAGCAGCTGCGCATCAGCCAGTCCCTGGTGCCGCAGGTCTTCACCGACGAGGCCACTCACAACCGTTATCTGCGCCTGAGCGCCTTCCCGGGCAACCTGCAGGTCGGCTACCACGCCATCGTGGACCTGCACCACCACTTCGCCCAACCTGAAGACGTGGCCGAGATCCCGGTGTCGCGCCTGCCGCCCGAGGTGCTGAGCTACATCTACCCCAGCCGCTATTGCCAGTCAGACCGCCTGGGTGCGCTGGCCATGGCCGAGTTCGGCAACATGCGCCAGGGTTATGGACGGGTGCTGGCCATTCAGGATTGGGTGCGCCGCCAGGTCAAGTTCAAGCAGAACACCACCAACTCGAACACCTCTGCCCTGGACACCGTGACCGACCGGGTGGGCGTCTGCCGCGACTTTGCCCACTTGATGATCGCGTTGTGTCGCGCCCTGAGCATCCCTGCGCGGTTCACAACGGGCATCGACTACGGTGCGGACCCGGCGCTGGGCCCCACGGACTTTCATGCCTATGTGGAGGTCTTCCTGGGCAACCGCTGGTACATGTTCGACCCGTCCGGCACGGCGATCCCCATGGGCTTCGTGCGCTTTGGCACGGGCCGTGACGCGGCCGACGTGTCGTTCGCCACCATCTTTGGCAGCGTGACCTCGATGGCGCCGAGCATCCAGGTGATGGCACTGACCGATGCCGCCGAGACCTGGGAGTGGCCGCGGCACCGCGTTGAGGCCATCTCGACGGATGCGGCCCTGTCGCTCTAAGTGGGGCGCTCAGTTCACCACTTTCACTGCCTGGCCGATCTTGGGCTCATCACCGCCGTTGTAGACACCGTTGAGCAGGCGCAGTTGCGCCTCGGCGTGCGTGCTCAGTGGTGAGCTGCGCGCCAGTTCGGCAAAGCCACCGCGTGGGTAGGGCACGGTCTTGAGGGCCCAGGGGCGCGCGGCGCTGCGGTCTGCCGCGGTCAGCGCACGGAAGGACGATTCGGCCTCCGCGATCTGCGTGGCGGCGCCTTGCAAGGCCTTCGCGTCGCGCGCAGCGTACTGCAGCAGGTAGTTGCGTTTGCCCGGGCCACTGACCAGGGTCAGGCGCACGCCCTTGTTCTGTCCTTGGGCATTGCGCACCGTGCCTTCAAAGTGCGTGGCGCTCAGGCCGCTGACGGTGCGGTGTTCTGTTTGTCCGTCCACAGGCTTGATGAGGTTGCGGATCACCTCTTCATGGCTCTGGCCCGCTTGCGGGGGCACCAGCTTCACGATCAGCCCTGCATCACCTGCGCCGTTGACCAGGGTGATGGCGTCCGCCGCATTGATCACACGCCAGCCCATGGGCGCCGTCAGGGCGATGCCCAGGTCCTCGTGATAGAAGTTCCGCCCACGCGTCACGCCCTGGGCCCGCGTCTCGCCAAAGGCCATGCCCGCGGTGGCCTGCAGATAGCGCGCGTGGCCATCGTCGACATAGTGGCCAACATAAGCTGCGGCAATGCCCTTGATGTCGGCCAGGCGCTTGTCATTGCTGGGGTGTGACGCGAGCCAGCTGGCGCCCGATGGCGCGCTGCGGCCCTCGGCCTTGGCCGTGTCGATGGCGAACTGCTCCTGGCTCTTGAGCACCTGGATCACGTCGACCATGTTCTGCGGGTTGTACTGGTTGCGGGCCAGGTACTCGGCGCCCAACTGGTCGGCCTGGGATTCCTGCTCGCGGCTGTACGAGGCGATGTAACCCGCTGCGGCCGTTTGCGACACCTGGCTGGCGATGTCCTGTGCGCCACTCATGCCCTTGGCTTCCAGCACGGCGCCCAGCACCGTGGCGGCCAGCACGCCCAGGCCGGCCGTCTGCTGCTGCGTGGCGCGCTGTGCACCATGTCGGGCCGTCACGTGGCCAATCTCGTGCCCGATCACGCCGGCGAGTTCCGCTTCGTTGTTCAGGTAGGCCATGATGCCGCGCGTGATGTAGACATAACCACCTGGCAGCGCAAAGGCGTTGATCTCGGTGCTGTCCAGCACGGTGAAGGTCCAGGTGAGCTGGGCGCGGTGGGACTGGCTGGCCAGCTTCTGGCCGACCTCGTTCACATAGGCCTGCAGGCGTGGGTTGTCGTAGGCGCCGTATTGCTTCATCACCTCCTGGTGGGCCTTCTGGCCCTGGGCCAGCTCGGCGGGCTCGTCCATCACCGTGCGCTCGAGCTGGCCGGTGACGGGGTTGACCATTTCGGTGCCGCAGGCGGTCAGCAAAGAGGCGGCGATCAGCAGCGGCAGGGCGCGATGCGTGCGCATGAGGGCTCCAGGTGGCGGTTGGGGGGCGTGTGTGCCGCAAGCGTACCGCAAGCTGCTGGCCGTGACTTCGTTCGCGAAATCGCACGCCTTTTGCGCCACAGGGGTGGTCCAAATGGTGGTTTCGCCTACAAGGCCCGGCCAGCGCCCCGATAAGATGGATTGGATGCCCGGGCTTGCGGGCCCGGCTGTGGCGTGGCGCCACGGCGGGTAGCGAACCGGCTGGAGATGGTATTTGGAGCTGGATGTTTCTTCACCGCAGGATCAGGGCCTGGTTGACCAGACCCTGCGTCAAGGCTTCCGGGGGCTGCGCTTCCCGGCTGCGCTGGAGCGGGCGTTTGTCATCCAGCATGCCGACGAGCGCACGTTCAAGCTCATCGTGGCGGGGCTGTACTCCCTCCTCGTTTTTGGCGGCATCTTGCTGGCCGACTACCTGATGATGCCCAAGGAGTTGCCGCTGGCCATTGCCATGCGGGTTGGGCTGTATGCGCCCGTGGTGCTCGTTCTGCTCAAGGTGCTGCATCGATTGAGCCTGCCTCAGCTCAACGAATGGATGGTGGTGCTGGTCGGCCTGTTTGCATCCGGGATCATGGTTTTCCTGTCGGCCACGTCGGCCGAGCCCTTGGCCTATGTGAAGCTGGTCGAGCTGATCATCGTCGTCATCTACGTGGCCGTGTTCGCACGTTTCTGGCCCATGGTGGTCTTGTCTGCCCTGGTGATGGTGATCCACCTGGTGGCCATGTCTGCTGCGCACGACGTGATCGGCACGGTCAAGATCAGCTCCTTCCTGCTGCTGGCCACCACCATGATGTTTGCGCTCTACGGCACCTACAAGCGCGAGCACAACGACAGGCTGGCTTTTTTGCTGGATCTGCGCGAGCAGGCTTTGCGGCTGACCTTGCAGGAGGCCAATGCGCGGCTGGACACCATGGCCCGCACCGATGCACTCACGGGGGTGCCCAATCGCCGCTTTTTTGATGAGTTTCTGGCACAGGCCTGGTCGCGTGCGGCAACCCTGGGCCAGCCTTTGTCCCTGCTGCTGATCGACGTGGACCACTTCAAGGCCTTCAACGACCGCTATGGCCACCAGGCCGGCGACCGTTGCCTGTGCGTGGTGGCCGAGGCAATTGCGTCGTGCTTGCGCCGCCCGGTGGATGTGCTGGCACGCTGGGGTGGCGAAGAGTTCGTGGTGGTGCTTGCCGAAGCCGATACCGAAGCCGCTGCAGAGGTGGCACAACGCGTGCGCCAGGCGGTGCAGGACTGCGCCTTGCCCCATGTGACCTCGGTGACCGCGCGCGTGGTCACGGTCAGTGTGGGGGTGGCCACGGCATGGCCTGCAGCACAGGGCAGTCAGGCTGACCTGTTGCAGCGGACTGATACGGCGCTCTACCAGGCCAAGGCCACTGGCCGCAACCGCTTTTGCGCTGACGAGGCCGTCGCGCAGAAGGTGGGGGCGCTTGCATGATCCACACCCGGCCTGTTGACATGGGCGTGGCCTGGCTGGCTCTGCGGGGCCAGTACGCGCGCGGGTTGCGCTTCACACCTGAGCTGGAGGCCCGCTACATGCAGGCCAGCGCCCCCGAGCGGCTGCAGCATCTGCTGGTGTCCGGCCTGGTGGCGGTGGTGCTGTGCAACCTGTTTCTGATCTCCGACTGGTACATGGTGCCCGACGTGTTCCACCTGTCCGTGATCCTGCGCCTGGGCGTGTTGACGCCGGTGGTGCTGGTGCTGGTGGCGGTGGGCTTCTTCACCCGGCGCTGGTGGTTGGCTAACTTGCCACCCTGGACCATGGAGTTCATCGCCATGGCGGGCACCATGTTGACCTCAACCTGCCTGGGCATCGTGATGCTGAGCACGCAGAGCCCGCACGTCGTGAGTTACCGCGCGGGCCTGATCCCGGTGCTGGTGTTTGGCAACCTCGTTCAGCGCCTGCGCTTCAGGTATGCCCTGGCTTCTTCCTTGTTCACGATGCTGGTGTATGCCTGCAGCGTGGTGAGCCGCCAGGGGCAGGCCAACCCCTACAAAATCATCGAGGGCCCCATGGGCCTGCTGGTCGTGGTGGTGGCGCTTTACACGCTGATCTCGGCCTTCAACCTGGAGCTGGACGAGCGCCAGCGCTTCTTGCAGACTGAGCGCACCCAGTCCTTGCGGCAGCAGCAGGAGCAGACCAACCGGGAGCTGGAGGACATGTCGAATGTGGACCCCTTGACCGGCCTGGCCAACCGGCGCCGTTTCGATGACTTCCTGGATGGTCTGTTGCGCGATCCGGCCTTTGCTGGCCGTGGTGCGGCCTTGCTGCTGATCGATGTGGACCACTTCAAGGCCTTCAACGACCGCTATGGCCACCCCTCCGGGGACCAGTGCCTGCGGCACATCGCGCAGTCGCTCAAAGAGGCCTTGCCGCAGCAGGATGGCCTGCTGTCGCGCTGGGGGGGCGAAGAGTTCGCGATCGTCTTGCCCGGTGTGGTGCCCGCGCAGGCCATGCAGGCTGCCAATGCCGTGCGCCAGGCCGTGCAGGCCCTGGCCATGCGCCATGAAGCATCAACCACGTCTGACCACGTCACGATCAGCGTGGGGGTGGCGATGCTGGGCTCAAACGACCATGGTGATGCGCTCAAGCAGGCCTTGTCGCAGGCCGACCAGGCGCTCTACCGGTCCAAGCAGGATGGGCGCAACCGTTGCACCCTGGCTGGCAGCAGCCACGCCGCCTGATCTTCAGTTCAGCACCCGCTCAATGCGGCGGTCTGGCGTCAGCCACATCAGTGCCACGGCCACGTACAAGGCCTGGGCGATCCACTGGTTGTAGAAGGCCAGCGGAATGGCCGCAGCGTAGATCACCACCGAGATGACGCCTTTCGCATCCCGCCCGATGGCCTTGGCCAGCAGGGAATCCTGGCCTTCGGTGTTGATGATGGCGTGCGCCAGGATCCAGTAGGCCACGCCAGCCATCAGCAGCACGCCGCCGTACAAGGCCGTGGGCAGGGCGGCGAAATGGTTCTCGCCCATCCAGCCCGTGACGAAGGGCAGCAGGGACAGCCAGAACAGCAGGTGCAGGTTGGCCCACAACACGCCGCCGCTGACCTTGTGCGTGGCGTGCAGCATGTGGTGGTGGTTGTTCCAGTAGATGCCCACGTAGATGAAGCTCAGCACATAGCTGAAGAACACGGGCAGCAGGGGCTTCAAGGTGGCCAGGCTTTCGCCGTGCGGCACTTTCAGCTCCAGCACCATGATGGTGATGATGATGGCGAGCACACCATCGCTGAAGGCTTCGAGTCGGGTCTTGTGCATGCGCGTGCGTCCTGGCCGGGTGGGAGTCCGGCCAGTTTAGCGGCGCAGGGCATATGGCGGCTCGGTGCGGTTCAGTTTGCCGTCGGCGCTGCGGGCAAAGCGGCGTCGCAATGCCTGATGTTGATGCGGATGCGCTGGCCAACCGCGACATGCATGTCCGGGGTAGTGGGTACGACCATGGTGTGCCGCAGGTTCGGGTTGCCGCCGAAGGCATAGCTGGCCAGCACGTAGGGGCCGCTGGTGGCGGCGGTGTGGCCAGACGGGCGGCAGTCCCGGTAGGCCGATCGAACGGGCGCTTGCGCGTCCACGATGGCTTCGACGCGTGCGCGGCGCCAGCCTTGCGCGTAGCCCTCTGTCTGGTCGGTCATGGCGGTGCAGCAGCCCGAAATCAATGGGCTTGCCAGCAGGGCCAGGCCCCAGCGCACCAGATCACTCATCATCGAACTCCCAGGTGTCATGCAGGTCCAGCTTCAGGCGCAAGGCGGCATGACGAGCCTGCGCACGGGCATTGATTTCCGCCAGCGCGGCATCCATGAACTGGCGGCGCGCCAGCAGCACATCGGACTGGCTGTACTCACCCAACTGCCAGCCGCGCACCATGGTCTTGAGCAACTGCTCGTGGCGTTGGCGGGCCTGGTCCTGGCTTTGCCAGGCGCTCAGGGCCGACTGCGCCATCAGCCAGGCGGTCGCTGCTTCGGTGCGGACCTTCTGCCGAATGGCCTCGGCCTGTTGCTCGGCTTCGGCGCTTTGGGCCTGGGCCTGCCGGTCTGCCGCGCTGCGTGCGCTACCGGCAAAGGGCACGCTCAGGGACAGGCCCAGCACCCGCTCGGCCCCGCCGCGCTCCGATGCGGCGTACACGCCCAGGGTCGGGTCGGCCGATTTGTCCAGGCTGATGCGGTGGGCGCGCGCGCTCACCAGTTCGGCATGCAGCCGGGCCATGCGCCACTCGTGGCTGCGCTCTTCCAGCCATTGCGTGACGGTGGTGCCGGGCTCGGCAGGGAAATCAGCCAGGCTCGGGGCCCGGAGTTCGGTGGGTGCTGTGGCGGTCAGCCCTGGGAACTGGGTGTCCAGCAAGGCACGCGCGGCGGCCTCGCTGGCTTGCGCGCTGATGAGGTTGGCTTGAACCTGCGCGGCGCTGGCTTCCTGCAAGCGGGCCTCGGTGCGCGCGGCATCACCGGCCTTGACGCGGCGCTCGGCGTGCCGCGTCAGCTCGGTCTGGTCTGCCACCTGGCTTTGCCACAACTTGACGGTGGCCTGCTCGCGCAGCCAATCCACCCAGGCCCTCAGCAGGCCTCTGGATGATTCGTGGATGGCATCGGCGCGGCGGATCTGCGCCAGCTTGATGGCGGCATCGCCGATGGCGCTGTCCTGGCTGGCCTTGCCTGTGCTGCGCAGCGTGCGCTCCAGGGACAACTGGGTCTCGGTGTAGCGCTGCCTGTCTGTCAGGCCATCGGCCAGTTTGTCGCTGGTGCGGCGTTGCTGGCCGGCCAGGCGCATGGTGAACTCGTAGGGGCCCGCCTTGAGCCGCTCGGCATCGGCCTGATCGGCCTGCTGGGCCGCAGCGGCAGTGCGCACCTCGGGGCGGGCCAGGATGTGCTGGCGTACCAGCGCTACCGGGGGGAGTTCGTCAGCGGGCGCCTCGGCCGCGTGGGCTGTTTGCACCGCTTGAGCGGCCAGCAAAGCCAGTGTGAGCGCCGACAAGGCGCGTGAGCAATGATTGATCATGGTGGTGTGGCTCATGTCCGTGCCGCCTCGCTGACGCCGTAGCGCCTGAACAGGATGGGCAGCAAGACGAGCGTCAAGGCAGTGGAGGACACCAGGCCGCCGATCACCACGATGGCCAGCGGGCGCTGGATCTCGGAGCCGGGGCCGGTGGTGAACAGCAGGGGCAGCAGGCCGAAGGCAGTGATGCTGGCCGTCATCAGCACCGGGCGCAGGCGGCGGATGGCGCCGTTGCGCACGGCGTCCGCCACGCTGTGGCCTTGTGCCAGCAGCTCGTTGAAGTGATTGACCAACACCAGCCCGTTGAGCACGGCAATGCCCATCAGCGCGATGAAGCCCACCGAAGCCGGCACCGACAGGTACTCGCGCGCCGCAGCCAGGGCGAACACGCCCCCAATCAAGGCCAACGGGATGTTGAGGAAGACCAGCGAGGCTTGCCGCGCACTGCCAAAGGTCGTGTACAGGATCAGGTAGATCAGACCCAGGGCAATGGGCACCACGATGGCCAGGCGTTGTGCGGCACGTTGCTGGTTCTCATACTGGCCACCCCAGGTGATGCGGTAGCCCGGCGGCAGCTGGATGGCCTTGGTCACGGTGGCTTGTGCTTCGGTCACGAAGCTGACCAGGTCGCGTTCGCGCACATTGGTCGTGATGGCCGCAAAGCGCGAGCCGTTTTCGCGGTCGATCTTGACGGGGCCTTCGGTTTCTTCCAGTGTGGCCAGTTGGGCCAGCGCCACGGGCGCGCCATCGCTCATGGGCAGTTGAAGCTGCGCAAACAGATCTGGTGTGAGCGACAGGGCACTGGGGCCACGCACGATGATGGGCACGCGGCGGCCTTCTTCCAGCACGAAGCCCGGGCTTTGGGATTCCAGCAGCGTGCGCAGGTCTTCCTGGGCTTGCTCCACGCTCATGCCATGCAGGCCCAGGGCCTGGCGGTCAAATACCACGCGCAGGTAGCGCAGGCCGCTGTTCTGGATGAGCTGAACGTCTTCGCTGCCTTGCGTCTTCTTGAGGATGCCTTCCACCTGCGCCGACAGCTTGCCCAGCATGGCCAGGTCCGGGCCGAAGACCTTGACCGCCACGTCACCACGCACGCCCAGGATCATCTCGTTGACGCGCATCTCGATGGGCTGGGTGAAGCTGGTCGCCACGCCGGGCAACTGCAGCAGCTGTTCACGCAGCTTGTCGAGCAAGGCATCCTTGTCGGCCACCTGCCACTCGCTCTTGGGCTTGAGCACCAGGAAGGTGTCGGTCTGGTTCAGGCCCATGGGGTCCAGGCCCAGCTCGTCCGAGCCACTGCGTGCCACGATGCCTTTGACCTCGTGCACGGACATCAGCGCCTGCTGCACCCGTGTGTTGAGCTGCAAAGCCGTGGGCAGGTTGATGGCGGGTGATTGCTCCACCGACACGATCACATCGCCTTCGTCCATGGTGGGCATGAAGCTCTTGCCCACCATCAGGAAGCCGATCACGGCACCCACCAGGCTCAAGGCCGTGCCGGCCAGCCAGGGGGCGGGTTGGCGCAAGGCGCTGTCGAGCAGGCGGGTGTAGCCCCTGGTGCTCAGGCGCACCAGCCACGGGTCCTGATGGGCGCCGGTCTTGAGCATCAGCGAAGCCAGCACCGGGATCACCGTCAGCGACAGCAGCAGCGAGGCGCCCATGGCGTACAGGATGGTCAAGGCCACGGGCTTGAACAGCTTGCCCTCCAGCCCTTCCAGTGTCAGCAGGGGCAGGAAGACCAGCATGATGATCAGCACGCCTGAAGCCACGGGTGTGGCCACTTCTTCCGCACCCATGCGGACCAGGCGGATCAACTGCCCGATGCCACCGCTGTGTTCAGGGTGCGCCGGGTGCGCCAGCTTGGCCTCGATGTTTTCCACCACCACCACGGCCGAGTCCACCAGCATGCCAATCGCAATGGCCAGGCCACCCAGGGACATCAGGTTGGCGGTCAGCCCCGTCTGGCGCATCAGCCAGAAGGTGGTCAGGGCAGACAAGGGCAGCACGATGGCCACCACCACGGCAGCACGCAACTGGCCCAGGAACAAGAGCAGCAAGACCAGCACCAGCACGATGGCCTCGGTCAATGCTTTGCTGACGGTGTGCACGGCCTGGCCGACCAGGGCGCCGCGGTCATAGAAGGGCTCGATGTGCACGCCCTTGGGCAGGCTGCGCGAGATCTCTTCCAGCTTGGCCCGTACCTGGGTGACCACCTTGTTGGCATCGGCGCCGCGCAGGCCAAGCACCAGGCCCTCCACGGTTTCGCCCTGGCCATTGCGGGTGACGGCGCCATAGCGCGTCAAGGCCCCGATGCGCACTTCGGCCACATCGCCCACGCGCAAGGCCGTGCCTTCGTGGCGGCCGATCACGGTGGCCGCCACGTCTTCCAGATTGCGGATGCTGCCTTCTGCTCGCACCAGCAGGGCTTCTTCCCCGGCGATCAGGCGGCCGGCGCCATCGTTGCGGTTGTTGGCCGCCAGGGCCTCGCGCAACTGCGTGATCGACAAACCACGTGCGGCCAGCTTGACCGGATCAGGCACGACCTCGAACGCCCGGACGGAGCCACCCAGCGCGTTCACGTCGGCCACACCAGGGATGCCACGCAGTTGCGGGCGGATAGTCCAGTCCAGCAAGGTGCGTTTGTCCTGCAGGGACATGGGGCCCTCGATGGTGAACATGAACATCTCGCCCAGCGGCGTGGTCACCGGGGCCAGGCCGCCGCCCACGTTCGCCGGCAGGTTGGCCTGGGCGCTGGCATAGCGTTCACCCACTTGCTGGCGGGCCCAGTAGATGTCGGTGCCTTCTTCAAAATCGATGGTGATGTCGGCGATCGCGTACTTGGAGACCGAGCGCATGCTGCGTTGACCAGGAATGCCCAGCAGCTCCTGCTCGACCGGTTGCACGATGCGGGATTCGACCTCCTCGGGCGTCATGCCTGGTGCCTTGAGGATGATCTTGACCTGCGTGGGCGAGACATCCGGGAAGGCATCAATGGGCAACTGCCTTGCCGCGTTGAGCCCCAGGCCCACCAGCACACAGGCGGCCACCAGCACCAGCAGGCGCTGCAGTAGCGCGGCTTCAATCAGGCGCTTGAGCATCATTGCGCTCCCAGGCCTTGCAGCACACCCTTGAGCGCCACCGTGCCCTGGTTCACCACGAGGTCATCGGCCTTGAACTGTGCCGGGGCGATGGGGGTGATCTGTGTCTGGGCGGTTTGCGGGCCGCTGGCCGCCTGCTGGCTGACCACGCGCACGGCCACAGCCTGGTAGCGGGTGCCGCGCTGCATGAACACGATGTCCTGCCCGTCGTGCCGCAGCACGGCGGTGGCGGGTACCAGCCAGCTTGCGGTCTGGTTGACGCTGTCGGCGCTCAGGGCTACTTCGGCTTGCACACGTTGCTGGGGCAGGGCGCAGTCATTGGCCTGCGGCCATTGCGCACGCAAGGCCAGGGTCTGGCTGCCGGGGTCCAGCTCGGTGTTGATGCTCACCAGCGTGGCCGGCATGGCGCAACCACTGATGCGAACCAGATCGCCCTTGCGCAGGCGGCGGGCCACGGCGGCAGAGGCTTGCAGGTCGATGGCCAGGGCGCCTTCGCTGGCGAACTTCAGCACGGGCGCGCCCGCGTCCACACGCTGGCCGGGTTGCACCAGCATGTCGATGACGGTGCCGCGGCCGGGCGCGTTCAGCGTCACGCGGCCAGACAGGCCGCCATGGGGCTTGACGCCGGCCATCTGCAGCAACTGCCCGCGTTCCCGAACCGTGGCTTGTGCAATCTGCAGTTGGGCCTGGCTGGCCTGCGCGCGCGAGCCGGCAATGATGCCTTCGGCCAGCAAGGTCTCGTCGCGTTGGGCGGTTTGTTGTGCCAGTTTCAACTGCAGCATGGCCTGCTGGTATTCGCGCTGCCACTCCACGATCTGCGGCGCGTTGAGAGACACCAGGGCCTGGCCGGGCTTGACCGCATCGCCCTTGGACGCATGCACCTGTTCAACCAGCGCCGCAACGGGCACGCTGATCACGCGCAGCAATGAGGGAGGCAGCGTGACCTGGCCTTGCAGCACCACGCGCCCGGCATCGCCGGCAGGCTGGATCTGCGTTGCGCGAATGCCCAGGCTTTGAACCTGTGTCGGCTTGAGTGTGAGGGTGTGGCTGGTGTCTGCGGCCTGAGGCGCGGCGTCAGACGGGAGCATGTAGGTGCTCAGGCCGGCCAACATCATGGCTTGCAGCAAGAGGCGTGGAAAGGAGTGGGCAGGCAGCATGGGCATCCATGTGATTTGTTCTGCCACGCACTCTAGGCAGCGAATCTGAACGCAGGCTTAAGACCTTGTGCCCGCCGCAGTGCTACCTTTGCACCTGAGGACACACCCATGAGACTGCTGCTACTTGAAGACGACACCATCCTGGGCGACGGCCTGGCCGAATTCCTGAGATCAGAGGGCCACGTTGTGGACTGGTGCAAGCGCCTGCTCGATGTGCAGGCCCTGCAGGGCGAGCCCTACGACGTGCTGCTGGTGGACTGGCAGCTGCCCGATGGCTCCGGCCTGGACTGGATTCGGTCGCTGCGTCGCAAAGGGGTGTGCACCCCCGTTGTGATGATGACCGCGCGTGACCTGCTCGATGACCGCGTCAAAGGCCTGGACTCTGGCGCCGATGACTACCTCGTCAAACCCTTTGCACCGGAAGAGCTGGTGGCCCGTCTGCGTGCCTTGCAGCGGCGCACGACCGGGGCCACCAACGCACGCGTCCACATTGGCGAGGTGGAGGTCGACCTGATGGCCAAGGCGGTGTACCTGCAAGGCGAGCGTGTCGATGTGACCCAGCGCGAATGGCGCGTGTTGGAGGCCTTGCTGCAACGCGCCGGGCGGGTGGTGTCCAAGAACGACCTGGAGTCGCTGATGCTGGGCCTGGGTGGCGAGCTGGCCAGCAACTCGCTGGAGGTGCACATATCCCGGCTGCGCCGCAAGCTGGGTGCCGAGGTGATCGAGACCGTGCGTGGCATGGGCTACAGGGTGAGCACATGACCGATGCGCCCTCCATCCGCAAGGGCTTGTCCCGCGTGGTGATTCAGGTCTCGCTGGCCTGGAGCGTGGCCGTGTTCGGCGTGGTGTGGTTCACCGTGCACCACAAGCTGGACGAGGTGCTGGATGGCACGCTGCAGGAGTCGGCCGAAATCCTCTATGGCCTGCTCAAGCCCAATGCCGAGCGCTTGCCCATCGGCTCGGGCGGTTCGCTGCCAGCGCCGCCGCATCATGAGCGCATGGTCTGGCAACTGGTGTCGGGTGACCAGCGTGTGGTGTGGCGGTCGCACAGCGCGCCGGCGCAGCCGCTGGCCACGGCCCACCGCGAACGCTGGTCTGCAGACTCACCCGACTGGCATGTGTACGGCATCCCCTTTGATGACCAGGGCACCATGCTGTATGTGGCCCAACCCCATGGTGAGCGGAGCCAGGCGCAATTTGAGGCCGCCTTGTTGACAGCCGGTGGTGCCTTGGCCGTGGGCCTGGCTTGCGCCGTGTGGCTGCGCAGGCGGGCGGGCAGGGAGCTGGGACCTTTGATGGACCTGTCCCAGCAGGTGGCGCACTACCACCCTTTGGAGCCGGGCTCTTCACCGCCCTTGGCCACGCGAGAAGAGTTGCGCCCGGTGCGGGACGCCATCGTGCACCTGGGGGACAGGCTGGCGCAGAACATCACCAGCGAGCGGGCCTTCAGCGCCAATGCCGCCCATGCCTTGCGCACGCCGCTGGCCGGGCTGGGGGCGCAGCTGGCCATGCTGCAGCGAGAAAGCCCGGCCGATGTGCAGCCGCGCATCCAGCGTGCGCGCGAGGCGTCGGACCGGCTCAGCCGTGTGGTCACGGCGCTGTTGTCCCTGTTCCGCAGTGGCGGTGAAATCAGGCCCAGGCATATCACCTTGGCGGCCTTTGTGCAGGACTTGCCCTTGCCGGGCCTGGCCATCGGCGTAACCGGTGATGCCGAGGTGGAGGCCGATCCAGATCTGCTCGCGGCGGCTTTGTTGAATCTGTTGGATAACTCAGTCCGCTATGGTGCTACACAGGCGCAGGTGTCGTTCCGTCATGACGCTGCTGCGGTTGTGATCCGCCTGGTTGACAACGGCCCCGGCGTGGACGAAGCCGCACGCAAGCGCATTGGTGCCGCACTGGCCACCCAGCACTACGAGCAGGATATGGGCCTGGGGCTGATGCTGGCCGACCGCGTGGCCAGGGCGCACGGTGGGCAACTCGTGCTGGTGCCTGTTGAGCAGGGCTTTGGCGTGGAACTCAGCTTGGGCTGGCGCCAGCGGTAAAGCCGCTGGTCAGAGGTCCAGCGCGGCAGGCGGCAAGCCGGCGCGGTGCCGGGCCCACATCAGATCGAACAGCGCTTCCAGATCCTGCGTGTAGCCGGGCACATCAAACAGTGCGGCGTTGCAGATCAGGCCGCCGAGCTTGGCGCGCAAGGCCTGCAGGCGGTCGGCATCTGTTGCCAATGCCAGCGCCAGCGCCTCATAGTCAGCCGGCGTGCTGGTGATCAACTCCGGCAGGCCCACGGCTTGCAACAGGCTGCCCGCCACGCGCGAGGCAAAGGTGTCGCCTGCACAGGTGATCAGTGGCACGCCGGCGGCCAGGGCGTCACTGGCCGTGGTGTGGGCGTTGTAGGGCCAGGTGTCCAGCACCAGGTCGGCCAGGGGCAGGCGGGCCAGGTGTGCCTCTTGCTGCATGTCGGGCGCAAAAACCAACCGGTGTGGCGAGATGCCGCGTGCCAGGGCTTCCTGGCGCAGATTGCCTTCTGCCTGATCGCATTGCAGCAGCCACAGCACGCTGTGCGGCGCGGCGCGCATCACCCGGCACCAGATGTCGAACACCTGCGGGGTGAACTTCCAGGCCTGGTTGAAGCAGCTCAGCACCAACGCGCCTTCGGGCAGGCCCACATCGCTGCGGGTGGGGCCGCCTTGGCCCGGCGGCAAGCTGGCGCGGCCATGTGGTTGGTAGCTGTGCGGCATGCAGGCCAGAGCCTCGGTGTAATCGGGCTGGGCGGCGTGGGGTGTCACGAAGCGGTCGCTGACCAGGTAGTCCACAAAGTCCCGCCCCAGGGTGCCCGGGTAGCCCAGAAAGCTCACCTGGATGGGCGCGGGCCGCCATGACAACAACATGGTGCGGCTACCTGCGGTGTAGCCTTTGAGGTCCACCAGGATGTCGATGCCGTCGGCATGGATGGCCGTGGCCGCCTGCTCATCGCTGAGCTCACGGATGTCATGAAAGTGATGGAAGGCACGCAAGAGGCGATGCCGCATGGGGCTGTCATCCAGCGCGCCGTGGCTGTAGGCATGCAGCTCGAAGCGGGTGCCGTCGTGGGCCTCCAGCATCTCGATCATCAGCAGGGCGGTGGCGTGCTGATGAAAGTCGCTGGACAGGTAGGCAATGCGCAGTGGTGCGCCGGGCTGGCGCGGCCGGGCTGGTGTCGAAAAGGTGCTGATGGCCGCTGTGCGGGCGTCGTGCTCTGGTGGCATCCGCGAATCCAGCCAGGAGGCGGCGCATTGCCTTTGCTGGTGCGCGCTGATGCCGGGGATGGACAGCAGGTGAAATGGGGGCCAAGGCGGGGGGCGGGCTGCGCCCTGGCTCACCGGTTTGCCCATGTCGGGCATCTGGCCCAGGTCGGTGTGCACCTGTGCTGTCCGACTGTCGAACTCCTCCCATTCGCACCAGGCCCGGCTGCGGGCGTAGTGTCGGATTTGTCGGGCGCGTGGGCTGTCGGGCGGAGCAGGGGCGGGCATGAGCATGCGCCGCAAGAATCAGGCCCAGCTTCACTGCATTCGCAAACCTTGCCGCCAAGTGCCGCCCAGGGGCGTCAGTCAAATCGGCGGCTGAGGGTGACAAAAAAACGAACCGGTTGATCGGGTGTTTCCGCCTGCGAGGCCCCACCGTGCAGCCGGCCGGCCAGCGTGGATTCGACGCTCCAACCTTGATGGCTCCAGCGCACACCCAGGCCGGCGCCGGCGATCGTGCGCTGGTTGGCCACGCTGTCGTCCCACGGATGGGCGTTGAGTTTGATCTGGCCCGCGTCGGCAAAGATGAAGGGTGTGAAGTCCCCCGTGCTCATGCGCAACTCGAACTGGGCGAGCCAGCCTTTGTCGCCCGTGGCTTCACCCAAGGGGTAGGCGCGCACACCGAGGAAGCCGCCCAGGCCGTATTTCTCGGACGAGTCCAGGTTGTCGGGTGTCCATTGCGCCGATACCCGGCCGTAAGCGCTGAACGCGCCTGTCAGCTTCTGGATACGGGCGATGTCGATATTGGCTTTGGTGAAGTGCCCGGCGCTGCGGGCCGTGGTGTCGTCGACGGCCTGCGATGCCGCATCCAACTGCAATTGCCCGGCACTCAGGCTGATCTGGCCGTAACTCACACCGCCGCCGAACAGGCCGTCACGGTGATCGAACTGCGCGGCCAGCATCAGCAACTGGCTGGATTTGTCTTTGACGAGGTCGGCCGCGTCGTAGCGGTCTTGCAGGTTCTTGTGCAGGTACGTGGTGGACAGCAGCAGATTGGACACCTGCGAGCGCAGCATGGGGTAGCTCAGCTTGACAGTGCCTGTGTCGGCATAACCATGGGCCTCCAGCGCGGCGAAGGCGCCACCAAGCTGGTAGCTGGTGCGTGCCCAGCCGATCTGGCCTCGCCATCCGTCGACACCCAGTGGGGCATCGTAGTCCAGCGAGCCCAGCCACATGTTTTCGTTGGTGCGCAGGGCGTTGATGGCAAGGCGGTCACCGAAGCGGAACGGGCTGTTGACGGCCAGCGAGGCCTTGGCGCGATAGGGCCCGGTGCTGCGGCTGCCGATGTTGTCCAGCCCCAGTTCGCCGGAGACATGGTTCTCACGTTCCACGCCCACCACCAGATCGCCCTCACCCAACTGGGCACCGGGCTTGAGCACAGGCCGCACTTTGAAGCCGGGCTGATCATTGAGCAGCAGCATGGTGCGCTCGATGGACGTTTCACGAATGGGCTCGCCTTGTGGCAAGCCGTGGGTCAGGAAGGGCTGCGCAGAGAGCACAAGGGGGTCTTTGCCCTCCACGGTGGCCTTGCCCAGCACGCCTTCAACGATCCGCAGGGTGAGCACGCCGTCATTGACCCGCTGCGGTGGCACCACAACCTGGACGAATGGGTAGCCGGACTGCTTGTAGAGGCCCGCCACGCCTTGGGCCAGGCCCTCGATGTCGCGCAGGTTCAGGGCTTGCTCCGGCAAAGGACCCAGGCGCTCGAGCAGGGCGGTGCAGGCGATGGCGCGGCAGCCCTCCAGCTGCAACCGGGTGATCTTCACGCGGGCGCCGCCCGACACCTCTCCGGCTATGGCAGGTGCGGGCGTGGATCGGGGAAGGGCGGCCGGATCGGCCGTCTGCGGCGCGGGGGGCGTCGGGCCTTGGAGCTCGGTGGCGGCGAAGCTGGGCGAGGCGTGGGCGATCAGGCCCAGGCAAATCCCGGCCATCAGGCGGTGCGGATCAGCGGTGCGTTTCAACGTGAGTCCCGTGTGTTGAATAGTGTGGTCTGGGGCGTTTGACGTCGGGTTCAGTTTGCCCTGGCCGAACGCGTATTGGTGCCGGAATTGATGCCGCCGTCAATCACATAGATGTCCAAAGGCCCATTGGCGCTGGGAACGGCCGTCCCCGCGATGCCCGGTCGAGCAAGGCGGCTGCGGTTGTTGCCCGTGTCACTGACGCGCTCTCCTACCTGGCCCTCGGTGCTGTTGCTGGTGTCATTGCTGGCACTGGCGACACTGGTCGAGCTGGTCGAGCTGACCAGGGGGGCTGCGCCCGGTTGCTGGAGCGTGGTGGTACGTGGTGCCTCGCTCGTGCTCAGGCTGACGTAGTTCAGGTTGCCTGCGCCGGGGCTTTGGGGGTTGGGGCCCAAAGCGTGCAGCGCGTTGTCAGGGAAATTGGGCACAGGGGCGGTCTTGGGCAGGAACTGCTCAACCGTGGGCAAGACCTGTGTGACGGTGGGCGTTGGCGTCACGGTGGGGGCCGGTGTGATGACGCCACTGGTGTTGGCCACGGTGGTGACTTCGTAGTTGCCACCTTGGTTGCCGTCGTTGAGCGTGTAGCCGCCAACCGTGATGGTCTTGCCGGTGCCCGCGTTCTTGTTGGCGTAGACCTGGCTCAGGCCCGTCACGGTGTCGTTGCTCAGCAAGCCGCTGACGGTGGGTGTGCCGCTGGAGGCCGTCGTGCCGTCATAGGTCTTGCTATCGCTGCCTGCGCTCAGCGTCAACGCAGCGCGGCCAATGACCAGGTTGGCGTTGCTGACGGTCACGTCATAGTTGCCGGCGTCGTTGCTGCCCACGCTCAGGTTGGAGGTGTAGGTGCCTGCGTTGCGGCCCGAGGCCAGCCCGCTCACGCTGATGTCGTCACCCACGAGGAAGCCGTTGCGCGTGGCCGCGCCCTGGGTCTGCGTGCTGCCGTTGTAGGTCGAATTGCTGGCGGTGCCGCTGACCGATGCGCTGGCGCGGTTGACCACGCTGGCCGTGTTGTCGACCAGGCTCACGGTGTAGTTGTTGCCGCTGTTGCCGTCATTGACGGTGTAGCCCGTGACGCTGACGGTCTTGCCGGTTCCCGCATTCTTGTTGAGATAGGCCTGAAGCAGGTCGCTGGCGCTGTCGCTGCCTTGCAGGCCACTGACCGTGGGCGTGGTGCCTGCGGTGGTGTTGCCGTCGTAGGTCTTGGTGTTGGCGGTTGCGGTGAGCGTCAACGCAGCGCGGCCGATGACCAGGTTGGCGTTGCTGACGGTCACGTCATAGTTGCCGGCGTCGTTGCCGCCCACGCTCAGGTTGGAGGTGTAGGTGCCTGCGTTGCGGCCCGAGGCCAGCCCGCTCACGCTGATGTCGTCACCCACGAGGAAGCCGTTGCGCGTGGCCGCGCCCTGGGTCTGCGTGCTGCCGTTGTAGGTCGAATTGCTGGCGGTGCCGCTGACCGATGCGCTGGCGCGGTTGACCACGCTGGCCGTGTTGTCGACCAGGCTCACGGTGTAGTTGTTGCCGCTGTTGCCGTCATTGACGGTGTAGCCCGTGACGCTGACGGTCTTGCCGGTTCCCGCATTCTTGTTGAGATAGGCCTGAAGCAGGTCGCTGGCGCTGTCGCTGCCTTGCAGGCCACTGACCGTGGGCGTGGTGCCTGCGGTGGTGTTGCCGTCGTAGGTCTTGGTGTTGGCGGTTGCGGTGAGCGTCAACGCAGCGCGGCCGATGACCAGGTTGGCGTTGCTGACGGTCACGTCATAGTTGCCGGCGTCGTTGCCGCCCACGCTCAGGTTGGATGCGTAGGTGCCTGCGTTGCGGCTCGAGGCCAGCCCGCTGACGCTGATGTCGTCACCCACGAGGAAGCCGCTGCGCGTGGCCGCGCCCTGGGTCTGCGTGCTGCCGTTGTAGGTCAAATTGCCGGCGGTGCCGCTGACCGATGCGCTGGCGCGGTTGACCACGCTGGCCGTGTTGTCGACCAGGCTCACGGTGTAGTTGTTGCCGCTGTTGCCGTCATTGACGGTGTAGCCGGTGACGCTGACGGTCTTGCCCGAGCCCGCGTTCTTGTTGAGATAGGCCTGGAGCAGGCCGCTGACGCTGTCGCTGCCTTGCAGGCCGCTGACGGTGGGCGTGGCGCCCGCCGTGGTGTTGCCGTCATAGGTCTTGGTGTTGGCCGTGGCGGTCAGCGTCAATGGCGCAGGTGTGATGGCACCGATCGACCCGCTCACGGATGTGGGCAACTGGTAGTTGGCCAGCACGGTACCGCCGGTTGGCGAGTAGTCGCTGTTGCTCAGGGACACCGTCACCGTCTTGCCTGTGCCCACATTGGCGTTGTCATAGGTGCCGGTGGTCTTGGTGACGGTGGCACCGTCAGCGCCTACCCAGCCGCTCAACAGGAAGTTGCCCGACACCAGAGAGGCGGTGGTGCTGGCGTTGTAGACCTTGCTGGTGCTGCCTGTCAGGCTGCCGGTGATGACGGTGAGGGATGCCGGCGAGATGGTGAGTGTGCCGTTGGCAAAGGTCAGCGCGTAATTGACTGCACTCAGACCTGTTGGGGTGATGGCGTACCAACCTGCATTGGTGGCGCCCTGGCTGGTGCCGCCATAGCCCAGATTGCCCGTCAGCACGCCGCTGGTTTCGCCATTGACGAAGCCGCTGTAGCTGACGCCGTGGCCGCCACTGTAGGCGTTGCCGTCATAGACCTTGCTGTCGTTGTTGGCGGTGACCGTCAAGGGGGCGGGCGTGACGCTCAAGGCGCTGCTGTTGCCCGCGGCTTGTGCAAAGCTGTAGTTGCCATGGTTGGCGCTCAGGCCGCTGCCCGTCAGGCCGTAGCTGCCCACGCCGCTGCCGGTGTTGGCGCTGGTCGAGAACGCCAGTGAGCCGGTGGTGGCGCTCGCCAGCGTCTCGCCGTTGACGAAGCCCGTCACCGATCCACCGAAGCTGGGGTTGGCTGCGCCATAGGTGCGGCTGGCGCTGTTGGCCACGATCGTCAAGGTGGCGGGGTTGATCGTGAGGGTGCCGCCGCTGTAGCTCAACGTGTAGTTGCCAGCGCTCAGGCCTTGCGGCGTGAAGGTGTAGCTGCCTGCGTTGACCGCGCCCTGGCTGTTGCCGCTGTAGGACAAGGTGCCAGTCAGCAGGCTGCTGGTGTCGCCATTGACGAAGCCGCTGTAGCCAACGCCATTGCCACCTGTCCAGGCCTGGCCATCGTAGGTCTTGCTGGCGTTGTTGGCCGTCACCGTCAAGGGGGCGGGGGTGATCGTCAGGGCGGCACTGTTGCCCGCGGCTTGCACGAAGGTGTAGTTGCCGTTGTTGGCGCTCAGGCCGCTGCCATTGATGGCATAGGTGCCCACATTGCTGGACGAGGTGGCAGCGCTGCTGAAAGCCAGCGTGCCTGTGGTGACGTTGGCCAGCGTCTCGCCATTGACCAGACCACTGACCGAGCCGCTGAAGCCGGGGTTGCTGCTGCCATATTGGCGGCTGGCGGTATTGGCCGTCAGTGTCAAGGTGGCCGGGTTCACCGTCAGCACACCGTTGGCGTAGCCGATGGTGTAGTTGCTGGATGTCAGCCCGGCCGGTGTGATGGTGTAGCTGCCCGCGTTCACCGCGCCTTGGCTGTCACCCGAGTACGAGAGCGTGCCACCCAGAACCGATGTGGTCTCGCTGTTGACAAAGCCGCTGTAGCTGACGCCATTGCCGCCGCTGTAGGTGCTGCCGTTGTAGGTCTTGCTGGCGTTGCTGGCGGTGACCGTCAACGGGGCAGGGGTGATGTTGGCCGTCGTCGAGATCGAGCCACCACCAGAGACCAGGTAGTTGCCTGCATCGGCGCCACTCAAGGACACGCCCGAGACATTGACCGTGATGTTGTTGCCCACGTTGGCGCTGGCAAAGCCGCCGGTGGCGTTGATCGTGACGGCATCACCCGTGACGATGCCGCTGCCGGTCACGCTCGCCGCCGTGGTGCCGTCATAGACCTTGTTGCCAGCCGAAAAGCTGTTGATGGTCTTTTGGGTGATGGTGTAGGTGCCCTGGCTGTAATAGGCCACGGCGTAGTCGGTGCCACCGCTGGTGTAGGTGTTGGGGTTGCCCGCAGCGCCCGTCAGCGTGGTGTAGGCCCCCACGTTCTTGCTGGGTGTCGTGAAGTTCACCGACCCCAGGTCGCCCATCACGAAGCCGTTGGGCCCGCCAAGCGATGTCAGAGGCAGGCCCGTGGCGTTCGTGGTGCCGTCATAAACCCGGGAGGCATCCCCGCTGAAAATGTAGAGCGGGGTCATGGCCATGTTGACCACGTTGTAGCCGGCCGAGGTGTAGCTCTGGTTGCCGCCAGGGATCACCATGGTGCCGCAATTGGGGTAGCCGGGGTTGCAGGGCGGGCTCTGCGTGAAGGTGGTGGCCTTGTTGTTGCCGTTGATGCGGAACAGCATGTGTGCCACGCTGGGCGCCCAGAACTGTACGCGGGCCTGGCTACCGTTGTTGACGAGGCCCAGCGCACCCAGTGCGTTGGTCGTGTTCTGCGCATCCACAACGATGGCGCCTGTGGTGCTGGATGTCTTGAAGGTGGTCACGGTGCCGGAGTTGGCCTCCACGCCAAACCCGAAGACCTTGTCGGCACCCGAGCCCGCGCTGATGCCGCTCATGTACAGCATGCCGCCGCCGGTGTCGACCGTTGCGCCCGACAGCACGTAGATGCCGCCCTTGGTGGCCGAGTAGGAGCCACTGTTGGTTGCGGCACTGCGCCCGTTGATGGTGATGTTGCCGCCCGCTGACTGGATGGACACATTGGTGCCGATCTGCACAGCGGGCGTGCTGGCCGTGGCATTGAGCGCGTAGCCAATGCCGTAGCTTTGCGCGGTGGTCTGGTTGCCTCCGGCGCCACCAATCAGGATGCGGCCGCCGTTGGAGCCCAGGTTGGCCGCCACGTTGACGCCACCCAGGCTGCTGCTGGCATTGTTGGCCGCGCTCAGCGTGATGCCCAGTTGCCCGGTGGTCGAGGTGATGGCGCTGTTGACGTAGATGCTGCGGTCTGCCTGCAGCGTCAGCGTGGCATTGCCGCCAGCGGTCTTGGTGATGGCGCTGGCCACCGTGATGTCACCGCTGCCGGAGCCGGTGCTGCCATACGAGGTGTTGTTGGCCTGCGTGGTGACGGTGACGCTGGTGCCGCTGTTGAGGGCCGTGGCAATGTTGGTGGCCGCCGTGGCATTGATCGTGTAGTCATACGGGTCGATCAACCAGGTACCACCCTGGCCGAGGCGCGAGCCCGCATCAACAGACAGGCCCACGGCCGTGTCCACGTGGGCCGCAGAGGTCTCGATGTGGCCACCGTCTCCGCCGTTTGGTGCACTGGCATCCAGTTGCCCGCCCACATTGAGCTGCCCATGGTCCATGTCGCCCAGCAGGTCGATTTCGCCACGTGCACCGGTGCTCAGCGTGCGTGCCCGGATCACCCCGGTCTGGTTGATGACCGAGCGGCTCAAGGCATCGGCCGCCTGGGCAGTCAGGATCACATGCCCGCCGTCGGCGCGGATGGCGCCACCGTTTTCAATCAGCGAATCAAGCGCACCACGCTTGATCTGCACAGGCACGGCGCCGCCCAGGTCCAGCGTCACATCGCTGGCAGACACCAAGGCCACCGTGCCGCCGTCGCCTTGCAACTCACCACGGTTGACCACCTTGGCGGCCACCAGCGCCAGGCCAGCGCCGTTGCGGGTGAGGATCTGGCCTTCATTGATCACGGACGCAGTGCTGTCACCGCTGAGGCGATAACGGCCCGCCATGAAGTCCGCATCGCTCATCGACAGCGTGGAGGCCAGCAGGCCGCCGGTTTCCACTCGCGCGGTCGAGCTGAACAGCACGCCATTGGGGTTGAGCAGGAACACCTGGCCGTTGGAGCGCAAGGCGCCCTGGATGGTCGAGACCTCGCCACCCAGCACGCGGTTGAGCGCCACCGCACTGGCCGATGGCTGGTTGAACTGCACCGTGTTGCCCGCACCGATGTTGAAGCTTTGCCAATTGGTGACCAGCTTCTGGGTGGCCTGGTTGATCGTCAGGGTGTTGGCGGTCTGGCTGATGCTGCCGCTGCCCTGGACGATCTGCGCACCTGTTGGCAAACCGCTGCTTCCCCCAGCCAGGGCCGACATGCTGGCCAGCGTCAGGATGGCGGCGGCCACGCGCGTCGCAGTGCCTGCGCGCCCACGTTTGCCGCGGCCAGAAGTCCCCTCGGGTACAGGCACCCAGGTCAACAAATGATCGGACCAGACCAGGCGAAAGACGTGGTTCAGCGAGGCGCCATGCATGTGAGGACTCCAAAGTGCAATCGATGCACAAGGATCACCACTCAGCACCCCAGCATTTCACCTTGCGGCAAACACCCGCCGAACTCCTTGCTGATTCGACCGAGGCGATCGTGTTGTACGGAGCCCGGTCTTTGACAGGGCAACCCGCTCGCGCACGATTCGTTACACGGTGTTATCGGAAGAGATAAATAACTCTTTAGATGGTGTGGTAGCGTATTTATGGATATATATGGCCAGATGATGCCAATTTATTCGCTTGACTGGGCAGGTTTGCCCCCTCAATCTTTGCCTTTGGACCGAAGTGGCCTGCGCTCCTGGTCGCGGTCATCTTCCCGACCGCGGTTCTTCTCCCGTCCTGGCCCTTGGTCATGGCCTAGACCTTGGCCTTGACCGTGCAATCGTTCAGGCTGCTCACGCCGCGTGGTATCCGGGTACGGCGCTTGTCTGGGGCGATCGGGTTCGGGCGCTCTTTGCTGCTCGGGCGGCCGCTGCTGGTACTGGCGCACAACCGGGTCACGCGGCTCATAGCGGTAGTGCTCATCGCGGAGTGATCGTTGCTGCGGCACCTGCTGGGGGTAGCGCTCGCCGGAATAGGGGCGTTGGTAGTTAGGCAGTGGTGCCGGTGGCGGCGCAGTGCGGCGGTTCCATTGGTCCCACCCTGGCCGGCCTCGCGCCCAGTCATGCCCCCAGTGCTCGCCCCAGCGTGGCGGTGCATCGTCTCGCCAGTCACGGAAGTAAGGGGGCTGCACCCGGTAGTAGCGAACCGGCACACGCAGCACGAACACCGGCACGTAAGAGGGGTCAACATAGTCCCATGGCCCGTTGTACCAGGCGCTGGCGTACCAGTTGTCGTCCTGGAAGACCCAGTACATGCCGTCGTAGAAAAAGAAGTTCGCGTCAACCTGCGGCGCGTAATACACCGGGTAGCCCGGCACGCGCACCAGATCCGGGTAGAACGGCAGGTTGATGCCAATGCTCAAACCCGGCATGCTCATGCCGATGCCCACGCTCACTTGTGCCGGCGTCGACGCCACAGCGCCGCACACCAAGCAAAAGCCAATGATCAGCTGGCGCATGCGGCCTCCTTCATGGTGACCATGGGGCTGGCTTGAGGGCTAGGCGCGCCGGCCCTGGATCACGTTGACCAGGAAGACCACGACGGCGATCACCAGCAGGATGTGGATCAGGCCACCCATGGTGTAGGAGGTAACCAGCCCCAACAACCAGAGTACGAGCAGGATAACGGCGAGGGTCATGAGCATGGTGGCTCTCCTTTTGCCTGGCAGTGAGCCAAGCGTGAATCAACTCTTCTTGAACCACGAACTGGCCTTGCGCTCCCACTCCGCCAGCTGCTTTTCGGCTTCTTCCTTGGCGATGCCGTAACGCTCCTGCAGCTTGCCGGTGAGCTCGTCACGCCGCCCGGCAATGACCTTCATGTCGTCATCGGTCAGCCTGCCCCATTGCGCCATGGCCTTGCCGGTGGCCTGTTGCCAATTGCCTTTGATTTGATCCCAGTTCATGTTGAACTCCTTCGTGGTGTGGGGGGCAACGTGCGCGGATGGCTCGTTCTTGCCCGCCTTCATGACAGGGAGACTAAGTGGCGCGCGTCGCGGCTTCTGTGCGGTAGCTCACACAGTGGCACGATGTATCCGATGCGTCAATTCCCCCCTGTCCCGCAGGCTGCAAGCGGTGCGATGGGTTGCAAAGGGCGGCCCGCATTCAATTTGCGGCTCATAAATTAGCCATTCCTGCCGATAAGTGAGTGCTATGTCAAATCGCCCAAAGTTTCGGGCCTAAGGACTCGCGCCATTTTGGAGCTGTAAACATGAAAAACTTCACGGTCAAGAAGCAGCTATTGCTTGCGTTTGGCCTGCTTGCCGTCATTGTGTTGCTCGTGAGCGCCCTTGCTTTACGCGATCTCAGCGTGGCAAACGAGCGCTTCAAGGATCATGTCAACGGCGCGGCAGAGCGCGAGAGCCTGGCCACCGATGTGCGCACTTTTGCCAACCGACGTGCCATCGGCGTGCGTGACATGGTGCTGGTCAAGACGGACGCCGATCGTGAATCAGCAAAAGCCATGGCCGTTCAGGCCAATGGCGATCTGCAGGCCAGCCTCAAGGCCTTGAAGGGTGCCGTTGCCAGCACAACCGACGTGAGCGATCGGGATCGTGCACTGGTTGCCGCGATCGACAAAGTCGAATCGCAATACGGCCCAGTCGCTGTGGCCATTGTTCAACTGGCCGCATCGGGGATGCAGGATCAGGCCATCGAAAAAATGAATGCTGAGTGCAGACCCTTGCTGGCCTCATTGCTGGCTGCGGCCAATGACTATGTCAGCTACAGCAAGGAGCAGGCCAAAGTCAGCGTTGAAGAGGCTTCCACCACGTACACCACGCAACGCGCCTTGTTGCTTGCACTCAGTGCATTTTCGTTGGTGACCGCCGTTGCGCTGGGGTGGCTGATCACGCGGCGTCTGCTGGCCTCACTCGGTGCAGAGCCAGTGGACCTCAGCGAGGCCGCACAGCGCGTGGCCCGAGGTGATCTCAGCCCGGTGCAGGGCGTAGATGCGGCCCCGGTGGGCAGTGTGCTGGCATCAATGGGTGCCATGCAGGCGCAATTGGTCGGACTGATCGGGCAAGTGCGCACGTCTGCCGACAGCATCGCCACGGCCAGCGCCCAGATCGCACAAGGCAACAGCGATCTGTCCAGCCGCACCGAAGAGCAGGCATCGGCCCTGGAAGAAACCGCGGCCTCCATGGAACAGCTCAGCTCGACCGTCAGGCAGAACGCCGACAACGCCCGTCAGGCCAATGAACTGGCCCAAGGTGCCAGCACCGTCGCCGTCAGAGGCGGCGCGGTGGTGGGGCAGGTTGTCGAGACGATGAAGGGTATCAACGACAGCTCCAAGAAGATCGCCGACATCATCACCGTCATTGATGGCATTGCCTTCCAGACCAACATCCTGGCGTTGAATGCCGCCGTGGAAGCCGCACGTGCGGGTGAGCAAGGGCGAGGCTTTGCGGTTGTGGCGTCAGAGGTGCGCAACCTGGCAAGCCGCTCGGCAGAGGCTGCAAAGGAGATCAAGAGCCTGATCAATGCCAGCGTGGAGCGTGTTGAACAGGGCTCTGCGCTGGTGGACCAGGCCGGCGTCACCATGTCGGAAGTCGTTGGTGCGATCCAGCGCGTGACAGACATCATGGGTGAGATCAGCACGGCCAGCGTCGAGCAAAGCAGCGGGGTTGCGCAAGTGGGTGAAGCCGTGAGTCAAATGGACCAGGCCACGCAGCAGAATGCGGCGCTGGTCGAAGAAAGTGCCGCCGCAGCGGAGAGCATGAAGCTGCAGGCACAACAGCTGGTGCAGGCGGTGGCCTTGTTCAAGCTCCACCATGCCGACCTCGGCCATGCCACGGCCAGGACACCAACCTCGCACGCCAGGCACAATCCAGGCGCCACAAGGAGCGTGAGCCCCTCGGGCCTCAAAGCCAGGGCAACCCAGTTTGCCGCAGCCAGCAACGCGCCCCAAGTGGCCGCACCACCCAGGACGGGCACTGACAACTGGGAGTCGTTCTGAGCGCGGTTGACCAAGCCATGTGACACGCAGCAGAGCCATGTGGTCATCGAGTCGGGCAGGCTGTACATTGCCAAGGTGCGGTCAGCACGGAGGACGCAGATGCTGCAGATGCCACTTGGACAGGCGGCTCAGCTCAAGCGCTTGCTGTTTGTGGCCTTGCTTTGCCTGGCCGGCTGCAGCAGCCTGCCCACCATCGTCCCCGATCTGGCCCGCGCGCCGCGCCAGCCGGTGCAATTGCAAGGGGGGCATGGCCCCCTGACACCCGCCCAAAGCAAGGCCATCCTTGAGGGGCTGGGGCGCCATGGCCAGGAGACGGGCATCTTTGATCGCCATCTGGCGCGCGAGGAGGCCATCGTCGGCAGCCCGCTCACCACCGGCAACCGCGTGCTGCTGCTACAGAACGGCCCGGCCACCTACGGCGCCATGTTGGAGGCCATTGCCGCGGCGCGCGACCACATCAACATGGAAACCTACATCCTCGAAGATGACGAAGTCGGCCAACGCTTTGCACAAGCCCTGATCGACAAACAGCAGCAGGGCGTTCAGGTCAACCTGATCCGCGACAGCGTCGGTACTCGGGGCACCCCGGCGTCGTTCTTCCAGAAGCTGGCTGATGCCGGCGTGCGCGTGCTTGAGTTCAACCCCATCAACCCCTTTGTAGCCCGCAAGGAGTGGGAGCTGAACCAGCGTGATCACCGCAAGCTCCTGATCGTGGATGGGCGCAAGGCCTTCCTGGGCGGCATCAACATCAGCAGCGTGTATGCCAGCGGCTCTGCCAAACAAGGGCGGCGCGTGCAAGATGCCGACGGCCCCACCTGGCGCGACACCGATCTGCAACTGGAGGGGCCAGTGGTGGCCGAGTTGCAAAAGCTCTTCCTGGCCACTTGGGCGGCACAAAAGGGCGACCCACTGGCCACCAGGCGTTACTTCCCGCCCACCCAAGCCGTGGGGCAAGAGGTGGTGCGCGCCATTGGCAGCTCACCAGACGAGGCCTACAGCCTGATCTACGCCACGCTGCTGTCGGCCATTGGCAGCGCCCAGACCAGCGTGCTGTTGACCAATGCTTACTTCGTGCCTGACCCGCAACTGCTCGCTACGCTGGAAGCCGCCGCCGCCCGTGGTGTGGACGTGAGGCTGATCCTGCCCAGCCAGACGGACTCATGGCTGGTGTTCCACGCCGGCCGCGGCTACTACGAGCAACTGCTGCGTGCGGGCGTGAAGCTCTACGAGCGCCGCGGCGTCATCTTGCACTCCAAGACGGTGCTGGTGGACGGCGTGTGGGCCACGGTGGGCTCCACCAACCTGGACTGGCGCAGCTTTCTGCACAACCACGAGCTGAACGCCGTGGTGCTGGGCGCGGATTTTGGCCAGCAGGTGCAGGCCATGTTCGAGAAGGACCTGGCCGAGTCCGATGAGATCACGCTGGCTCAGTGGCAGAAGCGGCCGATCAAGAACCGCCTCAAGGAGTACCTGGCCAGGATGTGGGCTTACTGGCTGTGAAGGGGCAACAAGTCACGCAGGGGGCAGGGGCCACCGCTGCTTGCGCTCGGCGGTGTAGTGCCACCAGGGGTGCGGTGCCTCGCCATCCATGAAGCGGGTGATGGAGATGAACACGTCCAGCACACACGGGTCATGCCGGGTGTTCGTTGCCGTGCAAAGGCGCTCGTACAGCTCATATGGGCACAGGCCGATCAGCTTTGCGGGCTGCGTGATCCCCAGGCGCACCAGATCGGCCGCCATGGCAGGGCCGATGTTGGGCAGGTCGGTCAGACGGGTGACTTGCTCGCGGATGACTTTGGCGGGGTGCATGGCGGGCGCCTTTCAAATGCTGGCGCCCTGCATCGTAGTGGCCTTTGCCATGAGGAGGTAAGGCCCCTCTGGCCCGACGTCTTCTCGAATGGCAACCCACCCCTGGGTCTTGTAGAACTGTATGGCGTTCACATTGGCTTGAAGGCACTTGAGCGTTGGCGTTTTGGTGAAGTACCTGGCGCAACTGGCCAGCAGCGCCTGGCCCACGCCCTGGCGCAGGGCAGAGGGGTGAACAAAGAGGTTGTGCACGAAGCTGTCTGGCTCCCAGATGGAGGCAAACCCAAGCACCTTCGAGCCCCTGACGGCCACCAGGACGCGCTCACCCTCGGTGTGCAGGTCAAAGTCAGATGCCTGATGCGAACCGGCAGGGGCCCAGGTGAAGGTGGCGTTGCGAGACGCGACGTACAGATCGCGCAGGGCCGGCCTGTCGGCTTTTTCAAACGCGCGTACGAGGATGCGCATGGCGATCAGCTGTGCGAAGCAGTTAAGCCTGGGCCGGCCACTTGCTCGTAGTGCAGGACCGTCGGGAAAGGATCGTAGAAGTGATGCAGCAGCTTGCGCCACTCTTGATAGCCCGCGGATTGGCGAAACCCGACCTCATGGTGTTCGACGGACGCCCAGCGAACCAGCAGCATGTAGTGGTCAGCCTTCTCAACGCACTTCTGAAGCTCGTGGCCGAGATAGCCGGGCATGGACGAGATGATGGCCTGGGCGACGCGGAACGCTGCTTCAAACTCGGCGCCTTGGCCTGGTCGGACTTGCAGTTGGGCGATTTCGAGGATCATGGGTGTTGATTTAGACGGGGCCCTATGCCAGCGTTAACGGGCGGCGCTGCGAAGCGGCGAATGGGATGCATATTCATCAGTAGGTCATCGTGCCCACCAAAGGCGGGCAAGCTTCGCGTCCGTGTTGAACCGCCAGTTGGGCCGATTACCGCGAGATTAGTCTGCTTTGCAGCTTCTTCTGGAAAGCAATAGTGCAGCCAAGCCAAGAAGCATTAATGGATATGTCCCAGGCTCCGGGACGGATGGAGTTATCAGCACAGCGCGACTTGAAAATGTTCGTGAGTTGAATGCGTTGCCGACAATGATGCCTTGGTCATTGATGTCTGTCGCACCTTGTATTTCCCAGCCATCATTTTTCAGCGATGTGTCGAGAAACGAGTTGAGGTCAAGGGCTATTGCCTTGTCCCACAAAACTGCATGATTGCCGCCGCCAGCTACTTGGCTACCACCAACTATTACACCATTGCTATTGATCGCGCTGGCCCAACTGGTGTTAGCTGGAGATTCAAGTGCGCCAAGATCGATTGCAACGTCACCATTCCATAGCGTGGCATGCATCGCGCGATTGCCGGCAACACTGGCCCACCCAATAATTTGTCCAGCATTGTTTATTCCATACGCATAGCTTTCTTGGCCCCCGAGCGTGCCTAGGTCAGTCACTGTTCCATTGCTCCACAAAGTGGCATGACCGACGCCCGCAGATGTGTACGAATACCCAACAACCTGACTCCCATCGTTGATTGCTCTCGCTTCACTGCGATCTCCACCTGGAAGGGTCCCTAAGTCAGTAGAAGTGCCGTTGCTCCATATAACGGCATGATATGCGGCGAAATTGTCTGTGTATGCTCCGCCAACGATTTGGCCAGAGCTATTTATCGCTAGTCCTTCACTGGTGTTGCCCCCAATAGTACCTAAGTCAGTTCGTGTATTCTGGCTCCAAATGGATGCGTGAGATTGCTGATTAATATTTGCGTCGGATGTGCCTGAAATTAGACCCGTATCGTTAATAGCAGAAGCTCTACTGCTGCCTAGATCATATGTTGCAGCGCCATCCCAGAGGATGGCATGTTGCGCCCCACTGGCTGTCAGCAACCAGCCAACGGCCTGTCCTTGATTGTTAATGCCGGCGCCAACACTTTTGCTTCCACCTAGG
>Ga0265327_10000680_pt1 | contig 54640 bp, 33 predicted proteins | sample 41621metaG_FD_202089 | JGI IMG/M metagenome (GOLD analysis project Ga0265327, IMG submission 202089) | Rhizosphere microbial communities from Carex aquatilis grown in University of Washington, Seatle, WA, United States - 4-16-21 metaG | ecosystem: Host-associated > Plants > Roots > Rhizosphere... | reverse complement strand
CAATCACGCAGGCCAATGGCCAGTTTCGCCGGGCCGGTGACGGAAATCACCACGCCATTGTCCAGATCGATCCTCGCCTTTCCGGCTCCGATCTCGAATGCGCCGGATTCAAGAGAGGAGCTTGTTGCATTGGATCCGTCACCTTGGTCAAATTGACGGATCGTCCCGATCCTCTTGTTTTCCGGCGCATCGACAACGATTCCGGAGCGGGGAGCAGCAGGGGGATGGAAAACGACCCATGCCGAAAGGCCGACGCAGGCTGCGGCCGCCAGTGCAATCGCGAGGTGGCGGCGGCGTCCAACCGGCCGGGGTGAGCCGGCCAGTTCCCCGATAGTCCGCGGTTGAAGGGTATGAGCCCAGCTTTTTACTTCTTCCAATCGTAGTTCCGCAATCAGCGCCGCGTCCTCGAACAGGACCCGCGCGGCGATCGGTCTCGCGTCCTCATTCCGGCGAAGCAGTTCGTTCAGTTCGTCACGACCTTCCTCTCCACCCAGTACGTATTCACGCACCAAGTCCTCCAATTCCTGATTCAAAGGCTCTCGGCTCATTGCAGCAATTCCCGGTTCACGCAAACTGCAAGCACGCGCCGCAGTCTCAATAAAAGTGATTTTACCCCGCTCACGGTGCGTCCGGTCGAATGCGAGACTTCCTCAAGGCTCCATCCCGCCACGTAGTGTGCCTTCAGGATCTCGCGGGGTTCTTCCGCCATCCCACCAAGGCAATGGCGCAGAGCCATGACCAGATCGGGTGTTTGCTCGGCAGTTCTTTGCAGGTGGATTTCCATGGCTTCCATCACGTCTTCCTCGAACACCAACCGGTCCCGCTGGCTGTCACGATAATGGGCCAATATGGTGAAGCGCGCAACTCCGAGGGCCCAAGGCAGGAAAGGACGGGACCTGTCCCACTCCGGCTCTTTCTCCCACAGTTTGATATTCGTGGCCTGCAAGACATCCTGGGCATCGGCCCACACTGCCACCTTCGCATAGCAGTAGCCGCGCAGTGACTCCTGGCAGGCGGTCAGCGCCTCGATGAACTGTGCTTTTCCATCACTCATTTGGTTTTTCCCCGGAACGGCGGGTGAATCGCAAACCCGCTCTCCCTGTATTTTCCATATTGGGGTGACAAAGTTGCAATGAATTTTGGAAACACCCCCACGGCAAGGATTCCTTGGCATCCGTTCAAGCTGGCGAAGGTATTTCTCCGGGCGGAACGGCCCTCAGCCAGCCTTGGGTGTGGAGCGGGGCGGGGCGGCAAAGATGCTTTGGGTTTATGAAAGGCCGCTGTCGCCCGCCCGTGCGATCCCTTCAAAAAAAATTCATTTCCGCGCAACCGATCACCTCTCCCGTGGAAATGCTCTGTGACCCCTTGGTCTTGGAGGTGGCGTGCGTGTTCATTCCATCTCCTGGGCAGTGGTCTGTAACCACACCTCCAGTGGCACGGCCTGCCTGCGATTCATCTTCTTGAACTGAACAAAATCCCAGCTCCCACCCCCAAACAAAACTCATGCATCCTCGTTCCTTCTTCTTTCGTCTTTTCACTGCGTCCACCACGGGATTCATCGTTGTCGCTGGTCCCCTTCATGCGGCCAGCAGTAGTTGGAATGTGAACGCAGCAGGCCCCTGGGCCACGGCTGGCAATTGGGTCGGCAGCGCGATCCCAGGCTCCACCTCGCTCGATAACGCGGATGTGGCCACATTCAGCTTTACTCTCGCGACGAATGGTAAAATCGTCACAGTGGACAATCCCCGCTACATCGGCGGCATCTCGTTCGGAAACACCTCCGCATTCGGCTACACACTCAGCACCGGTGCTCTGAACCTGAACAATGGTGGCGTGGTCCAGACTCTGGCGGCAAATGGTGCCCACACCGATACCATCAGCGCCCCAATCCAGATATCCGGCACGAGCGGTGCCACGGCGGCTTTCACCGCAAATGCCACTTCCGTCACTAGCGTTCTGAGCATAGGGGCGGTCTCTGGGTCCTCTGCCAGCGGAAGCACCACGCTGACTTTGAACGGCACGAACACCGGTGGGAATGTCGTTACCGGGGTGATCAGCGATGGTTTGGGCGGTGGCAATCTGGCCCTCACCAAAGCTGCCGCAGGCACTTGGGTTCTTTCGGGCGCGAACACCTATACCGGTCTGACGTCCGTCAATGGCGGCATCCTTAAATTTTCCAAAACGGCTTCACTTTACAATGGTGTTAGCGGCGGTTGGACTGCGGGGAATATCGTGGTGGCGGCTGGGGGAACGGTGGCATTCAACGTCGGCGGTATCGGTGAGTTCGCCACGGGTGACGTGACCACTCTCCTCACGAACCTCACGGCCGGCATCAGCGGCAATGGCCTGCAGGCCGGTTCGGCCATCGGATTCGACACCACAAATGCGTCGGGCGGCACCTTTACTGTCGCCGACCTCATCGCCGACAGCACAGGCACGGGCGCGGGATCCCTGGGCGTGTCCAAACTCGGAACCAACACTCTGGTCCTCAGCAACACCAACACCTACACCGGTGTGACGACCGTCAATGGCGGCAGTCTCAGCGTGGCGACCATCGGCAACGGTGGTGTGGCAGGCAACCTCGGTCAGGCGACCAATGCAGCAGCCAACCTCGTCATTAGCGGAGGCACCTTGCTCTACACGGGTGCGACTGACAGCAGCGATCGCAATTTCACGCTGGCTACCGGAACCACGAGTACGATCTCCGTAGCCACCGGGGCGACCAATTTGACCCTTGCCGGTGGTTCGGCGGCCACGACCGGGATCTTGACCAAGGCTGGCGCGGGCACGCTCACCCTCACCGGTTCCAACCTCAATACCGGCGGCACCAACATCAACGGCGGCACCTTGGTCATCGGCACGACAAATCCTCTTCTCACTACCGCCGCCGTAACGATGAATTCGGCGGGAAGCGGCACGGGCGCAGCCCTCGATCTGAGCAACTTCAGCCAGACGACCAGCAACCTCATCGTGCGCAACACCGCGACCAGTTCGGCCAATGCGGACACCATCACCATCGGTAGCGGGAAGGCACTCACGGTCAATGGCAGCGTCACCCTAGGCAACGCCACTGCGAGCACGACGACGTTTACTACTATTTCGGGTAATGGAGCGTTAAACGTAACGACCGGGGGCTTCCAGGTTGGGGGTGCCACCGCTACTTCCAGTGGTAACTCGACGACACTGGATATGAGTGGGCTGGCCACATTTTCAGCGGCCCTTGCTTCGGGAACCTTCCGCATCGGCGACAGCAATGTCGGTTCAAGTACACCGACTGGTAATGAGACCTCCACGGTGTTCCTCGCTAAAACCAGCTCCATTACCGCAGGCACGCTCAGCCTCGGTGGAGAAACGGCGGGAGCATTCACCCAGACGCTGAAATTGGGCACCGTCGCCAACACGATCAACGCCACGACGGTCCAGATGGGTGCTGTTGCCAGCTCCGGTGCACGGGGTAGTGCCGAAATCTCATTCCAAACCAGCGCAGGCAGTCTGGTCTTACGCGGCAACGCAGGGGGCAGCAGCCGAGTCACCACGTTTAACGTGATCAATTCCGCTAATGTTACCGGAACCTCCTTCACGGGCTTGGTCGATCTCAGCGGGCACTCGTCGGATCTCATGATTGGCACGCTGACCATCGCCAAGCGCAGCGGTTCCGGGACGTTCGGCAACGCGACAGGCACCTTCACCATTGACACGGGAACTCTCGACGTCACGACCATCGACGTTGCCAACCGCACCCTTACCAGTACCGCCTCCGGCGGCACCAACACCGGGGTGCTGAACATCGGTGGCGGCACAGCGACGATCGGTAATATCACGGCGGCAACCTATTCCAAATCCGGCTCGGGTGCATTGGATGGAGCTTCCAATGCCACGCTCAATTTCACCGGCGGCACCATCACGGTGAATGGCAATATTTCGAAAGGCAGCAATTCCGCCTTTGCCACCGCCGCTCTGAATTTGGATGGGGCCTCCCTGAACATGACAGCACACAACATCGGTAGCGTGACTTTGCTCGACAACCTGAATTTCAAGTCAGGCACGCTCCTGAACGTGGCTCAGATCAACAATGGCGCAGGCCTGACCAAAACCACCGGCGGCACCTTGATTCTCGGCGGAACCAATACCTACACCGGTACCACCACCGTCTCCGGTGGCACTCTGCTGGTCAATGGTGCGAACAACGGTACCGGCGCGGTCGCTGTCTCTTCCACTGCCACTCTCGGCGGCACCGGCAGCATCGCTGGAGACGTAAACATCAATGCCGGTGGCTTCGTGGCTCCCGGCACCACCGGCACCGGCACCCTTTCGGTCGCTTCCGCCACACTTGCGGGCACCTACAACTGCCAGCTCGATGTCTCCACGGGCGACAAGGTTGCCGTCACTGGCACCCTCACCATCAGCCCCGGCGCGGCAATCACCGTTAGCACGCTCGGAACTCCGACCGGTGCCAGCTATACCATTGCCAGCTACGGCACCTTGTCCGGCAGCCTGCCGACGATCACTGGCATCCCCAGTGGATACGTCCTCGACACCTCCACTGCCGGGCAGGTCAATCTCGTCAAGAGCGGTTACACCGCATGGGCGGCCGGTTTCGGGGGTCTCACCGACTCCACTCCCGGTGGCGATCCGGACGGCGACGGGATCAAGAACCTCCTCGAATATGTCCTCGGCGGCGATCCACGGGTTTCCAGTTCGTCCATCGTCCCCGCCCAGGCAGTCGTCGGCTCAAACCTTGTCCTGAGCTACAAGCGCAATGACGACTCGAAGAACGACACCACCCAAATTGGTCAATGGAGCACTGACCTCAGCACCTGGCACGACGTCACACCGTTCATGGTCGCCGACAATGGCACCGCTCCGGACGACATGACCATCACCGTTCCGACCTCCTTCGCCGTGGGCGGCAAGCTCTTCGTCCGCCTGAAAGTCACCCAACCGTAATCCCAACCGTGCTTCGAAAGTGCTCAGTAGCCTTTGGTTCATGGAACTTGGAAAGTGCACCGACCTTTCATCCGTGAACTCATCTGACTGAGATTTCCTCCCACTTGCTGCTCACTAAAATCCCTCCTAAATGCGTCCGATATTTCACTCTTCCTTCGGCAAATTCCTCGCGGCCTCTTTCACGGCGTTCATCGTCGTGACATCGTCCGCGCAAGCCGTCGCCTATTATTGGGATACGGACGGCACAACCGCCGGTTTCGGCACTGCCAGCGGCACTTGGGGTACCAGTCAGTTTTGGAGCACGAACACGGCGGGCACTGCAGCTCCGACCGTAATCAACCCCCTTGTTGCTGATACTCTTAATTTCGGCAACGGTGCCACCGGCCTCGCTGCCGGCACTATCAATGTTGGTGCTACCGCTACCGGCACCAGTCTTACCTTCGCTTCCGGTTCCGGCGCGATCGCGTTGAGCGGCGGCACGATCACCCTCGCAGCGGCCTCGACGATCACGGTGAACAATGCCACGGACAGCATCAGCTCCGTCCTTGCGGGTGGGGCCACCAGTGTTACGAAAGCAGGCACCGGCTCGCTGACGCTCACGGGAGCGAACACCTACACGGGTGCTTTCAATCTTAACGCCGGCACGTTGGTCATCGGTGCGACCAATACCCTGAAGACCACCGGTTCCGCCTTGGTGATGAACTCGGCTGGTTCCGCCACGGGTGCATCACTTGATTTGAGCAGTTTCAGTCAGACGGTCGGCAGCTTTGCCGTTCGGAATACGGCGACAAGTTCGGCCAATGCGGACACGGTCACAATCGGAAGCGGCCAGGCCCTCACGGTGAACGGCGGAGTGACGATTGGCAGTGCCACCACCGGCACGACGACGTTTGCCACGTTCACGGGTGCCGGAGCCTTCAATGTCGTCAGCTCGGGCGGCATCTTCCAGGTGGGCGGCGTCACCGCTACCGGCACCAACGCGTCGACTCTCGATATGAGTAATTTGGCGACGTTTTCCGCGAATTTGGGTTCCACCGGCACGTTTCGTGTAGGCGACAATAACGCTGGCAGTGGAAGTACTTCCGGCGCATCCACCGCCATTCTGGCCCAGACCAGCACCATCACCGCGGGCACGCTGGACCTCGGTGGCCAGAGTGCGGGGTCCGTGGTGGAAACCCTCAAACTCGGATCGACTTCCAATACGATCAACGCCACGACCATTCATCTGGGTCTTCTCAACGATACCAGTTCCCGCAGCAGCGGCCAGATCTTGTTCAATAGCGGCACGGGATCTCTGACATTGCGCGGTAACGCGGGTGGCTCGACCCGCGTTACTACGTTCAACGTGATCAATGACAACAACTCTACGAGTGCGACTGTTACGGGTCTGGTCGATCTCAGCGGCCATTCTTCGGACCTCATGATCGCCTCGCTGAACATCGCCAAACGCAGCGGCGGTGCCGGCGCGATCGGTAACGCGACTGGCACTTTCACCTTCGACACCGGTACGTTTGATGTCACCACGATAGACATCGCCAGTCGGGCGCTCTCCGGCAGCGCCGCCGGCGGCACCAGTTCCGGTACCCTGAACATCGGCGGCGGCACCTCGATCATCGGCGGCATCACTGCCGCGACCTATTCATTCAGCGGAAGCGGCACCAATGGCTCCGCCAATGCCGTCCTAAACTTCACCGGTGGCACCATCACCTTGAACGGCAATATTTCGAAAGGAACTGCCAACGCCAATGCCGTCGCCACACTGAATCTGGACGGAGCCGCGCTCGACATGACCAATCACAGTATCGGCGGCGCGACGCTGTTCGACAACCTGAACTTCAAGTCTGGCACGCTCCAGAATGTGGCCCAGATCAACAATGGCGCGGGCCTGACCAAGACCACGACAGGCACCCTGATTATCGGGGGCACCAACACCTACACCGGCACTACGGCGATCACGGCCGGCACCTTGCAGGTCGATGGTTCCCTCGCCTCGGGCAGCACGGTCGCAGTTGGCACCTCCGGCACCCTGAGTGGCTCGGGCACCATTAGTGGCAACGCGACTCTGACTGGCAGCGGTGTGATCAGCTCTTCCGGCACCATCGCGGGGACCCTCGGCGTGACGGGCGGCAACTGGAATGGCACCGGCAGCGTGACCGGTGTGGTCACCTCAAGCAGTGGCACCTTCACCGTCGGCTCGTCCGGAAATCTTCATGCCAATGGCGGCTTGAATGTGACGGGTGGAACCCTTGCGGGAACCGGGACCATCACCGGTAGTGTGAATTACACGAGCAGTTCCAGCAGCTCGTATGGTGGCGTCATCGCCGGTAGTGGCAAGACACTGACGATGAATAATAGCTCGGGGACGCTCACTTTGACCGGGATCAACACCTATAGCGGTGCCACCACGGTCACCGCCGGCAAGCTCGTCGTAAACGGCCAAATCGCCAGCAGCGCGATCACGGTGAACAGCGGCGGCAGCTTGGGAGGATCCGGCACTGTCGGAGCTCTCACCGTCACCAGCGGTGGCGACGTCGGTCCTGGCAACAGCCCGGGGATTCTCACCAGTGGCGACTTCAATCTTCAATCGGGCGGTTCGTTGTCCATCCAGGTGAACGGTCCCGGTGTCGGAACCGATTACGATCAGCTTGCGGTCAACGGCACGGTGGCGCTGAACGGCACCCTTTCGCTCACCACGACGGGCTATACACCGGTGAATGGAACGCTTCTTTTCATCCTGGCCAATGACGGCACGGATGCCATCGCCGGGAACTTCACCGGGATGGCGGAAGGTTCCTTCATCAGCATTGGCAGCCAGGCTTACGAAATCACCTACCTGGGCGACTCCAGCCTGGGCTCGTTCACCGGTGGCAACGATGTGGCCCTGATGGCGGTGCCCGAGCCGGGCCCCGCGTTTCTCGGTGGGATTGGGATGCTGCTCCTCCTGCGCCGCCGGCGGGGTTGATATATCACGGAGGTCGACGGCTCGCCTCACCAGTGGAGTCCGTCACCCGCCCACGAAGTCATGAAGTGGAAAACCAAACTTACCCAAGTGGTCGATACCTTGCGGAGTCTTCTGCTGGCCGGAGAGTGGCAGGAGGCCCTCCCTGGCTACCGCAACTTGGGGCAGATTCTCGAGGTGAGTCGGCCTACCATTGAAAAGGCATTGGCAGAACTCACCGCAGAAGGGCTGTTGGCTGAAGCTGAAATCGGGAAAAGGCGCAAGATCCTGGTCGCCCACCATTTCAAAAATCCGGGTAGCCGTCTGGAGCGGAGGATGAAAATCCCTCCTCCCGATCAACGCGAGTTCGGCCGGGGCTAGTTCAATGGTCGTTCAACCGACTTCCAGTAGTTGTTCCAAGATACATCGTGGCCGTGGGTTCAAACCATCCACAACAAAGGTATGCACAATTCCAACGCAATCATCCTGCTCCGACGCACTCCGAAAGGCTTCGCCCTTTTGGTTACACTGTTGATGATGGTATTGCTCACGATCCTGGCTCTCGGCCTGCTGACCCTGTCTTCCGTTACGCTTCGCGCCGGTGACGCAGTAAAGGCGCAGGCGACGGCCCGCGCGAATGCACGGCTGGCGTTGGCGATGGCGGTTGGACAGCTACAGACCGAGTTGGGCCCCGACCGCAGGATCAGTGCCCCGGCAGCGATTCTCGACCCCGGCCCGACGGGCGGCGGGATGGCGAACTCACACTTCACCGGCGTCTGGAATTCACGCCGGGAATTCGATGGCACCGGCAACCTCGTGATCCCTCCGGACATCGACAAGGATACCTCTTTCAGGAACTGGCTGGTGACTGCGACCACGGCATTGCGCAAGGACGATGCGAAGACGGCGAACTATTCCACCAGTGGCATTCGCTTGCTTGGAACGGGAACCAGCACGAGTCAGGCCGATTGGGTGTATGCCCCGAAAATGGCCAGCCCCGGCGGTTCGTTGGCCTGGTGGACTTCGGATGATGGCGTGAAGCAACGGGTCAATGCCGGACATCAGGCCGCTGAGACCCGACCCTCCAATCTTCTGGCGCAGGCGGGATCCATGGGCGGGGGCACGGATGGCCAACATCTTTTCGACAAGACGCTTCCCAGCACGGAAGCCGACTGGGGGAAGTCAATCACCCGGTCCTCCGTTGGACTCGCTCCAACTGGCAGCGCGCAACCCCGGGATGGCAGATTCCATGACATCTCCACCACCGGCTCTTCGCTGCTGGTGGATGTCTGCAATGGAGGGATGCGCAAATGCATGAATCTGGCAATGGAGTCCGCCACTTCGCCCGTTGAATACACTTTGGAGAAGGACATCCCGTGGGATTTCCTCCGTCATTATTGCCGCCTCTATCGGCTTACAGACGGAACCAACCCGATTCTGACGATGTCCAACGGCAGGCCGAAGGTGAAAGCCGGATCAAACCTGCTGCCGGTGCAACCCGATGCCAATCCGAGTGCGGACGAAAAGCATCTGCGGCTCAATCCGGTGGTCGTGAAATTCATGGTCATGGTCAGTTTCGCCACCCAGAAATTTGCGGGTGCCACCGCGGCAACCGACAAATACGGCCTGCATTTCTACTTCTATCCGATCCTGGTGCTATGGAATCCCTACAATGTCGATCTGGACATCGATCAATTTTCGGTGGTCAACGAGAAGCTTCCCCTACAATTCGATATTCAGATAAACGACGCCTCGGTCTATAAGTTCGATTGGAGATCGAAGTCGGCCACGGCAGCTATCTCGACGGCAAAACAGGGATTGACCGGACAGGAAAATCTCGGGAATTACGCCACCGTTCCGGCCGGAGAGACCATGGTGCTCTACTACAACCGGGCGGTATGCGCGTCCAACACCGGGGAGCATTACGTCGGATATTTCGCCCGGAAGAATTTCGATTTCCCAACGGTTCCCGGCATGGCTTACAAAAATATCAGGGCAAATGCCAACTCGCTATATCAGGGCGGCTCGGTTGCAAACGAAGTGGCTGGGTTGGCCTCCGACCGGGTCAAGGTGGTGGTCAATGCAGACGTCACCGATCAGACCACCGGGTCCTACAAAGCTCAGAATGCGTGGGATTTCTCAGGGGTCAGCAACAACATGACCATGCCAACATGGGGTGGGCCGGATGCAGGAGGGTTCAAAAACAAGCAGTCGTCGTCGTTCCTGATGCAAAGCGGCAGTCCGAACATTTCGTTCATCACCGCTGCGGACGCGCCGGGTTATACCATGAGTGCGTTGGAGAATAATCCAACTCCGTTCATGCTCCTTGAATATGAACAGAAAGCGGGAGACGAGGACTTGTTTCCGCAAAAACACTGGGTCCAAAGCCTGCCGGCGCATCCTTACACCTCCGTGACACGGACCGACTGGGGCGCGGACCCGCAAACGCCGTGGTATGCCCTGCCGGTGGCCTTGAAGGTTCATTCGATCAGCTCGGTTACCGAAGCATTCACCAAACTGAACATTTCGCCGGAAAGTCAGAATCTTGCTTACATCGGCCCGAGCTACGAGGCCACCGACGGGCAACTGCATGTGACCTCCCAAGGGATTCCGGTGGCACCGCTCCATTCCCTGGGCCAGTTGCAACATCTACCAACCTATGACACCAGCACCTACCTGCAGAGACCACTGCAGTTTGGACAAAACAACGCGATTGGCAACTCCTTCGCCAGCCCGGGCATTGCGCCGGCCGCCGTGACCCAGCAGGGCTGGGATCATTGGTGGAACGATATGGGCTTGGGGGCTGGTTACGCGCTTCTCAAAGCCCCCCATGTGCGACACGATTATTCTTACACCGGGAATGCCAATCTTTACGACACGTGGTTTTTCTCATCCATCGCCCATCAGGATTCCGCGCTGAACACCAGCGATGGGACAACCCGCAGCATGAAGCAGGTGGCGACTGATTTCTTCGTGAATGGGAAAGGATTGCCAAACGGGAACTACGCGCCTGCTCCTGGAAGCGGCACGGCCACGGTGGCGAGCTTGTTCGACAGCAGTCAACCGAAATCCGACGCCTACCGGAAGCTGGCTGCGAATATCGTGGTGGAAGGCGGTTTCAATGTGAACTCGACTTCGGTGGAAGCATGGAAACTCCTGCTTTCTGGATTGAACAGCCGCAAGGTGGTCACGACGGGGGCCGGGACGGGAGCCCTGACTGTGAAAGGAGGAACGGCGGACCGTTTCGACGTCAGCCGTTACCCGCTGGCCAATGCCGGAGCCTTCGATGGCAAGGCCAATGTGGCCGAGGCCTGGGGTGGATACCGCGAACTGACCGAAGACGAAATCTCCTCGCTGGCTGGAATGATCGTGCAGCAGGTGAAGCGTTATGGTCCGTTCCGATCCTTGTCGGAATTCGTCAACCGGCGGTTGGTGGCTTCTTCCGATGATCGAAGTCTCATGGGGCCTTTGGCCAGGGCGTTGGAAAGTTCCTCGATCAATACGAAGCTTCAGGCTTGGGGCTCGATCACCGCCGCCAAGATTCAGCCGACTCAATATCCCTTCAAAGAGGCGGCCTTGGGGCCGCTACTACAGGGAGCACCAGGCTATGTCACGCAGGCCGATCTGCTGCAAAGCCTCGCACCGGTGATCAATGTCCGCTCGGATTGTTTCACTGTCCGGGCTTACGGAGATGCGCTCGATTCCACCGGTAGGATTCTGGCACGTGCCTGGTGCGAGGCAACCATCCAGCGTCGAGCCGACTTCGTTGATCCAGTGGACCCGGCGTGGACGGCAATGGCGGACCTCCACAGCCCGACCAACGTCACTTTTGGAAGGCGGTTCGAGATAACCGGATTTCGATGGCTTTCCCCCGCGGACATTTGACGTGTGTTTCCAACTTCATTCATCTTCATCATCCTCGCCTCCATGAATCAATTCCTTGCCCAAGCCCGTGTGATGCTTACGGGGGCGGTATCCATTTTTCTTGGTGGAGCGGGCCAAGGATATGCGCAGGAACAGGCACCGCAGGATGTGCATGTAAGAGTCCTCTGTTACAAGCGCGTCCAGCCAGGAACACGTGTTGGCATTTTCAACCCGGACGGAAAAGTGCTCAGCGGTTCCGGGAGCCTGGAACTGCCCCTCTACCAGTTGAGCGAGCCGATCCAACTCACGGGCCGCAGCTTCAATTTCATTCCGACCGACGCGAAAGATGCGCCCAAATGGGCACCCCAGAACCCCATGCGCGCGACCGTCGCACTGCCAGGGACCGGCAAGGAATTCATTCTCTTTTTCGTCCCCTCCGGACCCGACGAAACCGGTCCATACAAGGTCATCCCGATTCCCGCACCCGAGGACGAATTCAAGGGCGGGGCCTATCTATTGATCAATGGCAGCAAGGAGATCCTCGGTGGGCACTTCGGCAAAGGAGCTTTCAAGCTGAACCCGGGAGCCAGCACCATCGTGCCGCCCTCTTCGCCAGATAATGATCCAGCCTCCCGGATGGCGGTGCTTCACACGTGGGACGCGACGACGTCGGCCTGGAGCTTGCGGCCATTCCTGTCATTCCCTCTGGCTTCCAATGTCAGACAGCGGGAGTTACTCGTTTTTTTCAGTTCCCCGACCACGGGTAAAGTTCTTTTCAGGGCAGTACAGGATCCCTTGCCCGGAGAATGACGCACTGCATTCACGTATGAATTTTCACACCTCTTTTCGTATCCGGATCTTCGGTCGGATGGTTCTTCCACTTGCCGCCTTGATCGCGCAGGCGCTCCCCCTGCCTCCGCCCTAGGTCTCTATGTGTCGTCCGCGGATGTTGATGGGAATCCGGGCACCAGCCGGGATCGCCCGTTCAAGACGATCGCAAGGGCGCGCGACAACATCCGGTTCGGGAAGTTCAACCAGAACATGCAGGCGAATTTCACCATCTATCTGCGCGGCAAGCGTAAGCGCTCCGCTGTCCACCCGTTGATGGCCCCCGGTGCGTCTCCACATTTCAGGATGCTGCTTGGACTGTCTGCTGCATGGCTGTCGCGGGCTGCCAGTTTCGTGGTAGCAAAACGTCCACCTCGGATGCCTTCATGACGGGCAGGCGTTCGAGCACATCCTTGACGTAGGCATACGGTTCGTGGCCATGCCGCTTCGCGCCTTCGATAAGCGTGTAGATCACGGCGCTGGTTTCGCCGGTGGCCTCGCCGCCAATGAAGAGCCAGTTCTTCTTGCCCACCGGCGTGGGGCGGATGGCGTTTTTGATGACGTTGTTGTCCACTTCGACTCCGCCGTGGCGGAGGAAGACTTCGAGTTTGGACCACGGCGCGAGGGTGTGTCGATGGCCCGGCCGAGCGGGCGTTTGGGCAGGACGGATGTATCGGCCCGCAGCCGCAGCAGGTCGTGACGAAGGGATTCGAGGAGGGGTGCGCTTTGGAGCTGGCGTGTGGCGGCGCGTTCATCCGGTCCAGCGCGTGACTGGCGCAGTTCCCTTTCGATGGCGTAGAGGGAGACGAAGGGTTTGAGGGGGGCCTGCGGCAAGCGTCTGTCCGGTTTGCAGGGCTTCCTAGAGTTTGCGCCGGGCGTGGGCCCAGCAGGCGGCGAGCGGGATGCCAGGATGCTTCGAAGCGTGGGTCTGGTAGGCGGCGTAGCCATCGCACTGGAGGATGCCGCTAAAGTTTCCGAGCAGGTCATCGAGGCAGGTGCTGCCACGGCTGGCGTGCCATTGGTAAAAGACATCGCCGCCGGGAGGTGCGGGGTCCAGAGGTAGCCTTGCCCGGTTTTGCCGGTGCCGGGGGCGAGATATTTAATCGGGGTCTCGTCGGCCTGGAGGTAATCGCCGGCGAGGAGCCCCGCGCGGATGCGTTGGTAGAGTGGCTTGAGCCAGAAGGCGGCAAGGACGGCCCAGCGGCAGAGGGTGTTGCGGCCGATCTCCACGCCGTGGCGGGTGGTCAGGATCTTTTCCTGACGGTAGTAAGGCAGATGGTCGCAGTACTTCGAGACGATGGTGTGGGCGATGAGTCCGGGGGTGGCGGTGAGGCCGTCCTGCAAACGATCCCGCCGATTCTTCGACCACAGTGCTTTTACGATGTGGCGCCATCAAGCTTTGTCTTGATCGCCTACGCCTTCCGGTGAATCGACACGAGCGGCCAATGACGCAGTTCAGCTTCTGGCCTCGGAATTGAAAACGTAAGTATCCCTTCCGTCCTTAATCGTGGTAGCGATGCCACGCCTTATAAGTTCCATCGCCAGGTCCTGAGGGACCCAGTCCGGAGGCGTCATTCCTACAAAAACGTCAAGGCCACCAAAAAACTGCAGGTGGAGACTGCGGGTATTATCCCGATCAAGTTCAGTAAACTGAAAAGAAAAGACCTGGGGGTTGGCGCCGATCCTCGGTTTTTCCCCTAGCTCCATTTTGACTTTGTTGCGGATCAAACGTTGGAATTCCTGAGCATTGGCTGCTGGATTCGAAGTGAAACCAAGAAGCGTGCGTGTCTTGCCATTGAATTTCTTACCAAAGTGGTGGAAAAAAAGGCCTCTCGCGATGTGGTCGAAGCATTTTGAGAGGCGTTCGTGATCGGGAGTTCCCCAGATAACTTGGATAAATTTATTGGGCTCGAGTTCCAGGATCTCAGATCGTGGATTCTTCAACGCCTCTTCCAGCAGCCGAAAGGCTGACCTCCTGATAGTTCTGTTCACCTTCGTGAATTTATGCCGGTAGCCGATCGTGTTATTGCCTATGATTCCGGCGAGACTAACGAGCAGAAATTCATCGTCGGCTGACTTGCCGGTATTGTGTTTGGCGCACGCAGGCACGGTGATCAAATCCTTTCGGAGGGCGAGCTCGAGATCCCGAGCTTCTGGGAAAATACATCGAGGGGGAACGTGCTCTCGTGACGTGCTGGCGCTATCGCACATGTAGCAAGTTTCTATCTCCATGTTGGGATGTCGATTACTGACGGAAGTTCAGGCTTGTGGAGTCCTTGAGATGGTGACTTAGCCTCAGACTACCATAGGCTTCAAGGCAAATTCCGGATCGGGGATTCTGCGGCGAAATCGGACGAGTAGTCGTTGTGCATTATCCTCTCGATGTTCGAGGTGACTGTTCGTGAACGGCGGACAAGATCTCTGAGCTAAAAAGAAGCTCAACAGGTCCAGCCAGCGGTGGACCTGTTGAGCATCTGTAAGAACTAAGCAGTGAGCTTTTCTCGAGCGGTCTTGAATTTCAGCTGCCTCACGAGGCATTCCGATTGTTCGATATCGTCTCGCGCTCCGACAAAGACCGGCTGGTAGAGGCAGCCGCTTTCGAGGATTGCGTACAAATACCGCACCTCAACGACAGCTCCAACGAATGGGATTTCTTGGTTGAGCGGAATCGCGACATTACCGGCAGGAACTTCTTCACCGTCTTTCAGCAATGAGAGTGACACAGACCGTTTCGCGTTGAGGCCAGAGACAATGCAGGACGCTGTCTGGACGAACTTGAACTTCATCTGGCTCCCACCGGATGCGGGTCTGCCCGGGACGTAGGGTTCATCGAGGTGCTTGAAGACAATGCCTTCACGGCGCTCGCCTTCGAGCATCGCAAGCATCGCCTCCTTCTCCCACTTGGCCCGGGCGGTGAGGACAATGCGGATCGCCCCACGGTCACGTCCACCCAGCAGGTTATCCAAGGCTTCGAGGCGCTTCCAGAGAGAAAGCGGTCGCAGATCCTGTCCGTCGAGTTCGAGGAGATCGAAGGCATGGAAGGTTTCTCCAACTGCCTCGCCGTCGAGTAGGAATTCCGCTCGGATGGCCATGGCGGCGAGGATGAACTCGGTCGGGGCACCGATACGGAGGCCCTTACGGTTGATCGCCACCACGTTGTTGCCAACCCGGTGGAGAAGCATCCGCCGACCATCGTATTTCTCCTGGCTGCACCAGCCCGGATGACGGACCAGCATGTTCGCCGTGTCCTCGTCCACCGGGTTGAGAAGCTGCGGCCGGGTTCCCGTGTCATCGGGATTCACCGGAGCAGTGTAGGACGGGAGGTGTCCCATGAGCTTGTAGCCTTTGGAGATCTTCTCTCTGACCAACTTGTCGAAGGCCAGCTTCGCCTCCGCGTAGGTGACGATGCCTGAAGTTTTGGTGCCAGCAGTGAGCGTGGACCCACGACGCCCATAGGCAAACGTGACGGCAAAGCCGGCATCCTTCGGCTCGATGGCCGCTTGGTAAACCTTGTCAGAACTGCCCTGTCGGTATTCGAGAGTGATGGATTCAATGGTATTCATGGTGATATTTGGATTGGGGGTTGAAACAAAAAGGGCCGCCCGGAATTGATCCGGACGGCCCGCGTTGGGGTTGGTCGTTTAAGGGTAGGGCGGCTTCAGTATTCGGCGGGAGTGATGGTTTTGCCGAGATGGGCGGCCGCCGCGTAAATGGCTTCGAGGTCCACTCGGACGCTCTCGCCTTTGTTGTTGATGGCGATGGCCGTGCCGGTGACGTAGCGCAGCTTCTCGTTGCCGATTTCCATCAGCACCGCGACTTCGCCATCGGCCAGGTGAGCCGACAGTTCCTCGTGGATGTCGATGTCTTCGTTCTCGCCAGAGTCGCCAATACGACAGAAGACTGGCCACCCTCCAAAATCGATGTCGTCGCCCGGAGTGATTCCGAAACGTGGAACGCCATCATTGGGATTGGGAGTGCCCGTCGGGATCAGGATCTTCAGTTCGAGGCGCTCTGCCCATTGCCGGAAGGCAGCTTCATCTTTCACCGCGAAGTAGTTGCTCCGCGCGGTTGCACAGTAGTTGGACATGATTTGGTTGGGTTGGAATGAGAAGGGCCGCCCGGAAGAGTTCCGGGCGGCCCTTGTGGGTTGGCTTTGGATGTCCGGATCACAGTTCTCCTGCTTCCCGGAACGAGTAATGACGCTTGCCTGCCACGATCAGGTGATCGTGGAGACGGAACTGGAATAGCTCGGCAGCTTCCCTCAGCCGCCGGGTGACGACCACGTCGGCCTGGCTGGGAGACGGATTTCCGGACGGGTGATTGTGAACCACCACAAAACCAGCCCCAGCCGCGACAATGACAGGTCGCAAAACTTCCCGCAGGTGGAACAGAGTCTCGGTGAGGGTCCCAACGCTCACCAAGTTCCAGCCGCAGGGTGTCATGCGCGTGGTCAGCACGATGACCACCAGATGCTCCTTCTCCGGATCGAACCAGCGCTGGCTCGCCACTTCCTCGCGCCAGAAGGCGGCAACCGCCTCCGGGGTGTCGAGAAAGCGACCGACAGTCGCCGGTTCTTCACGGACGCTCATCACCCGGAACTGCCCGAGCGTGCCGCGATCCAGAGTCTTCATGACGGCAGGCCCACGATCGCGTCGCAAAGCCCATGAAGGGCTTGGCTGCGGTGAACGGTCGTATGGGGATTCCCGGTCTTGAACACCTCGGTGAAGGCGTTGTGGAGACTCCACAACGTCCGGGGACGGAACGCCTCAAAGGACGGCTCGCGCCATTCCTTGAGAACATCCGGCACCTGCGTCGGCGTAATCACCCGGCTGTCGATCGAGCGCACGATGAAGTCGTGCGCGTCACAGTCGCCGAATGGCTGGAGGCGATACGCTTCGACACGCTCGTCCAGTTTGCGGAACTTCTCACCGAGCTGTCCGACGGCACGTGCCATCAGTTGCCGGAGATCGCGGAACGCAAACTTGGTGTGCTTGCGCGACAGACGAACCTCCCCGGAGAAAGAGAGGTTATCGCAGACGAAAACCCGCGTGCCGGCAACGAGTCCGGCCGGATAGGTCTTGTCGTGTGAATTCCGAAGGCCCACCACCCAACCGGTGTCCGCTTGAGAGCGGGACGGCAGAGAGATGGCGAACACGCCGAAGTAACGGGCACCCCCATGGGAGAGCGCGTGACGCTCGCCTTCGAGGTTGAATCCGCAGGCTTTCAGTTCCGCCTGCACGTCATTGACGAGCGAGCGGTGGCTGAGCGGGTACCAGGTATCAGTGCCGGGAGGTGTCTTCACGGCGAAGACATCCTCACGGCTGACGGTGTCCGCTCCACAATGGAGCATCATACCGCGGAAATTTGAGGCTGGAACGGCGGCCGGTTGAACTGCCGCAGGATTTGGGATCAGGTTCATAATTTCGAGTTAGTTGGATGGGTTGGAAGTGGAAACGACCGCGCCCGCCGGGTCACAGGGACCGGGCGGGCGCGAGTCGTTCAGGGGACGAGGGGAGGATTTACCTCTTCGGCAGCAGGACGCTGGCGGCGAGGCTGAGTCCTCCGACGATGGCAGCGGGAAGCCAAAACGACTTCGCCAGGAACAGGACCAGTCCGAGAATGGCGATCCAGGCGAAGATGTGGAGGTAGGGGGTTGGATTCATCGTTGTCAGGTGGTTATTGGCGGGTCATTCGACCCAAGGTCAGGACCACCGCCGCGCCGACGACGGCGTAAGCGAGTGTTTTCATCCCATCCCCGACAGGAACCATGTCGGGGATGCGAGGTGGCGGTGGTTCCGGCGCGGTGCCTTTGCAGGCACCCGACACCAATCCGAATCCGATCGCGGCAACGATAAGCAGGAACGACCTCAAGCAGCCGTGTTTTCGTTGTCGTGGAAGGCGGTCGCCTGGTTCCGAAGGTGAGGCCCGTATACGACCCTCTGCAGGGGCGGCAGAGGGCCGAAACCGACGGACCTTTGCCACAAAGGAGGAGACCAACGGGTTCATCGATCACCCTCCCTTGCGCGTGCTATCGCCCGACGGTTACTTGCTCGTTGCCTGGTCCCGCCGTGCGCTTCAAGAAGCATGTCCAGCAGCTTCGACATCTGCTGCTTTCCGAGACGGACGACTCCGATGCCGAAGCACTTCTTCGCCAGTGCCTCGACCTTCACCTTATCGAGTTCGTGCTCCGCGACGAGCTTGTTGAGCAGTTCGCGCTGCTTGTCGGAGCACGCCCAGTTGCCTCCATTAAAGGGAGGCTTGGGCGACCCGTTGGATACGGCAGAGGACGGCGGATCGCCATCCATGCCGTAGGTATTTCCCGGCACGAAGCCGGTGGTCTGGATCTGTTCGTCCACCGAAGTCTGGAGTAACTCATAGAGGCGCTCAGATTCGCAAGCCACGTCATCAGTGGTGATCAGCTCGGTTTCGACCGAGACCGAGAACTGGTGGCTGGAAAATCCGGGCAGTCCTAGTCGTTTGCTGTAATTGGCGATAAGTTTGACGGCCATTGGAATAGGGGGTTGGTGTTGATACGAAAAAGCCCCGGCGAATCAAATGACTCGCCGGGGCGTGGAACCCTTGACGCAAATCAGTCAGGGGCTAAGGAATACAGTTCACTTCAAATTCTTATAACTCGGAGATCCGAGCTGTTGCAGGACTACGCGAGGCCGGTCGTAACCGAATCCTTACCGCCGAGATAGTAAGTCGCCGTTGTTGAGATCGAACTGTGGCGGAGGAAATTCTTGGCTTCATTCAGGCCGTGCTGGCTGTTCACCAAGGTGCCCGCCTCTTTGCGAAGTTCGTGGACCGGTTTGGGCACGTTTTCCAGGGGTCGATGCCCTCGCTCCTCATAGCGGCGGAGCCATTGAACTAGGCGATCGTGGTGCATGCCTGATCGATAGGTCAGGTTTGTATGCGAGCGTAGTTCAGCGACGAACCACTTTCCCTCACATGATTTCAGCATTTCCGTCAAAATTGCGGCAGCTGCTGGACTCACGTTCACGTCCGCCTCCGATGCGACGGTCTTGGTACGGAACTCGTCGTGGGTCCTCACCGAGACTCGACCCGCCAAGGCGTTCACGTTGATGATCAGAAGCTTGTCGATTTCATTGTATCGAAGACCTGCCACAAGTGCGAGGTAGAGTATTTTCCACTGCTCGTATTTGCTGGTTGCCTCTTTGTCAGTCCGATCTTGAGGGAACATGCCGAGTTCTCTTGCGGCTGTTGCGAGCAGGGTGACTGCATCGAACTTGCTAGTGTAACGTGCGACAACCTTGGAAGGGAGGATGAGCGATTCAAAAGCAGTGTGGACATCCTTGCCCTTCGTCGGCTCACCGACTGCATTGGAAAGCCGTTCGGAAAATATGCACCGAGCATTAACCGCCACCGATCGGATGGTGTTCTTCGCCCGCTGGGATTTTACGGGCCCGAGTTCCCTGGCTCTCTCCAACCGGGAATTGACCCAACTTTGCAACTTGTCCCGATCTAGCATCGAAATCGGAAAGTTGTCGATACGCTGCCGGTCGGTGGGCTTCCTGGCGCGTCGCAGTCCGAGAATCTCGCTCGCAATCGTTCGCAAGGCGTCAGCGTATTTTTTCACCGTTTGGGATTCGGTATGGGCATTTTTCGTAGCAAGGTCGATCCATGTCTTAACGGTGGCGCACGGGGAAGGGGAGAGCTGTGCGGACGGTGATGCCGCGCGTGCAGGCCAACCCTCGGCCATGATTTTGATGTATTGGGTCGCGGCTTCCTTCGCCGCGTCTTCTCGAACGGCGGTTGTGAGCTTGAGCTTACGCCTTTCTCCATGAGCTTGGATTCTCACGAAATAGAGTGTGGACTGCCAGTCACCCTTACCCTCCAAAAAGATCTTGGTCGCCCAATAGGCGGCAGATGTTTTGGAGGCTGGGCGTGCTGCTTTCTTGGTGAAGTTTGCTTGGGGGGAGCGCATCGATCTTCGGCCATTTTCCGGCCACTTTTTCGGTTTTGACGTGCACTCTCTTGAACCGCACTGCAACCCGAAAAAAATTCAAGACGCTCGATTTTAAGGAGTTATCAGTTCATCGCGGATCATTAAGGTTCACCTCAGGTCACCCCTAATAAGATTCAGGTTCTAGTACTCGCAAGGGTGTGAAGGTTCGAGTCCTTTCGCGCGCACCATCTGATGATCAGGAAGTTCCGGGGGCCGAAAGGTCCCCGTTCTTCGTTTCAGGGGGTGCAGGTGGATGCTGGTTCCACATTGCCGGGCGTGCTGCCCTTGGCCCCACCGGATGAGGTTTTTCGCCAGCGGCTGGACGCTGTCCCGGCTGGTGTTGCCCCCAACGGGATACTTGGATCCGTCTTACGGCGGGTCACCTTCTGCTGGAAATTTGGGGGTTGGCGAGAGTCAGCCAGGACCTTGGAGACCACGTCATCAACAGTTTCGTGTAATCCGAAAATTACGCCGCCCTCGAAGTATCAGTGGCGGCATTCTCCTCTCGACGCGGAACGTCAAGACGGTGACGGAAGTGACTGGAGCGGTGCCATCTCGGTCCATGGGCTATCCGGTGACAGATCTTGATTATTTCCGGGTTACAATGCAATGAGCGGGCCGGAGGGCGGAAGCCCTCCGGCCTTCGAGTCCTGTTGTCATCCGACCGTGGTATCCAGTAACCTGATTGCAGCCAGCGCCGTTGGAACCCCTGGGGATCAACCGCAGGACGACCTCGCAGAGTATCCATCCGCCGGCATCGCCGGCCATTCCTGATCCATGAAATTACCGTTTGTGACCGGTCTCGCCGCCTTTCCAGTTTTCGCCGCCCTGGCTTCGGCCGATGTCTTTGACCAGACTTCCTCCTGGGTGCTTTCCGCCGATCATCCGGCCAAACAGTGGACCAATGGCTACCCGGTCGGCAACGGCAGCATGGGCGGCCTGAATCTCGGAAGCTTTCCGAAAGAGACCATCGTCCTGAACCAGGATACCATCTGGTCTCCCCATCCGCATCACCCCCTGGCGGCAGGCAGCCGGAAAAAGGACATGGATGAAGCATTCGCCCTTGCCCTGAAGGGAGACTACGCCGCGGCCCAATCGGTCTATTGTCATGCCAAGGACAAGGGCAACGGAGTGGCCACCTATCAGACGCTGGGCGCATTGGAAATCGAGCACGATTTCTCCCAGCTTTCTTCCCTGGATCTGTCCGGGGCATGGAAGAAAGGCCCCCAGGTCCAGGGGAGGAACTTCGCTCCCGAATCGCTCGCCGAAACCTTCGATGACCGGTCCTGGCCGGATGCCGTCACCAAGGACCAGAAAAGCATGCAGCCCCACAGCGTTGTGGTGTTCCGGCGGCACTTCGTTCTGACCCGTGCCCAACTGGAGGCGATGGGCAGCCAGAGCCTGGACCTCGTTTCCGGTGGCGAAGACTGGGGTTCCGTCCGCGTGAATGGAAAGGATCTCGGCAATACCGCAGGCTACCAGAAGAATAGTAGCTATGACCTGAAAGGCATCCTCCACGAGGGGGACAACGTGATCGCCGTCGTGGTGGGCAATGACGAAGGAGACGGCTGGCTCACCGGCGATATCTCGCTGAAGACCGGCAAGCCGCCTGGCTTCGCCCGCACCCTCGACCTGATGACCGGCGAGTCGGTCGCGACAACCACGCTGGAAGACGGAGGGGTGCGCGAGACTCTCCTTGCGAGCTATCCCGACCACTGCATCGCCGTGCATCTGGAAACCACCCGGCCCGGGGGGCTGCAATGCCACTTCAGGCTGAACCGTCCCGCAGGCATCACCAGCCGCATCTCACGGGATGGAACGCTCGGCTTTGAAGGCAATACCGGTCAAGGCGGCACGAAATTTTCGGCCCTTGCCCGGATTGTCTCCGAAGACGGGGGAACGATCACCCAGGACGGCGACGCCATCCAACTGCATGGGGGAAAGAGCGCGACGATTTTCATTTCTTCCGCCACGGATCACAACCGGGATGAGCCTCTCACCCCGCGGACCGATGCCTGGGCCGGGGAGGCGGACAAAGCGGTGAAGCAGGCGGTGGCGACCGGATGGACCCAGGTGCGGGCGCGGGCGGCGGCCGACCATCGCGGTCTGATGTCGCGTTGCGGCATCGACCTTGGCCAGACCGCGCCGGAAATCGCGGCCTTGACCACTCCGGAGCGCCTGGAGAAATTCCAGAAGGGTGGCTCCGATCCGGATCTCATTGAGACCTTCTTCCAGTTCGGCCGCCACCTGCTGATTTCCTCCAGTCGGCCCGGCAGCCTGCCGCCCAACCTGCAGGGCTTGTGGGAGGGCGGACTCAGCGCCGCATGGAACGGCGATTTTCACCTGAACATCAATGTCCAGATGAACCTCTGGCCTGCCAATGTCACCGGCCTCGGTGAATGCAACGAGCCCTTCTTCTCGATGCTCAAGCTGCTGCACAAGCACGGAGCGGAAACCGCCGCCAGCCTTGGCTGCCGGGGCTATGCCGCGGGTCTTGCGAGCGATGGCTGGGGCAACAGCGATTGGTGTGGTGGCTCCGCCGAGTGGGACTCCTACATTCTCGGCGGACACTGGGCCCAGGAACATTTGATGGAGCACTACCGCTTCACCGGAGACCGCGTCTTCCTGCGTGAAACCGCTTGGCCGATCCTCAGAGACGGCAGCGCCTTCCTGCTGGACTGGATGCGAACCGATCCCGCCACCGGGCAGCTCATTGCCGGACCAGGCAGTTCGCCGGAGAATGCCTTTCGTTACACGGCGGCGGATGGCAAGCCGGTCACCGCCAACATCTCCATCGGCAATACCCATGACCACGCCGTCGCCTGGGAAACGTTCTCCGACACTCTGGAAGCCGCGTCCCTTCTCGGCATCCGCGACGCCTTCACCGAGGACGTCGCCAAAGCGCTGAAGCGGATTCCGGCCCCGCCGGTTGGCGAGGATGGCCGCCTCATGGAATGGTACAAGCCTTTTGCCGAGGTCTGGAAGGGCCACCGCCACAAAAGCCACCTCTACGGCCTCTATCCCGGGCATCAGATCACAGGCGAAGGAACGCCAGCCCTTGCCAAGGCAGCCGGGGCTTCGCTCACCGTGCGCATGGCCCCCGGCAATGGCGACGCCGGAGGCGGCGGCCACACCGGCTGGAACCTCGCGTGGTCCACGAATCTATGGGCGCGCCTGGGATATGGAGACCAGGCGCTTGCGATGCTTCGTGAGCAACTCCGCACCCAGGTGAATGAGAACCTTTTCAACCGTTGTGGTGGCCCTTTCCAGATCGACGGCAATCTCGGCTCCCCGGCAGGCATCGCCGAGATGCTGATCCAGAGCCACGAGACCACCGCCGATGGCAAGCCGGTCCTCCGGCTGCTGCCCGCTCTTCCAGGGGAATGGAAAGATGGTGCCGCAAGGGGTCTTCGTGCGCGCAATGGCTTCACCGTGGACATGGAATGGAAGGACGGCCGGGTTACCCATGCAATGATCCATGGCATTCCCGGCAAGGCATTTGTCTGCGTCACCGGTGATCGCAGGCAAACCCTGACCCTCTCGACCAAGGGTGAACTTGTTTTTCCAGGGTAAAATGGGGGCCGGATGGGTGGGTTTTCCCCTCCGGCCGAAGCGCTTGGGCGATTTTGCTCCGTCTTATTGATGCTCGCGAAATAAAGTGACGCTTCTTGTTTTGAGCCGTGGCGGCGGCTTCCAACCACCAAGCCTCTTCAGCGGCAGAAAATAGACACCGCGAATCCGGCAAGAGCGAAAGCGATGAGTCCGTGGCGGCGGAGCCGGTGAACTAGATGCCCGCGAGGGAATCCAACGACACTCCGGCTACCTGCGGCACAAGGGAGGAGTGGACAATGGGATGGAGTACATCATGGGTGGCCTGCACTACCGCCTCATGCGGTCCTCGAACCTTCAGGACTGGGTTCCTCCTGACGACTGGCTCGCCCCAGATTCGGTTCCGGTTTCGGTGACTGCGGAGAGTGAACGCGCAAGTTGGCTTGTCTTTCCACCATCGGACGCGCTTACGCAGTTTTTCAAACTCTCCATTATGGATCAATGATGCCCGGCGGCCGGTCCCTCGATTCGCTTGGTTCCGAATTTGTCAGGCTCATGAAGACCAGTGCTATCGTGCGGAGCGATGATGGAAGGGCCGCCAACGTCTATCTCGCGAGGGCGCTGAATAACTCGGGGCCGAAGCGGATCACTTGAGCGGAGTCATTTCGATGTCGCCGCGACGAGATTCGGGAGTCACCTGCTCGATCACTACTTTCCCATCCTCCACATGGCCTTCGACCGTGGTGCGATGCGGCGCATGGAGCTTGAATGATCCGTTCCATTCCTTGGGCCAAGCTGGAAGCAAGACGATGCGGTTTCCCTCACATTGCATCAACATGCGCTGAAGGGCGGTCATCATGTTGGTTCCGTGGCATTGCTCGGGGGTCCAGTCGTAATTGGGTCCGAAGAACCCCGGAAAGCGATAGCCGGCCGCTGTGTTGCGTGCCCGGGCTTCCACCAGAGTCTTGGCCTCCGAAGTAAGGCCGAGTAGTGCCGCCTGGATGCAATTTTGCTGCCAGCCGCGGTCTTCCGGATGCTGGCGGTTGGTCCAGGCGTTGAGAGCCGGTTCAAGCTCCTTCCGCTCGACGAGCCCGGTGTAGAGACGGTAGGGGAATACCGCGTAGAGTTCCGGATTCTCGATGTTCTTTTTGTCGCTGAACGTATCGGCCGGACGGAGAGCGAGCCGACCCTTGACTTCGGCAATCGGGACCGGAGGGAGATCCGCCAATGTCTTGCGCCACATGGCTTTCGTGGCAGCATCCGTGTCAAATTCCAGCAGTCGCGGAAGCACGTAATGCAGGCCGGCGATCTCCGGCAGCGGGTTGGCGGCGGTATGCCAGGTCTCGATGGATTGCGCGGGTGAAAAGAAGATCTTCCCGTCCTTTCGGGGCCAGTGCTGGTCAAAGAAGGTGGTGATGCTTTTTGCGTAGGGCAGCAGTGTCTTCGCAGCGAAATCGGGGTCCTGGGTGTCGTCGTGGTAATCCAGCATCATTGCCAGAAGTTCCAGTCCGCCCTGCCAGTAGCGGCGGATGTAGGGATTGTCGGTGAGACCGTCTGCCTTGCCGGTACGGTCGAACCCGTAGTTTTCATCCGTGTAGTTGCCCCAGAAGTACATGGTTTCCGGGAAGAAAGCGCCTTCATGGCCGTAGTATTTTTTCGTTGCAGCTTCGCGCAGCGGCAGAGCGTTGCGATACATGTCGAAGAGAGGCGTCATCATCTCGAAGTCGCCGGCCTCCAACATGGCCCAGTAGGCTTCGCGGGTATTTTGAAACCAGTAGCCGCCTCCCCAGGCGCGAAAGTCGGGATCGCGGCCGTCGACAGTGAACAGCGAGCCGTTGAATTTGATAGGGAGAGCGCCACGTCCGCTGCAGGCGGTGACGAAGCGCTGCAGGTCGTAGGCGCGGCAGAGCGTGTTCCCGGCGAAAGCGGGCTTCTCCGTCTTTTGCAGCTTGCCGTTGATGAAGATCGATTTGGATCCATCCGCCTCAAGTGTGGCAGCCACATGCTGCCATTCTCCGGCTTTGAGACAGTTGCCAAGAGTCATGGTGTCTGAACCCGAGATCCAACGCAGCGACAATCCCGGATGGGTATCGAAGGTCAGGCCATCGGGCGTCCCTGCCGTGCACTTGTCAAGGATGCGCCCGGCTTCACCCGGCGCGGGCTTGACCCAGGCTGAAAGCGTGCAGGCGAGCTTCGGGGAAACGTTGGCTCCAGCAGGGGCCTGGGAAGGTGCCGGACGGGGGGCATGCGCCAATGCTGCGATTTCATCTGCGGGGAGTGCGTGATCGGAGATCGAAGCCCCGGCGATCTCTCCTCGAAATCGGCTTCCTCCATTCGAATCCACACCCACCCGCCACGGCTGGCTGTTAGGCGGAGGCAGCGTCCCCACGGGAGGATCAATCATGATCCAACTGCGCAGCCAGAATGCGCGCCACCAGTCCTGATGGGCGGCGAAGCGTTCCGGAGCAGGGAGATTTTCAACGACCTTCAATTTGGCTTCGGCATCCTTCTGCCAGATGGACGGGGTCTCGGCAAATTCCGTCAATGAGAGTATCTGTGCCGTAAAGTGAGTCGTCGGGCCTTTCGTCCTGAGAGCGGTATCCGAGATGGCCGTGGAGTTGGCGGCCCGCACGATGGCTCCGAAGGAGCGGTTGAGCACGGGATCCTTCCCTTTGGACACTTCCGCGCCAAGGGCGGTGAGTTCGAGGTTCTTCGCCCATTGGGATTCAACATTGTGGTGGCACCACCCGATCTGGCCGTCCTTGGCCGCCAGGACCGTATCCGCATTCACACGGTTTTTATCCGGCCAGTTGCCGTAGCTGCTCGAGCTGCCAGGACCTTCGTTTCCCAACATCCGGTTTTCCTTGCGCCAGTTGTCGGCCGTGAGTTCGACGTCGTGAGGGCTAGCGCTCTTCAAGTCGATCTGAGCCACCGGATGGTTGGCATCCACCCATACTCGTATGGCGGTGTCTCTGGATTTGATTTCGATCGTTCCATCCGCCAGCTTCAGAATTTGGGAAAATGTCTGCCCCGGAACGTATAGGGAGGGCGTGGTGCGCAGACGCACGCGTCCGATTTTGAGAAGGCGGTTGAATTCGTCGAAGGAATCGGTCTTGCCCACAAGCAGAACCAGATCCCCATTTTCTTCCACCCAGACATTCAGGCCGATGTCGCCATTCCCAATGGGCATCGATCCCTTGGCGTCGACGCTGGGCGAATCCCAAACGACATTCTCCCGGTTCAAGGCGGCCGCCACGGCCGCCGGCAGGGAATCCGGTGCAGCGTTGCCGGGCGCGCAGAGAGCAACCAGGAAGGCGGCGGAAAGTGTGCGTGTGGTCACTTGTTGTATTGGTCCTTGTGTCTCTCGATCGGGAAGACCGCCTCATTGTAGGGCCCGGGCTTGTCGCTTTCCCAGAAGATCTCCTGGTGATCGAAGGTGCCGTCAGGCTTGAGGTCGAATATGAGGAAGACGGGAGCGAAATGTTCATAGTCGCCCTCCCACCAGCCACCGCAGACGGCTCCGCCGCAAATATAGGTCACCCGGTCCAGCCGGCAGCAGTCGACCATGTGCTGGTGTCCGCTCAGTGCGAGCCGGACCTGCGGGTATTTGTAGAAGAATGACCGGAAATCGAGTCCGCCCACGCCACCGCCGACGATCTGGGACGTCAGGCCCATCATCGGAGCGTGGGTGACAATACACACCGGCTCCTTGTCCTCGGCCTTTGATAGCTCCTTGACCAGCCATTGCCCCTGTTCGGATTTTTCGTCGATGGTGCCATCGCTCCCGAAGACATCGAGCATGATGAATTTCCAGCCGCCCTGTTTCCAGGTGTAGTAGCGGCTTGGCATGCTGTAGGCTGCGATCGCCATGGCCTTGGGAGTGGGGCCATGCCAGATGTCGTGGTTGCCGATCACGCTGTGGTGAGGCACCGACACTTTTTCTTTCACCAGCGTGGTCCAGCTCTCGAACTGTGCCTTGGCGTTCTCCTCGCTGTTGCCCTGGTCGACGGCGAACACGTTGTCGCCACCGAACACGTAGGCGGCGGGCTTGAAGGCGTTGGCCAAGTCGAAGGCGTGGCGGATGCGCTCCTGGTAGTGCAGATGCTCGTTGGAGATGCTGCCGCCCCTGTCTTTCTCATGCGTGTGCGGACCGGGCAGATGCGAGTCGGTGAAGAAGCAGACGCGGAATGAGCCCTTGGCCGGTGGATTGAGGAGCCTCGGCCATGAGATCGTGGCCTCGGCGGCAGCGGCTTTTCCGGACAACCCCGACATTGCCATCCCGGCGGTGCCAGCGAGGGAAAAGCCGAGGAAGCTGCGACGGGGGATCGAATGGGTGGTGGATTTCATGGGCAGTCTGTTGAACCTGGCGAGTGGAGCAGGGCGGAATCAATTCGTGGCGATACGTGCGCGGGAAGCATCTTCTTTTACTCCAACACTCCAATTTCCGCCACGGCAGCATGATTGAGCTCGAGCACATGCGTGGCGATGAATTTGAAATAACGGGCGGACACCGGGGCGAAAGGGACCGACTGTTCGATCGGATTGGCCCGAAGGTTGCCGAACTCTCCTTCGGCGGCCTGCTTCCATGTCTTGCCATCAAGGGAAGTCTGGAAAACATAGCGGTCCACCATGCCATGGAAGGTGCCATCGCGACGCGGCGTGTAGGTGAAGCCCTTGAGCGTTTTCACCTCGCCCATGTCCACGGCCACTTCCTGGGTTTGTGCATTGGGTGCCAAGGGGTTCGATCTGATCCAAGGGAACCATTGTGCCGCTTTCCTTGCCATCGGGCAAAAACGTCGAAGGGGTGTACAAATTCGACAGCGGGATGCTCGATGGCGGGCGTGATCGAAGAGATGTGGTGGCAAGCGTATGGCAAAACCGAGCCGCGCTCCTGGCGGCTACTCAATGAGGCGTCAGGGCGTTTGAATTCGCTAACTTGCCAGTGTCAAAAGCCTGGCATCCCAAACCGCCTGCCCTTCTACCAATCGCGGCGATCATCGCCAATTTTGGTGGAATCGGGAAGTGGAGATTGGGGCGGCAATTGTTCGACTAAAGCGTTTTTTTTCCCGGGATTTTCATTTCGCGAAGAACTGCAGTTCATTGATGGTAGGGCCATTCTCCGTGCAGTTGAAAACATGAAGCCGCCACTTCTGTGCCTCCACAGCAGGGAAAGCCAATGCTTTACCGGCACCGATCACCGTTCCATCGACGATGTCCTTCCAAGTGCCATTGGCTAGCTGGGCCTCGATGGCGAACTTGGAAACCCTGGCGTAAGTGGTCTCTTGAATCATGACGCGGGAAATCGATGTGGGCTTCTCCAGGTCCACCTGCAGCCATCCTTCCTTGCCACTCTCGGCAGTGGCGCTCCAGCGGCTGTCGGGATTGCCGTCAAAGGCTTTGTCAGCGCGGTAGCCGTCGCCGTAGACACTGGAGGCCGTTGCGGGCTTGCCTTCGGAAACCGGCTTGGGTGGCGCGGCCTGGAGCGGGCAGATTTCGATGTCCTTGCGGCGTGATTCCGGGATGACCTTGTCAACGGTCACCTTGCCGTCGGCCACATGGCCTTCCACGATGGTTTGAAAGGGAGCGTGCAGCTTGAAAGTCCCCGCCCATTCCGCGGGCCAAGCCGGACCGAGGAGGATGCGTTTGCCATCGGTCTGCATGATCATCTCCTGCAAGCCGATCATGGCAGTGGCCCCGTGGTCGGTGTCGGGGGCATGACAAAAGCCGTAGTTGGTCCAGAACGCGGGAAAGCGGAGGCTGGGATTACCAGTTAGTTTCTTGATCGTATACTGCGCGGCCGCCTGGGCACGGCCCATGCGTGCGAGGTTGATGGAACTCTGGTACCAACATTGGACCTGCCTTTGTACGTCCGGCCGGATGGCTCCGAAGTCCCAGGTGTTTCTTGCCAATTCGATGCCGTTGTCCGGGCGGCCGAGAAAGAAGTGGTTGAAGGGAAAACAGACGTACATGTTGGGGAAATCCATGTTGCCGTTGTAGAACACCCATTCGTAGCTCCTGGCCGCAGCCACGTAGGGCTTCCCATCTTTTTCAGCCATGGGAAGCGGCGGAATGCGCTTTTGGAATTCCTTGTACCAAGCCCGGTTTTGCGGCGTCAGATAGTTTCCGGGCAGATCGATCAAGGCCTGGCTGAGGGCTTCAAGGCCACAGATAACGTCGGTATTGTTGGTGCAGCCGTGGAAGGGCTCGCACGCATCGCTGGGATAGATTACCAGCTTGCCATCCTCGTCGAGGGGCTTGCCGGTTTTGACGGCATGAACCTTCTGATAGTACTGATCGTAGTAGTGGATGATACCCTCGGCCGGTTCCAACAAATCGGCTATATTTTCACCGGAAAAGCGTCCGTACTCCAGCATGATGAGCGCGAACTCCATGCCCGAGGTGTAGTGGTAATGGAGGTGATCCGGAGCGGAGCGTCCTTCCTTCGTCGTGCCGATGGAGTCCAGCCCGAAGATGCTGAAGGGCTCGGGATAGGCGACTCCCTCCACCGCCCAGAATTTCCGGGCGTGCAGACGGCTCGCCTCGGTACGGTCGCGGTAGAAATCGAGACTGACCTTCAGAAGATCGTAGTCACCTGTCTTCAGCTCGGCCCATGCCATCGGGCGCTGGTTCTGCGCCATGAACTGGCAGCCATCCCACATGCGCGTGTCGGGGTTGCCCTCGCAGGGGAACACTCCGCCGTTGAAGAGGGTCATGGCCCGGCCGTTGCGGTTGGCGGCCAACTGGTATCTGAACAACTGATAGTTGCGTGCCACCCTCCATGCCACATCGGCATCACCGGCACCGGGATTGATCGTGATGTGACTGCGGTCCCAAAAGGTGTTCCACCACGCCAGCGCACTCGCGTGCTCGGTCCGCGCGCCCTGAACGGCCGAAACCGAGTCGCGGGAAAGACTGGCGTCCCAGTCGGCAAGTGACGCGTCCTGCTCCATGCGCAAGGTCACGCACAAATCGAGCTGTTTGACCGGTGCGGCGGTTTTTATGGAATAGGTGCGGGTCGGGAGTTTGTTGAATGTGCCGATGCCAGTGCCCGCGTCGATCATGCCTGGGCCGGTGAGGCGGCCACCGCAGGTCAGGCGGGAAAGGGGATCGGGCACCGATTTGGCAAACTCGGTCATGCCCTGTGCCTGCATGTCTTTTTCACGGCGGGCATTCCGTTCGGCCAGGCGGCGGTGCCACACCAGAGTGCCGTTGTCAGGTTTGGCTTCATAGCCTGACCACGTCTCATAGGTGGCAGTCACGGAAACCGGCTCACCTGCCATGGTCTCGATGTGGATCAAGGGATGCTCCACCCCACACCAGAGTTTGACCGTTACAGGCGAGCCATCCGCAGTCCTGCCACTGACCACAATTTCGCTCTGGCCGAGATGCAATTCTTGTCGAAAATCCTTTTCGAACACCGCCGGATCGAAGTGAAGACGCAGCAGCCCGAGCTTCACCTGCATGCCGTTTTCATCCAGGCAGTTCGGGCTGCCGATTAGGAAGCAGACCTCGCCATTCTCGGTCCATACGTTGAGCCCGAGAATTCCTCCGGCCAGGGGCATGGACTCGCTCGAATTCTTGCTTTGCGTTGTCCAGGCCACGTTGTAGGAGGCGAGCTCTTTCTGCCAAGCGGAGTCGATGGTTGGCGACGCCACAGCTTCCGCGGCGCGGGTGGCTACGGAGAGAAGAAGCGAAAGAGAAAGGAGGACCGCGGATTTCATGGAGGATTGGACAGGCCGCTAAGTGAATAAACATCACTTCGGCCGCTGTGCGGGAGATGGTGTGGACTTGGCAAGGGCCGGGGAGGAAACCCACCTCCCCGGCTGCTCATTGCATTACCCCGGAAAGTGATATACTCAGCGGCTGACCTTCAGTCGTGCGAACAGTTTGCCGTCACTCGCCAAGGACTTCGGAATCCAGACGGTGACGGAGTCCATGGAGCCATTGGTGAAAACCTGGGAAAAGGCACCGTTGTCATCGGACGATCCTTCGGCCAGGAGCGGAAAATCCGTCCACCCCGCGAGATCCGACCCATACTGGATGACCTGGGTGGTGACGTCCGACTGAGCCGCCGTGAGGCGCTGGAAGGTGACGATCAGAAACGTGTCGTCCGGCATGATGGCGGGCAGCACTGCATTGGAAGAGGCCAACGGATTTCCGCCGAGGTAGAATTCCAGCAGATTGCTTATCCCGTCATGGTCGGGATCCTGGTTCGGTCCGTTGTTGGTGCTGTCGAGACCCTTCGCGGTCGCCCACGCGTCGTAGGGAACGGAGGAGACGACCTGAAGCGTGATCGCATTGCCGTCTGCATACCGGATGATAAACGGGATGCTGCCGACGCTGACACTGGCTCCGTCCGCAAGCCCGCTGAATGTGCCGGAGAGGGTGCCGGTATAGGTGGCGATCGTGTACTTCGTGCCAATCGTGGGAGTGGCCGTGCCCAGGTTGGCGAGCGAGAGCGTGGCGTTGCCAAGACTGATATTTCCGGTGACTGCGAGTTGGTCGGCGCTCGTGCTGTCGGTGTTGATGTCAGCCGCGAATGTCGATCCGCTGGCGAAGGTCACGTTGGATTTGGTCGTCAGGGTGGCGATGGCCGGGCCGGGACTGATCGTGCCACCGCTGCTGACGGAAGTGCCGCCGCCCAGGATGCCATGGCCGGAGAGAGTTCCTCCGGATGCGACAGTCAAGCCGCCGGTGGCGGCGGTCTGATCGCCGTCGATTTGCAAGATGCCGCCCGTGATCGACGTGCCGGCGGTGTAGGTGTTGTTACCCGTGAGAACCTGGGTGCCGGTGCCGGATTTGTTCAGGAAGAGCACGCTGGAGCTGATGACTCCGCCGAAGGTGCCGGAGCCGTTCGCCACACCGACAGCCAATGTCCGTGCGCCGCTGGGTGGGTAGCTGTTGGTAGCCGATCCACTGCCGGTCAAGGAATCCACCGGGACGTTTTCAGCCGCGATGTCCAAAGTCGCGCCGCTGGCGATATTCACGGATGCCTGGTTGCCGGTCCAACTGTTCTGGTGGTTGCCGTTCCCCAATATGCCTCCCTGGATATCGACCAATCCACCGGCACTCATGCCGATGCCGACTCGACCGCCGGCACCAATGAGCCAAGAGCCAGCTCCTGTTTTAACCAGCGTGCCGGCACCGGTGATGGTGAACGAATTGGCGGCATTGACATTGGTGGCCACATTGACCTCACAGACAGCTCCGGTAGCCACCGTAACGCTACTCCGATGATCGGCCAAGTCCGTCAGCTTCAAAGTGCCACCGTTGACCGCCGTGGTGCCAGTATAGGTATTCGCTCCCGTAAGCACCAGTGTCCCCGCGCCGGATTTGTCGAATCCCTGCGTGCCAGCCAGGACCAGGCCGAGCGTGGCGGTCCGGTTGTTGACGGCGATGGAGGGATTTCCGGAAGTGGAGGCCATCGTCAGCGGGTCTCCCGAGCCGGTATTGAGAATCCAGTCGTTGCTGGCCGTGGTGTCGCCGAAAGCCAGATGAGCCATGGTGCGGGCACCATCCAGAGTCACCGTGGTGTCAGCCGACAAATCCAAGGTGCTGAAATCGGCCGTATCACCGATGGGGATCACGCTGCCCTGCCAGTTGGAAGCCGTGGTCCAGGAACCTCCCGCTGGATTGGTCCAAACACTGGAGGACGGCGCTTGCACGTTATACGTGGCGCTGGCCATGCTGCTGTCCGTATCGCCATCCAAATGTCCGTATGCATTGATGACGGTGGTGCCGATCGGAAGATTCACCGTCAGGCCGCTGGCCCCGGATGCCGAGGCATTGGTCGGAGTGCTGCCATCCGTGGTGTAATAGATGGTCGCGCCAGGTGTGGCGCTGGATATGGTGACGGTCTGCGCGCCGACATAGGTTCCCGCAGGCATGCTGAAGGTAGGCGTGAATACCACGGTTGGCACCCCCAGATCGCGGAACTGGTAGGCGTTGATCTGGGTGTTGCCATCGGCTCCTGCGGATGACGTGCCGTGCATGGTGATGGTCTGAATGGTGGCATTGGCGACGAAGGCGCCATTCATGATAAGGTAGCCGTAAGAGCCGCCGCTGTTGAACGCATATTGATAGGCGGGGCCGCCATCCACCTTCATTTTGTTACCGTTGGAACCGGGGCGGATATCCGCGAAGAAAAGCTGGACCGCATACTGGTGGCCCACCGTGAGGTTATTAAGGTGGAGGGTGCCCACACTGCCAGCGTTGTTGCCATATTTCCCGGTGCTCAACCACGCGTCACTGGCATTTGCCGGACTTCCGCTGCCGCTTGTGGTGTAGAAGGAACCGTAGGTATTGCCCCAGGTGACGTTCGCCTCGCTCCAATCGGAGTTGGGGGAACTGGCGGCGCCCGGACCTGCGGCAAATGGGACGGTATTGACGGTGATGGCCGACCCGGCGACGTTTATCGCATCGACGAGAGTGCCCGCCGTGGCAACACCGGACTGATCCGCCGGGGCGGAGAGATTGTTGTCCGCCACTGCCTGCGCCGTCCACGAAACGGAGGCCCCGAAGACGGGCGACATGACCGCCATCGGGGCGGCCAATGCGAGAATCTTCAGCAACTTCCCGCGCTCCCTCAGGACGACAGCGGGAGGAGTCTGACTTCGATAGAGTGATGGACAGGAAATGGCCGTTTTCATGATTTGAGGATTTATCGGGACGTGGACAGGCATGGGATGATTGATTCGCCCTGAACAATGACTGCCTGCGATGCCGAGGGGCACTTTGAGAGATTGCCGTAATCCAGGGAGAAGTGCATGTCATCAAAACTGATGACAGGAACGGCGATGTCTCCATGCTTGGGTGAACCTGCCTGGAGTTCAGTTCCACTCTGGATGCCCGCCCGACGGGAGGTCCTGCAGGCGATGGGAACACGGCACCGCCCGGGTATGATTGAGGGTTCGGCGAAACCTCGAGATCACAACCGGGGCCCTTGGCATGCGAGGTCGGAATGCCGGATGAATCCCCTCAATGACGTCGCCACACCCGAAGACCGGAAAGCCTTTCTTCAACCAGTTGGCTAGGCGAGACCGTCTCGGTCCCTCGATTTCGGGTGCTTCAGGTAAACCGCAACTGCCTGGGCACGAGAGCGGACATGAAGCTTCTCGTAGATACGACGGATGTAGGTGCAGACTGTGGACGAGCCGATGTTGAGGGCGTCGGCGATCTCCTTGTATAGCCGGCCTTCGGCCAGGAGCTCGAGCACCTGCTTCTCGCGTGAGGAGAGGCCTTCTCCAGTTGCGGCCGCAGCAGGTGGTGACAAAAATGACTGGACCACCTTGCGAGCGATGTTGCTGGCCATGGGCGACCCTCCGTTTTTCACTTCCCGGATCGCATCGAGAAGCCCCTTGGCGATGGTGCGCTTGATGAGATAGCCTGTCGCCCCCGCCGCCAGGGCTTCGAAGATGTAATTGCTGTCCTCGTAGGTGGTCAGCATCAGAAACTGGGTTTCCGGCATCCCTGGTTTCAGCCGGCGCACACACTCCACCCCGCTTTCACCGGGCAAATTGATGTCCACAAGGACGACTTCCGGCTTGAGTCCTGGTAACAGGGCAATGGCGGACTCAGCGTCCGCATGGCGGCTGAGACAGCGAAAGCCATTGGCTTTTTCCAGCGTGGACGCCAACAAATCGCGGGTATGGGTGTCGTCTTCGACAATGGAAACGGAGATGGTCATGAAATTGAAAGTTGGAAGCGTATGCCCTGGTTCGAGCTGTGAAGGTTGATTCGGGCCGGCGGATCAGATGGGGATCCGGAGCAGCACCTCGGTGCCTTCGCCCGGGGCGCTGGTGACCACGCAACTCCCGCCGATCCCGATCATCCGCAGCCGGAGGTTTTTCAACCCGTTGCCGGATGAGAGGCGGGAAAAATCCGGTGCCGGTCGATGCTTTTCTTTCAGGTCTTCCGCAGCGGCGTCAAAGCCCCGCCCATTGTCGGCGATTGCCAGCACGAATGAGTCCGCTTGCACGGACATCTGGAGCCGGACCTCGGTGGCTGCGGCGTGTTTGATGATGTTGTGAATCGTCTCCTTCATGGCCAAAAATAGATTGTGCCGCACTTCGCTCCCGAGAGATCGGAACGGAAGATCGGCCGGAATGATGAGGCGGCAGCGCAAACCGGCAGGCTGGAGCAAAGCCTGGGCCGCTCTTCCCAAATAAACTGCCAGACTCTCCAGTGTATCATGCTCAGGGTCCACGGCCCAGACGATTTCATCCATGGTCTGGGCCAGCTCGTGCGCGGTTGTGTGGATCTGGTCCATTTCGTTCCCCACTCCTCCCGCTACCGCACCTTCCTGGGCGAGATTGCTCAGCAGCATGATCCGGGTCAGGCTGGCACCAAGGTCATCGTGGAGATCGCGGGCGATGCGCGTGCGCTCTTCGGCGAGAGCGGTCTGCGCCCGAGCCAGGGCCAACTGGCGGGCGGCGCGGCGTTTGGTCAGGATCCGGGCCAACCACACCGACGTCAAGAGAGTGAGCCCACCGGTCAGCCACTGAAACAGTCGGGTTTCCCAATAGTGCTGATGCACCATGATGGGCAGTCTGAAGAGTGTGGCATCCCACTCGCGGTCGCTGTGCAGGGCCTGGGCTTCGAAAATCGTCCGCCCTGCCGGCGGGCAGGGCATATCGATGGCAAAGAGGCGTGAGGACTGCCATTTGTCGAGAATGCCCGGCAGCCTCCAACGAAACACATCCCCCGGCGGAAGCCCGATCTGGGGAATCCTGAGATGCAGTGACAGCCGCTGGACTCCCGGGGGAATGTCCAGGCCGTCTTTGACCGGTATCTCCTGACCATCTGCCAATGCCGAGACGATTTCGGGCGTCCGGGATTCATACACCTCGACTTCAGCAAGCTGGGGGGAATTCGGAACCGGATTGTCCGACGACAAGCGGAGGTATCTTCCGCGAAAGACGCCTTTCCCCAATCCCGCGCGCAGCACATCGTGCTCGCCGGGGCCCGGGTGACTGCCATCGGCACGGTCAAGTCCTTCCCAAGCCGGCGTCGGGTCGGTGCCGGGGTTCTTGTCGTAGATTCGAACGGTCACGCGCGAGAGACGGTCGGTCCAATCGTCGCCACGGCCCAGAAGGTTGATATGATCGAAGGTAGCAACTCTGCCGAGATCGATGTCGAAATGAAAAGTCGCTCCAAGATTCTCGTCAAGGGGGTGCGCGATGGTGGCGGGCAGACCGTCGGTGAGAGCGAGCGGCGTCATCGAGCCATACAGTTTGTGGGAACTGGTGACCGGGCAGTGCAGCGCGATGTTGGTGGTGGCGCGGATGTGCTCCTCCACCCGGAATTCGGTCAACATGAACTGGCGCACGTAGCTCCAGCTCATGGCATAGGGCGTCCCTGCTCCATTGATCAGCGGGTAGGCCCGCAGGCGGAAGCCGGTTGCCCGGCCCCCTGGCAGCCCGGCCACAATCCGATAGGTATCATCGGGGATGACCCCGTTGACGCCGGCGGGGCCGCCACTCGACCGTAGATGACCGTTCTCCAGGCGCGAGAGGTTTGCCACCTCTGCGGCATAACGCTGGATTTCGAGTGGTTCCCAATTTCCATCCAGAGAAGGTTCGGCATCCGTGGTATAAGAGAGGTCGAACTCTGCGATCGAGTAATTCGGACGACCGGAGAGAAAGTACAGCGAAATATCCAATTCCGCTGCCAGCACCGGCTTCGCGCTGCGGATAATCAAGGCCTGTGGTTTTGAAACCTCGGGCTCAACCGACCAACCGAGAGGTCCAGCTTCGTTCTCGTCAATGACATGCGCCAGATCGGCAGAGCTGCCGCTGTGGTAAGTCGCCTCCGCGGAGCTCATCGGAATCGGCTCCGCGTGGAGGATGATGATGCCGGAAAGCAGGCCGAAGGCCCGGCTGCACCCACGAAGGAGAGCGTTGCCGAAGGGATCAATTCCATGCCAGAATGCAGGGCGGGGCAGTCTTGGGATGGGCGGCATCGGCGAAGTGTGGCATTCGAATCCGTTTCATGGCAAGCCGCCGGACTCCGACCTGCCATGCCAGGAGCACCGCTTCCGGCGCTGGGAGCAACCGCCTGCCCGTTCGGATTTTTCCCCTCAGCTTCGACTGGATCCGATGGGGAAAACCATGCGATCGCCACCAACGTCTCGGTAGTGGAGTCATCGCATCCGCTTCCGCGTTCAATGCCGCCGCCACAGGCACCACTTCATCACCCCGTGGTGATCCCGAGATCGCGGCGATGGGCGCGGGGAGAATCTCCGGTGTGGCGGCGGAATAGACGGCTGAAATAATAAGGATCATCGTATCCCACCCGGGCCGCAATTTCCGCGACCGTCAGGCCGGATTCCTGCATGAGGGCGGAGGCGATCTGAAGGCGCAATCGAATGACGAATTGTTTCGGCGGACAGCCGGCCTGCTTGTGAAAACGATCGGAGAAATGCGGCAGGGACATGCCGGCGCCGGCCGCCAGATCCTCCAGCCGCCAGTCGCGGGTGGGCTCCGCCTGGAGCTGGCGGATGGCGTTGAGCACACGGTCCTCGGTTCGGCGCGCGCGGGCGCTTCCCGCCACCGAATAAACGCGGGCAAGTCCGATGAGGCGGGATAAGCCGGTCGTGAGACCCAGCAGTCCCGAGTCGGAGTATCCGTCCAGCGCGTGCCGGTAGGTTTCTTCAAAGGCGACCTGCATCGCATCCTGCTTGGGCACCTCGAGAAGCGGGGAATCATCCGGCAAGGCGAGAGCCTCGACATAGTCGGCCGCATCCTTGCCGGTGAAGTGAACCCAGAAGATGCTCCACGGGTCCACCTCGTCCGCATAATAGCAGTGGCCGACCCCCGGAGGGAAAAGGATCAGGTCGCCCGCGCTGATATCCCAGGTTTTTCCCCGGAAATTGCAGTGTCCCGCGCCAGCCAGGCAATAGATCAGCACAAAATCCGGGCAGCCCTTGCGGCGGTGCACGAAGTGATTCCGCGGGGAGTTGAAATGACCGATATGGGTGACCTGAAGGTTCCGCACGACTGGAAGCTCGCGCCCCCTGCTCAACCGGTCGGGAGGAACAATGAGCAGGCGTTGGCCGATGAACCCTTCCGCAATACGTGCGGCAGGGAGAGGAGGATTCAGCTTCTTTGCTCGTTTCGCCATCCCCGCCAAGGGTGTTCGGAATCCAAGGATTGTCCATGTTTTTCCTAGGATGATCCATTGCGGGCGGGACGTTGAAATGCTTTACTGGACCTTCGGAACGGCAAGTCCGTCGGGACATCATCTCAGTCGTGGGGATACTGGATCCACAATCGAAGGTGCCCTTCCGAAACCGTCCGCTCCTTCCGATGGCCATTATCACCAATCCGTATGACAGTCCGAACTCTCCAGCCTCCGTTGGCGTTCCTGCTCCCTACAAGGGAGCATACCTGTGGCTGATCGCCACCACCGCCGCCCTCGGCGGACTGCTGTTCGGTTATGACTGGGTGGTGATCGGGGGAGCCGCGCCGTTTTACGAAAAGTTTTTCGCGCTGACGAATGCGTCGGACAAGGGTTGGGCGCAGAGTTGCGCGCTGATCGGCTGCCTGGTCGGCTCGCTGATGTCGGGAAGTCTCAGTGATCGCTTCGGGCGGAAACGGCTGCTATTGCTCTCTGCCTTCCTTTTCGCGGTTTCGTCCATAGGGACCGGAATGGCGTCGGCTTTCAACGCCTTCGTCGCCTGGAGAATGCTGGGTGGCGTGGCCATCGGCCTGGCATCGAATCTTTCTCCGATGTATATCGCGGAGATCTCGCCGGCCGCCATGCGTGGCCGTCTGGTCTCGCTGAATCAGTTCACGATCGTCATCGGTGTGCTGCTGGCCCAGCTCGTGAACCTCGTGGTCGCCAGGCAATTCCCTCAGTGGATGGGGTGGGCGGATGGGGCCACGGCGTTACAGGCGTGGAACGAAGCAACCGGCTGGCGGTGGATGTTCGGGGTCACCACGGTGCCTTCGTTGTTGTTTCTGCTGGGCATGCTGGTCGTCCCTGAGAGCCCGCGATGGCTGGTGAAGAACGGCCGGTCCGACAAAGCCAGCGGCATCCTCGTGAAAATCGGCGGCGAAGACTACGCACGGAGCTTGCTCGCTTCGATCGAGTCCGCACAAGCGGGCGAATCCGGCTCACGCTTCAACCTCGGTGCTTTGTTCGAACGCCGCATGCTCAAGATCCTGCTGCTCGGCATCGGCCTGGCGGTCTTCCAGCAATGGTGCGGGATCAACGTGATTTTCAACTATGCGGGTGAAATTTTCCGCTCTGCCGGATACAGCATTGATGATACCTTGAAGAACATGGCGTGGACTGGATCGGTCAATCTCGTCTTCACCGTCGTGGCGATGATGGTGGTGGACAGGATCGGACGGCGCCCGCTGATGCTCATCGGCGCGGCGGGACTGGCGGTCGTCTATACCCTCATCGGCTGGTGCTACCACCGGTCGATCCTCGGTGGTCCCGTGCTGGGACTGGTGCTCGGCGCGATCGGTTGCTACGCGGCGACCCTTGCCCCGGTGACCTGGGTGGTGATTTCGGAAATCTTCCCGAACAGCATCCGCGGTGCGGCAATGTCGGTGTCCGTCTTCTTCCTCTGGCTGGCCTGCTTTATCCTGACTTACACCTTCCCAATCCTCAATGAGAGGTACGGAGCCTCGAATACCTTTTGGGCCTATGCCGCGATCTGTGTCGGTGGCTTGCTCCTGATCATTTTCCGTCTCCCCGAAACCAAGGGCAAGAGCCTCGAGGAAATCGAGCGCGACCTGGTGGGCTGACTTTCCTTTTTCCCAATCTCATGTCTGTTATTGCCAAACTCGAACCGCTCGTCATCCCGACGTATCCCGTGGGAATCCCCGAGAAGAATCCGCTCTTCTTCGAAAAGCGCGTGTACCAGGGCTCGAATGGCAAAGTTTACCCGGTGCCCTTCATCGACAAGGTGCATGACGACCCGGTGGATACCCGCTACGTCTCGGCGCGGTTGGAAAACGAGTTCGTGCGGCTGGTGATGCTGCCGGAGATCGGCGGCCGCATTTTCATCGGCCAGGACAAGACCAATTCGGATTACGATTTCTTCTACCGTCAGGATGTCATCAAGCCGGCCCTCGTCGGGCTGGCCGGGCCATGGATTTCGGGCGGGGTCGAGTTCAACTGGCCGCAGCACCACCGTCCCGGCACGTTCATGCCCACGGATGTTTCCATCGAGGAGGAAGCCGATGGCGCGCGCACCATCTGGTTCAGCGAACACGATCCGATCCACCGCATGAAAGGGATGCACGGCATCCGCCTGCGGCCCGGATCATCCCTGATCGAGTTGCGCGGACGCCTCTACAACCGCACCGCGATGACCCGCACCTTTTTGTGGTGGGCGAACGTCGCCGCCAAAGTCCACGATCAGTACCAGTCGTTCTTTCCGCCGGACGTCCACTACGTGGCCGACCACGCGGTGCGCGCTTCCTCATCATTCCCCATCGCGGATCATCCCTACTACGGGGTGCCCTATCAGGACCGCCCCGACGCCAACGATCTGAGCTGGTACCGGAATATCCCGGTGCCGACGAGCTACATGGTCTGCCAGACCCGCTTCGATTTCTTCGGCGGTTACGATCATGCCGCCGGCGGGGGATTCGTCCATGTCGCCGACCGTCATGTCGCCCCGGGCAAGAAGCAATGGACGTGGGGGGACGATGCCTTCGGCCATGCCTGGGATCGGGAACTGACGGATGACAACGGCCCCTATGTCGAACTGATGGCCGGCGTTTACACCGACAATCAGCCGGATTTCACCTATCTGCATCCCTACGAGACCAAGACCTTCTCGCAATTCTGGTGGCCGATCCAAGGCCTCGGCCCCGTGCAGAACGCCAGCACCCGCGCGGCCGTGCGGCTGGTGGTGAATAAAGACCGTTCGATGGATGTCGGTGTATGCGTGCCGTCCGCGATCCCGGGTGCCTCAGTGCGGCTGCTGAAGTCCGGGAGGCTCCTGTGGGAGGAACGGGTCGATCTCGTGCCGGGTGTGGCCTGGAAGAAAGACGACATCCACTTCGATGGGGAAAGCGAGTCGGAACTCGAATTGCTCCTCTGCGATGCGGAAGAGGAACTGGTGCTCTCCTACCGCCCGGTGGACCGTAGTACCCTGACGCGTGACCGGCAGGTAGCCACGGAGCCTCTTCCGCCCGCCGACATCACCAGCGCGGATGAGCTCTATTTCACCGGAGAACATCTGGAACTATACCGGCACCCCACCCGGGCACCGGAATTGTACTGGGAGGAAGCCCTCCGCCGGGATCCGGGGGATGCCCGCTGCCGCATCGCACTCGGGCGGCGCGCGATGGAGCGCGGGGAAATGGTGGAAGCCACGGGTCACCTTCAATCCGCCCTGCAGCGGCTGACTTCCCGGCATCCCAATCCGGTGACCGGGGAAGCCCACTATTACCTCGGCCTGGCCTTGCGCTGGCAGGGACGGGAAGCCGAGGCCCGTGACATGCTGGCGAAGGCGGCCTGGAGTTACGAGTGGCGTGCGTGCGCGAACTACCAGATCGCGACGCTGGACTGCCGCGAAGGGGCCTGGGAACAGGCGCTGGAGAGGATCGAAGAATGCCTCGATACCAACCGCAGCCACAACAAGGCGCGGGTGCTGAAGGCGCGTATCCTGAGCCAGCTCGGCCGCGAAACGGAAGCGGCACGAACCTTGAAGAAGCTTCTGGACGCCGATCCGCTGGACCACTGGGCACGGTGGGAATGGCGCGTGGACCGCGAGGAATTCGAGCGCCTTTGCCGCAATGATGCCCAGACCATTCTCGATCTCGTGTTCGATTGCTGTGAGGCCGGATTCTTTATCGATGGACTGGAACTGCTGGAGTGGCATCACGCTCATCCAGTGGAGAAAGTCGCGGTGCCCAACCCCTTGGAGCGCACGCCGATGACGCGCTACGTCCAGGCCTGGCTGCTGGCGCAGACCGGAAGCGATTGCTCGATGGTGTTGCAGACGGCCCGGAGACAGTCTCCCGACCGGTTCTTCCCGTCACGCCTCGATGAGGCCGCTATTTTGGGGTGGGCTCTGAAGCAACCCGGCGCCGACCCGGTGGCGGGCTACGCGCTTGGCAATTTCCTTTACGACCGGAAACGGCACGAAGATGCCATCGGGGCGTGGGAACGCGCCCGTTCGGAAGGAGCGGCCATCGCCCAGGTGGACCGCAATCTCGGCATTGCCTATTGGAATGTCCGCCGCGACGGGACTTCGGCCCGTGCGTCCTATGAAGCCGCGATCGCAAGGGATCCGGACGACGCTCGCCTGCTCTACGAATTTGACCAACTGCGCAGAAAGCTCAACGAATCCCCGCAGGAGCGCCTGGAGTTTCTGGAGGCTCATCTCGACCGAGTGCTGGAACGCGACGATTGCACGGTGGAACTCACCGCGCTCTACAACCTCCTGGGCCGGTCGAAGGATGCCTTCGATCTGCTGACCTCGCGCCGGTTCCATCCCTGGGAGGGAGGCGAAGGCGCGGTGCTCCGGCAATACACGGCCGCCCGCCTGGCTCTCGGCAAGGCGGCTCTGGAGCAGGGAGATGCCCCCGCCGCCCTGGAGCATTTCAGCGCGGCGATGGATGCTCCCGAAAACCTCGGAGAGGCCTATCACCTCCTGCAGGCCAGGACGGACGTGAATTACTGGATCGGCCGTAGTTTGAAGGCTCTGGGACACGAGGCGGAAGCCGCGGAACGATTCCGTGAATCCGCCGTCGAGTCGGGGGATTTCGCTGAAATGGCAGTGACCCTGCACGGCCCGCTCAGTTGGTTCCGCGGCTTGTCCTTGCGGGAACTGGGCCGGGAAAAGGAAGCTCTTGCCCTCTTCGCGGATCTCCGTCGTTTCGCGGAGACGAAGCTGGAGGAGACCGCTGGCATCGATTACTTTGCCACGTCGCTGCCGAACCTCCTCGTGTTTGACGAAGACCTGCAGGCGCGGCGCAATGCCGAGAACCACCTGTTGATCGCCTTGGCGTGCCATGGCCTCGGACAGATGGAGGAAGCCAGGACCCACTTGCAGGAAATCCTCGGCTTCAGCCAGGCAAACGCACGCGCCGTCGAACTGTCACGCTTGATCGCGAGCGAACAATCGGCTGTCCTCAAATCGCGGAATCGCGACGTCCCCGCGACGGCTGCCACCTGAGACCGATGCCGCTCACGGTCGAAAACATTCATCTCCGCCTCACGGTGGACCCTGCATCCGGAGGCAAGATCACGGGCTTGCAACACGTCCCCACGGGACGGCAGTGGTTGTGGGCGAACCCGCACCTGGAGCAAAAGCCGGGAGTCTATGCGGCGTCCTACGTCGAGTCACTGGATTCGGGAGGATGGGACGAGATCTTCCCCTCGGTGACACCGTGCCGGATCGGCTCGCTGGAGATTCCGGATCACGGAGACCTGGTCTCGCTGCCCTGGGAGGTGTTGGACACTTCACCCTTGTCTTTGGAAATGGCGGTGACCACCCGTTTCTCTCCCTGTCGTTTCACCCGCGTGCTGAGATTGGAGGGAAGGACCCTGAAGGTGGAATACCGGTTGGAAAATCTTGGCACTGAAAGCATCCCGTATCTCTGGTGCGCGCATCCCCTCATCTCCATCGAGCCGGGCATGACGATCGCACTGCCTGAGGGCCTTCCGATGCGGACAAACGGCGGTGCGGCTTTCAGATGGCCTCATGCTCCAGAACTGCCGCCATTGGACATCATTCAGGATCCCTGCAGTCCAGGGTTCGAACCCTTTGCGGCCAAGCTGTTCACTGCCGGCGGCAGCGTCAGTGAAATCACGCTCACGACTGCGGACGGGCGGGATCAATTGAGGGTTTCATGGAATACGGAGCACGCGCCTTTCCTTGGCTTGTGGCTCAACTGCGGAGCGTGGAGCGGCTGTGGCTCCGCCCCCTATTTCAATCTCGGCATCGAACCCGCCACCGCGCCGTTCGATTCATTGGAAGACGCCATCCTCAACGGGGGATATCGTCTGATCGGGCCCGGTGCCTGCGTGGCATGGTCGCTCGACCTGACCGTTTCCGGTCAATGCCCGTAGTCCTTTCCCAATCGGTTACATCGCACCATGAACACCACCGAACCATTCGAACTCTGCGAACCCCGCGCTGCGGCCCACGACAAGCGGCGGACGTGTCTGGACGGCTTCCAGGAACCGCGGATCCAGGCACATCCAACAGGTCAAATCCGGATGATTTCGATTTTCCGCAACGTTTCCTTTGCGTGGACGTGCCTGTCCGCATTGGCCGGGCCTTGTACTGGCGCCCCATCAGTCACGGGCCAGGAGCCTGTCGGCTTCGGCCCGAACCTCACCCTCAAAAGCCCGGATGGCAAACTTGAGGTGCTGGTTGGCCTGGCACCGGATGAACGCTTGTCCTACGCCATTCGCGAGGGCGGCGATCTGGTGCTGCCTGCTTCTCCGCTCGGGCTGACCGTGGACGGGATCGATCTCGGCAAGCCCGCGAAAATCAGCGGCAAGGGAACTTCCCGGGACATCCGGGAAACATATCCTCTCTTCGGCAATCATCCGGTGGCGCAGAATCAAGCGACCGAAGCCGTGATCCCGGTTGAAACCTCCGGGAAGAAATTCAACCTCGTCGTTCGAGTTCAGAACGATGGCGTGGGGATCCGTTACAGTCTGCCGGAAGGTGCGGTGGCGATCGACGGCGAGACCACCACCTGGACGCTGCCCGAAACGACTTCGAGAATCGTCTGGGCCGGTTCGTCCAATTGCTATGAGGCGGAAACGCAGTGCACCGCGGTGGATAAGATTGCCGAAGGCCGGCAGGTCAATGGTCCGGTGACGATCCAGAGCGGGAGCCGCTGGCTCTCATTCTCCGAAGCCGATTGCGAGACGTTTTCGGATATGGCGTTCACCCGCCGGGGCAACTCGTTCCAAGCGAGTTTCCCATGGCAGCCCAAGGGCTGGAAGGTCGAGCGCGGAGGGGCGGAAACCCGGCCCGGTGTGCCGGATGGCACCTATCTGGGCATGCTCGTCTCGCCCTGGCGCACGACCGTGGTGGCGCACAACCTCACCGAATTGGTCAATTCGGACCTGCTGATGAACCTGTGTCCGCCGCCGGCCGCCGGTTCGGATTTCTCCTGGGTCAGGCCCGGCCGTTGCCTGTGGCAGTGGTGGAGCGTCGGCGAGCCGCGCTACGACGATCAGAAAAACTGGTACGACGCCGCGGCGAAGTTGAAGTGGGAATACTACCTGATCGATGATGGCTGGAGAACCTGGAAGCTGCCCGGCAAGGACCAATGGGCGCTTCTGCGGGAAGTGATCGACTACGGAACTTCAATAGGGATCAAGACCCTGGTCTGGGTGGACTCCAAGGAAATGCGGGAGCCGAAATCCCGCCGTGCCTACCTCGAAAAGGTCAAGGCCAGCGGCGCGGTCGGCATCAAGATCGACTTCATCCCACCCGCCAGTGCCGGCATCATGCAATGGTACATGGGCGCGATGAAGGATTGCGCCGATCTGCAACTGGCGGTGAATTTCCACGGCAGTGTCAAGCCCACCGGCCTGCGCCGCACGTTCCCGAACGACATGACCCGTGAAGCGGTTCGCGGCAACGAATGGCACATGACCCGCTACGGTCGTGTGGCCGCCCCGAACCAGAATTGTCTGTTGCCTTTCTGCCGCTTCCTGGCCGGTCCGGCTGACATCACCCCGGTGATGATGGATCCGGTGCAACTGCGCGGCTACACTTGGCCCAATCAACTCGCCCAGGCGGTCGTGATGCTTTCACCTGTGACGCATTTCTGCGATCAGTATAAATTCTACGTCGGCTCGCCCTTCGAGGATCTGCTACAGGCGCTGCCGACCACTTGGGATGAGACCCGCGTACTTCCCTGCACCGAAGTCGGTGAGGTGGTCGCCTTTGCCCGCCGCAAGGGAGATGTGTGGTGGCTGGGGGTGATGAATGCCGGCTCCGATCGCGAAGTGAAGCTACCGCTTGATTTTCTCGGGAAGGCTGCGCACGGCACGCTGTTGTACGACGCCGCCGGAAGCGATGCCGCAGTGGATCGGCAGGAGCGGACGGTGGCGCCGGGTGAAATCCTCACGCTGAAACTCCGCCCGCGCGGCGGCTTTATGGCGCGCCTTGAATTGTCAGCACGATGAAAGACAACCGGAGCGACGCACGTCTCGCTCCATCCTCGCCACATCCATGAAAGTCCCGCCGTTCTTCGCTGCACTTCTGTTCTCTTCCGCTTTCTGCGCGGCGGACGTTCCCACGTTCTCCCCCGGAGAGATTGGCAATGAGACTCTGGTTGTCCGATATGACTCCGGCGGGCATACCTTCACCGTGGGCGATCGCGCCGACGGGCGGGTGTTCGTGAAGGAAGGGCGGTTGGATAACGCCGGTGCCGTCTTGCGCGAAGATGCGGTCAGCGACCCGGTTTTTGGCGCGGGGCGGCGCATTCTGGTGGCCCGAAATGGCGGGGGAGGGATCGCCCTCGAGGTCTATCCGGGTCTGCCATTCGCACTGGTGCGTGAGGTGGTCAAAAACGAGCAGGCCGCCCAGCTTGACCTCGGCAAAGCCGTGCCCGCGACCTTTGCCCTCAATCTTGGCACGCCGGCTTCGGAGTTGCAGACACTCGGTACCGGTGGCCTGCTGCCCGCGGACAAGAACCCCGGCTCCTATTTGTTCCTGACTGCTGCCGATCCCGCGACACGACACGGCGTGGTGGCCGGTTGGCTGACCCAGGATCGGGGTAGCGGCGTGGTGTTCTCGTCCATCACGGGGCAGGGAGCGGAGGCGGCGGTCGAATTCAAGGCGCAGATCGACTACGGCCACCTGCGCATTCCGGCAGGACAAAGCGCGACGCTGGAGACGCTCGCCATCGGACATTTCAACGATGCCCGCCTGGGTCAGGAAGCCTGGGCCGATGCGGTGAAAAAACAGTACGCCATCCATCTCCGCAAACCCGTGGCGACCTATTGCACGTGGTACGCGGAAGGGCCGAAACATGGTGGTGCGGGGACGGCGGAAACGACTGCCGAACTCTCGAAGTTCGTCGCGAAAGAATTGAAACCTTATGGCCTTGGTGTCATCCAGATTGACGACCAGTGGCAGGATGGTCCCGTGGTCGATGGGCCGGCACGCGGCTTTGAACGTCCCAATCCGAAGGGGCCTTACTCCGGTGGAATCGCACCGGTGGCCAGGGAGTTGGAGAAAGACGGTGTCACCCTGGGACTGTGGTGGCTGCCCTTCGGTCGCAATCACGCCGTGGCTGAATACAAGGACCGCCAGGACTGGTTCGCCAAATGGGCGGATGGCCGCATCATGCGCACCAAGGGATTCGGTGGCACCTGTTTGGACCTCACCCATCCGGAGGTGCAGAAGCATCTTGCGGCGGTTTCCCGCCTCTATCGTGACTGGGGGGTCAAATATTACAAAATGGACGGCTCGTGGACCGGGACCGCCACCGAACAGGTCTATATCAACGACGGATATAAGGACGACAATATGGGCAACGTGGCCCCGTTCCATGATCCCCTGAAAACGCAAATCGAAGCCTATCGGGACGGTTGGAAGATCCTTCGCAAGAACGCCGGGGAGGACGTCTTCTTTTCCGGCTGCTGCATCAGCCAGAACATGCGTTCGATCAACTGCATGGGCCTGGTGGACGCCATGCGGGTCGGACCGGACTTCAATCACGATGGCCAGGGCCTCAAGACCGGACCCTTGCGGGCGTCACGCCTGTATTTCATGAACGGACGCATCTGGTGGAACGATCCGGACCCTTCGAAAGTGCGCGCCACCAATGCCGCTGGCAGCGCCGATCCCAGCGCCACTGGCGCGGTGTCCTTGGAGCAGGCACGACTGACCACCTCCTGGGTGTCTCTTTCCGGTCAATTCTTCCTGGTCAGCGACTGGCTGCCCGACCTGCCCCAAGAGCGGCTGGACATCCTCAAGCGCACCCTTGCCCATCACGGGGGCATCGCTCGTCCGGTGGATACCTTCGATCGGGCGCTGCCGAACACCTGGCTAACCACCGACGACCAATCGGGAGTGCGCCGTGCGGTGATCGGTGTCTTCAATTTTGACGCCGCGCCATTGGTGGTGGAACACACGCTGTCCAAACTGGGCCTGGATCCTGGCAAGACCTATCATGCCTTCGATTTCTGGGCCAACACACCGGTCCCCGACATCCGCGACGGGTTCAAGTCCTCCGTCAAAGCCGCGGCCTGCCGCGTGATTTCCGTGCGGGAGGCGGAAGACCACCCGGTAGTCGTTTCCACTTCACGGCACGTGAGTTCCGGTATTCTGGAACTGAAGAAGGAGCAATGGGCGGACAACGCGTTGTCAGGCGTGTCGGAGGTCATCGCCAACGACCCGTATGAATTGCGCATCACCGGCCTCCGCGACGGTGGCAAGCAGTGGGTGCCGGCGGCGGCTTCCGTCTCGGCGGCCGATTCGGCTGCGGGAGTGAAAATTTCCCAAACGCTTGAGGCGGGTCTGCTGCGGGTGCGGATCATGTCCCCCACTGGCCGGGAAATCAGATGGCGTGTGGCATTCAAACCGGAAGCCCGGGAGGCCGTTAGGGCGCAGAATCTCAGGGTCGTCGCCGGGAGCTCCTATGAACCCGTGCGCCTGTCATGGGAGAGCAACGCGTCCTTCCATACCATCAGCCGCGATGGCGAGGTGATCACTACCGGCTGGTTCGGCCAATCCTATGCGGATGAAGCGGCTTCGCGGGGAAAGGTCCATACTTACACGGTCGGTATTGAGGATGGAGCCGCCACGGCGGCGGTCTCGGTGGAGGTGCCCGGGTTTCCGGCTCCTCCCTCTCTTCCGGATGTGAAGGTGGATGGACTGAAGCCTCTTTCCTCCAAAAGCGGTTGGGGCGAAGTAAGGGTGGGCAAATCCGTGGACGGCGGTCCGTTGACCGTCGCAGGCGGGACCTGCACGTCCGGGCTTGGCCTGCATGCGGCTGGGGAAGTGGTCTATGCACGCGAGCGCGAGTGGAAGCGCTTTGTGGCCCACCTCGGCCTGAACGAAAGCCAGCGCGCCGTCGCGGCCACCAGCGTGGTATGCAAGGTGCTCGCGGAGACGGCCACAGGTGAGACGCATGAACTGGCCGTCTCGCCGCTGATGCGGTTTGGGGGCGTCGAGGCATTTCCAGTGGACGTTGCCCTGCCTTCCGATTGCGCCAAAGTACACCTCTTGGTGGAGGATGGCGGCGATGGCATCCGCTGTGACCACGTGAACTGGTGCAATGCCGGCTTTATGAAATGATTGCCATGCATCCTCTTTGTGAACGTTCTTGAAAAAGGTTTATCCGATGAAACTCCCAGCCTGCCTCATCTTCTGGTCCCTTTGTCTTGTCGCCGTCTCTGCGGCGGCTCCCGTCCGGCTCGCCTCGCCCGATGGCAGCCTGAAAGTGGAGTTCGATCTCTCCGCCGACGGCACGCCGACCTACAAGCTGGATCGCGAGGGCAAGCCCCTCGTGACCGAGTCGAAGCTGGGCCTCGCGCTCAAGGATGATCCCGGCTTCGCCACCTTCGATCTGGTGAAGCAGGAAGCCGCCACCCATGACGGAACGTGGCAGCCGGTCTGTGGCGAACGGAATCAAATCCGGGATCACTACAACGAAGTGACGGTAAGCCTGAAGGAGCGTACCGCTCCCAATCGCGGCCTGCAGATCGTTTTCCGGGCCTACGACGAGGGCGTGGCCTTCCGCTATGTCATCCCGAAACAACCGGCGATGGACAAGGTGGTTATCTGGAGCGAGGCGACGGAGTTCCGATTTCCCGCGGACTATCCCTGCCACGCGGTGTACACCGCTCAAGGTAACTATTCGCGCGTGCCATTGACGAAAGTCGCCAATGGTGCCGAGCGGCCCCTGACGATCGAGGCTGGCACCGAGGGTGTCGTCTCTCTGGCTGAAGCGGGCCTCGTCGATTTCAGCCGCATGAAGTTTGGTCCCCTCGCGGACAAGGGAACGGGAGTCTCCGCCAGTCTCGGAGGCCGGGTGGACGGCGCCTTGCCATTGGCCAGCCCGTGGCGGGTCATCATGGCCGCGGCCAATGCCGCCAAGCTGTTGGAAAACAACTCGCTCATCCCGACCCTCAACGAGCCGTGTGCCATCGCCGATACTTCCTGGATCAAACCCGGCACGGTCCTGCGCGATCTCACGCTGACAACGGATGGAGCCAAGCGGACGGTTGACTACTGTGCCGCCCATCACATCACCTACATGCTCTTTGACGCCGGCTGGTATGGACCGGAAAATTCCGGGAAGTCCGATGCGACCAAGGTGAACCTCGATCCTGCCCGCTCCAAGGGGCCATTTGATCTGCCGGATATCATCCAATACGCGGAAAGCAAGAAGGTCGGCATCATTCTTTATGTGAACTACATCGCCTTCAGCCGCCAGTTGGAGGAAATCCTTCCGCTCTACCGGAAGTGGGGCATCAAGGCGGTGAAGTATGGCTTCGTCAAAGTTGGAGACCAGGGATCCACCGCCTTCATGAGCAAGGCCATCCGCCTCGCGGCCGAGAACCATCTGATGGTGGACATCCATGACGAATGGCGGCCCACCGGCACCCAGCGCACCTGGCCCAACCTGATGACGGCCGAGGGGATCCGCGGAGACGAGGAGGCGGACCGCAGCAACGGTCAGTCCCTCACCAATCTGTTCACCCGCTTCCTGGCCGGACCGGCTGACAATACGATCTGCTACTTCGATCCCCGCGTGGACAAGCTCACCGACCACGCCTATCAGCTCGCGAAGTCGGTGTGTTTCTTCAGTCCGCTGCAGCACATCTACTGGTATGACCGGCCTCTGCCCGACGGACAGACCGCAGTCCCCGGCGACCGCTGCATCGGGGATGAACCGGAGCTCGGATTTTTCGATCGTCTCCCGACTGCCTGGGATGAAACCCGCGTGATCGATGGGGCCGTCGGCCAGTTCGCGGTGATCGCGCGCCGCAAGGGCGATGGCTGGCGCGTGGGCTGCATGAATGCCGCGCAGCCGCGCAGCGTGACTCTCAAACTCGATTTCCTCACCAAGGGACGGAACTACGAGGCCGTGATCTATTCCAATGACCCTGGGGTGGCAACCCGGACACACGTGAAAATCGAACGCCGCCCCGTCAATGCGAAAACCGAACTACCAATCGAGCTCGGCAAAAACAGTGGACAAGCTCTCGAAATCAATCCGGTCAATAACTGACCGGTCGGAGCTTCGGAATGTGGCCCTCTGGAGCGCCGGCGGCTACACGTCGGGGATCGCCAAAGCAAGGGGAAGGGGCAGGGGAGGGTCGGCGAGGGGCGCGTCCCGTCCTCCGGAAATATTACCATGGCGCATGCGTCCCAAAACGGGTAACTCCAACTACCGTTTCTGCGATGATAGCCTCTCACGTCCCACTGGCCTGCGCCTTGACCCGCAGCATCAAGGCCACCTTGCTTGGTGCTATTCTGTGCGTGTTGGCCATGCCACGGCAGGTGGCGGCCGAACCTCCGGCGATTCTGCCGATCCCCCGCTCCGCCAACATGGGTGGGCCCGGTTTCACTCTCCGGAGCGGTTGTGGACTTTCGTTGGGAAAGGGTGCCGAGCGGATCGGAGGCTATTTTGTCGAGCGTCTTGCCCGTGGGACGGGTTGGAATGTCAGCGCCCAGCCCACGGGGAAGATCCGGTTTGAAATCAGCCCGGTCGGCCCCTCGCCGGAGGCGTATCGCCTCATCGTGAACTCTCAGGGAGTGCATCTCACCGCGTCCGGTGAGATGGGGCTGGCCCGTGGCGCTGAAACGCTGCTGCAAATGATGCCGCCTCAGGTTTATGGAAAGAGCTCGCTCTCCTCAATTGATCTGCCGGGTGCCATGATTGAGGACGAACCCCGCTGGCGGTGGCGGGGCTTGCATCTCGATGTTTCCCGGCACTTTCAGGACAAGGAGGCGGTGCTGCGCTATCTCGACGGCATGGCATCCGCCAAGCTCAATGTCTTCCACTGGCACCTGACCGACGATCAGGGCTGGCGCCTGCCAATCGCCGGTTATCCCAATCTGACCGCGGATGCGAAGCACTCATACTCGCGCGAGGACATCCGCGACGTGGTCGATCACGCCGCCAAGCTGGGCATTGTCATCCTTCCCGAGATCGACCTTCCCGGCCATTCCGGCGGCCTCCTGAAGGCGTATCCGGAGCTGGGCGCTCTCAATGACAAGGGGCAACCCGCTGTATTGAATGTCGGGGATGAGGCCGCTTACACCTTTATCGCAAAGGTCGTCGATGACCTGGTGACCCAGTTCCCCGAAAGCCCCTGCGTTCATATCGGGGCGGACGAGGTCGGAGGCGGTCCGTGGTCGAAGGATGCCAAGTGCATCGCCCTGATGCAGGCCAAAGGCATCAAGGGGACCAGGGCCCTCCAAACCTACTTCGTCAACCGCGTGGCGGGTATTCTCAGAGCGAAAGGCCGGAAAGCCATCGCTTGGAATGAAGCATTCGCGCCTGATCTCGACAAGGACATCACCATCATGAGCTGGCAGGGGGTCGATCCCGGTCTGGCTGCCTTGAATGCGGGCCACGATGTCATCTTTTCTCCAGGCTACTACCTGTATTTCGACCACCGGAACGCCCGCACCATCGACAATTTTCCGGGCTATGGGCCGCGCACCCTGAATCTGAACCTCCCTTACTTCTTCGAGGCGGGAACCACCCTGGCCCCGCCATCGGAGCGCGGTCATATCCTCGGTGCCGAGGCTTGTGTCTGGGGCGAAATGATCCGTAGTGAAGACCACATGTTCCGGATGGCCTTCCCGCGCGCCTGCGCGGTGGGAGAGAGCCAGTGGTCACCGCGGGACCGTCTGAACTGGGAGAGCTTTCTGACCCGCTTGTCCATCCAACGCCAGCGGCTGGCGGCCCTCGGGATTCCCTGCAACGAATCGATCGACACTCTGGCGGTGACCATTGGTTCGTGGAAAACCGAGGACCTCTCCGCCAAGGGCGGCGTGCTGGAGTTTCCGGTGAAGGGGCTGATCAAGTACCCCGGCACCCAGGAATTCGTCATCGGGTATGGGTTGGGGGAAGGGCGCTTCCAAGTCGCGGAAGCCGAGCTTCTCAAAGACGGTGTTTCCATCGGGAAGGACAGTCACACCTTTGATACCACGCTCGTTAGGCAGTGTGCTCCGTTTTTCGTCATCCCCGTGACCGCGCCGGGCGACTACGTCTTGCGCCTGAAGGTCAAACAACTCTCGGGAAACTGCTCCGGCCTCGTTCAGATCATTCCGTTCGTGGAGCCCTCGCGTTACAAGACCATCAATGGTGCGCCGGAGCCGTCTGCCAACGAGTCGAAAAAGTAGAATTGAAGATTCTCCCCAGCCAAGGCGGTAGAAGCGCGTGCTTCTTCTGACGCTGGCAGTAGCAACTTGCCAAGCTGTCATGTCAGGAGCCGCGGGGATGGGCCGGTAAGTGCTTGTTCCCGCAACAGGGGAGCCCGAAGCTCCTTCATGCGGAACCGATTCCTTGCGTTGGCCTGGATGCCCTGGCTTTTGGGGATTTCATCCGCAGTGGCATGGGCGGCTGACGACGTGG
>Ga0265327_10000679_pt1 | contig 54644 bp, 46 predicted proteins | sample 41621metaG_FD_202089 | JGI IMG/M metagenome (GOLD analysis project Ga0265327, IMG submission 202089) | Rhizosphere microbial communities from Carex aquatilis grown in University of Washington, Seatle, WA, United States - 4-16-21 metaG | ecosystem: Host-associated > Plants > Roots > Rhizosphere... | reverse complement strand
GCGAAGCCCTCGAGGCACGCTTTGCTCTGCGTCTGAGCGCGCGCCTGGAAGAGGGTGCGCAATCTGTTCCATACGACATCTCCGAGCGCCTTCGGGTTGCCCGCGAGCAGGCTGTTCGTGCCGGCCGCGAGGCCCGCGTGGCGGCCACTGCCCCCGTGATGGCCCCGGCCCCCACGGTGAACGTGAGCGTGGCAGGCCTGAGCACGGCGGGCGCTGGCGGCATGCGCACAGGCCCCGGTTGGAGCGAGAGCCGTTACGCCCGATCCAACGACCATGGCCGCCGCCTGGATGACGGCCCGCCCTCCTGGGGCTGGCGCATCGCCTCGACCTTGCCCGTGATCGCCCTGGTTGCCGGCCTGTGGGGCATCCACCAGTACTACAAGCACGAACAGGTACAGGCCGCCACCGACGTGGACATGGCCTTGCTGACAGACGATCTGCCACCGAACGCCTACGCTGACCCCGGCTTTGCCGAGTTCCTGCGCACCGACACCGGGCCGACGGTGCGCCCGATCGACGAAACGGCGCCCGAAGCATCCGGCGACCTGCAAACCACCGAAACCGCGCCCGCCTCCACCACGCCCTGACCCTGGCTTCCATGAAGTTGACCCCAGCCTTGCTCCGCACCCTGCCCCTGGCCCTGATGGCTACCGGCATGCTGTGGCTTGCCCATGCACCCGCCCAGGCGGATGCCGTGGTGCGCAAGGCCAGCGCCAACAGCGTGGTGGAAGTCGACACCCCGACAGAGTGGCGTGAACTGACGCCAGCGCAGAAGAAGGTGCTCACGCCGCTGGAGCGCCATTGGTCCAGCATGGACGACGCGGGGCGAGACAAGTGGATCAATGTGGCCAACCGCTTCAGCAAACTCTCGCCTGCCGAGCAGCAGCGCGTTCAGGAACGCATGACGCAGTGGTCCAAGCTGCAGCCTCAGGAGCGCGGCGAAGCGCGCTTGCGTTTCCAGCAAACACGCCAGTTGACCGCCGACGAGCGCCAGCAAAAATGGGCCGCCTACCAGGCCCTGCCTGCGCAAGACCGGCAGGATCTGGTCCAGCAAGCCAAACGCAAGGCCAAGCCCGTTTTCCTGGCTGACAACATGGTGGGCCCGCGCGAGGCCCGTCAGGCTTACGCCAACAAGCGCAATCTGGCTCAGGCGGCATCGGACAAAAAGTCCAACGTGGTGCCCAATGCCATGAGCTCGACCGCGCCTTCCCAGACCGTGGTCAGCCCAACCATGGTCAAGGCCGGCTCCGGCGCCACGACCAGCCTGGTCACCCAGCGCCCCACGCCGCCCCTGCATCAGCACACTGGCTTGACCAAGATCACCGCATCGAAGGGCTTCGTGGACCCGGTCACCTTGTTGCCCAAGAAGGGCGCCCAGAGTGCGGCCATGGCCTCGCTGCCGGCAACCGCGACGACAGATCAGACGCAACGGCGCTGATACCCGGCTGGCATCAGCGCCAAGCTGGTGTATCGTTCGGCCCTCGTTGATCGCCTTCTTCATCCCATGACGGTTTCCCCCGCTTCGACGCCGGTCGGGCTGAGCACCACTGCCAGCCTGGCGCGAGCCCAAGGCCCCGCACCCGCGCTGCGACGCCGCCTGGCCGCTTTCGTTTACGAGGGCGTGCTGCTGTTCGGCCTGTTCATGGTGGTGGGCTACATCTACTCCATTGCCACCAACCAGCGGCATGCGCTGCACGGCCGCGAAGGCATGATGGCCGCTCAGTTTCTGGCCCTGTCTGCGTATTTCCTGTGGTTCTGGACGCATGGCGGCCAGACCCTGGCCTTGAAAACCTGGCACATCCGTGTGGTCACGCAGGCCGGCGCGCCCCTGCCACTCAAACAAGCCCTGCAACGCTACCTGGCCTCCTGGCTGTGGTTCATGCCCGCCTGGGCCGGCGCCTGGCTGGCAGGCTGGCACCAATCCAAGCTGTTGTACGGCGCCATGGGCGTGTGGATCCTGATCTACACCGCGCTGACCTGGTTGTTGCCCCAGCAGCAGTTCCTGCACGACGTCATCTGCAAGACCCGCCTGATCGATACCCGCGCCTGAACGCTCCCTTAACGCCCCTTAACGCCCCTTTAGCACCCCCTTAGCGCCCCTCCGAGCGCCCGCCCTCTGAATGCCCGCATTAGGGAAACCTGTCCATGTCACTGTCCTTGTGTGTCTACTGTGGTTCGCGTAACGGCCTGGACCCGGCCCATCTGGCCGCAGCCCGCGAGGTCGGGCGGCAAATCGGCCTGCGCGGCTGGCGCCTGGTCTATGGCGGCGGCAGCACGGGCCTGATGGGGGCCGTGGCCGATGCAGCGCTGGCCGAAAACGCCCAGGTCATCGGCGTGATCCCGCACCGGCTGATCGAAAAGGAACTGGGCCACGGCGGCGTGACCGAGTTGCAGGTCGTTGACAGCATGCACGAGCGCAAGCACAAGATGGCCATGCAGTCGGACGCCTTCATTGCCCTGCCCGGCGGCATCGGCACCATGGAAGAAATCTTCGAGGTCTGGACCTGGCGCCAGCTGGGTTACCACCGCAAGGCCCTGGGCCTGCTCAACGTGGCCGGCTACTACGACGAGCTGCTGCGCTTCATCGACCGCAGCCGCGACAGCGGTTTCCTGTGGCCCGACGTGCAGGAGTTGCTGCTGGTCGACACCGACATCAACGCCCTGCTTGACCGCATCGAAGACGAATTTGCCTGCCTGAAAGCACAAACGCCGCCGGACCTGGTTCAACCTGGCCCGGGCGGCGTCGCACCGGAAATCTGATCAAGATCACACGCATCGCACCATCCATCCAGCGAACACCGCAGATCCGGCTTTGCCGGGCTGCTGGTGTTGCCCCCTCGAGGGGGCGCGCGAAGCGCGTAGGGGGTGGGATCAGACAGCGGCTTCGTCTGTTTCGCCGGTGCGGATGCGCACCACTTGCTCAACGGGGGTCACGAAGATCTTGCCGTCGCCGATCTTGCCGGTCTTGGCGGCCTTGATGATGGCTTCAATACAGCGGTCCACGTCCTCGGTCTTGACGACCACTTCGATCTTGACCTTGGGCAGGAAATCCACCACGTATTCGGCACCGCGGTACAGCTCGGTGTGACCCTTCTGGCGGCCAAAACCCTTTACCTCGGTAACGGTCAGGCCAGTGACGCCGACTTCGGCCAAGGCTTCGCGGACTTCTTCCAGCTTGAAAGGTTTGATGACGGCGGTGATCTGTTTCATGGCGGGAACTCCGAAATAAAGTCAGCGAATCAATGGGCGATGCTGCATCGCATTACAGCTATTTAAGCACGTCTGAGGGCCGTTCGGCGCATGCCGATCGCGGGAAAAGCAAGCAACGCGGGCTCAGGCGCGGAATCGCGAGGTGATGGGATAGCGCCAGTCGCGGCCAAAGGCGCGGTGCGTGATGCGGATGCCCACTGGCGCCTGCCTGCGCTTGTACTCGTTGATCTTGATGAGACGGGTCACCTTGTCCACGTCGGCACGGTCAAAACCAGCGGCGATGATCTCCTCGATGGACTGGTCCAGCTCCATGTAGCGCTCCAGGATGGCGTCCAGCACCTCGTACTCGGGCAGGCTGTCCTGGTCCTTCTGGTCGGGCCGCAACTCGGCCGAGGGGGGGCGCGTGATGATGCGCTCGGGGATAGGCTCCACGTGCCCGGCCTCCAGCGCCTGGGCATTGCGCCAGCGCGACAAGCGGTAGACCAGCGTCTTGGCCAGGTCCTTGATGACGGCAAAACCACCGGCCATGTCGCCATACAGCGTGCAGTAGCCCGTGGCCATCTCGCTCTTATTGCCTGTGGTGAGCACGATGGAGCCGGTCTTGTTGGACAAGGCCATCAACAAGGTGCCGCGGATGCGGGCCTGGATGTTTTCTTCGGTGGTGTCCTCTGCACGGCCCACGAACAAGGGCGCCAGGGATTGTTTGAAGTCATCGAACATGGGCGCGATGGCGATCTCGTCATGGCGCACGCCCAGGCGGTCGGCCATGTCGCGCGCATCGATCCACGAGATATCGGCCGTGTACGGTGAGGGCATCATCACGGTGCGCACCTTGTCGGCGCCGAGTGCGTCTACCGCAATGGCCAGCACCAATGCAGAGTCGATGCCACCAGACAGGCCGATGATGGCGCCGGGGAAGCCGTTCTTGCCCACGTAATCGCGCACACCACAAACCAGGGCCGCCCAGATTTCGGCTTCGGGCGACAAGGCGGGCGCCAAGGTGCCCTTGACCTGCCCACCCGGTTGCAGGCTCACCGCCAGCGTGGCCACTTCAAAGCTGGGCGCGCGGGCCGCCACCTGGCCCTGAGCATCCACAGCGAACGAGGCGCCATCGAACACGACCTCGTCCTGGCCGCCCACCATGTGGGCATACACCAGCGGCAGGCCCAGCTCCCGGGCACGGTCACCCATGCGGCCTTCGCGCTCGGCACGCTTGCTCGCGTGGAAGGGCGAGGCATTGAGCACCACCAGAGCTTGCGCGCCCTGCGCCACGGCCGATTGGGCGGGCTCGTCGAACCAGGCGTCTTCGCAGACCAGCAGGCCCACACGCCAGCCCAGCACATCCACCACCACCGGGCCCAGGCCAGCCTCACGGCCGCTGACAAAGTAGCGCCGCTCGTCAAAGACCTGGTAATTGGGCAGCTCGCGCTTGGCGTAGCTGGCCACCAGCTGGCCTCCACGGATCAGGCTGGCTGCGTTCAGGTGGCGAGGGACAGACCACGAACGTGTGCGGACATCGTCGCCGGGGCCGGTGCGGGGATGCCCCAGCACCAGATGCAGATCGGGCAGATCGGCCAGGCTCTGCGCGATCTGGTTGACGGCATCGTCGCAGGCCGCCATGAAAGCCGGGCGCAGCAGCAGGTCCTCAGGGGGATAACCGCACAAGGCCATTTCCGGCGTCACCACCAGACGGGCGCCATTCGCGTAGGCTAGGCGGCTGGCGTCGATGATGGCCTGGGCATTGCCCTTGAGGTCACCCACGACGGGATTGAATTGCAGCAAGGCCACTTCCAACGATTGGAGGGGCATGGCAACAGACGACACAGCGTTCATGGACAGATTCGATTCAGTGGGTGCGCAAGGAGAGGCAGGCGCGCAAGCCAGCATGGTACCGGGCCTGACGGTGCATTGGCATGAGGACCTCGCTCAGATCCCTGCTGGCGCGTGGGATGAACTGGTGTCACCGCTCGATGGCGGCACGCCATTTCTGCGCATGGCGCTGCTCAAGGCCATGGTTGACAGCGGCAGCGCCTGCGGTGAAACCGGCTGGGCGCCCTTGTTTCTGACCCTGCAGGACGAGCAAGGCCGCATCGTGGGCGCTTGCCCGCTGTTCCTCAAACGCCACTCTTATGGTGAATACGTGTTCGACTGGGCGTGGGCCGACGCACACGACCGGGCGCTCGCCCGCCAGGGCCAGCGCTACTACCCCAAGCTGCTGAGCGCCGTGCCCTTCTCGCCCATCCCGGGGCAACGGCTGCTGACGCACCCGGGTTTATCGGCCGCACAACAACTGGCCGTGCGTCAACGCCTGCTAAGCACGCTGGCCGAACGTTGCAGGGCCCAGGGCCTGTCTTCTGCGCATGTGCTGTTTCTGTCAGAGGCGGAGGCCTTGTTGGCACGCGAGCAAGGTTGGCTGGTGCGCCAGGGTGTTCAGTTTCACTGGCAGAACCGCAAGCCCGAACCCTTTGCCGATTTCGACGACTTCCTGGCCAGCCTGCAGCGGGACAAGCGCAAGAAGATCCAGCAGGAGCGCCGCAAGGTGCGCGATGCGGGCGTGTGCTTCGAGGTGCTGCAAGGGCCGCAGATCCAGCAGGCCGATTGGGACTTCTTTGCGCGCTGCTATGCGCAGACCTATCACGAGCGCGGCCAACAGCCCTACCTGAGCGACCGCTTCTGGCAACAAGTGGCTGGCGCGCTGCCCGATTGCTGGGTGTTGTTCGTGGCCAGCCAGAACGGTCAGCGCATCGCCGCGGCCTTGCTGGCCATCGACCCTGTCCAGAAAGTGGCCTACGGACGCTACTGGGGCGCCTTGGCCGAAGTGTCCTGCCTGCACTTTGAAGCTTGCTATTACCAACCACTGGCGTGGTGCATCACCAACGGCATGCGCCGCTTTGAAGGTGGCGCGCAGGGTGAGCACAAGCTGACACGCGGCTTGCTGCCGGTCCCCACCTGGTCAGTGCACTGGCTTGAACACGAGGGGCTGCGCCATGCGGTGGCAGATTTCCTGATGCGGGAAACGCTGGGCATCGATCAATACAAAACGGAATTAGGCGAACGAAGCCCGTTCAAACCCGAAGACCAGTGCCCTTGACGAAGTGCGACACTCACTGGCGAAATGCACCACGTCAGAAATCAGGGCAACAGATGTCGGTCTCGAACAGCCAGGCTTCGGCCGTTTCCCCACCCGCCATATTGGACATAGAGGCGTCAGGCTTTGGCCTGGGCAGCTATCCCATCGAGGTCGGGTTTGTGCAACCTTGTGGTCAGGCATGGTGCAGCCTGGTCAAACCATTGGACGACTGGCAGCACTGGGATCCCAATGCCGCTGCCGTTCACAACATCACGCGCGACCAGTTGCAGCAACGCGGCCGCAGCCCGCTGGAAATCGTTGAAGTGCTCAACGAGCGCCTGCATGGCATGGTGGTGTACACGGACGCCTGGGCGCACGACTACACCTGGCTCAACCGCTTGTATGAGGCCGCCGACCGCAGCCCCAGCTTCAAGCTGGAGAGCCTGCGCAGCCTGTTGACAGACAGCGATGCCGCACGCTGGCATGACGTGAAGCGCCGTGTGGCCTTGAGCACAGGCCTGGTCCGCCACCGGGCCAGTGCCGATGCACGCCTGCTGCAACAAACCTGGCTGGCCCTGCGCCAGAACGACGGCCGGGCTGCCGCCTGAGGCCGTGTCAGTAGTTGGTGCGCTGGGCAGCTTCCTGCTGCCGCATGCGCTCGCACTCGGGGTGAGCCGTGTAATCAGGCCTGGCGCAGTGGCGCTTCATGCAGATGGCCAGCATGATGAATGACTTGCCCGCGCAGGCCTTGCGGGGGTTCAAAGCATCACCCGCATCCACATCCCGGTCATCATCCTTGCGCAAAGCAACGGCCTCCTGGGGGGCCTGGCGACGCGTCCTGGCTTCGCTGGCACCGGCAGCAACCGCGTCGCCCGACGGCTTGCGGGCATCCGTGCGCGAGCCCGCATCTTGTCGATCGGCCTTTCTTGACTCGGGTGTCAACGCTGCTTTGGGGGCGCCCACACGCTGGGTGGCCGGTGCCGATGCCTCTTGTGGCCGGGCCTGATGGCTTGTGCGCTGCAACCACCAGACGGCGATCACGCCCAGCAGCACGAGCGCAGCAAAAGCCCATTTCAAGCCATGACGCACACCACCAGGGGCGCTGGCAGCCACGGCCCGATGCGCCTCATCACGGTGTGGCGCAGGCGACAGGGGCATGGTGACAGGCAAGGGGTCACCACCTTGCGGTGCAGGTGGCCAGCTTGGCGGCGCATGCAGCTTGCCCGCGGCCGGGATCGTCGTCATATAGGCCTGCGCCTCGATGGCTTTGTGCCCGGGCGAGGTCTCATGGCCCTCCTGGCGCACGAGCACCGTTTGAGGGTGGCTGTGCGGATGCTGTGGCGCACGGGCATCCGCCGGTGCGCTGACGATGCCTGACAAGGCTTCACGCCAGGCTGCGATGGATTCCGGGCGATCTTGTGGGCGGACGGCCAGCGCCTGGTCAATGGCATTGGCAAAAGACTCGCTGAGGTGACAGTCGAAACCGCTGGCCAGGCCCGAGCTCATTTGCCTCAAGGTGGGCAGATCGTCATGCACCGAGCGCGCGGTCGCCGGCATGGGTGGGCGGCCCGTGATACAGAAATGCACCACCGCTGCCAGCGCGTACAGGTCCGTCCAGGGGCCCTGGCGGATCTGGACCGTTTCAGCGTACTGCTCGATGGGCGCGAAACTGGGCTTGACGATGGCCGTCAGCGTCTGCGAATGGTCGCCAATGACTTTGCGGGCGGCGCCCAGATCCAGCAAGACCGGGCGCCCCTTGGCCGGGCCGCTTTCATCGTCCAGCAAGAGAATGTTGTCGGGCGCGATGTCGCGGTGGAAGACGTTTTCCTTGTGCAGGCACTCCAGGGCCCCCAGCAAAGGCATGATGAGGCGGCGCAACCAGGCCTCGTCGGGCGGGCCGCTCATGGCGCGGCGCACCTGCAGCAGGGTCTGGCCTTGGTAGTACGGCATCACCATATAGGCCGTGCCGTGCGCCTCCCAGAAGCGGTAGACCTTCACCAGCGAGGGGTGATCGAAGCGGGCCAGCAGCCGAGCCTCGTTGATGAACGAGCGCAGGCCCAGGTTGAAAGTCTCGGCGCCAGAGGCCGAGCGCACGACGACGTCGTTGTCAGGCCCACGCCCGGCCAGTGCGGCGGGCATGTATTCCTTGATGGCCACCAGGCGCTGCAAGGCATGGTCCATCGCCAGATAGACCATGCCAAAGCCGCCGATACCCAGGATTTTCTGGATCTCGAACTCGCCAAGTCGGGTGCCTGCAGGTAGTGCGTCGTGCTCGGAAATGGTCGGCATGGAACGGGTGGTGTGGCCACCCGATTCGCCGGCAGCCCTCTCAACACACGGTGTCGTTGATGCAGTGCGGGCAGCTTAACGCAGGCTGGGCATCCCACGTATCGGAAAACATCCCCTCAAGCTGCGCATACATCATCCGAAAACCGGGAAGCTGTTATTTATTTGCAGTCGGGGTGTCCATGTCTTCGCTCATCCATTCGATGATCATGGGGACGCCCACCACTCACCGTCGCCCCTCGGTCGCAGCCCAGTTGCTGTCCACCGCCGGTCTGGCCCTCGGTATTGCGTTGTCGTCCTCGCCACATTCTTCTGCCCAATGGCCGGGCGCACTGATCGCCAGCGCGGCGGGCTTGACCATGTGGCTCAGCCACAGGCGCATGCGCAAGACGCTGCAGAAAACCTTGCAGACCGAAAGGCTCTGGCAAGCCGTCGCGAAAGGCTGCGAGGTTGGCATCGTGATGCTGCAACCCAGACGGGGCCCGCTTGGCCGCTTCATGGGTTACCAGATTGCCCAGTCCAATCAGCAAGCCCATGCCTTGTTGAGTGCCAATGCGGCACCACTCCAGGGCCAGATGCTGGTGGATGTGCTGCCATCGCAGCTGCAGCATGGCTTCCTGCACCGCGTGAACGCGGCCATCGAGTCAGGGCTCCCCCAGATCGAAGAGCACGCTTATGTGCGCCCGGGCGATCAACGGGCAACACGCTGGCTGCATCACCAGATCATCCCGATCGACGGCGGTGTGGCCCTGGTGTCGCGCGACACCACCGAGGCGCACCAGGCCATGAACGTGGCCCGCGAGCGCGAGGCGTTTTACCGCACGCTGGTGGACTGCCTGCCCATGGCCGTCTTTGCGCGCAGCACCCGCCCGAGCAGCGCCGGTGAATATGTGGTGTGGAACAAAGCCTCCGCCGAGATCATGCAATTGCCGGCCGACAAGGTGCTGGGCCGCAAGGCCAACGGGCTGTTGCCATCAGAGATCACCCGCCGCGGCGACGAGCAGGATCTGGCGGTGTTGCGTGACCCTCGCATCCACCACTTTCCCAATCTGGTGTACCGCACACCCAATGGCGAACGCATCGTGGACTTGATCAAGGCGCCGGTGTATGGGGTGGACGGCGAAGTTGACCACATCCTGTCCATTGCCCACGATGTGACCGCCCAGCGAGAGGCCGCGGAGCAACTCAAGCTGGCCTCGCGCGTGATCGACGAGACCGGTGATGCGATCGTGGTGAGCGACGCCGTTGACCGCATCGTGATGGTCAACCCGGCCTTCCTCAACCTGACGGGCATGACACCGGCCGAAGTCATCGGGCGCAGCGCCGAGTTGCTGGGTATGTCGCCGCTGCGTGAATCCCACCTGCCGGGCGTGACACAAGCACTGCATGGCAGCCAGCGCTGGTCGGGCGAAAGCCATCAGGTCTGCCAGGACGGGCGCCAGCTTGACACCTGGTTGAGCGTGAGCACCCTGCGCAATGACCTGCAGAAGGTCACCCAGCACATCCGGGTGTTCAGCGACATCTCGGTGCTCAAGGCCCACCAGCGCGAGTTGGCCGAGCAAGCGCGCCACGACAGCCTGACCGGCCTGCCCAACCGCCGCGCCTTTGGCGAGCGCCTTGGCCAGGCCCTGGCCCGAGCACGCCGCAATCCGCAGACGCTGGGGGTGCTGTACGTGGACCTGGACGGGTTCAAGGGCGTCAACGACCGCTACGGCCATGCGGCCGGCGACAAGCTGCTGGCCGAGGTGGCCAAGCGCCTGCTGACCTGTGTGAGGCTGACCGATTGTGTGTGCCGCCTGGCGGGCGACGAGTTCACCGTGATCCTGGAGGGCGCGGGCAACCCGGGTGAAATGGTGCGCATCTGCCAGCGCATCGTCGAGCGCCTGTCCGTGCCCCATGACATCGCGGGCGACGCCGTGGTGGTCAGCCCCAGCATTGGCGCGGCCATCATGCAGTCCGGCGAAACGGGCGAGGCCTTGTGCCAGCGCGCTGACGCCGCCATGTATGCCGCCAAGCATGCGGGCAAGGCCGGTTTCGTCATGTCGAAAGCACCCATCACCTCGGATGCCGAGGATGGCCCACCGCTGCGCCAAGGGGCGATTTGATGCAATTTACCCGCAATCAAGGGGCGCACCAGTGAGGTGCAAAGCCACATGGAACAGTGGGTTACTGGTATAAATACCTAGTTCTTTAGGACGCTGGGGCGGGAGCTGCCCGGCGCCTGTTCGTCCCACCTTCCCTCTTGTCGCGCATGACCCTATCTACCTCGTCGTTTTCTGGTACCGGATCAACCCCAGCGCAGCAAAAACCCCGTGTCGTGATCATCGGCTGCGGTTTTGGCGGCCTGGAGGCGGCCAAAGCTTTGTCCAGCGCCGACGTCGAGATCGTGGTCATCGACCGGACGAACCACCATCTGTTCCAGCCCCTGCTCTACCAGGTGGCCACAGCAGGTTTGCCCGCACCGGCGATCGCCGGCCCGATTCGGCACATCTTGCGCAAGCAGATTGCGCGCGGCAACCTGACGGTGTTGATGGGCGAAGTCACCTCCATCGACACCGCATCGGACTGCATCGTGCTGGATGGCGGAGAGCACATCCATTATGACCACCTGATTCTGGCCGCCGGCGCGACCCACAGCTATTTTGGCCGCGACGACTGGGCGAAATACGCCCCCGGCCTCAAGACACTGGGGGATGCCTTCACCATCCGCCGCCGCGTGCTCACGGCCTTCGAGCAGGCCGAACGGGAAACCGACCCTGCCAAGCGCGAACCCTGGCTGACCTTTGCTGTGGTGGGCGCAGGCCCGACTGGCGTGGAAATGGCCGGCACCATGGCCGAGATCGCCCAGCAGACGCTGAGCACCGAGTTCCGCCGCATCGATTCGCGCATGGCCCGCATCATCTTGCTGGAAGGCGCACCGCGTGTGCTGGGCACCTTCACGGAAGACCTGTCCAAGCGCGCCAAGGAGCAACTGGAGATGCTGGGCGCCGAGGTGCTGACCGGCGCCAAGGTCACCAACATCACGGCCTTCGGCATCCACTACGACATCCACGAAACCCAGGCCGACGGCAGCACCAAGACCACCTCGCACTTCCTGCCCAGCCGCACGGTGGTGTGGGCCGCGGGTGTGGCCGCCTCGCCGCTGGGCCGCGCCCTGGCCAAGAGCACGGGTTGCCAGCTCGATCGCGCCGGCCGCGTCATCGTGCAACCTGACCTGACGATCCCCGGGCACAGCAACATCTATGTGGTGGGCGACCTGGCCTCGGCCAAGAGCTACCTGGACCCCAAGCACCCGACGCCTGTTCCCGGCGTGAGCCCGGGCGCCAAGCAGATGGGCCGCAAGGCGGCGTTCAACATCATGCGGCGCATGAAGGGGCTGGAGCCTCAGTCCTTCCGCTACTTCGATTACGGCTCGATGGCCACCATCGGCAAGCGCGCTGCCGTGGCCATGCTGGACATCCCCTTCATCAACAAGCAGATCAAGTTCAGTGGCTTCTCGGCCTGGCTGTTCTGGCTGTTCGTGCACGTGTACTTCCTGATCGGCTTCCGCAACCGCACCGTGGTGATGATGGACTGGGCCTGGGCCTATTTCACCTCGCAGCGCCATGCACGCGTGTTCCCGGACCCGCACGCGCTGGAGCCCAACGCGATGCTGGTGCGTGTGGCCCCGCCGCCCGTGCCGCCGGTCAGTGTGACCGCCGCCACGCCAGTGGTCACGCCAGCACCATCCGGTGCACCTGGCCCGGCCGGCGCACAGCCTTCACCGGCGCGCTGAACAGGCCCGCTGGCCAGGTGGCCAGGTGTCAGACACGCCACCGCTTCTCCCCGGCCAGCCCATGGCCGGGCGGCTCGTGGCAACATGGGGGCCTGTGTTTTACATGCGCGCACCCCGGCGCGGCCCCCACCCCGTGAATGCTCCCGCACCCAGCCCCATCACCGCACGACTGCAGGCCCTGCGCGCCCGCCTGGCCCAACAAGGCTGGCAAGCCGCGCTGATCCCCAGCAGTGACCCCCATCTGTCCGAGTACCTGCCAGAGCGCTGGCAGGGCCGCGTGTGGTTCAGTGGCTTCACGGGCTCGTCCGGCACGCTGCTGGTGTCGCCCACCCGTGCCTCCGTGTTCACGGACAGCCGCTACTGGGAGCAGGCCGAGACCGAGTTGGCCGGCAGTGGCGTGGACCTGGTCAAGCTGGATGGCCCGGCCGTGCCGGCCTATGCGCAGTGGCTTGTTGAGCAGCCTGATTTGAATCCGGGGGATGGCAACGCCCTCACCCTGGCCGTGGATGGCACGGTCATGGGCCTGGCCCAGGCGCAAATGCTGGCCGATGCCTTGAAGGCCCGCCAATGGCAGTTGCACACCAGGGACGACGTGCTGGATGGCATCTGGCCTGATCGCCCAGGCCTGCCCACTGCACCGGTGTATGAACATGCCTTGCCCTATGCCGCCACACCTCGATCAGAAAAGCTGGCAGCGCTGCGCCAGGCCATGAAGGACAAAGGCGCCACGCACCACTGGATCGCCACGCTCGACGACCTGGCCTGGCTGCTGAACCTGCGCGGCGCGGATGTGGACTACAACCCCGTCTTCCTGGGCCACGCGCTGATCAGCCATGACAAGGTCGACCTGTTTGTCGGCGAAGGCAAGATCGATGCAGCCTTGCAGGCGCGCCTGTCGGCAGACGGTGTGCAAGTTCAACCGTATGCACAGGCCTTGCCCGCCATCCAGGCTCTGCCGAAAGACGCCAGCCTCTTGATCGACCCCAAGCGCATCACCTGGGGCTTGCGTGAAGCCGTGCCCGAAGGCGTCAAGGTGATCGAGGCGATCAATCCGAGCACGCTGGCCAAGTCACGCAAGACCCATGCAGAGGCGGCCTTCATCCGCGAAGCCATGGCGCGCGATGGCGCTGCCATGTGCCAGTTCTACGCCTGGCTGGAGCAGGCGCTGGGCCACGAGCACATCAGCGAGCTGACCATCGACGAGCGCCTGAGCGCCGAGCGTGCCAGGCAGCCCGGCTATGTGTCGCTGAGCTTCCCCACGATTGCCGGCTTCAATGGCAATGGCGCCCAGCCCCACTACCGCGCCACACCCGAATCGCACGCCCAGATCAGCACGCCGCAAGGCCTGTGTGCCGAAGGCCTGCTCCTGATCGACTCTGGCGCGCAATACCTGGGCGGCACGACCGACATCACGCGCACCTGGGCCATCGGCACACCCAGCGCCGCCCAAAAGCGCGACTACACCCTGGTACTCAAAGGCACGATGGGCTTGTCGCGCATGCGCTTCCCGCGCGGCACCCTGGGCCCCATGCTGGATGCGGTTGCCCGTGCGCCCATGTGGGAGCACGGCATGGACTTCGGCCACGGCACGGGCCATGGCGTGGGCTACTTCCTCAATGTGCACGAGGGGCCGCAGTCCATCTCCAAGGCCGTGCCGGACGCCAACATGGCCATGCAGCCCGGCATGATCACCTCTATCGAGCCCGCGCTGTATCGCCCTCGGCAATGGGGCATCCGCATCGAAAACCTGGTGCTCAATGTGCCCCTGGTGCCGCAGGTGCCCGATGCGCCTGTGGGCTCGCCGGAGCATGGCGAGTACCTGGCCTTCGAGACCCTCACGCTGTGCCCGATCGACACGCGCTGCATCGACCTGAGCCTGATGCGTGACGACGAACTGGCCTGGCTCAATGCCTACCACGCCGAGGTGCACCGCCGCCTGATGCCCTTGCTGGAGGGCGAAGCCCTGGCCTGGTTGCTGGAGCGCACGAGGCCGCTGACGCGCTGAGCGTCGCGGCGTAGTACCGGGCCTGACTGAGTCAGGTCGCGATCACCAGGCCCGTGCCCAGCTTGCTTCGGCGGGCGCGCCGGCTGCGGTCACTCACATGGCGCTTGACGATGCGCAGCAGTTCGCCACGCAGGAAGGGTTTGGACAGGCAATCGTTCATGCCGGCCTGCAGGCAGGCTTGCTGGACTTCCTGGTGCGTGCTCGCCGTCAGTGCCACGATGGGCACCGGCACAGCGCCACGTTGGGACTCGATGGCACGGATGTGACGGGTCGCGTCAAAGCCGTTCATCTCGGGCATGTGGCAGTCCATGAGCACCAGATCCGCCTCGTGCTCGGCCAGCCAGTCCAGCGCCAGCTGGCCGTTTTCAGCGTGTGCCACCTGCAAGCCCATCTGCTCCAGCTCCGTGCGGGCCACGATGGCATTCACGGGGTTGTCTTCCACCAGCAGCACGGTGGCGGCCTGGGATGACGCGTCCTTGTGAATGTCCGGGTGCATGTCCATGCTCACGTCCTTGTGCACGGGATCGCTCGCCCTTGCCGCCTCCACCGGCTGCACATGGCGTGGGGCTGTGCTGCTGGCCTGGCGCGCATCCACGGTAGCAGGGCCAACCTGGGCCACAGCGGGTGCAGACACGCGCTTCAAGGGCAGAACACAGCGGAAGACGGAGCCCTTGCCAGCCTCGCTGTCGCAAGCCAGGTCACCGCCCATGGCCAGGCACAACTCGCGGGCGATGCTCAGCCCCAGGCCACTGCCTGCCGTCTTGCGCTCGTAGCGGCCGTCCACCTGGTGGAAGGCATCGAACACGCGGTTCAGCTCATGAGGCGGAATGCCGATGCCGGTGTCCTCCACCTCCAGGCACACCTGCGGCTTGCCGGTCTGCGCATCGGCGATCTCACGCACGCGCATGGTCACCTGCCCACGCTCGGTGAACTTCACGGCATTGCCCAGCAGGTTGTAGAGAATCTGCTTGAGGCGCCCACCATCCACCTCGACGAAGTAGTGCTCAGGCAGGTCGCAGGCCATGGTCACGTCCAGCCCTTTGTCCAGGCCGTTGACCGCCGCCAGAGCCGTCACCTCGCGAACCAGTTCGGGCAGGCGGGCCACGGCCGGGGACAGCTCCATGCGCCCAGCCTGCAGGCGCGAGTAGTCCAGCACGTCATTGATCACGCCCAGCAGATGTTGCCCCGAGGCCTCCAGCAGGTTCATGCGCTCGTGCGCTTGCTGGCTTTGCAACTCGGCCCGAATCAGGCGCGACAGCCCCAGGATGCCATGCAGCGGGGTGCGCATCTCGTGGCTCATGGTGGCCAGGAACTGCCCCTTGGCTTGGTTCAGCTCCTCCGCCTCGCGCAGGGCCGCCGCCTGGGATGAGGTGACGCGGTCATTGGTGAAGCGCAGGAACAGCAATTCGTCCATGCGGCGGTGCGCACGCCCGGTTTCCAGCCACAGGATGCCGATGAAGCCGGTCACGGTGATGAAGCCGAACAAGCCCAGCACGGAAGCCTGGACAGCACAATACAAGGCCACCGACGTCAACATGGGCACCAGCCAGCAACGTGCGCTGTTGCGATCCACGGTCAGCATGAAGGCGCCGCAGGCCGCCAGCCCGATGAGCACGCCCACCAGCGTGGCCTGCACATCGACGTGGCCCTGGATGGGCATGGTCCACAACAGGCCGCCCCACCAGGTGCTGAGCACCAGGATGAACAACTTGACCCGCTTCAACCAGATGGGATTGCTGCGGTCTCGGGACCGGAAATACCGCAGGCTTCGGTAGATGTGCGACGACGACAAGACCACCAGACCGCCCAACCAGATCCAGGCCTGCTGGCTGATCACCCCATCGACCAGATAAGCCACCAGGAGGGTGATCAGGCACCCCAGCCCGACGGCGATGCTCGTGCCAAGCGGGATATGGGAGAAAAGCAGCCGGGTCCGCGTGATGCGAACCTGTTCTGACAATGTTTTGGCGTGAGCTTGATCGGCAGACATGTTGTGGGTCACCCAACAAGGACTAAACAACAACCCCAGGCGACTGCTTCAGTATCAACAGCTCGTCGCCCCCGCAACACCGTAAACGCCCTTGGGTGCACTGCACAAAAAGGCCCCTGGGCTGCATATTGGCCCCCTCATCCCGGGGGAACGCACCAGATCCGAGCCCCGGAAAACACCAAACACCGGGTCGCACCATGAGCAGGCACCAGGATCAGGCAGACAAGGCCTGTTGACGCCACCGGAAGCATCCAATCGACCTCAAATCGGCCTTAAATCAGCTCCAAATCGCATGCGGCGGGCTGGCATCACTCTTGCGTATTCAAAGGCACAGAGAGGAACGGCCCATGGTCGTTGCTTCGAAAAGGTGGCTAGGGTTCCGGTCCCGCTTTCAGCGGGATGTCTGGTCCGAGAGCTGCCGGCCCGAGTCGGCCGTATACCGACACTGGCTCCACGGCGGGACAAAAGCCCGGGAGGTTCGCTTCAGCGCATGAAGTGTCCTCTCACGTGCTTTCAACCTGCCTTGGAGGGTGTCCCATGCGAGCCGACGAACAGCGTAGTCCGTCATCCGGTGATGAACTGGTTGACAACAGTGCCTGGAGCCATGGTTGCGGCCGCCGCGATCATGGCTCCCCAGGTGCCCAGGACGGCACCGAGCTCCCCTTCGCCCCCCCAGCCAACCAAGCCTCCAGCCAGGCCGTTGATGCGCTGCCGCATTGGCAGCGCTTTGCGCCCGAACTGCCTGCAGAGCGCGTGATGTGGTCAGAGATCGTGCCCGGCGGTGGCCATTGGTCCTACGTGATGCCGCGCGGCAGCCGCCTGCGCATGGTGGCGCTGGATGCCGGTGCCAACCTCAGCATGGTGCTCTACCACGCCCGCGAAAAGCTGGAGCGCTACAACATGCCGGACTCGCTCAAGGCGCAGCACACAGCCCACTACACACGCGGCCACGTGTTGATGAGTGACATGGGCCGCGCCCTGGCCAGCATCACCGAAGACAGCCTGGGCTGGCATGACCCCATGGGTGCGTTGCTGGACGCCCAGCGTCTGCACGCCCAATATGGCGAGCGCAGCTTCCACACGCACCGCAACGCCATGTACCGCAGCGGCAAGGATGGCCTGCTGATCGAGATCGGCAAATACGGCCTGAGCCGGCGTGACCTGATCGCCCCGGTGAACTTCTTCAGCAAGGTCTCGGTCGATGCGGAGGGGCGCTTCCGGTTTGCCACCCAGCACGCTGCCCCCGGGGCCATGGTCGAGCTGCGTTTCGACATGGACACGCTGATCGCGTTCTCGACCGCCCCCCACCCGCTGGACCCCAGTGCCGAGTACGCACCGGGCAAGGTGGGCCTGGCGGCCTGGAAGTCCGGCCCCGCCTTGCCCGACGACTTCAACAGGGCCTTCCGCCCTGAGTGCGCACGCGCCCTGCACAACGCCGACATGAGCTACCTCTGAACTGGAGCACCCACCATGAACACCACCGCAGCCACGGCCGTGCGCATCCACGAAAGCGCCCTTGACCCAGCACAAGCCCTCATCAACCACGTGCTGCCATCCGGCGAGCCCTACCTGCTGCGCATTGCCCAAGGGCAGACCCTGCGCATCGTGGACCTGGAAGGCAACCAGGCCGTCGACGTGATCTTCTACAACGCCAACGACGCCGCCGAGCACTACAGCGCCACCGACACCATGCTGGCGCAAGGCGGCATCTACCTCACCACCGGCTCGGTGCTGATGTCCAGCGAGGGCAACCCCATGCTGACCATCGTGGCCGACACCTGCGGGCGCCACGACACCTTGGGTGGGGCCTGCGCAGCCGAGAGCAACACCGTGCGCTATGCCTTGCAAAAGAAGTTCATGCACAGCTGCCGCGACAACTACCTGATCGCGCTGCAGCACGCCGACATCGGCCTGGGCAAACGCGACCTGGTGCCCAACGTCAATTTCTTCATGAACGTGCCGGTCACTGAGGACGGTCAACTCACCTTTGCCGATGGGGTATCGGGCCCGGGCAAGTACGTGGAGCTGCGCGCCGAGATGGACATCCTGATGCTGGTGTCCAACTGCCCGCAGCTCAACAACCCGTGCAACGCCTACAACCCCACCCCCGCGCAATTCCTGGTCTGGGACTGAACACGCATGACTGATACCACCTCTTCCCACCAAGGCTTCGACACCGTCCTCATCGCCAACCGCGGCGCCATCGCATGCCGCGTCATTCGCACCCTGCGCAAGATGGGCTTGCGCTCGGTCGCCGTCTACTCCGAAGCCGATGCCGACGCACGCCACGTGGCCATGGCCGATGCCAGCGTGTGCATCGGGCCGGCCCCAGCTGCACAAAGCTATCTGGACGTGGAACGTATCCTGGCTGCGGCCAAGGCTACGGGTGCAGGCGCCATCCACCCGGGCTATGGCTTCCTGTCAGAGAACCCGGACTTTGCGCAGGCCTGCGAAGACGCCGGCATCGCATTCATCGGCCCGACGCCTGATCAGATGCGCGCCTTTGGCCTCAAGCACACGGCACGCGAACTGGCCCAGCAGCATCAGGTGCCCTTGCTCCCTGGCAGCGACCTGTTGCAAGACGCGGCGGACGCCCGGCAGCAAGGCAGCCGCATTGGCTACCCGCTGATGCTCAAGAGCACGGCGGGTGGTGGTGGCATCGGCATGCGCCTGGTGCGCAACGAGGCCGAGCTGGACGCGGCTTATGAAGCGGTGGCGCGGCTGGCCAGCGCCAACTTCAAGGATGCCGGGCTGTTCCTGGAGAAGTTCGTTGAACGCGCGCGCCACATCGAAGTGCAGTTGTTTGGCGATGGCCGCGGCCAGGTCGTGGCCCTGGGCGAGCGCGACTGCTCGGCACAACGCCGCAACCAGAAGGTGATCGAAGAAACCCCGGCGCCTGGCCTGTCAGCCAGCACGCGCGAGGCCTTGCTGGAGGCGGCCGTGCATCTGGGCCAGGCGGTGTCCTACCGCTCGGCCGGCACGGTCGAGTACGTGCTGGACGCCGACACGGGCGCCTTCTATTTCCTGGAGGTCAACACCCGCCTGCAGGTCGAGCATGGCGTGACCGAACAGGTCACCGGCATCGACCTGGTCGAGTGGATGGTGAAGCTGGCACGCGGCGACCAGTGGGACTTGCAAGTGCCTGAGCCCAAAGGCGCCTCCATCCAGGTGCGCCTGTACGCCGAAGACCCGGCTCGCCACTTCCAGCCCAGCGCGGGCGTGCTGACAGAAGTGCACTTCCCTGACGATGCACGCGTGGACGGCTGGGTGGAGCGTGGCACCGATGTGCCGCCCTTCTACGACCCCATGCTCGCCAAGCTCATCGTCACCGCCGACACGCGCGAGCAGGCCGTGCGCAAGCTGCAAGACGCGTTGGCCGCAACCCGCCTGGCGGGCATCGAAACCAACCTGCGCTACCTGCGCGCCGTGACGGCCTCACCCGTGTTCGCGCAAGGCGAGGTGGTCACCCGCACGCTGGGTGAGTTCCACTGGCGCCCCCGCGCCATCGAGGTGCTGGACGGCGGCGTGCAGACCACCGTGCAGGACTGGCCCGGCCGCATCGGCTACTGGAACGTGGGCGTGCCGCCTTGCGGCCCCATGGACGACCTGCACCTGCGCCTGGCCAACAAGCTGATCGGCAATGGTGAGGGTACAGCTGCACTGGAATGCACGGTGGGTGGCCCTGCCCTGCGCTTTCATGCCGACATGGTGATCGCGCTGGCCGGTGCGCCCATGCCCATCACGCTCGATGGGGTACGCCTGGCCAGTGACCAGGCCTACAACCGCGCCCTGGCGGTCAAAGCGGGCAGCACGCTGAAACTGGGCACGGCCCCGCTGGCCGAGGGTGGTGCACGCACCTACCTGGCCGTACAAGGGGGGCTGGATGTGCCGCTCTATCTGGGCAGCCGCAGCACCTTCACCTTGGGGCAGTTTGGCGGCCATGCGGGCCGCACCTTGCGCACGGGCGACATGCTGCATGCCGACGCCGCGCCCGAAGGCGCACCCTCGTTTGCCGCAGTGTGCTCACCCACACCTCATCCCGATCACGCCCTGCCCCAGGATCTGGCGCCCACCCTGACCCGCCACTGGGACATCGGCGTGATGTACGGCCCGCATGGCGCGCCCGACTTCTTCACGCCGCCCGACATCGACATCTTCTTTTCAACCGACTACCAGGTGCACTACAACAGCAGCCGCACCGGCGTGCGCCTGATCGGACCCAAGCCGCAATGGGCCCGCACCGACGGCGGCGAGGCCGGCCTGCATCCCTCGAACATCCATGACAACGCTTACGCCATCGGCGCCATCGACTTCACCGGCGACATGCCCGTGATCCTGGGGCCCGATGGCCCGAGCCTGGGCGGCTTCGTGTGCCCGGCGGTGGTCGTGGGGGCCGAACGCTGGAAGCTGGGTCAGCTCAAGGCCGGCGACACCGTGCGCTTTCACGCCCTGACGCTGGAGCAGGCCTTGGCCATGCAAGCCGCGCAAGATGCGCTGGTGCAGGCGGTGGGCCCGGCCTCTGGCACCAAGACACGTCCAGCCCTGTCGGCCAGCCCCACCTTGCCCCAAGGTGTACCCGCCAGCGAGGTGGCCACGCGCCTGTCACCCATCGTCGAAGAACGGCCCGCAGACGCCCACGAGCCCGAAGCCCGCCCCGCCCGCGTCATCCGCCAGGCCGGCGACCGCTACATCCTGGTCGAATACGGCCCGCTGCACCTGGACCTCACGCTGCGCTTTCGCGTGCATGCCGTGATGACGGCCTTGCAAGCCCTGCGCGACCAAGGGCAACTTCAGGGCATTGTGGACATGACGCCGGGCATCCGCTCGCTGCAGATCCATTTCGAGCCCTGTCTCTTGCCCCGCGCCCGGCTGATGGCGGCCATCAATGAAGCCGAGGCCAGCCTGGCCGGTACTGATGATCTGGTCGTGCCCACCCGTACCGTCTGGCTGCCCCTGTCCTGGGACGACAGCGCCACGCGGCTGGCCATCGGGAAGTACATGCAGTCGGTGCGCCCGGATGCGCCCTGGTGCCCCAGCAACATCGAGTTCATCCGCCGCATCAACGGCCTGGGCAGCATCGAAGACGTCAAGCGCATCGTCTTTGAGGCCAGCTACCTTGTGATGGGCCTGGGCGACGTCTACCTGGGCGCACCCGTGGCCACCCCGCTGGACCCACGCCACCGCCTGGTGACCACCAAGTACAACCCGGCGCGCACCTGGACGCCCGAGAACGCCGTGGGCATTGGTGGTGCCTACATGTGCGTCTATGGCATGGAGGGCCCAGGCGGCTACCAGTTCGTGGGCCGCACCGTGCAGATGTGGAACCGCTGGCGTGACGCCGGCAGTGGCGCGGTGGACTTCGAGCAGGGCAAGCCCTGGCTGCTGCGCTTCTTCGATCAGATCCGCTTCTACCCTGTCAGCGAAACCGAGCTGGCCCAGATGCGGCGCGACTTCCCCGCAGGCCGGCTCAAGCTCAAGATCGAAGAAGGCCAGTTCAGCCTCAAGCAGTACCAGGGCTTCCTGGCGCAACAGGCTGACAGCATCCTGGACTTCAAGCAGACGCAGCAGGCCGCCTTTGACGCCGAGCGCGAACGCTGGAAGGCCTCAGGCCAGGATGGCAGCCTCAGCGAGCCTGATCAAGCACCGGCCGCGGATGCCGATGCCGTGCCCGAAGGCGCCCATGCCGTGGGCAGCCCGGTGCCGGGCAGCGTGTGGAAGGTGCTGGTCACCGAGGGCGAGCAGGTCAGCGAAGGCCAGACCCTGGCCATTGTGGAGTCCATGAAGATGGAGTTCCCGGTGCTCGCGCCTTCAAGCGGCAAGGTGCTTCAAGTGCGGTGCCGCGAGGGCGGTGCCGTGTCTGCCGGGCAGAACGTGATGGTGCTGGCGGCCTGATCCGGGCGCCACTTGCCCGGGCTGACACCAAACCAGCGCACGCATGCGCGGCTGAAGGCGCTTTGCTCCGAATAGCCCAGCCGCTGGCTGATCTCGGCCAGCGGCATGCTGGCCATGAGGTACTGGCGCGCCAGGCGCTGGCGCACGGCATCCACTTCGTTGACCAGGGTGGTGCCGGCCTCTGCGGCTTGCGCACGCAACTGGCGCGGCGCCAAGGACATGGCCTGCGCCACCTGATCGAGCGAGGGCGTGCCATCGGCCAGGCAGGCTTCAATGGCCTGCACCAGCCGCACCATGAACTGCTCGCCTTTGGCATAGCGGTCCACACGGCGCTGCAACTCTTCGCGCATCAGGTGGCTCACATGGGGGTTGGACGCGGCCAGCGGCCTGCTCAACAGCGCCGCGTGAACATGCACAGCATGGCGTGGTCGCTCGAAGAACACGGGGCAATGGAAAAAGGCCTCGTACACCGCCACCGGCGCCCGGGCCTGGTGCGCGAACTCGATGCACACCGGGTGCGACACATTGCCGGTGATCCAGCGGCCAAACTCCACCCAACCGGCAAAGGCTGTTTCGACCTGCAAAGGCAAGCTCGCCCAGGCGCCCGAAAGCTGCAACTCCACCACGGCCACCCCACCTTCCCCGCCTTCCTGCTTGAGCCCGCATTGCGCAAAGCCCAGCCGGTAGGGCTCGAACTGGCACAAGAGCGCGATCGCATCGCCCAAGGTGCCACTGCTCATGCTGGCATAAGCCAACACATCCAGCGCCACGGGCGTCACGGCCGCACCCAGCCTCAAGCCCAGCGGTAGCCCGGGGCCCAGCCCTGACAACGCCTGCGCAGCCCCATCCGCCAGACGGGCCGCATCGGCTTGCGCCGCCTTGTTCAGGATCTGGTCGACCACATCCACCGACACGCGGCAGGATGGGTTGGCCAGCGCGGCCTGATCCACACCCAGCGCGGGCAGCTCGGCAGACACATCCACCCCCAAGCCAGCCAGCGCGTCAAGCAGGTAACGCAGATAAAAGCCTGCGGCAGTCAGCACGGTGATACCCATCTCCCCACATTGCTTTGCGATGTCAAAACGCCTTGTCAGCCCGGTCAAGACAAGCCGGCGGGCCGCTCACTAAGCTCAGCCCATCGCAATGGACAACAAAGGTGACATCGTGCCGCTTCCCACACCCGAGGCATACCAGCAGTTATCCCAACGTGGCGACACGCTGGCCGACGCCGTGATCAACGCCTTGATGACAGGTGGGCGCCGCGATGGCGACCTGCTCAGCCAAGTGAATCGTCTGGCGGAACAGGAAGGCGGCATCTACCGGCAGTTCATGGACAGCGTCAACCACGTACCATCCTGGGCCGATGTGGACGCCATGCAGGCAGGCCAAGAACTGTTCCTGCGCTGCGCGCCCCTGTCCATCGCGTCCTTCGTGCTGGGCAGCCTGCTGGTCACCTACACACCACCAGGCTCGGCCAAGGTGTTGCTGCACACCGGACGGCTGCGCCAGGATGTGGTCCGTCGCCTGTTTGAAACCTCGACCATGGTCCATGCGGTGATGCAGCCTGGCGGCCTGAAGGTGGGCGCGCCAGGGCACCAGGCCATCGTCCGTGTTCGCCTGCTGCACGCCATGGTCCGCCACCATGTGCTGGCCCGCGCGCAATGGCCCAGCGCCGAGCTCGGCAGCCCCATCAACCAGCTGCAACTGGGCCTCACCGCCCTGGGCTTCAGCAGCCTGCTGGTCAACAGCATGCGCAGCCTGGGCGTGGTCATCAGCGAGGAAGAAGCACGCAGCTACCAGTTGCTCTGGCGCTGGGGCAACCACCTGCAAGGCGTGGACCTGAGCCTGCTGCCAGACAGCCTGGACGCGGAAGGACTGCTGTACCGCTACTTCCAACAAGACCTGATCAAGCCGGACGACAACAGCCGCACCCTGGTCGCGGCCGTGCACCAGGGCCTGGCCTGGCAATCGCCCTTCTTCCTGCCACAAGGCGCCCTGGAGGCGGTATCACGTCGCCTGCTGGGCCGCACCTTGGCCGACCAGTTGCACATTCCTCATCACCCCGTGTGGGCGCTGGTGCTGAGCGTGGTCACGGGCCTGCACCGCGCCACCGCCGTGCGCTACCGCATACCGGGTTGGCGCGCCATGGAGGTCCGCGCGGGCAGCCGCTACTTCAGCTACCTGGTCGCCAAGGGGCTGAAAGGCAAGCCGGCGGACTACGCCTTGAAAACCTCACACTGAAAGCCCTCAGGCGCAAACGGCCACCACAGGGCGTCGCAGATGCCTGGCCAGGATGCGGGCCAGGTCTTCAGGCCGGAAGGGCTTGCTCAGGTGGTCATTCATGCCCACCGGCTTGCAACGCTCCGCGAAGGTCTCCGGGCCGTTGGCCGTCAAGGCGACGATGCGCAGGCCTGATTGGCCCTTCTGGCGTTCACGCTCCCGGATGCGGCGTGTGGTTTCGATGCCGTCCATCACGGGCATCTCGCAGTCCATCAGCACCAGATCCGGTTGCTGTTGTTCCAGCCAGTCCAGCGCCTGATGCCCGGTGTCCACCACCGTCACCTGCACGCCCAGACGGAGCAACTCCGCTTCGGCCACCAAGGCATTGACGGGGTTGTCTTCCACCAGCAGCACATGGGGTGTGGTCGAGCCGCCTTGCCATGGGTGCCCGTCTGCTGACTGGTCCGATGGCAACGGGATCGCTTGTGCATCGCCCGCCTCGACAGACGCCGCCCGCCCGGCCAGGCCCGGCAGAGGCAAGTCAAAGGTGAAGACCGAACCACGGCCCGGCTCGCTGCGGCAAGTCAGGTTGCCCCCCATGGCCATGCACAAGTCTTTGGAGATGGTCAGGCCCAGGCCCGTGCCACCAAAGCGGCGCTTGTAGGTGCCCTCCGCCTGATGGAAGGCATCGAACACACGGGACAGCTCCTGCGCCGCAATGCCAATGCCGGTGTCCGCCACCTCGAACACCATGCGGTGCGTGCGCATGTCCCGCCACACGTGCAGGCGCACCTCACCTTGCTGCGTGAACTTGATGGCGTTGCCCAGCAGGTTGTGCAGGATCTGGCGCACCCGGGTGGGGTCTCCGTTCACGCATTCCGCTTCGGCGACGTCCAGTTGCACGTTCAGGCTCAAGCCCTTTTCTTCGCAACTCACCCGAGAGGTCTCGGCAAGTTCCGACAGCAAGGCATGCAGGCCGAACGCTTGCGCATGGATGGGCAGCCCGCCGGCCTCGATCCTGGAAAAGTCCAGGACATCGTTGATGACGTTGAGCAGGTGCTCGCCCGAGCCCTCCAGCAGGTTCAGGCGCTTGATGGCCAGTGGCTCGCTGGCATCACGCCGCATCTGGCGCAACAGCCCGATGATGCCGTGCAAGGGCGTGCGCATTTCGTGGCTCATGGTGGCCACAAAGCGGCTCTTGGTTTCAGACAGGAGCTTGGCCTGTTGCAGCGCCTGCGTCTTGGCCTGGCTGACCTGCTCGCTTTCGAATCGCAGGCGCAACATCTCGACGATGCGGCGATTGGAGCGACGCGCCTCCACCATGAGCAACAAGGCCAGCCCCATGACGCAGCCAAAGCAGAACGTGCCCAGGTCATCACCGCGACCAAGCGAATACAAGGCATTGGGCACCAGCACCGTCAGCACGAAAAGCACCGCAGCAGGCAAGTTGACCTGCAGCATCATCGCGCCGATGCTCGCCACACCAATCAGCATGCCGATCGAGATCACCGCCACTTCGAGGCTGGACAGCGGCGTGAAATACCAGCCCAGTGCACTCCATACCAGGCCATCGAGCATGGCCATGAACGCAAAGAGGGGCATGCCTGATTTGCTGGGCTTGATGACACCCTGCAGCCACAGCGTGGAGTGAACCAGGCGCACCACGCTGACCGCGCACCGCAGGGTCAGCCAAAACAACAGGGCATCCACCGGAACCCGCTGGCGCAGGACGGCATACACCGCCACGGCCGCGATGATCGTGCCGACACTGGCAACCGGCAACAACTCATGCGAAGCCCGCTCCTGCGCGAGCAGGATCTCCGCCTCGATGTCCGGGGTGGAGACGCGGCTGCGTGCGTCCAGCGTGGAAGAGGACAACAGGAAAAGCAGGGCGGACCAGATCCGCTCGGGGACTCGCATCCACAAATTGTGACCCTGTGCGACAAAGCGAGTCAGCCAACCTTCATGGCATTTGCACGCTCACGCGTGACATTTGTCACCACATCACCAACCCGAACTCGGGTTGAGCGCGCTTCATGCGGTTCAGAAGCTGTAGCTCACGCCAAACTCGGCTGACAACTCGCCGTCCTTCTCTTGAGAATCAAAAGGAAAGGACCGGCGGTACAGCAGCTCGTATTTCAGGCCGATGTGGTTGGTCAGCTTGTTGCGCAAGGCCAGCCCCATGGTGCGGAAAGTCTCGCGGCGGCTTTGCTCCTGCACGCCATTGAACTTGAGGGACAGCTGGTCCGAGATGTCCCAGGACGCTTTCAGGCTGGTGGTGTAGAGCACCTCGCTGACGTTGTCGCCGTCTTCGGCATGGGCCACGCGGTAGCCCGAGCCCAGCTCCAGGCTCACACTCCAGTTCTCGTCGCCACCAAACTTGCGGCCCGCACCAACACGCAAGGCCTGCGCAGACTGGTAGTAGCCAAAGCGGTTGTGACGCACGCGCGGCGACACATACACGTAATACGGCTCGTCATCGAAGAACTGCTTGAACTTCAAGCTGGCGTCATACCGGTCGCGGTTGATGGCCTGGGGCGCGCCTTCCTCCTTGATGTACTCCCGATCGAAGCGCAATTCGCCATCAAGTTCACGCTGCGGCATCGGGTAGGCCAGATCGGCCGCCAGTGTCAGCCGGCGGCTGGTGTACTCGGACTTGTTGTAGCTGTACTGCCCGTCTATATCGCCCGTCAGCTTGTCATGTGCCGGGGCTTCGGCGTGGGCCATGCCACAAGCGAGGGCCGCCATGGTCACCAGCAGGACAGGCCATCCACCCCACCGATGGTCCCGCCCACCGCGCATTTCATTCATACCGTCAACTCAAACTGATTCACACAGGCCAGCATCATGCCCGGACTCCAGCGACCGCCCTGGCAGCGAGCTGCCCCCCACCCGCATTTGCGCCAACGCAAACCGCCCCAAGTCGGCCGTCGCCCCTTTGCGTCAGCTCGGCCTGGGGCCCGAATTTCTTGAACTGCTTCAAGGACAGCCCTGTTTTCCGGATCGAACATGCCCTTGCTCTTTCTGAGGGTATGTCGCCACCCCGAGCACGTGCCGCCCCACTGGCACCCCCAACGGCACAGCACCGGGCCAGGTTGTCCGCCGGCCCCATCGATACTGGAGAAACCAAGATGAACACTCCGCGCATGGCCAGACTGGCTGCCGCCTTGACGGTGGCACTGGCATTCGGGGCCCAGGCTGAAGATGTCAAAAAGCCCTCGCAGCCTGAAATCAACTACCAGGCAGGCACATCGCCTCTGGCCACCGAGCCGATGTACCAGAGCAGCAACCCCAAGGCCCCGCCCATGACGCAGGCGGAGTTCGACAAGGCGCGCAAGATCTACTTCGAACGCTGTGCAGGTTGCCACGGCGTGTTGCGCAAGGGCGCCACCGGCAAGCCCCTGACGCCGGACATCACCCTCAGCAAGGGCACTGACTACCTCAAGGTCTTCATTGCTTACGGCTCGCCGGCCGGCATGCCCAACTGGATGACTTCGGGCGAAATGAGCGAAGCCGATGTCGACCTGATGGCCCGCTACATCCAGCAAGACCCTCCGACACCGCCCGAGTTCGGCATGGAGCAGATGAAGTCGACCTGGAAGGTCATCGTTCCGCCCGAAAAGCGCCCCACCAAGAAGCTGAACAACTACAACATTGCCAACATCTTCTCGACCACGCTGCGTGACAGCGGCGAGGTCGCGCTGATCGACGGTGACACCAAGCAGATCATCAACATCGTCAAGACCGGCTATGCGGTGCACATCTCGCGCCTGTCAGCCTCGGGGCGCTACCTGTTCGTGATCGGCCGTGACGCCAAGATCAACATGATCGACCTGTGGATGGAAAAGCCCGACAACGTGGCCGAAATCCGCGTGGGCCTGGAAGCCCGCTCGGTCGACACCTCCAAGTACAAGGGCTATGAAGACAAGCTGGCGATCGCCGGCAGCTACTGGCCACCCCAGTACACCATCATGAAGGGCGACACCCTGGAGCCACTCAAGATCGTGTCCACCCGCGGCATGACGGTTGACAAACAGGAGTACCACCCCGAGCCCCGCGTGGCCTCGATCGTGGCCTCGCACTTCAAGCCCGAGTTCGTGGTCAACGTGAAGGAAACCGGCAAGACCCTGCTGGTGGACTACTCCGACATCAACGCCCTGAAGACCACCGAAATCGGCACCGCCCGCTTCCTGCATGACGGCGGCCTGGACTCAACACAGCGCTACTTCATGGTGGCGGCCAACCAGAGCAACAAGATTGCCGCGGTGGACCTCAAGGAAGGCAAGCTGGCCGCGTTGATCGACGTGGGCAAGATCCCTCACCCGGGTCGTGGCGCCAACTTCATCCACTCGAAGTTTGGCCCCGTGTGGTCTACCGGCCATCTGGGTGACGACAGCATCTCGTTGATCGGCACCGACCCGGTTCACCACAAGGCTCAAGCCTGGAAGGTCGTTGAGACCATCAAGAGCCAGGGCGGCGGTTCGCTCTTCATCAAGAGCCACCCGAAGTCCACGCACTTGTATGTGGACAACCCGCTGAACCCTGATCCCGCCATCTCGCGAAGCGTGGCCGTGTACGACATCAAGAACCTGACCAAGGGCTTCACGGTCCTGCCGATCGCCGAATGGACCGGCATCAAGGACGGTGGCGCCATGCGCGTGGTCCAGCCTGAGTACAACAAGGCTGGCGACGAGGTCTGGTTTGCCGTGTGGTCGGCCAAGGACAAGCAATCGGCCATCGTCGTGGTCGACGACAAGACCCTCAAGCTCAAGGCCGTCATCAAGGACCCACGTCTGATCACCCCGACCGGCCACTTCAACGTGTTCAACACCCAGCACGACATCTATTGATCACAGCAGAAGGAAGCACATCATGATCAAACACATCCTGATTCTGAGCGCCCTGGCGCTGGCTGCCGGCAGCAGCATGGCCACCGTGGATGAAGCCATGAACAAGGCAGGCTGCATGGCCTGCCATGCCAAGGACAAGAAGGTGGTCGGCCCCGCTTTCAAGGACATCGCCGCCAAGTACAAGGGCGACAAGGAAGCGTCCACCAAGCTGACCGAGAAGGTACGCAAGGGTGGCTCAGGCGTGTGGGGCCCCATCCCCATGCCGCCCAACCCCCCAGAGAAGATCAACGACGCCGACCTCAAGGGCGCCGTGGATCAGATCCTGAAGACGCAATAAGCGGATCATCAGCGGCAAACACCATGCGGCCCACCAGCCATGCCTCATTCAGACCTGGATGGGTGGCCGCATGCCGACAAGCCACCGTGGGGGCGCTGTGCCTGCTGGCTGGTGGCGCGTGGTCTCAAGCGACGGACCTCGCCCCACCGCCAGCAAGGCAACAGGCCCTTGTTCACATCGTCAGACAGGACTGTGGCTCTTGCCATGGCATGCGCCTCAAAGGCGGCCTCGGCCCTGCACTGACGCCCGAAGCCCTGGCCGAACGCCCTGTACCCGCGCTGGTCGCGACGATCCTGCAAGGCCGCACCGGCACGCCGATGCCCGGCTGGCAGGGCATGCTCGATGAACAAGATGCCCGCTGGATTGCCCAGCAACTCCTGCGCGGCTTTCCTGAGGTGAAACAGCCTTGACCTCCACCCTGCGCCTGCCCCTGAGCCTGCTCTTCGCCTTGAGCCTGTCACTCATCCTGGCGGCTTGCGCCAGCACGCCAGCCCCCGTCGGCACGGGTGATCTTGGTGTCGTGATCGAGCGGGCCAACGGCACGGTGGCCGTGGTCAACACCAGCTCACAAACCGTGTTGGGAGACATCCCGGGCCTGGGTGATCTGTCCCACGCCTCGGTCGTGTTCTCGCGCGATGGCGCCCATGCCTATGTATTTGGCCGCGACGGCGCACTCACCAAGCTCAACATCCTCACCCGCCAGATCGAAGCCCGCACCCAACAGGCCGGCAACAGCATCGGCGGGGCGATCTCGCAAGACGGCCGCCTGGTGGCCGCACAGAACTACGAGCCCGGTGGCGTCAAGGTGTTCGACGCCCAGACCCTGGCCCTGGTGGCCGATATCCCCGCCGAATACGAAGCCGGCAAGCTGTCCCGCGTGGTGGGCCTGGCCGACCTGCCCGGACACCGCTTCATCTTCTCGCTGTTCGATGCCGATCAGATCTGGATCGCCGACCTCAGCACACCGCAAAAGCCGGCCCTGCAGAAATTCACGCAGATCGGCCATCAACCCTATGACGCGCTGGTGACGCCAGACGGCCGCTACTACATCGCCGGCCTGTTTGGTGAAGATGGCCTCGCCCTCATCGACCTGTGGGCACCCCAGCCCCAGGCGCGCCGCATCCTGCAAGGTTATGGCCGTGGCCAGCAGCCCTTGCCCGTCTACAAGATGCCCCACCTGCGTGGCTGGGCTGTGGCCGGGCGGCAAGCCTGGTTGCCCGCCATCGGCCGCCATGAAGTCCTGATCGTGGACACGGACACCTGGCAAGAGGTGGGCCGCATCCCTGTGGCGGGCCAGCCCGTGTTCGTGATGGCCCGCCCCGATGGCCGCCAGGTCTGGGTCAACTTTGCCGTACCCGATTACCACCGCGTTCAGGTCATCGACACGCAATCGCGCCAGATCGTGCAGACACTGGAGCCTGGCAAGGCCGTGCTGCACATGGAGTTCACGCCGCGCGGCGAGGCCGTGTGGATCTCCTCGCGCGACGCCAACCTGGTGTCCGTCATCGACACACAGACCTTGCAGACGCTCACCACGCTGAGCCTGCCTTCACCCAGCGGCATCTTCTTCACCAGCCGCGCAGCACGCATGGGGTTTTGACATGAACCTGTCCGACCGTCCCGCTCTGGATCAGTTGCTGCTCAACGACTGGCAGCGCGACTTCCCCCTGTCCGAGACCCCGTTTGCCGGCGTGGCCCTGCGCTGCGGCAGCGACGAAACCACGGTCCTGGCCACCTACCGCCGCCTGCTCAAGGAAGGCAGCGTCAGCCGCATTGGCGGCATCTGGGGGGCCGGTGTCGGTGGCGCGGCCATGTTGTGCGCCCTCTCGGTGCCCGAGGCCCAGCTCGCCCGCGTGGCCGAGCGGGTCAACGCCATTGAGGGCGTCAACCACAACTACGAACGCGAGCACGACTACAACCTGTGGTTCGTCATCACCGGCCGCGACCGCGACACCGTGCACGCCCAGGTCAACCACCTGGAAGACGCCACCGGGCTCAAGGCACTGCGCCTGCCCATGGTGCGGCCCTACCGCATCGACCTGGGCTTCGACCTGCGCCAGACCCAAACCGTGCCCCACCCCGGCGAAGCCCATCCTGCACAGCGCCAGCGCGGCACCCCCGTGGCCGTGGCAGACGAGCGCCTGGCTGCGCTGGTGGAAGAAGGCCTGCCCATCATGTCGCGGCCCTACGATGCCTGGGCCGAAGCCCTGGGCTGGTCCACCGAACGCATCCGCCAGACCCTGACCCGCTGGCTGGCGCAAGGCACGCTGCGCCGCTTTGGCGTGGTCGTGCGCCACCACGATCTGGGCATCAGCGCCAATGCCATGACCGTGCTGGACGTGCCCAACGAGCTGGTTGATGCCGCTGGTGCCCGCTTGGCCGCACAACCCGGCGTCACCCTGTGCTACCGGCGCGAACGCCACCGTGACTGGTCCTACAACCTCTACTTCATGGTGCACGGGCAAGACCGCGCCGCCGTGAACGCACTCATCGCACACGCCATCAGCCAGGCGGGGTTGGGCGACTACCCCTGCCAGACTTTGTTCAGCGGCACCCGTTTCAAGCAGACCGGTGGCCGCTACTTCCGAGCCCTTGCCAACACGGCACCCAGCGAGGCCGCCCATGAACAAGCCGCTTGACCCATCCCGACTCGACGGCCTGCCCAGCGCATGGCTGGACCATGTCGATGCCCAGCTGATCGACCGGCTGCATGGCGGCCTGCCTCTGACCGAGCGCCCGTATGCCGACGTTGCCTCCGACCTGGGCCTGACGGAGGACGACGTGCTGCAGCGACTGCAGCGCCTGCTCGACACCGGCTTGCTCACGCGCTTTGGGCCGCTGTTCCAGATCGAGCGCGCGGGTGGCCAGTTCCTGCTGGCCGCCATGGCCGTGCCTGAGGCCGACTTCGACCGCGTGGCCGAGCAGGTCAACGCCCTGCCCGCCGTGGCCCACAACTACCGGCGCACGCACCAGCTCAATATGTGGTTCGTGATCGCCGGCGAAACACCCGATCAGGTCAAGCAGACCTGCCAACAGATCGAAGCCCAAACCGGCCTGCGTGTGTTCGCCTTCCCCAAAGAGCGCGAGTTCTTCGTGGAACTGCGCCTGAGCGCCCAGGCCGCCTTGGCCAAGCGCGAACGCGCGGGCCAGACCAGCCAAGGGGTACCCCATGTCACTCACTGATTTTGACCGCCGCCTCATCACGGCCACGCAAGGCGGCCTGCCGCTCGTGCCCCGCCCCTACGCCCAGGTCGCGGCGCAATTGGGCGTGCCCGAAGCCATCGTGCGGGAGCGCCTGGCCGGCATGCTCGATGAAGGCCTGATTCGCCGCATTGGGGCCGTGCCCAACCACTACAAGCTGGGCTACACCGCCAACGGCATGACCGTGTGGGATGTGGACGATGCCCTGGTGGACGAGCTCGGCGCCAAGATCGGCGCCCTGCCCACCGTGTCGCACTGCTACCGCCGCCCCCGCGCCCTGCCCGAGTGGCCCTACAACCTGTTTGCCATGGTGCATGGCCACAGCCGCGCGGAAGTCGAGCGCGAAGCGGGCCGCATCCATTGCCTGCTGGCCGATGCCTGCAAGGGTTTCGACATCCTCTACAGCACGGCCATTCTGAAAAAGACCGGCCTGCGTCTGCAAGCCGCCTGAGCCCCTACCAGGAGCCCCTCATGTTTCGCATCTCCCAATACCTGCGTGAAGTGGTTCAGGCTGAACAACAAGGCAGTTACCCGTTGGCGCGCCACGGCCACACGCCCCCGGGGCCCGTCGTCATCTGGAACCTGACCCGCCGCTGCAACCTCACCTGCAAGCACTGCTACGCACTGTCTGCCGACCACGACTACCCCGGTGAGTTGAGCACTGACGAGGTTTTCTCGGTCATGGACGACCTGCGGGGCTACCGCGTGCCCGTGCTGATCCTGTCCGGTGGGGAGCCCTTGCTCAGGCCGGACCTGTTCGAGATCGCCGCGCGCGCACGCGACAAGGGCTTTTATGTTGCCCTGTCCACCAACGGCACGCTGATCGACGAGCCCATGGCCGAGCGCATTGCCCAGGCTGGCTTCGAGTACGTGGGCATCAGCCTGGACGGCCTGCGTGAGACGCACGACAAGTTCCGCCGGCTGGAGGGCGCCTTTGACGCCTCGCTGAACGCCTTGCGCCTGCTCAAGGCCCGCGACGTCAAGCTCGGCCTGCGCTTCACGATGACGGCCATGAACGCGCATGACCTGCCCGCGCTGCTGCAACTCATGCGCGACGAAGGCATTGCCAAGTTCTATTTCTCGCACCTGAACTACGCCGGGCGCGGCAACATCCACCGCGCCAAGGATGCCCACTTCAGCGCCACCCGCGATGCGCTGGACCTGCTGTTCGCCACCGCCTGGAAGGCCGCACTGGAGGGCCGCGACGAAGAGTACGTGACCGGCAACAACGATGCCGATGCACCCTATATGCTGGCCTGGCTGCGCCAGCACATGCCCCAGTGGGCACCGGCCCTGCGCGAGCGCCTGCGCGCCTGGGGTGGCAATGCCTCGGGCCTGCACATTGCCAACATCGACAACCTGGGTGACGTGCACCCCGACACCATGTGGTGGCACCACAGCCTGGGCAATGTGCGCCAGCGCCCCTTCTCACAAATCTGGTCCGATACCAGCGAGCCCTTGATGGCTGGCCTCAAGACCCAGCCCCGCCCAGTTCAAGGCCGCTGCGCCAGCTGCGTCCACCTGGACCTGTGCGGTGGCAACACCCGCGTGCGCGCCGAGCAGGTCACCGGCAACCCCTGGGCTGAAGACCCGGGCTGCTACCTTGATGACAGCGAGATCGGCCTGCAAGCCAACGCGGCTACCGCCCGCGTGGCTGTGACGCCGTTCAGCAGCCCTAAAGGCACAAGAGATTCCAAGGGCCGCCGCGTGCCCATCCCCATCACGTCCGAAACCTGAAAGCCGCTCGCGCATGAACACCGACGTCATCTGGCGCGTACTGCTCGCCGCCGCCATGCTCCTGATGGGCTGGGACATGAGCCGGGCCGCCGAGCCCACACCGGCCCCCGTTCCTGCACTTGCTCCCGCCCCCCACCTGTTCAAGCAGCATTGCGCCAGCTGCCATGGCGAACAACGCACCGGTGGCATGGGCCCCGCCCTGCTGCCCGAAAGCCTGGAGCGCCTGCGCAAGGCCGAGGCGATCAAGGTCATCGGCCAGGGTCGCCCTGCCACCCAGATGCCGGCTTTTGGCAGCACCTTGAGCGAAGAGCAGATCACCCAGCTGGCCAGCTGGATCTACACCCCGGTTCTGCCTGCACCCGTCTGGCGCGATGAAGACATCCGCGCCTCGCGCACCGAGACCACACCCGCGCCACAAGCCCAGGCCAAACCCCAAGCCAAACCCATCTGGCAAGCCGACCCGCTCAACCTCTTCGTGGTGGTGGAAGGTGGCGACCACCACGTCTCCATCGTGGATGGCGACAAGCTCGAAGTCATCCACCGCTTTGCCAGTCGCTATGCCTTGCACGGCGGGCCCAAGTTCTCACCCGATGGCCGCTTCGTGTACTTTGGCTCGCGTGATGGCTGGATCACCAAGTACGACCTCTACACCCTGCAGGTGGTGGCCGAGGTGCGTGCCGGGCTGAACATGCGCAATGTGGCGGTCTCTGGCGACGGCCGCTGGGTGCTGGCCGGCAACTACCTGCCCGGCAACGTCGTGCTGTTCGACGCCGACCTCCAGCTCGTGCGCATCTACCCCGCCACCAGCCTGGACGGCAAGCAGACGTCGCGTGTGTCCGCCGTGTACGACGCCGCACCCCGCCAGAGCTTCATCGTCGCGCTCAAGGACCTGCCCGAGTTGTGGGAGATCTCGTACAACCCCAAGGCCGAGCCCATCCACGATGGTTATGTGCACGACTTCCGCATGGGCGAGGCCATCGCCAAGAACGGCTACCTGGGTGTGCGCCGCACGCCCTTGAGCCAGCCGCTGGACGACTTCTTTTTTGACCCACCCTACAAGCACGTGATCGGCGCGGGCCGCCCGGCTGCGATCAAGCCCGCTGCGGTGGCCAGCAGCGCTTCGGGCCCTGCCTCAGCCGCGTCAGCCGCCTCCAGCCCCGCAGACGAGCCACCCGGTGCCCAGGTCATCAACCTCGATGCCCGCCAGCGCGTGGCCACCCTGCCCCTGCCCGGCATGCCTCACCTGGGATCGGGCATCAGCTTCCAGTACAAGGGCCAAACCGTGCTGGCCACACCCAATCTGCAACAAGGCCTCATCAGCGTCATCGACATGAAGACCTGGCAGGTCATCAAGCAGATCCCCACACCGGGCCCGGGCTTCTTCATGCGCAGCCACGAGCAATCTCGCTACCTGTGGACGGACTCGATGATGTCACCACAGGCCAAACACATCCTCACCGTGATCGACAAGGCCACGCTGGAGCCCGTGGCCCAGGTCAAGGCCCCCGAAGGCCAAACCCTGGCGCACATCGAGTTCACACGTGATGGCCGCTACGCCCTGGCCAGCCTGTGGGAAATGAACGGTGCGCTGATCGTGTACGACGCCGCGACCTTGAAAGAGGTCAAGCGCCTGCCCATGAGCAAGCCCGTGGGCAAGTACAACGTGTTCAACAAGATCACGCGCTCGGAAGGCACCTCGCACTGAGGCGCCCTTCTCGATCACATCTCGATCGCATCAAACGCCGCCCGTGCCAAACACCTCGGCGTGGATGCGCTCAGCGGGCACCTTCAGGGCCTTCAAGGCAGCCATTTGCGCCTGCATGAAGGGCTTGGGGCCACACACGTAAAAGTCCGCCTCGCCGCTGGGCAACACGTCCTGCAGGCGTGACAGCTCGATGCGGCCCACCTCGTGTGGATGGGCCTGGTCCTCTTCACGCGGGAACTCGTAATGCACCCTGGTCTTGACCCGCGGGTTGGACGCCGCCACCTTGGCCACATGCTCGCGGAAGGCGTGCACACCACCATGTCGGCACGCATGGATGAAACGCACTTCGCGCTTGGGTGCGCTTTTGACCAACTCTTCCAGCATCGACACCATGGGCGTGAGGCCCACGCCGGCACTGATCAGCACGACCGGGCTCTCGCGGTCCTGATGCAGCACGAAGTCACCCATGGGCGGCGCCACCTCGATCACGTCGCCCTCCTTCACGCTGGCATGCAATAGGTTGGACACCATGCCTTGCGGGCGAGCCGCGGCCTCGTCCCCGCTTTCGCGTTTGACCGAGATGCGCAAGGCCTGCCCGCCCGGCGCCGCAGACAAGCTGTACTGGCGCGGCTGGCTGTAGCCCAGCGCAGGCACGAACAGCTTCACCGACACATACTGACCAGGCCGATAGCCCGGCACCTCGCCGCCATCGGCAGGCACCAGGTAGAAGGACGTGATCTCCTCGCTCTCGACCTGTTTGCGCTCGACACGGAAGTTGCGCCAGCCGCTCCAACCGCCTTGCACCTGAGCGGCCTGCGCATACAACTTGGCTTCGATGCCGATCAGCACATCGGCCAACTGCCCATAAGCCGCGCCCCAGGCGTCGATCAACTCGTCCGTCGCCAGCGCGCCCAACACCTCGCGGATGGATGCCAGCAAGTGGCGCCCCACGATGCCGTAATGCTCCGCACGGATGCCCAGGCTCACATGCTTGTTGGCGATCAACTCCAGCACGGGCATCAGCACGCCGGGGTTGTCAATGTGCTGTGCGTAGGCGGCCACGGCCATGGCCAGGGCCTGCTGCTGGCTGCCCTCACGCTGGTGGCCTTGGTTGAAGATGGCCTTGAGCTCGGGGTTGTGCTCGAACATGCGGGCATAGAAATGACGCGTCAATGCCACGCCTTGCTCCTTGAGCAGGGCCGCCGTGCCTTTGACAAGTTCGCGATGGGTCTGGGTCAACATGCAAATCCTTGAGGTGGTTCAATTTCAATAACATTCATTCTAAATGAATGTTTAAGACGCGCGAAATCCTGAGGGCGGATTGACCAGGGTCAACCGTAAGGTCATTCAAGATCGGAACACTACCCGTAGCGTTTTGAAGACCAATCAAACACTACATCTAGTAGGAGCCCGCATGTCAGACACCCCCATCTCTTCGACGGAGACCTGCGCGGTCGCCGTGATCAAACGCAATGGCGCCACGGCCAGCTTCCACCTCGACAAGATCGCCCGAGCCATTGAAAGCGCCGGCCAGGCCACCGGCGAATTCGACGCCACGCGCGCGGTCGAGTTGGCCCGCATGGTCCGCCAGGCCCTGCAGCGCCGCGTGCCCACCGTCGAGCAGATCCAGGACCAGGTCGAACGCACCCTGATCGAGGCGGGCCACTTCCACACCGCCCGCGCCTACATCGTCTACCGCGAACAACGCAGCACCCTGCGCCGCGACAAGGCCTGCGCCGTGGATGTAGAGCGCTCGGTCAACGAATACCTCTCGCAGCAAGACTGGCGCGTCAACGCCAATGCCAACCAGGGCTACTCATTGGGTGGCCTCATCCTCAATGTCTCGGGCAAGGTGATCGCCAACTACTGGCTGGCCCACGTCTACCCCGCCGAGATCGGCCATGCGCACCGCGAGGCCGACATCCACATCCATGATCTGGACATGCTCTCGGGCTACTGCGCTGGCTGGTCGCTGCGCACCCTGCTGCATGAAGGGCTCAACGGTGTGCCCGGCAAGGTCGAAGCCGGCCCAGCCAAGCACCTGTCCAGCGCGGTTGGCCAGATCGTCAACTTCCTGGGCACCTTGCAGAACGAATGGGCCGGCGCCCAGGCCTTCAGCTCGTTCGACACCTACCTGGCGCCTTATGTGCGCAAGGACAGCCTCAGCTACGAGCAGGTGCGCCAGTGCATCCAGGAGCTGGTCTACAACCTCAACGTGCCCTCGCGCTGGGGCACGCAAACGCCCTTCACCAACCTGACCTTCGACTGGACCTGCCCTGAGGATCTCAAAGAACAAGTGCCCGTCGTCGCCGGCCAGGAAATGCCCTTCGCCTACGGTGACCTGCAAGTGGAGATGGACCTGATCAACCAGGCCTACATCGACGTGATGATGCGCGGCGACGCCAAAGGCCGCGCCTTCACCTTCCCCATCCCCACCTACAACATCACCAAGGACTTCGACTGGGATCACCCCAACACCGAGCGCCTGTTCGAGATGACGGCCAAGTACGGCCTGCCCTACTTCCAGAACTTCCTGAACTCGGACCTGCAGCCCAACATGATCCGATCCATGTGCTGCCGGCTGCAGCTGGACCTGCGCGAGCTGCTCAAGCGCGGCAACGGCCTGTTTGGCTCGGCCGAGCAAACCGGCTCGCTGGGCGTGGTGACCATCAACTGCGCGCGCCTGGGCTACCTGTACAGGGACGACGAAGCCGCCTTGCTGGCCCGCACCGACGAATTGATCGAGCTGGGCAAGAACAGCCTGGAGATCAAGCGCAAGGTCATCCAGCAGCACATGGACAACGGCCTGTTCCCCTACACCAAGCGCTACCTGGGCACGCTGCGCAACCACTTCTCCACGCTGGGTGTGAACGGCATCAACGAGATGATCCGCAACTTCACGGGGGACCTGGAAGACATCACCACCCCCTGGGGTGAGGCCTTTGCCCTGCGCTTCCTGGATCACATCCGCGCCCGCATCACGGACATCCAGGAAGAAACCGGCCACCTCTACAACCTGGAGGCCACGCCGGCGGAAGGCACCACCTACCGCTTCGCCAAGGAAGACCTCAAGCGCTTTGGCGACATCCTGCAGGCCGGCCCCAAGGACATGCCCTACTACACCAACTCGTCCCAGTTGCCCGTGGGCTTCTGCGACGACCCATTTGAAGCACTGGAGCGCCAGGAGCCCTTGCAGGCCAAGTACACGGGTGGTACTGTTTTGCATCTGTACTTGGGTGAGCGCGTGTCATCGGCTCACGCCTGCAAGGAACTGGTCAAACGTGCCCTGACGCGCTTCAGGCTGCCCTACATCACGATCACCCCGACCTTCTCGATCTGCCCTGTGCACGGCTACCTGTCGGGCGAACACGAGTTCTGCCCCAAGTGCGACGAAGAGGCCCTCGCCCGCAAGCGCACCGAGCCGCAGCCAGCAGATGCCTGCTGCCCTCAGCACTGAACACGTCACTGAGCACTTTACTGACCACTTTCCCCACTAGACCAGGAGCAAATGCCATGATGACCATTCGCCAACCCCAAAGCGGCCACCCCGTTCTCGCTGACAGCGAACGCCAACGCTGCGAGATCTGGACCCGTGTAATGGGCTACCACCGCCCGGTATCGTCCTTCAACACCGGCAAGAAGGGCGAGTTCGCCGAACGGATCTACTTCAAGGAGACTTGCAAGCCATGTTGAAAGTTGGTGGCTTCACCCCCCTGAGCACCGCGGACTGGCCGGGCCAACTGGCCGCCGTGGTGTTCGTGCAGGGCTGCCCCTGGCGCTGCCACTATTGCCACAACGTCGATCTGCAAGGCCGCGAAGGCGGCATGCCTGCGGGCTGGCAGCACGTGGTGGGCACACTGGCGCGCCGCAAAGGCCTGCTTGACGGGGTGGTGTTCAGCGGTGGCGAGCCCACGCTGGACCCCGAACTGGTGGACGCCATCGACACCGTGCGCAGCATGGGCTTCAAAGCCGGGCTGCACACGGCCGGCATCTACCCGGACAAGCTGGAAAAAGTCCTGCCCCTGCTGGACTGGGTCGGCTTTGACATCAAGGCCAACTTCGCCGACTACGAGGCCGTTACCGACATGCCGCGCAGCGGCCTGCCCGCGTGGCGCAGCCTGCAATCGGTGCTGCAGGCCGTCAAGCGCCAGAACCTGGGCCTGGAAATCCGCACCACCTACCACCCCGATCTGCACAGTGACGACCAGCTCGTGGCATTGGCAGACTCGCTCGTGCACCTGGGCATCCAGCATTGGGTGATCCAGCAATTCCGCCCCGCCCACACCCAGCACGCCGATCTGACCGCCACATGGGCGCCACCCAGCGCACAGCTGATGCAACGCCTGCGCGACGCCGGATTGACGCTCGAACTTCGATAGACTGGCCGCCTCTTACCTGGCTTTCACACCATGCAGATCTCCACCTTTGACGACTTGCTCCAGGCCGCCCGCCAGCAACCCGACGCCCAGCGCTTGCTGCTGGTGTTTGCCGAGGCCACCCTGCCGGACAACGCCTCGCCCGAGCAACGCGCGGCCTTTGCGGCTGGCCACGGCGGCGAGCTGGCCCCTACCACCTGCGTCGACAAGACGCCTGAAGAGATCGGCAGCTTTGCCGCGCTGGTTCAGGAAGCGGCCCAGTTCAGCCCGCAATGGGTGATCGTGTTTGTCGCTGGCGCGGCAGGCATCGGCCCCAAGGCCCCCAGCAGCAAGGACGTCGAGCCCCATCTGCAAGGCATGGTCGAGGCCATCAAGGCTGGCCAACTGGGCAGTTTCATCCCCTTCAACCGCGATGGCGATGCGGTCAACCTGAACTGATTCCAACTCGGATCAGCCTGGCCTGCCATCCACCCTGGGCAGGCCATACCAACGCCCATAGCGCAAAGCCCAGCCGCCCATCACGACCAGCCAGGCCGTGGCGCCCCCCAGCAGCAACCAGCCGGATTGCGCGGGCCACACGATGGCCGACAGGCGCAAGACCACGGCCACCTGCAAGCCCCAGAAGAGGCCCCAGGCCAGGTTGTCTGCCGTGAGCGTGCGGCCGCTGTGGCCACAACTGACCCGCGTGGCCATGGCCAGCAAGATGCTGCCTAGGAAACCCATGGTCAAGGCGTGCAGGGGCAAGAGGTTCCACAGCCCGTCACCCATGAGCTGCGCGACCGCGTCCAGGCACAGGGTCAGGCCCAGCCAGACGAAGCCGATGTGCAACATGGCCAGCAAGCGGATGCGCAGGCTTTGCACCAGGCCCCAGCGCACCGCCAGGCCCAGCACCAGCAAGCCGCCGGCAACAGAGCTGAAGGCCCGCAAGCTCGACAGGATCACGCCCTGCCAACCCAAGGCATCGGTCACCACCCACAGCCCTTGCAGCCCCACGAAGCTCAACAAGGTCCACAACAGCCAGTTGGGACGCCAGGCATCCAGGATGGGCAAGGCCGAGGCCGTGAAAAACGGGATCATGCGGTGGGCCACGCTCACGTACACCGGCACGATGAACAGCCACAGGCCCAACTGCGCGGCCAGGTGGATGAGCCCGTAGTTGCGCAAGGCCAGGCCAGCGGCGGCGGACAACATGGCCAGCACGCCCAAGGCACTGGCCACCGCAATCAGGCTGGCATGCAGCTTGTCACGTGCCCGGCTGCGCCGCAGCAGCCCGATGAAGCGCCCGGCCAGCATGGCCCAGCCACAGGTGGCCAGCAAGCCCCCCAAGGCCGACAGCAAATGGTGCAAATGCGCCCCACACAGCACCAGCACCCAGCCCGCACCTGTGGTCGCCACCGCAGGCAAGATGGCCCGGGCCGGCACATCGGGCATCTGCAGCCACTTCGGGCCAGCCGTGAACAAAAAGCCCGAGAAGAACAAGGGCAGGAAGCCCAGGCTCATCACCACGGCATGCACGAAGGTGGGTGGCAACGCCGTGGCCGGGGATGGCCACGCACCCGCGCGGGCCATGATCTCTGCCCACCACCACAAGGCCGCAGCCGCCATCACGCAGGCCGCCGTGAAAAAGCTCAGGCGATGCGGTGCGGCCAGCAAGGTCGAGAAGTGCCAGGCCGGCTTAGCGTCGGGCATGGGCTGCCCCGGCTTGAGCCGTCGTGGTACGCCCGAACGGCCAGCGGGGCGGCCCCACCGCATCCAGCGTGTTCTTCAGCAGCAAGCCGAACTCGGTGTCCCCCTCCATGACCATAAGCCGGTCAAAGAACAAGGTGTCAGGGTCGTCCAGCCCTTGAAGCAAACGCCAGTAGACCGGCGCACTCGCCCGCAACGTCAAGGTCGCAGGCTGGCCACCTGGCGCGGGCGCCAGCCCCTGCGGCTGAGCCATCAGGCGAAAGCTCAAGCCCAGGTCATCCACCTGCAGAACCACCACACGGCCGGACAGGGCCTGACGGGTTTCGCCATCGACCATGGGCCACCACAAGCGGTTGAGGGCCTGCGCCGCCACCATGGACGGGGGCCACACGGGCAACTGGCTCACCATGCTGCGCAGCCAGGTGGGAACGGGCAAAGGCGTGTGCTTCATGAGGTGACCCAATCCATGCCCGCGCGCCGAGGCTGGGCAAAACCATTCGACAAGGGCCCAGGCAGGCGCAAGGCTTGCAAGCTGGCAATGGCCTCGTCGGCCGATGCATCGTGGTTCATCACGGCATCGAACTGCCGCAAGACCTCGCCAAAATCCTGCGATGTGGGCGACAGGCGCAAACGCCCGACACCGGCGTCCAGCAAGGCCTGCTTGTGCCCCAAGAGGCAATGCACCGAGCCCGACTGCGTCTGGATGCCGTTGAGCGCCAGGAAGGGCTGCCCCTCGCGGGTGCGCAGCGTCAGGCCATCCGGGTCCTCCAGGCAACGGAAGGCGCAGGCGTCCTTTTGCAAATGGTGGTGCCGGGCCGTGAAGCAGCGTGCCGACAAGGCCAGCGGCATGCGCCCGAACGCAAACACCTCCGTCTGCACCGAGGCCCCACCCCCGTTGATCTGCCCCACGGCGGGCAGCGACAGCTCCACCGGCGGCACCCAGCGCGTTGCGCCCAGGGAAAGGTACTCGGCCAGGGCGGGCGCGCTGTAGATGTTCACATGCAGCCCGATGACCCAGGGCGTGTGCCCGGCCAGCATGCGCACGGCGGCCGCATCATTGGCCTCCAGCATGAAGTCGGCCTGCTCCACCCAGCGGCGCAGGCTGCGCAACTCGGCCTCGGTTTCCAGCAAGGCTTGTGTGCCGATGACGACCTCTTTGCCGGCCTGCTTGAGGTCCCGGGCCAGGTCCAGCCAGTCTTCGGGCTTCAACTCATGGCGGCGCGAACACACCACCTCACCCAGGCACACCGTGCGGGCGGGTGAGTCCGCCACATCCGCATAGAAGTCGGTCAGGGTCTGCCTGGGCCAGTAGTACTGCACCGGCCCCACGCTCAAATCGAACATCGCTGTCCTTATCGGGGCAAGCCCCTTATTGCCAGGGGCGTGAATAGGCGCCCAAGGTGTGTTGCTGCCCTTCGGCCAGGCGCCCCAGGGCGCTGGTCCAGGCGGGTTGCACGCTGAAACGATCAGGCTGGGCCATGCAGGCGTCAATGGCCTGCCGCCAGGTGCGGGTCACCTGCTCGACATAAGCCGCACTGCGCTGGCGCCCTTCGATCTTGATGGCCGACACGCCCGCCTTCACCAGCTCGGGCAGGATGGCCAGCGTGTTGAGGCTGGTGGGCTCCTCCAGCGCGTAGTCCACATCGCCATCGACATCAAAGCGGCCCTTGCAGAGCGTGGGGTAGCCACGCGGCTCATCGGCTGCGAACTGGTCGATCAGGATGCCGCCCAAGCGGGCATTGACCTTGTCACCTTCCGCATCCCACCTCACGGCCGATGGCGGCGAGCACACACCGGCGGTATTGGGTGCCTGCCCCGTGGCGTAAGACGACAGCGCACAACGCCCCTCCACCATCACGCACAGGCTGCCAAAGCCGAAGACCTCGATCTCGACATCGGTGTGGCGGATGACATGGGCCACTTGCGACATGGTCAGCACGCGCGGTAACACCGCCCGCTGGATGCCATAGCGTTCGCGGTAAAAGCCGATGGCCTCGTAGTTCGTGGCCGAGGCCTGCACAGACAGGTGCAGGCGCAAGGCAGCGTGGCGCCGCTGGCTGTAGGCCATCACCGCCGGGTCCGCCAGGATCACGGCATGCACGCCCATGTCGGCGGCCATGTCCACCGCGTCGAACCAGCGTTGGGGGTTGTCGGCCTGCGCGTAGGTGTTCAGCGCCATCAGCACCTGCCGGCCTCGGTCGCGTGCATAACGCACGCCTTGCCTGGCCTGGTTCAGGTCGAAGTTCAAGCCCGCGAAGTTGCGGGCATTGGTGGCATCTTTCAGGCCCATGTAGACCGCATCGGCGCCGGCGTCCACCGCCATTTGCAATGCACGCAGGGAGCCGGCCGGGCAAACCAGGTCCGGCCGTCTTGGGGTGTTCATGTGCTGCCTTTGTTGACTGCAGGTGAGTTACGGGAGGTATTTACTGAAGGTGATAGCGCGACAAGCCCTGCACATCCAGGATGCGGATGTCACGGCGGTCAATGGTGATGTAGCCACCGTCTTCCAACTCGCGCAACACGCGCGAGAAATACTCGGGGGTCAATGACAGCAGCGAAGCGATCGTCGCCTTGCTGACGGGCAAGGACACGGTCGTGGTCTGCCCGGGCACCACGTCTTCCAGGCATTGATCGCGCAGCAGATAGCCGATCACCCGCTGGATGCCTGAATGCAAGGCGGCCGACTCGACATCCTGCACCAGGCCATGCAGGCGCCTGGAGATACCGGCCAGCATGCGCAAGGCAAACCGCGTATCGTGCGCGATCTCGTCCATCACCGCCTGCTTCTTGACCGTCAGGATCAGGCTGTCACACAAGGACTGGGCGTTCACGATGTAGGGCTTGCCCGTGAACATCAGCGCCTCGGCAAACGAGTTGCCCGGGCTGATGATCTCGATGACTTTTTCATGACCACTGGGTGACAAGGCATACAGCTTGACCTGCCCGCCCATCACCACGTGAAAACCGTCGCAGACCTCACCGACGCGGAAGATCTCGTCGCCGCGCTCGCAACGCCTGAGCACGGCCGACTCGGCAATGCGCCCCAACTCCGCAGGGCGCATCTCATGGAACAAAGGCAAGACAGACAGATAACTGGGGATGTCCAGACTCGTGGGATGCATGTAATGGACTCCTGCTTGATCAACGATTGGCGGGAATTCTGGAAACACGCAGCCTCCGTGGATTTGCGCTAGCGCAAAGTCCACCAGTCGACCGATACGGGCTTGTGGCGCCCTAGTTCGAAAGGAGTAGGCCCATCGAATGACGCCAAGGAAAAACCACTTGACACACCGCAACCGCCCTGACTAACTCGACCAAAAGGCTTTTTTTATTTTTTAACATGACTGCCTGGCGCGCACAACGGGTTTCTTCATGACTGACAGCAGCAACATCCCATTCACCGGCGAGGACATCTGGCGCGAGTCCATCACCAAGGCCTTGCGCCACGTGGTTGACCCCGAGGTGTCCCTGTCCATCGTGGATGTCGGGCTGATCTATGGCGTGGACGTGACACAGGCAAAGGTGCATGTGCGCATGACCATGACCTCGGCCGCCTGCCCCGTGACCGACATGCTGATCGACGAGGTGCAAGCCGAGCTGGAGCAGATCCTGCCCATGGAGACAGCCATCGAGGTTGAACTGGTGTGGGAGCCCCCCTGGACGCCCGAGCGCATGAGCGCCAACGCACGACGCATCATGCACTGGTGAGGGCCGGATGCGCAGCAGTTCCATGTTGACCTGGGCTCGCCCCGCCATGATCGCGCTGGTGGCTTTCAGCCTGCTCACCGGCATCGCTGGGGGTTTGATGCGGGCCGGCGTGCCCGTCATCGGGTGGCTGCCAGCGAACTGGGTGCTGCCCGCGGCCAGCCTGCACGCTGCCTTGATGGTCTGTGGCTTTCTGGGCACAGTCATCGGCATTGAACGCGCTGTGGCGCTGCATGCGCCGTGGGCCTTCCTGGCGCCACTGGCTTCGGCACTGGGCGGTATCTGCCTAATGTCAGGGCAGGCTTCACTGGGCGTGCTGCTGATGATGCTGGCCGGCGTGGTGTTCGTGCTGGTCAATGTGTTCATCGTAGGCAGGCAGGGTGCGCTCCACACCTGGCTGCTGCTGGTGTCGGCCCTGATCTGGCTGCTGGGCAATGTGCGCTTCGCCCACCATGGCCTGGCCAACGACACGCTGCTGGCGTGGCTGGGCTTTCTGGTGCTGACCATCGCCGCCGAACGGCTGGAGATGACCCGCCTGATGCGGGTGCGTGCCTGGTCACGCCCTTTGCTGGGCGTGTGCCTGGCATTGCTGCTGGCCGGCATCATCCTGGCCGAATGGCAAGACCATGTCGCCCTGTTGTTGTGGGGCATGGGGCTGGTGGCCTTGTCAGGCTGGCTGATCAGCTTTGACATCGCCCGCCACACGATCAAGACGGAGGGGCTGAGCCGCTACATGGCCGCCTGCCTGCTGCCGGGCTACATCTGGCTGGGCGTATCCGGCCTGTGCTGGGTGGGCATGAGCATGGGGCTGGCCACACGCGACGCGGCCCTGCATGCGCTCGGCCTGGGCTTCATCGTCAGCATGGTGATGGGGCACGCGCCGGTCATCCTGCCTGCCGTGGCACGCGTCAAGCTGCACTTCGATGCACGCTTTTACCTGCCTCTGGCGCTGCTGCATGTCTCTGTCCTTTGGCGTCTTCTGGCCGGCCACAACAATGCAACCTGGCTGGCCATGGGCAGCACGCTCAATGCCGTGGCCATCGCGGCCTTTGCCTTGACCGTGGTCAGCGCCGCGTGGTCCTGGCGCCAACGCCACCCCTGAAGGAGTTCTCCATGCCCCGAGACACCGCGCACCTCACCCTGGTCTACGCCTGCTCCGGCTGCTCCAGCGCGGCCCAGTTGGCCAACCATCTGGCGGTCAGGCTGGACAGAGAGGGCGATGCCGAGATGTCCTGCATTGCCGGTATCGGTGGCCGTGTGCCCAGCCTGGTGCGCAAGCTGCAAGACGCCGTGCAGCAGGGCAGGCCGATCCTGGCGATTGACGGCTGTGCGCTGAGTTGCGTGAAGGCCTCGCTGGCACAGCACCAGGTCAAGGCCACGGTGCACCTGCAGCTGGGTCAGCAAGGGGTGAACAAAGCCTACCACGCCGACTTCGACAAGGCGCAGGCCGAGGCCCTGCTCCAGCAGGTGAAAGCACAGGCCCAATCGATGAACGAATTGCATGCACAAGCGAACGACGCGCCAAGGGGTGGTGGCTGCGGCGGCAGCGGCTCATGCCGTTGCGCGGGCGAACGGCAAGTTGAGGCAGATCAAGTTCAAGGCCAGGCCTCGCCTCAAGTGTGACGTACGCCCTGCCCCTACCCTCATTGGGGTCAGCCATCGCACCGATCATGCCTGCCATGGCGCACCAACACGGCGCGCATCAGGGGCTCGCCCCGCAGAACATGATCCAACGAGGCACACAAGTGAAACGCGTTTCTTTGAGCATCGGGCAGCGACTTGCCCTTGGTTTTGGCCTTCTGCTGGCCATGCTGGCCCTGGCAACCCTGATTGCCGCACATCAGTTCAACGGCATCAGCCGCATCAACGAACGCATCATCGAGCAGGACTGGCGCAAGGCGGAAGCAGCCAACTTGATCAATGCCACCACGCGTACCAACGCGAGGCTGACCATGGCCTTGCTCATCACGGACGATGCAGCTCAGATCAGCAAGATCAACCGGTCGATTGACCAGAACAAGCGCCTGATCGATGAGGCCATGGCCACCCTGGACCACCTGGTCTACCTGCCCGAAGGCCGCGCCCTGCTGGCGGACATCAAAGGCAAGCGCCAGCACTTCGTGGCTTCGTTCACGAAGGTACGCAAGCTGGTGGCCGATGGCCAGCGCGATCAGGCTACCGCGGTGATGAACACTGAAACGCTGGCGGCCATTGATGATTTGCAGGCCCCCATCGCCGCGCTGAGCGAACTGCAAAAAAAAATCGTCACCGATGGCAATGCCGAGGCCCAGGCCCGTATTCAACAGGCGCAGACCCTGATGTACACGCTGGCCGTGTTGGGCGTATTGGCAGGCGTGGTCGCGGCCAAGGTGATCTCGCGCTCCATCACGCGGCCATTGAACCAGGCCGTTGACCTCGCACAGCGCGTGGCTGCCGGCGACCTGAGCTCACATGTCGACGTGCAAGGGCACGATGAGCTGGCCCACTTGCTGCGCGCCTTGCAGGACATGAACGGCAGCCTCACCCAGATCGTGAGCCACGTGCGCCAGGGCTCCGACACCATCTCCACGGCCACCAGCGAGATCGCCAGCGGCAACCTGGACCTGTCCCAACGCACTGAAGAGCAAGCCAGCTCGCTGCAGGAGATTGCCGCCTCGCTGGAGCAACTCACCGCCACCGTGCAGCAAAATATGGAAAGCGGGCGCTACGCCAACCAGATTGCCTCGTCGGCGGCCGATGTGGCGCTCAAGGGCGGTGGGGTCGTGTCACAGGTCGTGCACACCATGGAGGCCATCAACGACTCGTCCAGCAAGATTGCCGACATCATTGGCCTGATCGATGGCATTGCCTTCCAGACCAACATCCTGGCGCTCAACGCTGCGGTCGAGGCCGCAAGGGCCGGCGAACAAGGGCGCGGATTCGCCGTGGTGGCATCCGAGGTCCGCAGCCTGGCGGGCCGCTCGGCAGAGGCCGCCAAGGAGATCAAGTCCCTGATCGAGACATCGGTGGGCAATGTGCAGCAAGGTTGCCGCCTGGTCGAGCAGGCCGGCAGCACCATGGACGAGATCGTGGTCAGCGTGCGCCGCGTGGCCGACATCATGGGTGACCTCACCGAGGCCGCGCAGGATCAGTCCGCCGGCATCAGCCAGATCAGCCAGGCCATGGGGCAGATGGACCAGGTCACGCAAGGCAATGCCGCCTTGGTCGAGCAGGCTGCAGCAGCAGCCCAGTCCCTGGAACATCAGGCCAGGTCACTGGTTGAGTCCGTGAACGTCTTCAAACTGGAAGATGCCCGACTGCTTCAAGCAGCATGAGGAGTCAAGATGGCGTATTTCGAATGGGCCGATGACCTCGTGATCGACCAAGGTCTGATCGACCAGGATCACCGGCATCTGATCGAGCTGGTCAACACCTTGCACACGGCCACCAGCCAGGGCTGCGGGCAGGAGGTCGTTGGCCGCCTGCTCCAGGCCCTGACGGCCTACACCCAGGAGCACTTCCAGCGGGAGGAGCAGGTCATGGCCTCTGTTCACTTCCCGCATCTGGCCGGCCACCAGCAGCTTCACCGCCAGTTCATGGCCGATCTGGCGGCATTGCAAAGCCGCTACGAGATGGGCAGCATCGCCACGGCGGCCCAACTCTCATCGCTGCTGCGGGACTGGCTGTCCCTGCACATCCGTCGATCGGACCGCAAATTGCGCGAGTACCTCCTGCCACGCAGCCAGCACGACCGCGTGGTGGGCGGCGTTGTAGGTGATTGCACAGCCTACCTGGACAACTGACCCACGATCTGCGTGAGTCGCGCGATCAGCTCCTGAGGCTTGTGGACCAACGCATAGCCCTGCTGACCAAAGAGATAGGGCAAGTAGTCGGCCGCCTGCTCATCAATGGTGATGCAGAACGGATGCAGCCCTGCCGCCCGCGCCGCCTGCACGGCATGGCGGGTGTCCTCCAGGCCAAAGCGGCCTTCGTAGTGATCCAGGTCATTGGGCTTGCCGTCCGTGAGCAGCAGCAACAGCCTTTGCTTTTCGGTCCTCAGGGACAGTTGCCTGGTGGCGAAGCGAACCGCCGCGCCCATGCGGGTGTAATAACCAGGCTTGATGGCCCCCACCCTGTCACGCGTGGCCTGCCCCCAGGGCTCGTTGAAACGCTTGAGCGCATGCACCCGCACGTTGTGGCGCTTGACCGAACTGAAGCCCAGCATCTCGAACGGGTCGCCCAGCCCTTCCATGGCCTGCCCGAACACATAGAGCGCATCACGGATCACGTCGATGACGCGTGCATCCTGCGACGCCCACGCATCGGTGGACAAGGACAGGTCGGCCAGCAACAAGGTGGCCAGGCTGCGCTCGCTGCGCTGTGGGCGGGCGAACACGCGAGGCTCGCTCAAGGTGGCCAAGTCGCCCCCATCTGAACGAGACTCGGCCTGCCAGCGCACCCAGGCATCCATGTCCAGCCGCTCGCCGCTGGTGTGCCCGCCCTGCCAACGTGGCATGGCACGCAGGCTCTCCAGCCGCCGGCGCATACGTGAAGCTGTGGTGCGCAGGCTCGCAGGCACTTGCCAGGGCTCTACCACCGTGGGCATGAGCAATTGCACGGCGCAATGGTCCGGCAGAAGGCTGGCCTTGCGGTGGTCCCACTCAGGCAACAGGATGCCTTGGGCGATCACCTGGTCATCCGCCGCAGCGCTGGGCAAGTCCAGATCGAAACGCACACGCGAGGCCAGCGTCTGCCCGCCAGGCGCCACGGACAAGGTGTCCATGTCATTGGCAATTTGTTTGGCGTCTTCAACAGGGTCGTCATCGGTCTGGCGGTTGACGCGCACGAACTCCGTCCACGACAGCAAGGACTCCGCGCGAAAGAACATCATCAAGGCATGACGTTCATGAGACTCGGTCGTCTGCTTGGCGCGCCGCCGGGTCCCATCGGTGGGCTTGGGCGCTTGCTCGCCCTGGCCGTCTCTGGCCTGCTCCTCGCGAGCGCGCGCCTGCATGGCCGCCTGCGCCAGCGACACATCCACCCACAGGCAGACGGGTGCGACTTCCTCTGAGCGCACGGCGGGGGCGGCGTCCACAGGGGCGTTGCTGGTGCCCTCACTGACAAGCGTCTGCCCGATAGACTGCCTGAGCGCCGATTGCACAGCACGCTCGCAAACGGCCTGGCGCCCCTTCAGGCCATCAGGGTTGGGGCGTTGTGCCAGGTGCTGCTCGACCAGGCGGTGATAGCGCGCCCGCCAGCCAGGATACTGGGCCAACAGCGCGGAGGTGGCCTGCAGATTGCCCTGGATCCAACTTGTGCTGACTGGCTCTTCACAGGGCGCTTCACACGCCGCCAGCTGCAAACGCATGGCGCCTTGCCCTGCCAGCCACAGGTACAGCGCCCGATTGAGCTCAGTCTGCTCGAAGATGGCCAGAACCGGCGGCAGGGCCAGGGTCTCGGCATCCAGCGTGGGCGTTGCAAAACGCTCGCCATTGCCCGCGATCTTCTGCATCAGGCCACGCGGCCCAGCGTGCCGTCGCTCAGAGGCCGAAGCCAGGCGCCATTGCGGCAAGCCGCCCATGGCCCGAAAGACCACAGCCAGTTGCCCGCTCATGTCCTCCAGGCGCACGGCGGCCTGCGGATACTGGCGGTCTGCCAGCCGCGTGACGATGCAGTGCCACCATTGACCAACCCACTCTTCCATCAGCACACCTCCTTGCTGGCCTGTTTGACCTGTGCAGCCTGTTCGGCCTGTTCGGCCTTCCTCTGCCTCAAGGTTTCGCGCACCGCATCCACCCCCACGGCCCAATTCAGCACCGGGCTGCGATCCTGAGCACCTTGGGAGCGATCACACTGGCTCAGGCATTGGCCGCACTGCACGCACGAAAACATCATGCGCTTGATGTCACGCGGGTGCAGGCGCATGGGACAGGCGTTGTCGCAGGCCGAGCCCAGCGGCGCGTCGCAGCTTCGGCACTCGCGCGCCCGTTCGCGCCGGAAGGACACCACCATGCCTTTGGGGTTGGCCATCCAGACCAGGCTCTGGAACAGGCCCACCGCGCAGCCGAACCGGCAGAACAAGTGCCGGGCCAACACGAACTCGGCCGTGAAGACCATGGTACCGATCCACAGAAAGCGGGCCTCGCCCGGTGTCAACCCACCATGCAGCAGATGCGACCAGATCCGCAGCGGCGGCAAGAGGTAGCTCAGCAAGGTGATCGCCCAGGTGAAGCCCAGCACCAGGCTGAGGGTGAGAAACACAGGCCACCAGGCCTTGCGGGGCTGGATGAACGCGCCCACGCTGTTGCGCCGTCGGATCACATGCTTGTCCCACAGGCTGAACTTGCCGATCGCGCGGTGCAGCGCCTTGTTGAGCAGCTCCACCGCAGAAAAGTGCGGGCACAACCAGCCGCAATACAGGCGCCCGTAGCGCCACGCCACGGTGAAAAACACCCACACGACCAGCGCAATGGGCAAGAGGCCGCGCCACAACAGGCTGAGCCCCGCTTGCGTGGCCGAGATCTCACCCCTCATCAGTGCGTCAATGCCCAGTGACCACTTGAAGCCCAGCACCCACAACTGGGTCTGTGTCAGGTCAAACCGGAACAGGTTGAGCACCGGGGCCAGCAGAAAAAAGACAAAGAAGCCCACCTGCCAGCGCAGCCGCCGGCTTTGCAGCTCAGGGGCTGTCAAAGACGCCACGGACAATCTCCATCAGGGCTGCCGCGGTATCGGTGTCATCGGTCAGTGCGTCAACCACGGCTGCGCGGCAGGCCATGTCGACGTCCATGCCTGCGGAGATCAGGCGAGCGGCCATGACCAGCAGACGCGTGCTCGCGGTTTCTTCCAGATCATGGTCCGTCACACGCCGCAGGGCTTGCGCCAGCCTGACCAGGCCCGCGGCCACATCGGCATTGACGCCTGATTCGCTGCGCACGATGTCCTGCTCGACCGCGCTTTGCGGGTAGCCGAACGACAAGGCCACGAAGCGCTGACGCGTGCTGGGCTTGAGCGCCTTGAGCAGGTTCTGGTAGCCGGGGTTGTAGGACACCACCAGCATGAATTCAGGCGGGGCGATCAGCAACTCGCCCGTCCGCTCGATGGGCAGCACGCGCCGGTCATCGGCCAGCGGGTGCATGACCACGGTCGTGTCCTTGCGGGCTTCGACCACTTCGTCCAGATAGCAGATCGCACCTTCGCGCACAGCGCGCGCCAAAGGGCCATCCTGCCAGACGGTATTGCCCTGCCCGATCAGGTGCCGGCCGACGAGATCGGCCGCACTCAGGTCATCATGGCAGGACACGGTAATGAGTGGCCGCCCCAGACGGGCAGCCATGTGTTCAACAAAACGGGTTTTGCCACAACCCGTCGGCCCCTTGATCAGCAAAGGCAGCTGGCAGCGCCAGGCGTGCTCGAACAGCGCGCATTCCTGCGCCTGAGGGATGTAGTGGGGCACACCACCGGGTGCGCCCGCCAGTTGCCTGGCACTGAGCATGTCCATGCTGATCTCTGGAAGCAGACGGGTTGGCCTTTTCAGGCACGTTGAGCCGGCACGGCGCGGGCATCGCCGCCACCGGACGCCACCACGGGCTCTTCACCACCGATGAAGAAGCTCGACAGGTAAGTGATCAGGCCGAGCAGGAAGCCCACACCACCACCCAGACGAACCCAGTAGAAGAAATTCAATTGTTCCTGGGTGGCCATGAAGGGGGTCGGGTTGGCGGCCATGCGCTGCAGCCAGACCTGCAGGATGCCGGCACCGGTCAGCGCCAGCACCATGACACCCATGCTGATGGTCATGATCCAGAAGGACCACATCTCGACGCTCTGGGCACGGGCGCTGTTGGCCACGCGGCCACGCAATGTCGGCATGGTGTAGCTGATCATGGTGATGACCACCAGCACATAAGCGCCGTAGAAGGCCAGGTGGCCGTGGGCTGCCGTGATCTGCGTGCCATGGGTATAGAAGTTCACGGCCGACAGCGTGTGGATGAAGCCCCACAGCCCCGCCCCCAGAAAGCCCATCACCGAGGTGCCCACCGCCCAGAGCACAGCGGCCTGGTTGGGGTGCTCACGCCTGCGGCGCTGCACCATGTTGAAGGCAAACACCGTCATCATGAAGAAGGGAATGGGCTCCATGGCCGAGAAGACCGAACCAATCCACTGCCAGTAGCCAGGCAGGCCGATGAAGTAGAAGTGGTGGCCTGTACCCAGGATGCCGGTCATCAGCGCGAAGGCGATGATCACATACAGCCACTTGTCGATCACTTCGCGGTCCACACCGGTGGTCTTGATCAGCACGAAGGCCAGCAACGCGCCCAGGATCAGCTCCCACACGCCCTCCACCCACAGGTGCACCACGAACCACCAGTACATCTTGTCGCGCACCAGGTTGTGCGGATTGACGAAGCTGAACAGGAACATGATGGCCAGGCCCCACAGCCCCAGGTGCAGCACCAGCGAGATGCTGGTCTTGCGCCCCTTGAGCAGGGTCATGGTGATGTTGAACAGGAAGCCCAGGGCCACCACCACGATGCCCACCTTGGTCGGCAAGGGCTGCTCCAGGAACTCGCGCCCCATGGTGTTGAGCAGGTCATTGCCCGTCATTTCCGACAGCTTG
>Ga0265327_10000678_pt1 | contig 54672 bp, 43 predicted proteins | sample 41621metaG_FD_202089 | JGI IMG/M metagenome (GOLD analysis project Ga0265327, IMG submission 202089) | Rhizosphere microbial communities from Carex aquatilis grown in University of Washington, Seatle, WA, United States - 4-16-21 metaG | ecosystem: Host-associated > Plants > Roots > Rhizosphere... | reverse complement strand
TTTGTAAATTGCAATTAAAATCTTTTTAAATAGTAGGTTTAATAAAGATTTAAATATCCGAAAATAATTTGTTAAAAGAAATCAACATGTCAAAAATCGAAATAAAAATTCCACCGATGGGCGAAAGCGTTACCGATGCAACCATAACCCGTTGGTTAAAAAAGGCCGGTGCGTACATTAAAGAAGACGAAGTGATTGTCGAAATTGCAACCGACAAAGTTGATAACGAAATTACTGCGCCGGTTTCGGGCGTTTTGACAGAAATTCTCGTCGGCGAAAATCAGGTTGCAAAAGTCGATCAGGTTATTGGTTATATTAATACTGGCGAAATTACCGAAGATATTCCTTTTGTAAAAAATGAAACTGTCGAAAATATTTTACCGCAAATACAAACTGAAGAAATTGTTCCTTTAGTTGATGACAAATCCGTTTATCAGATTCCTGCAAATACACCAAACGGAAAATTTTTGTCGCCGCTGGTTCGCAGCATTGTGTTTCAGGAAGAATTGTCTTTGACCGAAGTAGAAAAAATTACCGGTTCTGGCGTTGAAGGTCGAATTACAAAAGACGATTTATTAAAATATCTCGAAACACGCAGCGTCGAAGCAAAAAATATTTTGCAAAAAACGTCAGAAATAAAATCTGAAATTCAGGTAACAAATTTGTCTGGAGCGAAAGTCGAAATTATTGAGATGGATCGCGTGCGCAAATTGATTGCAGAGCACATGGTCAACAGCGTACGCATATCGCCGCATGTAACTTCGTTTGTTGAAGCTGACGTTACAAATCTGGTAAACTGGCGCAACAAACAAAAAGACATTTTGCTGAAACGCGAAAACGAAAAACTGACTTACACGCCATGTTTTGTCGATGCTGTTGTAAAAGCGCTGAAAGATTTCCCGATGGTAAATATTTCTGTGGACGGAAATAAAATTTTGTTAAAAAAATATATCAATATTGGTATGGCGACTGCTTTACCAACCGGAAATCTGATTGTTCCGGTCATTAAAAACGCCGACAGTTTATCGTTGCTTGGATTGACAAAAACGGTGAACGATTTGGCGAACCGCGCACGCACAAACAAACTCAAATCCGACGAAATACAAGACGGAACTTTTACGATCACTAATTTTGGAACGTTTGGAAATATCAGTGGAACGCCAATTATCAACCAGCCCGAAGTTGCAATTCTTGGTATCGGTGCAATTGTTAAACGCCCGGCAGTAATTGAAACTCCATTGGGCGACGCCATAGCCATTCGTCATATTATGATATTATCGTTGGCGTATGATCACCGCGTTGTCGATGGCGCATTGGGCGGTCAATTTTTAAAACGTGTTGCCGATTATCTGGAGCAGTGGGACGTGAATAGAACGATTTAATTGGAAAGCTGGTTGCAGAAATAAAATTTGAAAAGAAATTTTAAAATCATATTTATTCTCAAAAATTTTCTAATTTTGGCGACATAAAATTTATTTTAAACTATTAATAATTAAATATCTATCCCATGTCATTCAATTTAAGAAATCGCTCGTTTGTAAAGTTGTTGGATTTTACTCCGCAAGAAATAAAACATTTACTCAACTTGTCGTTCGACCTGAAAAAAGCAAAATATGCAGGCACGGAACAACAACGTCTCAAAGGCAAAAATATCGTTTTGATTTTCGAAAAGACTTCCACGCGCACACGTTGCGCATTCGAAGTTGCAGCTTTAGATCAGGGTGCGCACGTAACTTATCTCGACCCGAACAGTTCGCAAATGGGACACAAGGAATCAATCAAAGACACAGCGCGCGTTTTAGGCAGAATGTACGACGGAATTGAATATCGCGGATTTGCGCAGGCTATTGTTGAAGAACTGGCAGCTTATGCAGGTGTTCCGGTCTGGAACGGTTTGACCAACGAATTTCATCCGACGCAAATGCTTGCCGATATAATGACGATGCTTGAACATTGCGACAAACCTTTGAGTCAGATAAAATATTGCTATCTTGGCGATGGTCGCAACAATGTAGCAAATTCATTGATGGTTGTTGGCGCAAAATTGGGTATGGACATTCGTATTGCTGCTCCAAAAAATTTACATCCGTCAGAAGAACTTGTTGCAGAATGTAATGAAGTTGCAAAACAAACAGGTGCGAAAATTACCATTACACATGACGTTCCAACGGCAGTAAAAGATTGCGATTTTCTTTATACCGACGTTTGGGTGTCGATGGGCGAGCCTTATTCGGTTTGGGAAGAGCGCATCAATTTATTGAAACCATATCAAATCAATAAACAAACAATGGAATTGACAGGAAATCCGTCGGTTAAATTTTTGCATTGTTTGCCGGCGTTTCATAACCGCGAAACAAAAGTAGGCGAGGAGATATTCCAAAAATTCGGAATGAATGGCGTTGAAGTTACCGAAGATGTTTTCGAGTCAGATGCATCAGTAGTTTTTGATCAGGCAGAAAACCGTTTGCATACAATTAAAGCTGTTATGGTAGCAACACTTGGCGCTTAATATTCATTGTTAATTCGTGCTTACCGAAAAAGCCAAAACCGGTTTATAATTTGATAAAACCGGACTCAGCAAAGCTTGAATCCGGTTTATTTTTGTCTGATAATCTAAAGCTATTAAACTAATAATGCTAAGTTTTAAAGCAATGAATATTTTTTTTACATTAGACAATAATCTATTTAAATTAAATACTGTAATAAAACTTCATTCATCAAAAGCATTAACCGAATCGTCAACAATTGTGCGCATAGTATCGTATTGTTTTTCTATTGAATAAAGCAATGCCAGTTGAGCATGGGTACGTTGCAAATTATGTTCGGGATGAACTGTTTTGTAATATGTGTCGCCATTGATATAGTCAGTAAAAAAACGGACAGCTTGCATATAAGTGAGTAATTTAGCGCCAAACGCAAGATATTCAATTTCGATACCTGTTAAAAACTTTTTCGCACCGGCAATATAACCTTGCGTGTAAGCTTTAAATAAATCAATATTCATCGAAACTTTCGATATATTTTGTTCGTCCTCGGCGGCTGTAGTGGCTCCGGTGCGTATAGCGTCACCAAAATCCGATAAAACATAACCGGGCATAACAGTATCCAAATCAATGATGCACAAAGCTCTGTCGTTTTCGTCGAATAATATATTGTTGAATTTGGTGTCGCAATGCGTGATGCGTTTTGGTAATTTACCTTCGCGTCCCAACCGGTCAATGCAGGTCATTTCGCTGGCGCGTTTGAGTATTTCGGCAATTTCTGATTTTATTTTATCAATACGTTGAGCTGCATTTTGTTCAATTGCTTCGTTAAATTGTTGCATACGAAATTCCATGTTGTGAAAATTGGGAATTGTTTCGTGCAAAGGTTCGCCGCCTAAATCGGCTAACTGCGCCTGAAAGTTTGCAAAGGCAAATCCACCTTCTTTCGCCAGTTTTGCTGACAATACTTGGTTGTACGATTTTTTATGTTCGATATAAATAAAAAGACGCCAGAAATTTCCATCGATATCCTGATAATATAATTTATTTGACGTTGTTGGTATTATTGTCAACACCTGACGATTGGGTTGTGAACCCTGAATATTTTGCAATTTTTGACGAATGTGATTTGTAACTCTAAAAATATTCTCCTGCAAATAATCAATATTTTTAAAAATATTGTGATTCATTTGTTGCAGCAGATAATTAGGTTTATCATTTTCGATGGTCTTAATAAAAAATGTTTGGTTTATGTGTCCCAAAGTTAATAATGTTGATTCTCCAAAACTACCTTGGGTCGCAAATTGGCTGAATATTGTAATTATTTGGTCTGACATTTTTATAAAAATTAATTTTCCCACAAACTTACCGGATAAATTCCGTTTTCAGTTAATCGTTTAAGATTTTCAATAACCGTTGGTTTATCTTCTTTAAAAGTAACGCCAAACCAAAAACTATCGGTCGTTAAGATTTTAACTTTTGCTTTTTTTTCATCGATGAGTTGTTGTACCAAAACCGGTAAAAAATATTCTGATTTAAGATTCATTGCGTTCTCTTTGATAAACTGATTGAAACCATTTTCCAAATGTTCAAAAATGTCAGGATAGAATCCCCAAAAATTCATCGAAACTGTTGTGTTCGCATCAATTTCCTGCTGCTGATTTTGTTCATCGACGAAAAAATATTTTCCATCGACCGGTTTTAATTGCGTTCGTTCAGTAATATTTATCAGGAAACCATTTATATCAGCATTACAAACGCCGCGCGATACAAAACCATGTTCAGAAACAGTTTTTTTGAGTGTAAAACCCAACATTGCATAATTTTCTTCAGGATTGTTTGCAAAAAAATTGACAATTGACTGAAAAGCTTCAACGCCATAAAAATCGTCGCCGTTAATTACAACAAACGGTTCTTTTACAACATTCTTAGTTAACAAAACAGCGTGACCGGTTCCCCATGGCTTGATACGTTCAGGTGAGTATGAAATGCCCTTAGGTATCGCATCAATTTCTTGATAAACAAATTCAATTGCAATTTTATTTTCGAATTTTTTAGTTACAGCTTCTCGAAAATCTTGATCGAAATTTTTGCGGATAACAAAAACAATTTTACCAAATCCAACCTTAATCGCATCATAGACAGAATAGTCAATAATTGTTTCGCCCGATGGACCAAATTTCTCAATTTGTTTTGCCGAACCATATCTGCTTGCCAAACCGGCAGCCATAATAACTAATGTGGGTTTCATATTAATGATTTGATAGTTAAAGATGCTTTCAAAATTCTCAAATTATGCAGTGCAAATTTAACAAAATTATTTTCAGAATAAATTAAGTATTGTGGCAAAAATTATGGAATTATTTTAAGTACATCCTTTTATGATATAGAATAAATTTATAAAAAAAAATCATAACTTGGTGTTAGATTAAAAATTAATTTTGGCGCAAATAAAATCATATTCAATTTCAATTAAAATAAACATGAAAAAAACTATCTTATTTTTTATTTTTATAAACACAGCATTTTGTTTATTGGCACAGCAACCAACGCGAAAAGTCTTTTGGAAAGAGACTTTCGATTCCGGTGTTTTACCAACCGGTTGGAAAGCAGTCGCCATGAACGATAGCGCAGTAAATTGGTTTGTAACCAACCAACCGTTCCCGGGTTCTGCCGGACGCGAAAACCAAGCGCCGCCCATTGCATCGAACAGTCGCGGTTATCATTTGCAGTTTGCACCCGGCGTAAAAACCGGCAAATTTTACCGTCGCTGGCGCAAAGCCGGCGTTTTTCCCGACGCTTATGTTATGACTGCGCCGATAGATTGTTCGCAAAAAAAATCTGTCGTACTTAGTTTTCAGCAAAATTTTTTCTGGAACGACGACTATTTAAGCACCGAACGTAAGACAAAAATATCAGGCTTATTTGTCGGAGTTAGTAATAACGGAAACGACTGGACAGAATACGAAGTCCGCAATGGTGTTGGCGAAGACGAAGATTGTCCAAACCCAATGAATGTCGAACTAAATATTACCAACATCGCAGCGTCGCAAAAAAATGTTTACCTGCGATTTTATTGGAAAGGATTTTTCCGTTGGTATTGGATGATTGACGACATTGAACTGGCAGAAGGTTACGATAACGATGTCGAAGCGTTGAAACTTTCGTCGCACCCGCAACTTGACAATAAATTTACAAACAATGACGAGCTTACTTTTAAAGTTGTAAATGTCGGTGGAAATAAAATTACTACCAATTTCGATTGTTATTTGCAAATTGACAAACGTCCGATTATCAAAACTGCCGTAGCTGCTGACGTCAAAAAACCAATCGAAATTATTGACACGGTTTTAGTTAAATTTCCAAACCTGAATCTGGCGGATTTCGGATTGCACAATATTCTTTTTTATACCGACTTGAAAACCGATTCGCGCAAAAACAACGACAGCATTTCAACGACTTTATATTCAGGCGCTTTTGAAATTGGCGGCATAACCAAGTTTAAAATTGGCAAAACTGAATACGAATTTCAATGCGGTAACGCAAAACTCAAATTACAATTTCTGCGCGATGATATTTTCCGTCTGTGGATGGCTTACGACGGAGAATTTACCAATCCGGCAGCAAATGACATTGTCATCAATCCGCCGACTGTCGCGCCCGAAGTTTCTTATACCGACGAAAACACATTTTATCAATTCAAAACCAAAGCCATTTATTTACGAGCATACAAAAAACCACTCAAGTTTGCGTTGTACAAAAATGACAACAAAACGCTGATTTGGGAAGAAGTCCGTCCAATGTCTTACGGAAAATATACCACACAATATTTGAAACGTGGCGATAACGAATATTTCTATGGCGGCGGAATGCAGAACGGTCGCGTTTCGCACCGCGACAAAACAATTAAAATGAACATCGACTATAATTGGAGCGACGGTGGAAATCCAAATCCGGCGCCGTTTTTTATGAGTACGAATGGTTTTGGCGCTTTGCGAAACACTTACGCTCCGGGCGAATATTCGTTCAAAGACACCGTCAAACTGAAACACGAAGAAGCGCGTTTTGATTGCTATTATTTTGCAGGAAATTCGTTAAAAGACATTTTGAATGATTATACCGACATCACCGGAAAACCATTTTTGATGCCACGTTGGGCGTTGAGCATGGGCGACGCAAATTGTTACAACCGCGGAGCAAATACTGCGAACAAAACCATCGGTACAACAGAAAGCGGGCACACCGGTTTGACGCCGAGTGTCATCAGTTTAATTGCCGACAAATATGTCGAAAATAACATGCCACGCGGTTGGATTTTGCCAAACGACGGTTACGGTTGCGGTTACACAAAATTAGATTCGGTTGTTATTGAATTGCACAAACGCGGTTTCTACACCGGTTTGTGGACAGAAAGCGGCGTCGAAAAAATTGCGCGTGAAGTTGGTCAGCTTGGTACACGTCTTTGTAAACTCGACGTTGCTTGGGTTGGACCCGGATATAAATTTGCACTCGACGGCGCAACAGCCGCATACAACGGCATCGAAAACAACAGCGACGCACGCGGTTTTGTGTGGGAAGTTTGCGGTTGGGCTGGTTCGCAACGCAACGCAGTTCTTTGGACAGGCGACGAAAGCGGAAGTTGGAATTACATTCGTTGGCATATTCCGTCGGTGGTCGGTTCTGGAATGTCGGCAATCAATTGCGCAACCGGCGACGTGGACGGCATTTTTGGCGGCAGTGATTCTACGTACACACGCGATTTGCAATGGAAATGTTTTACGCCTGTTTTTATGTGCATGTCTGGTTGGGCGTCGAATAACAAAAACGGGATTGTCGATAAACAACCTTGGCTTTTTGGCGAACCGTTTACAAGTATCAACCGAAAATATTTGATGCTCAAACAACGCTTCACGCCATACATGTACACGCTTTGCAACGAAGCGCATCAAACCGGAGTGCCGGCTGTGCGCGCGTTGGTGTTGGAATATCCTGACGATGCAATTGCTCGCGGAACAAAGACGCAATATCAATATTTACTCGGTCAAAATTTGTTGGTCGCACCGGTTTATAAGTCCGAAGCAAAACGCGACAGCATTTATTTGCCAAAAGGTAACTGGATTGATTATTGGGACGGAACAACTTTTACCGGTTCGACATTCTTGAATAATTATTCTGCACCATTGGACAAACTTCCTTTGTTTGTAAAAGCTGGATCAATCTTGCCATTATATCAACAAATGATGTACGATTGGGAAAGTCCGACAGACACTTTAACGTTAGACATTTATCCATTGGGAAAATCGGAATTCGAAATGTACGAAGACGACGGTTTGACACGCGAACATCGTAAAGGCGCATTTACTCTGACAAAGTTCGAAGTTTCGGCAAACGAAAACGGTTCTATGGAAATTGTTTTGAACGCAGCTAAAGGCGATTTTAAAGGACGATTGAAAAACAGAACTTATTTGTTGGACGTCCACACAAAATTTATACCGAAACAAATATTGTTCAACAACAAAAAACTAAAAGCCTACAAAACAGAAACTGATTTCAACAAAGCGCAAAGCGGTTGGTATAGCAATCCAAATTCAAAGCAAGGAACTTTGTTTATAAAGACAGAAAAAATTTCGACGGACATTAAATCTATTATAAATTTGAAATAACTTGATTGAATAAACTTTGACAGGTTTTAAAAACCTGTCAAAGTTTTTTTAATTTATTTATAGTTTATTTTCCAATCTCAATTATTAATTCGTCAATCCTCTGCGTTTCAACAAAGGTTCGATGTTTGGCTCTGCGCCACGGAATTTTTTATACAATACCAGTGGGTCGTCAGAGAAGCCTTTTGAAAGTACATTTTCGCGCAACGATTGTGCAAGAGTCTGATTAAAAATTCCTTTTTCTTTAAAATACGCAAAGGCGTCAGCGTCTATAACTTCAGCCCAGATGTAACTGTAATAACCAGCGCTGTATCCACCGCCAAAAGTGTGATTAAAATAGGTACTCCTGTAACGCGAAATTATTTCTGGAATCAAGCCCAACGATTTCAAAGTTGTTTCTTCGAATTGCATTGGGTCAACGTTGGTCGAATCTGTGATAATGTGATATTTCATATCGAGCAACGATGCCGCAAGATATTCGGTTGTCGCAAATCCCTGATTAAAATATTTGCTGTTTTCGAGTTTGTCGATTAATTGTTTTGGAATGACTTCGCCGGTTTTATAATGTTTTGCGTACATGTTCATGACTTCGGGTTGCGCACACCAGTTTTCCATAAATTGCGACGGAAATTCAACAAAATCGCGTGGTACATTTGTGCCTGACAAACCCGGGTAAGTACATTTCGAAAACAATCCGTGTAAAGTATGACCAAACTCGTGATACATTGTGCTCACTTCTTCGAAAGTCAACAGTGCGGGTTGATCGGCAGTTGGTTTAGTAAAGTTATAAACCACGCCAATAACCGGACGAATGTCTTTGCCATTGATTATTTTTTGTTCGCTATAATTGTTCATCCATGCGCCACCGCGCTTGCTTGCCCGTGGATAAAAATCCATATACAGAATTCCTAATGTTGATCCGTCGGTGTCCTGAATTTCGTAAGCTGTAACGTCTTTGTGATAAACCGGAATGTCTTTTCGTTCGACAATTTTTAAGCCGTACAATTTATTAACAACGGCGAACAAACCTTTTTTTACGCTTTCCAATTCGAAATAAGGACGCAACTGTTCTTCGTCCAAATCATATTTTTCTTTGCGTAATTTTTCGGCATAGTAACGCCAGTCCCAAGGTTCAATTTTAATTTTGCTGCCTTCTTTGTTTGCTAATTCTTGTAATTCTTTTGCTTCTTTTTCGGCGACTTTCAAAGCGGGTTGCCAGATTTTCAAAAGGAAATCCATAACCGTCTGACCGTTTTTAGCCATATTTTTGTCGAGTTCAAAATCGGCAAAATCTTTAAAGCCGAGTAGCTTTCCTTTTTCGAGACGCAAGTTAACAATCTGGTCGATGATTTTTTTGTTGTTTTTATCGTTATTGTTGTTGCCACGATTTTGCCATTCGCGCCAGATTTTTTCGCGCAACTCGCGTTTCGACGAATAGGTCAAAAACGGCATGACACTTGGATTGTTCAACGTAAAAACCCATTTGCCATCCATTTTGTTTTCCTTGGCAGCTTCGGCGGCAGCGTCAATAATACCTTGCGGAAGTCCGGCTAAATCTTCTTTTTTGTCGATGACCAATTTAAAAGCGTTTGTTTCAGCCAAAAGATTTTCGCCAAATTTAAGCGTCAATGAAGAAAGTTTTTCGTTGACAGCTCGTAATAATTTTTGTTTTGCATCGTCCAAATCTGCGCCACCACGTTGAAAACGGCTGTATGTTTCGTCGAGCAATTTGCTTTGTTCCGAATTTAATTTGAGGGTTGCTTTGCTTTCATAAACGGCTTTGATGCGTTTAAACAAACCGGCGTTCATATTTATATTGTCGGTGTGATGCGACAACAATGGCGCAACGTCTTTTGCAATTGCTTGCAAACTATCGTTGGTGTTTGCTTCGTTCAGATTAAAAAATACACCGCTCACGCGGCTCAACATTTGTCCGCTGTAATCCAGCGCTTCAATTGTATTGGCAAATGTAGCCGGTTCGGTGTTATTAACAATGGCGTCGATTTCTTTTTCCTGACGTGCGATTGCTTCTTTAAACGCCGGCATATAATGTTCCGTTTTTATTTTGTCGAATGGCGGAACATTCATGGGCGTAGCGAATTCGTTGAAAAACGGATTGTCGCTCGCAGATTGTTTGTTTTGTTGACTGCACGCAGTTAGCAAAACAATTGCTGTTAATGTCATACTGATAAGTTTTCTCATAATTTTTAAATTAATTTGATTGTATTTTTTTCTTTGCAAATATATAATTTGAAATCAAATCAATTCATATTAAAACAATGTTTTTTGACAGGAAATAAATCACCAATTCAATTTATGGGTTTATATGGTTTGAATTTTGGAATCCATTGACGAACATTTTTTTTATAATCGCGGTATTCGTCTTTAAATTTTTTTTCGAGATTTGGTTCTTCATAAACCAAAAACCAGATCGAATTTATTACGAAAAAAATCAGCGCCCATTTAAAAATCGGGAAAGACAAAAATGCAACCGATTCGCCAATTAAAATAATCAAAACGCCCGAAATCATTGGGTTGCGGACGTGCGCATAAATTCCGGTAGTAATTAGTTTTTTTGTTGGACTCCAAGGCGCTAAAGTTCCTCTACCGATTTTTATAAATGTTATTACGGTGATTACTAAAAGCGTCAAACCTAAACATATAAATAAAATGCCAATTAAAAATGCCGGTACGTTTTTAATCGAAAAATTTTGTTCGATGTTCAAAGGAACAATTATCAAAACTGTGATTGGCAGAATTAATGAAAAGACTTGTTTTAAAATGTATTTCATGTGTTTTTCGATTTTACTAATTCACCGTCTGCCAATTCTATTATTCTGTCGCTGTTTGCAGCAAATTCGTCGTCGTGCGTAACGGTAATAATTGTTTGTCCATGATTTCGCGCCAGTTCTTTAAAAATATCAAAAACAATTTTCGAGTTTTTCGAATCTAAGTTACCGGTCGGTTCGTCGCCCATGATTATTGCCGGATCGTTAATAAGCGCGCGTGCAATTGCCACGCGTTGCTGTTGTCCGCCCGATAATTTATTTGCCAACTTAAATGCCTGATCTTTCAAATCTAACATCGACAAATGTTGCATGGCTTTTTCGCGGATAACTTCTTTCGACCACTTTCCTAATTTTAGCGCCGGTAGCATCACATTGTCCAACGATGTAAACTCCGGCAATAAATAATGAAACTGAAAAACAAATCCGATGTTTGCATTGCGAAAAGCCGCCAGTTCGTTTTGCGATTTGCCAGTCAATTTAATATCGTTGATAATCATTTCGCCGGTATAATCGGTGTCCATTGTTGACAAGACATACAACAAAGTCGATTTGCCGGAGCCGGAACGTCCTACCAACGACAAAAATTCTCCTTTGCGAACATCGAAACTAATGTCGTTTAAAACTTTAAACGTTTCGGGTTCGTAAAAAAACTTGGTCAAATGTTTTGCTTGTAATGCGATGTCCATAAAACTAACTTCGTATAATTGTTACCGGATCAATTGACGACGCTTTTTTTGCAGGCAAATAACCGGCAACAAAAGTTGTTATTAATCCGAAAATAAATCCAAGAACATAATCTTTGATATTAAACGAAACCGGCAAAGTTTCAAGGTTTGCAATGTGAAATGGAATATGGTTTACAATAAACGAAATCAAGAAACCCAAAATAATTCCGATTACACCGCCGGCAACACCAATAACAATCGACTGCGTAAGAAAAATATGCACAATGTCGCGACCACCAAAACCCATGGCTTTTAAAATTGCAATTTCGCGTATTTTTTCGTTGACAGTCATGTTCATAATATTATAAATTCCAAAACCTGCGACCAACAATATTGTCAACGAAACCGAAATTGCAAGAATATCGCGCAACTGCGAACCGGCTTCTAATTGTCCGTTTGCGACTTGCCACGGATCGACTTTGTACGGAACAGTCGCAACCAAATCTTTGGCAACAAAACGCGCAAGATTGTAATCTTTTATATTGACCTGAATATCTGTTACGTAACTCTGGTTTTCGGAAAGCAACTGCCGTGCTGCGCCAATTTTGATATATGTTTTTGAATTATCGACACTTGAAATAGTTGTGCGGATAACGCCAATAATTTTAAAAGTTCTCGTAATTCCGTCAGCAGTACTGACAACTAAATTGTCGTTCAGTTTTAACGACAATTTTTTCGCCAGACCGATTCCTATAATTGCACCGTCCGATCTGTTATTCAGTTCGTGCCAGCTTCCTTCGACAATATAATCGCTCGTTTTGAAAAGCAAGTCTTCTTGTTCAACTTCAACGCCCGAAAGTAAACCATTTATTTTGACGGCGCCGTTCCTGAAAAACACATTTATATTGACTTGTGGCGTCGTTGCTGTGATGTCGGGATTTTTCCTGATGGCATTCAAAATTTTTTCTGAATTTTTAATTCCGTCGGTATATTGAATCACCTTGGCGTTGCGGAGATTAATGACTTTGTTTGTATCTCCTGACAGTTTCAACAAATTTGTATTGTCTTCGGGTACGTCATTGTAAATGCGGATGTGCGCCAGCGTGCTGAATGCCATGATGGTCTGAATATCGTTTACGCCGTCAACAAAATTATTGAGAAAAATGTACATGCTAATACCAAATGTAACGCTGAAAGTAGCTACCAACGCTTGTTTCAAGCGCGACGTTAAATGCGCAAAGGCAATTTTATTATTGGTTCGTGCCGACATTATTTTTTGTTGATATGAAAAACAATTATTTGCGATTCAGTCAAACCGTCAAGTACTTCGACAAACTCATTATTGCTAATTCCTTTTTTTATCTGAATTTTTTTGCCGTTTTTCAGTTCGACTGAATTTTCGTTGACCAAAAATTTAGCTGGAATAATCAATGCGTTCGATTTTTCGTCAACAATAATATTTGCCTGAAGTTGAGTATTGTACAAAAGATTTTCCGGCAGATCAACAAATTTTGCTTCGACAAAGAACGATTGCTGTTTGTCGTCGAACGCCGGATAAATTTTACTGATAAAAGCGTTGTATGTTTTTTGTTTGTCGGTATTTAACGAAATGACTGCTTTGTCTTTCAGTTTTACGCGCTCAATATCTTCTTCGGCAACAAAAAGTTTTGCGAATGATTTTCCATCGCCAAGTTTTGCAATAACTTCGCCTTTACGCACATATTCGCCTTGATTTTTACTGACTGTCATTACCGTTCCGTTTATATTCGATGTTAGAAAATAATCTTTGCGATTTCGTTGCTGAATGTCGAGTTGAGCTGCCGCATTTTTTTCGTTCAATTCAAGGGTTCGTTGCATGTCTTGTAACGATTTTTCTAAAATTGCGACACTTTTTTTCGACGTTTCGTACTGCAGTTTTATTTTGTCAAAATCGAATTGCGAAACAGCGCCGGTCTTGACTAAATTCGAATACCGGTTGTAATTTGTTTCGTCGTTTGCGAGTTGTGTTTTTGCTTGTTCAATCTGTAGTTTCAATTGCTGAATTTGCGGCGAGTTGGCGTCGTTGCGCGTTTTGGCGTCGTTGTAATTCGACTGTGCAGTTTCGAATTGCGCCGTTTGAACTTCGTTCGAAAGCAAAAAAAGCTGTGTGCCTTTTTTAACGCTGTCGCCTTCTTTCACCAACGATTTGTCTAAATATCCATCAGTCGAAGCGATAACCAGATATTCGTTTTCGTCAATTATAAAACCACTTGCAAAAACGGCGTCAATTATGTCTTTTCGCAGTGGTTGCGTGGTTTCTATGCGCGAACAGGACGTCGCAAAAAGCAAAAGTAAAAATCCGGTAACTAATTTTAATTTCATTTTTTTATTGTCGCGAAAAAATTGTTGCATAATAGGTAAACATTTGCGAAAGTGCGTTCAGATAAACATTTTCGGATTTCAGATAATCGTCAAAAAACTTGAAATAAGTGTCGATGCTGATAATTCCTTCTTTCATTTGTTGGGCTGCCAATTTTCTATTTTGCGCAAACAGTTGATAATTATCTGCGCTCGATTTTATTAAAACTTGACTTTGTTTAAATTCGAATATCAAAAGTTCGTCATTGTAAGTTGACTTTCTTTTGCTTTCGTTCCAGTCGTTTTGTATTTTCTGATAATCAATTTTTGACGACTGCAATTTGTTGAAATTTGCAAAACCTGTGAAAAGCGGCAATTGAATATTTAAACCGATATAACTTACCGGATGCCACGCGCCGTCAGTAAAAGACATTCCGAAATCGTTGCGGTATTGCTGATTTCCCAAATAAGCGTTCAAACTAATTTTTGGAGCAAAAGCCGATTTTTGTAAATTGACTTTCAACGCCGTCGCTTTCATCTGATTTTCTAAGACCGACAAATTTTTATCAAAACCAATATTTTGTGTTGACGGAATCTGATCTTTGTTTTCTATGTCTATAGATTTGATTTGCAATTGCGCATTTGCGTCAATGCCCAACAAAAGTTTAAGTGAAATATTGCATTGTTCCGACAAAATTTCTGTCGTTACAATTTGTTGCTGAATATTGTTTCGATTTATGACAGACTGATTTGCCGTCAAAACATTAATCAAACCTTGTTGCAACTTTTGATTGGTCAGCAAAACGGTGCTGTCTGCAACTGCCAAATCTTGCTGATACGCTTTCAAAGCTTCCTGCGAAATGATTGCCGCAAAATAATATTGCGCAACTTGTTGTTTTAAACTTTGGTTGTAGGCTTCGGTTTGCAATTGTGTTGTTACAAAATTGTTTTTTGCAATACGCATCTGCACAAAACTTTGCCAGTCGAATAAATTTTTTGTGGCTGTTAAACCGGCAGTGTAATTGTATTTTTGTCCGAGTTGCGCATCAATAGTTTTGCCGGGTTTGCCAAAAATTTCACCCGGTAGGGCAGTTGTAGCAAGGCTTGTATTAATTTGTCCGTTAAAAGTTCCTACAACCGACGGCAACAAATAACTTTCGGATGTTCTAAAATCTGTTTTTGCTTTTTCGACATTCAATATGTATGATTTTTGGTCTGGATTGTGTTTGAGTGCATAATCGCAGGCGTCCTGCAAAGATGCAATAATCAAAACCTGCGCTTGTAAAGTGGTTGAAAAAAATATAATTAAAATGACGAAAAAAACAGATTTCATTTTTGTAAAATATTTTGAAATTTTTTAAAACGTCAAACTTAATTTAATTCCACCCGGATAAAAACTTGTTGACCAGAATATTTTTGGTTGTTCGAGAAATGTTTGATTTGTATTGTTTTTAGAAAAATAATTGTCGTACAATTTTGCAGTGCGCATGGGTTGCGTATAAATTTGAATTTCGGAAGCTGCTGTATTCAACGCAAAATTTTCAACTCCAGCCCAAACATTTCTCTTAAAACTCAGCCATGTTATCAATCCACTACCAATATTAACAACACCGTACAAAGCTTGCGTCTGCCATGATCTGCCGAACTTTTCGCGTTGCGCGGTTTGCTCTAAAATTTTTTCGGTTTCGTGCAATTTGTAAAGACGCTGTTCTTGCGTATTTTCGGGTAATAAATAAATTTCGTCAAGCGATTTATCTTTTTCGATAGGCGTTATGAGTTGACCGATTGCGCCAAGGAAAGTTGTCGATGCCCCCAAAATCATATCTTGCCGGCTTGACAAATCTTTGCTGGTTGCCAAAATTCCTTGCGCGACTGTCGCGCCGCTGTAACCATACAACCAAGCGTTCCACCAGATTTTTGATCTTTTGTGGTCAGACTTTAATGTTTGCTGAATGTTGAAAAGTTTTTGTTTGACGACGGAGTCTTGTAAAACGTTCTGCGACTTCGAAACGTTGGGCTGACAAAAAATAATTGTCAGACATAAAATTAAAATCCGGTAAACATTCAATGTCTTTTTCATTTCTTTTCGGTGGTTTGAACGTTTATCATCGGGCTTTCGCGGATAAATAAAATTACAGCAAAAATAACAACTGTCAATATTGCAAACACCGTCATAAATGCGCCAAGATATTTGTTGTTGTTGATGCTCATACCGGCAACAAACGCCATTCCCGATAATTGCCCGACCCAAAGCAACATTCCCTGTGATGCCGATTCTGGTGCCGGATAACTGACTTCGGCAGCGTATTGAAAACCGATTGGTCCGGCGCTCATAATAAAGAAACCAAGCACAAACGACGATGCAAGCATTAAGCGGTAAGTTATAATTGCATTGAAACCCAAACTGCCGGCAAATGCCAAGCCAAAAACGCCCGGAATCATACCAGCTACGCAAATGATTAAAAACAATTTTCGCTTGCGGTAAATGTCTGATAAAATTGGTAAAATGATTGCACCGATAATTCCGCCAATCAACATCAAACCGCCAATCAAACCGTCAGAATCTTTAACGCCTTCGTGTTCCGAAATACTGTCGGTCATAGAACTGATGGCGTTGAAAATTCCAAGTCCTATAAAAAATACAAGCAACATAATTTTCATATCGGTGTGACGCAAAATATGTCCAACGCCTTTGAAAAAATCGTGACGCTCGTTTGTTGCAATAAAATCTGAACCAACAGGATGTTCTTTTATGACAATAATTAAAGCAACTGATGCAACAAAACTTGCGATGCCGTAAATCCACAACATTTTTTCGAAACCAGAACCGTAGCTTGGCAAGTCCGGATTACAACCAATAAATACCGGCGTAACCAACATGGCGATTAATATTCCGATGAATTGCGCCAGCGTTGCAAAACCGGCAGCTAATCCGCGCTCCGACAATGGAAACCAACGAACTGTTAAAGCGGTTACAGCATTAATTATAAACGGTTGCGCTATTGACAATCCAATTTGCGAAAGAACTACGCCCAAAAAACTTGTCGCCCATATTGCTTTTGTCAAACTAAAAATTCCTGTCAACGCTGCGCCCAAAGTCAATGCTTTTTTTATTCCGTACGTGTCAATAATATATGATGCCGGAAAACTGAATATCAAAAAAAGTATCATGTATGACATCGCCAGAAAGTCGATATTGAAAAATGATTCGGGACTGAATTGTCCACGATAAAAAACTTCCGCCGGTCGGGCGACTGCTGCGTGCGTCAACCATTGCACCTGCGTAATTAATGCGATAAACATGTAAACCGTCAATATCACCCAACGATAACCCGAAATGTTTTTGTTCTCTGCCATAGATTTTTGATTTGTAAAATTATTTCACAAATATATAGAAAAATACAATTTGATTTGAATCTTAGCGGGGTTAATGAAAGTTAAAAATATCAGCAGAGAAAATCCTAAAAAGCAAAAACCGCCCCTTTGAGTGAGCGGTTCTGTACCCGGAGCCGGAATCGAACCGGCACGGACTTTAACGTCCACTGGATTTTAAGTCCAGCGCGTCTACCTATTCCGCCATCTGGGCAGCCTTTATTTTTTTCGAGCGAGAAACGGGACTCGGACCCGCGACCCCAACCTTGGCAAGGTTGTGCTCTACCAACTGAGCTACTCTCGCTTATTTTTTAGTGATGCAAAAATAGAAGTTTTTTTTTTCGTACCAAATGTTTTTATAAAAAAAAAATCAAAATATTGTATTTTATCTAAAAACCGTCTTACTATCAATGGAATATTTTTTATACAATACCCGAAAAAATTTTCGATTCCTATTTATTTTCTAAATATCCGGACGCTTTCCGAAACATCAGATTGAAACGCAGTTTTTCTACAAAGTCCACAAATCGGCGCATAACATCAAGGTTGAGTGTCATATAGAAAAATAATGAGTACAACCAAATCATGGTTACATTAAACCACAAAGTATCGACAAATTCGCCGCGCAATTTTTTTACCGGTGCGTAAAAATGCGCACGTCCGAAATTCGATTGAGGATACATAAACACAGGGTCTTTCTTGCGGATTAATTTGTGGTTACTCAAAACGGTCTTCTTCAAATCGTTTTCATTTAAAACCATGCTTGCCAAACTTTTATTATAGTGTAATTGTTTGAGATGAAAAACTTCGTCTTCGCCAAATTTGTCTATTAACTTTTTATAAATGATGTCTTTCGAATTGCTGGCGGTTGAATACATGTCGCGAAAATAAAGTTTCAAATATTCGAGATAACCTTTCGTTTCTTCGGCAACTTCCTGGTTAAATTGACTTGCCGTTAATAAATCCAATTGACCAAACGGCATTTTTTCCGATTCGACTTGCAAACGTTTAATTTCGTTTTTAAGAATAAATAAATTTTCGGCGACTTCATCTTTGTTTTTATTCAAACGCAAATTGCTAACGCACAAATCGACGCGCGATTCCAAGTCTGGAATCAATAAACTTTGTTTGTAAGCGGCTTCACTCATTTCTTTTTCGTAATAAAAAAAATTGCGCTCGTATTCGTTAAATTTAAATTGTGTAACTGCCATTGCTTCAAATGCCCAACGAGAAATCATCAAGTCGCCGACAAATGGAACATATTCATCGGACGCAATATTTTCGTGCAGTTTATCGAAATTGACAATTGTGCCACTCAACAAAAGTTCCGGCACAAGTATAAACGGAATGAGTATGTAAATGTTTACCACAGAATTAAGCCCCGATGAAATATTTAGTCCGACAATATTCGCCCAACAAGCCGTCGAAAATAATATGATAAAATGGTAAAACAGCATTCCTTTGATTTCTAATATATAATTTCCAACTGCAACAAACGTAAAAATCTGAATAGCAGAAATCAAAAACAGAATCATAATTTTCGAATTGAGATATGCGAACCGGCTAAGGTTCAAAAACGATTCGCGCTCCAAGATTTTTCTATCTGCAATAATTTCTTCGGCGCTTACTATTAATCCAAGGAATAGCGCGACAACTACAGCCATAAACAAATACGCGGGAAGATTTACATTTTCGCTAAAAATGTATTTGTGCGGATTTGCGTCTGAACCGCTGATGTATTTTGTAAAATATCCAAGAATCATCGCCAAAATAGGCGCTTCGAGAAAAGTTATCAATAGATATTGATGGTTTGATATTTTTGCAAGAATGTCGCGTGTGCAAAATATTTTAAATTGACCAAATAAATCGGGAATGCGGAAAAGTATTTTTGGCAATTGTTCTTGACTTTCTTTTTTTACAAACTTCGATTCAATATTTTGTTTGTAATGCTGATACCATTGCGCCGGCGAAATTTTGCGTTGTGTTGTATATTTCCCATATTCATCTACAACTTTCGACTCAATAATGTGCAACACCTGATCTGGATTGACATTGCCGCACAAACTACATTCGCTTTCGGCGGCGTCAACCTGACTGCTGATGGTTTTAAAATATTCGAGTGCGTCGATCGGATTTCCGGTGTAAATGACGTAACCACCTTTGTCCATCACCAGCAATTTGTCAAACAGCTTATAAATTTCGCTTGACGGCTGATGAATATTTACAACAACCAGTTTTCCTTTGAGCGTTAATTCTTTCAAAAGCAGCATCACCATTTCCGAATCCATCGACGATAAACCTGAAGTTGGCTCGTCAACAAAAAGTATCGACGGTTCGCGGATAAGTTCGAGCGCAATATTTAAACGCTTACGCTGACCGCCGCTGATAATGCGTTTGCCAATATTTCCTACGGGCAGGTTTTTTATTTCAGACAAATCGAGGTCTGCCAGAATTTTGTCAACACGCTGAATAATTTGTTCGTCGTTAAAATTGCTGAAACACAGTTTGGCGTTGTAATACAGGTTTTGGAAGACAGTCAGTTCTTCCATCAGCAAATCGTCTTGTGGCACGTAACCAATAATTCCTTCGAGTTTAAGACGGTCGCGGTTTAGGTCAATATTGTTAATCAAAATCCGTCCTGCAGTCGGCAAAAATTTTCCGTTCAAAAGATTCATCAATGTTGATTTTCCGACACCACTTCCACCCATAATTCCAATCATCTGACCTGATTCTTCTGACAGGCTGAAATTTTGTATTCCGATTTTTTGGTCGTTAAAATGAAATTCGAGATTTTCAACAGTAAACACGATTTTCGATTTTGCGCTTGCCTGCAAAAACTTTCCGGCAACATCGCTGTAATAGACAGGCGAAATACGGCGTCCTTTGATAATATTACCGGCATCGAGTATCGAAGTCCGTTCGGGAAGAATGGGGTGTCCGCTAATGTTTAATGCCATCGAACCATAATATCTAAACGTCAGCATGTTGATACTGCCGATAAATAATACGGCAATTTTGCCTTCGAGATATTCGTTGTAAATATGCCGGAACTGCGCAATACTTGTGGGTTTGTGTCGCTCGAACCACGAGCCGCTTAATGTTAACTCGTCGGTTTCGGGATTTTCTTCATTGTGAATAATCAGAACTTTGTTTTTATCGGAAATCTCGTTGTATCTGTCAAACACAAACAGTTTTGTATTTTCAAATTCTTCGCCACTGATATTAAAAGCTTGGGCAACAGTTTCGATAAAATCATTTTCCTCGTCGGTTATAATTTTGTCGATAAAAACAAATTCGAGCAAACGAATGAGAATAATGAATTTATCTTTTTGCGTAAGTCCTTCGATAATTTGTTTGCAGATTTTTTTTATGGTGATACTGTGGTTTGTAAACAATTCTTTCTCCGGATCGCCAACGAATTTTGTACTGAATGAATGACAATATTTGTCGAACAACAAGAGGTATTTATCCACCAACTCTTGATTAAATTGCAACGAAAGATACGTCTCGGCAATGTTTCGTGCCTTTTGAAAATCAATATCTTTTGTAAGACTGGCGCTGATTGCGAAAAGCTGCATCAACGCGCGCAAGATGGTTTCATTCATGCATCAAAAAATTTTCCACTAAATTACAGCAAATTTGTTTATCGATATATTAATTTCGAAAAAAAATAGTTGTTATAAATTGGAACGGGCATGACGCACATTTTTTTAATCCATTTTTTTATGACACACTTTATAAAGCTTTTGTTTTACTTTTCTTACCCACGAAAAATATGGAATGTAATTATTTTATTTAGTAGTTATTGGTTATCGGTTTTGCTAAAGAAAAATTTGCACGCCGGTTTGCCAATGGCATTGAGTATAGAACCAACGTCGTTCTGCAATTTGCATTGTACGGAATGTCCCACAGGAAATAAAACATTAACAAGACCACTGGGAACAATGGATTTGCAACTTTTCAAAATCATAATCGACCAAACGGCAAATCAACTTGTATATTTGAATTTATTTTTGCAAGGCGAACCATTTTTAAACAAACAATTGCCTGACATAATTGCTTATGCGTACGCCAAAAATATCTTTACAAATATTTCTACCAACGGACATTTTTTGGACGACAAAACGATTGAAAAATTAATAGACAGTAAACTCGACAAAATCATTATTTCATTGGACGGCGTTGACCGGCAAACTTATTCGATGTACCGCAACGGTGGCGATTTTAATAAAGTTGTAGCCGGAATTGAACGTCTTGTTAATCAAAAACAATTTCGTAAATCGAAAACGCCGTTGGTTGTTTTGCAATTTTTGATGTTCAGTTTTAACGAACATCAATTAGATGAAATTAAACAACTTGCGTCGGATTTGAAAGTTGATAAACTCGAAATTAAGTCAGCACAAATTTATAATTTTGAAACGAAAGAAAAGTTGTTTCCGAAAAATCAAAAATACGCACGTTACAAAATTCAGAATAAAACCGTCAATATTAAAAGCCGTTTACCAAATCGTTGTTGGCGCGCATGGAGCAGCGCTGTCATAACATGGAACGGAAAAATGCTGCCCTGCTGTTTCGATAAAAATGCCGAATTTATTTTGGGCGATGCAACGTCATTCAAAAAAAACTGGACAAGCAAACAAAATCAAAATTTCAGAAAACAAATTTTGTCAAACCGTAAACAATTCGAAATGTGTTGCAATTGCTCAGAGTTGTGAAAAATGATTAAAACATTTCATTACAATTTGTCGATTTGTATTTTTTTGTTACATTTGTTCGACGTTAATATTTATGTATTTATAAATAAAAATTAATTTATGGCAACAACAGCAAACTGGGATTTTATTTCTACAAATCCACTTGACCGCGTACCGAAAGAAATGCTTGAAGCAATCAACGATCCGGAAACTTGTTACGACATTCATTGTCACATTTTTGACCATGATTATATTCCGGACAAATATTTTGGAATCCGCTTGCCATTTTTGGCAAACGAAATGGTTTTAACCGACGCACAAAAGATTTTGAATGATCTTAATTTTATGACCAAGTCCAACGAATTGAGCAGGTTTGCAAATTTTATCCGGTTTGCGCGCGCAACTTCGATGGAAGACAATGCAAATTATTTATTTGCAAACTCGCCAAAGAAAAATATTTTCGCTCCACTGCTGATGGACATGTTTTATGGAATTGGCGGAAACCAACGCAAAGATTATTACACACAAATGGACGAAATGAAAACCTTGCGCGATAAATATCCCGACAAATTATTGCCATTCGTTGCCATCGATCCAAATAATCCCGATGCTTTGAATATTTTCAGAAAAGCATTTTCTGCCGATTATAATTTTTTTGGCGTCAAAATATATCCGGCGTTGGGTTATTTGCCATCGCATCCGGTTCTTATGGATATATTTTCGATTTGCGAACAAAAAAATATTCCGGTTACTACACACTGCGGCGGTTATGCTGTACATTCCACCAAATCGACGATTAAAATTGATGCAAAAATTCTTAACAGCCAAAACCAATTAATTGACTTTTCGCAGAATGTTGATTTTTATACCAAAGCGCAATATGGCGACTTTTTTAACAAACCTGACAACTGGGAACCTGTTTTACAAACATATCCAAAACTGAAACTCAATTTCGGACATTTTGGCGGCGACGAACAATGGACAAATTATGCCAACAATCAAAGCAACACTTGGCCCGTAAAAATAATGGACATGATGCACCGCTATGACAATGTTTATACCGACATTTCATACATGTTGTATCTTGATAATTCGCCAAAAACAAAACCGGTTATGGATCATTTCCGCAAAATTCTCGACGACAATCAACTGGTGTTGCAACGAACTTTATTTGGTACCGATTTTTTTATGGTCGAAACTGAAGAAAAATATCACGACCTTCGCACTCAATTCATTATCGCAACAAAAGATGTAGTTGTAAAACAAATTCAAAGGATCAATCCTCAGCAATTTTTATTCGGAATGTAAATTCTGATTAGGTTGCATGCACAAAAAAAAATGCCACCAAAGCAAAAATTTTAAAAATAAAATCAGAGCATTGGTGGCAATTTTTTGTTGATCTAAAAAATTAATTCGTTGACGGTTGTTCTTTTTTTGGATGCTGACGTTGCATTTTTTGTAAAGCACGCGCCGTTCTTTCTTTTTGCAAAGTTTGCTCAGGCGAAACTATTTGTTCCTGATTTGCTTCCACCGGTTTTGGCAAACGCGGCGTCTTTTTAAAAGGAACTTTCGTCTTTTCTTGACGATGAATCCCTTGCTGATAATCCCAACCATTAATTTCGCTGATTTTGAAAAGTATCAAAACCCATTCAGCCACTTTTTCCGAGTTGAAAATTTCCAAAGCTTCAGGATTTTTTTTACTAAGCTCCATAAAACCCTTTGCAAAATGCGACGACTTTGGTGTTATCAAACTAAACCGTCCTTTAATCGAAATATCGTAAGATAAATTAATATCTTTTTCGATATTGCTAATGTGCAACAAACCTGTTGGCGACGCCATAATTTCGTCGAGTTTCGACGTGCCTTTTTGGGTTATCAAGTAAATACCATCGTCTTCGTCAAAGCTATACATCATTGTGCGCGATGATAATTTATTTTTGCCTGCTGTTATAACTGTGGCATAATAATGCTCTTTCAGTTTGCGTAATACTGTTTCTTCGTTTAAAATCATAAATTATCTTGTTTCATAAAATCGACATTTAACAATCATTGCAAAAGTAGCAATAAAATTAGATTAGCCAAAACGAAAATTTCATATTCAATTCTTTTTTATGACAATAATTATTAATATTTTTTGTACATTTACACGACGAAAAAATATAACTTATGGCATTAAATTTATTTGACAAAGCAAAAGAAATGTTCGACGAAAAAGCCGAAGAACTGAAAAAAATAAAAAAAGCGGCTGAAGAAAAAGTCGATGAATTGAAACAGCGTGCCGGCGAAAAAGTTGACGAGCTGAAACATCACACTGAAGAAAAGTTTGACGAGCTGAAACATCGCACCGAAAATAAAATGGACGAAGCGCACGAACAATTCGACGAGTTGAAAGATAAAACAAAACTCGAAACGCTCATTCCCGAAATACGTAAAGTCATTTTCGAAAAAGTGTTGCCACACCTAAACATCAAAGATATTGGCAAAGTTATTTTCGAAGACAAATTAATTCTTATTATCGAAACGACTTACAATTTTCTGCCTGCACCTGCGCGAATGTTGGTAAGTCAGGAATCGTTTGTTAAATTTTGTATGAGCAACAAAGCTAAAATATTCGGCGAGTCGCTCGAGGTAAAACCGTCTGTAAAAAAACCGGAGGAAAATAAACCAGCAACTGTCGCTCCAAATATTTCGGCTGCCGACGAATTGCTTAAACTAAAACAGTTGCTCGATGCAGGATTGATTTCGCGCGAAGAATTTGACAGTCAAAAGAAAAAATTGCTTAACACTTAACCGGTGGCACGTTTCAAACTTACAATTGAGTATGACGGCAGCAATTTTAAAGGCTGGCAATTGCAAAAAAATATCCGTACCGTTCATGGCGATTTGCTCGAAATATTTACCAAAGTATTACAAACATCAACATTCGAGCTATATGGCGCCGGACGTACAGACACAGGCGTACATGCGCTTGGTCAGGTAGCGCATCTTGACGTCAACACAAACCTGCAACCCGACAAACTGATGCTTCGCTTAAACGAACAAATTCCTACAGACATAAATATTATCAACATCGAACCGATGCATCCAAAATTTCATGCGCGGTTCGACGCAGTTGCGCGAAGTTATGTGTATCAGATTTCGCGGCGACGGACTGCTTTTGGAAAACCTTACGTTTGGTGGGTGAAAGAAAATATTGACATCAATTTAATGAAACAATGCGGCGATTTACTTACCGGTTTTAAAGATTTCCATTCATTTGGTGACAAACACGCCGACGATAAATCGACAATGGTCGATGTTATTAAAGTTGAAGCGTTGGAAAAGGACAACTCAATCGTTATTCGCATTATTGGTTCGCATTTTCTGTGGCATCAGGTGCGACGCATGATTGGCGTAATGGTGCAGGTCGGCAAGAATAAAATGACATTGGAACAAGTTCACAGTTTTTTTGAAGCGTTTACCGAAGAGCCGTCGCGGTTAACAGCGCCACCAACTGGTTTGTATCTCGAAAAGGTGTATTATAAAAACGAAAAATTTGCTGCCGAACCTTTGCGTTTGCTAAACATTTATTAAAACTTACCAATTCAAATAATTAAACTGATTAACAAAAAGCATCAGATTAATTTCAGCCATCAGCCGCAAATTTTGCGTGTCAACATAATCCTGTATGGCGGTAATATATTCGAGCATCGAAACCTGACCGATACTTTGTTTTTCTTTCAACATGTTTATTAAAATTTCGCGCTGCTTTATTTGTTCGTCAAGCAGTTTTATATTGACTTTCCATTTATCAACCTGCACCGACGTGTTTTTTAAATTGTTTTTCAATAATAATCTGGTGTTTTCTTTGTAGGCTTTTAAAATGTCAATCTGAATTTTGGTTTGTTTTTCGTTCAACTGTTTTTGATGACCATCGTAAATCGGAATGTTTAAATTTAAACCAATGGCAAGTCCGAAGTTATGCGGAATATTCATCGCGTACGTCGAATTTAAACCGGCATTAGAAACTAAATTAATTTGAGGTTTGTATTTTGCATCGAAAATATTTTTTTGCGCTACAAGATTCAGGCTGTCCAACCTATATTTGTTTAGATAATGATATTCGCCTTGATGCTGAATAAAATTAAACAGGGGTTTTTCGAGTTTAAAAGTCGCCGTATCTGAAACAATGCTGGCGTTTTTTAAATCGTTAAAAGCGTTGATATAATTAATTTCCAATTGGTTTAACTGGATGCGATTGTTGTTTATTTCGATTTCGAGCAATTTATAATCGGTTTGTGCAAGTAATCCGTTTTCGACCAATGTCGCCATGATGTTTTTACGTTCAATAAGTTTTGTAATAACGTCTTGCATAAATTTTTCCTGCTCTTGAATTTGAAAAGCAAGAATATATTTGTCGGTTATATTTTTCACCAGGTCATGTTCTTGCTGCAATTTTGTTTGTGTGTTCAAATCCATCAACACCTTGTTCTGTGCGTACAACGACGAAATCATCGCCGTATTAAACAGCGGCAACGAAACATTAATTAATGCCGAATACAAACCACCGTTCGAAAGTCCAATATCGTAACCGGTTGCATTAGATGACGGGTTGTCGGTAACTTCAACAGGTTTGCCGTTGCTGTTAAAATAGGGAGAAAACAGATAATCGGCAGTCAGATAAACGAGTGGCGTTTTATTCTGTGCATTGATTATTTGATTTTGAACTGATAAAATTTCAGCCGACAATTTTGTCTCTCTCAAAGTTGCATCGTTCGTAATTCCTTGCAAAAGAAAAAAGTCAAGATTTTTTGTTTGTGCTAAAACGTTAGTACAAAAAATACTACTACAAAAAAATAAAAGATTAAAATTGAAAATTCTACTGATGAATCTGGTTATTTTGATATTCATTTTCCAATTAATTTAAAACTTGTAATTTAATACAAATCCTGTTGGTGCGAAATAAAAATTATAGGCTTGTTTCTTTTCTTTATGTGTCATTAGATTATGATAATTTGTGCCGATTGTGTGACCGATTGCGTAACCGATTAATGCGCCTGAAACTACGTCCGAAGCCCAATGTATATTTGACGAAACGCCAACACCAATATAGGTCGCATAAGTTATTGCACCAATTTTAACAGTCCAATTGTCGGGATAAAGCTCCATTAAAGTTGTTGCCATTGTTACAGCTGTGCAAGTATGACTGCTGGGCCAGCCATTATTAACACCGCCCTGCATCAATCCAAATCTGAAATCACCGCGCAAATCGTCGGCATCAGATAAATATGAAGGCGGTACTCTACCGGTAAATACTTTTAGCATTGTAGAAACACCCCAACCCAAAATGGCTGCTTGCCCAAGCGCCAAACCGGTAATTTGTAAATCGTTATTTTTTTCGATTCGCCCTAAAGCCCAAGTGAATATTGGTGCAACAAATGGCACAGTAAATCCGACATAATCTGCCGTATTACCAAAATTATAAATCCATTGGGTCTTGTAGGTATAAAGATACCAATTCCAGTCGGCATCGCTTCCAACCATTGCAAATGTAGCAACTCCCGCGACAAGATAGTTTAATCCATAATTGTAGCTAAATGATCCAATGACATTTTTGTCTAATTTGTAAAATAATTTACTAACCGGTATCGGTTTGTAATTTGTAAGACTGTCTTGTGAAAAAGAAAAATTAGGAATAACAAAAATGAATGGAAATAGAAAAAGTAAGAAATATTTTTTAACGAGCATTTTAGACAAATTATGCAAAAACCTGACATGTTTTTAAAACATGTCAGGTTTAAATTGATATTCTTATTCAACAGTTATTTCGAGAATTGTAAAAGTGCCCGATTTGATTGGCGGACGTGGATGTGGACGCTCTGCGGTTGGCGCAGGTGGTTCGCCATATTCTGCTGTTGGCAGATAAATTTTATGTGTTTTAGAATTTACGGCAATTGTTCTTGCGCCTTTTTGTGTTGGGAAATTTTGTAAAACTTTAAATGTGTTTTCATTTTCTTCCTGAACAACAGTCATGGTGCCTTCGCCGTTTGATGCATAAGCGCGTTTCAATTCAGAATCAAATGCAACACCATCTGTGCCTTCACCGGTTGGAACTGTTGTTACAACTTTTCCGTTGTCATAATTTACAATGACCATCATTTTGTTTCCACAAACTGCAAATAAGCGATGATTTTTTACATCAATAGCAAGACCGCTTGGTTCTTCACCCGGCGCAATAGACCAAGTTTGTTCAACTTTTAAAGTTGTGGCATTGATAACTGCTATTTCATTTTTATCTTCGATATTTACAAAGACTTTGCCGTTCGAATCGGTTGCGGAAAATTCTGGCTTGCCCGACAATTCAATTGTTCCGACAACCTTATCTGTTGTTGCATCAATGACAGTAGCGTTTTTTGTTTTACCGTTGTAAGCAAATACTTTTTTCGAAAACGGATCATAAAGAATTGCGTCTGGATTAATTCCTGTAACTTTTACTTTTGTAATAAATTGCGAAGTCTTTAAATTGAAAACAGTTACCGATGTATCTCTGCCGTTGCTGATAAAACCTTTGTTCAGGTCTGGAGCGACTGCTATGCCGTGTACACCTTTAGTGTCGGTAATTGTTGCGATGACAGCCTTGGTCGGTGCGTCCAAAACCTGCGTTATCATTCCGTGTGACAGATATACGCGCGAAGACGATTGATCGACAGTTATATAATCCCAACCACCTTCGCCATCGACGTGAATCTTGTTGGCGATTTGGTACCTTGTTAATTTTTGCTGTGCGAATGAAAAATTAACGCACAATAAAATTAACAAGCTTAATACGAAGTTCATTTTTTTCATAATTTAATTTGTTTTTGTAAATAATATTGATTAAAATTTTACCAACTTCTTACACGATCTGACGAAGCAAGTTTTCTGGTTTTACCATCTTGATCGTAAATAATTTCGGTTGTCGAAAGTCCAGATTTATATTCAATAACGAAAAATAACACTCCGTCATTTTTCTCAATTTTTGACGCAGCTATAATCCTCTGTGTCTTACCGAATTTTGCAAAAAAAGTATTTTGAACAATTTCGGGTAAGTCTGTTATCGGAATTTCTGTTTCGGTGTCAAGCCATTGTCCGCTTACATTAAATGTCGCATAATATCTTTTATCACTTTTTAGAAAACTTGCTTCAAATCCGTTTTTTTCGTGTGTCCATTCAAGGTTAGTAACATTTCCAAATTTTGCGCTAAATGCCGAAACCACTTTTTTGGGTGGTTGTGCCGAAGATGAAATAAATCCTATAAAAAATAAAAATATAATAATTAAAGTCTGTAATTTATTCATTTTAATATGACTATTGGGGTTTTGAATAAAAATTCAAAATAATTTTCACATTACAAACTTATGAAATTTTTAGATTTTAAAGGAATATATTTGAAATTAAAAAAAGAAAAAAAGTCAAAAAAGCGATTGCTAAAATCAAAAAAATATTTTCTTATTTCAAAAAGGAATATGCAACTGCTTAATCGATTTTTTTGCAATTAAGCAGCTACATTAATGTTGATATAAGTAGGCGACCATAATTTTTATGGTACTCAATTCATTTCAATAAACTATTTTACACCGCTTTGCGAATTGTCCATTGTCAATTATCCATTGTCCATTTACTTATTAATCAAAACGACTTAATTATTCCCAGACGTATTCTGTAACCGGCATCGTTTTGAATTCCATTTAGTTTACTAACAACCGGCAGCGAAACTGTCAACGGAAAACTCCATTTTTTAAATGAAAAATTTGTTCCAAGAGTCGCAAAACCTGAATAGCCGCCGGAGTTTGGGTCAACTACGTCGTCTTCTATTGTTTTGTCAATCCATTCACCACAATAACCAACTGTAACGCTCCAACCAATATTTGAAACTGTATTTTTGTTCAAACTGTCGAGTGCGCAAACACCTGTCGGACTTTTGATTTTGTAAGACAATGACAAATTATGCGATGTCAGTTTTCCATAATAATTATTATGAAATCCTTGTGTGGTATATTTGAAAAATCCATTCGCCAGAAGCGTAATTTTATTCCAACGTTTCGCAACCATTGCGCCGAAAAGTGGATCGTAAGAACCGGAACCGATTATTACTGTCGAATTGTCGAAGTTCGAACTTTTCTGAATTCCGGTTGGCAGTTTAACACCAGCCTGAAGCGCAAAATTAAAATTGTTTTTGGAGTAAACATTAAACATCCCCATAAGAAATAAATCGCTGATTCCATTATCATCACCGGTGTTGGTGTGTAAAAAAACATAAGGAACCAAAGCCGAAATTGTGATATTATTGGTAATTCCGTAGCGAAGACCAACTGAACTGATAAACATACTTTTCAAAAGTTGTTCGTCCATAACCGGCGCATTGCTTGCATGGATAGTACGGTAGTCGCCATACGCTTCGACTACCAAAAGGTTTTTCTGCAAAGTCAAAACGCCGTTGCTATAATCGCCGTTTGACGAACCGGCTCCTGCTGCAGCACAACAAGCACATTGACTAAAAGTCTGAGTTGTTGCCAATAAAGCAACAACAATGAATATCATTATTTTTTTCATTTTATTTTGAATTTAATTTGAACAATAAAAATTTAAGCTGACAGAAAAACTGAAAGCAAAGAGTTGATTTTTTATGTCAAATAAATTTCGGGTGGATGGAAAGGTGGATTTTGAAAACCGGTTAACAGTTTGCAAGAATTATTTTCTGATAACTTTTTAAATAACAAAGAAAGTCCAATTTCAGTGCTCAGACAATTTCGGTGAATTATAAAACTGTCAAACGTTTTCAACTTCATTATCGAGCTTGGCAGATTGTCTTTTGATGCTTCTTTTTCTTCAGTCTTTTTAAGTTGTTTTGCCAGATAACATTTACCGTCGCAGTGCATTTGTGGTTTGTCTTTATTTTCACACTGCGTTTGAGCAATATATTTTTGATTTATTTTCCAATAGCAAATAAATCCATACTGGAAGACAGTCTGCCAAGTCAAAAGAAAAAGAAGCAATATTGAAATTAGTTGTCTCAAATATTTTTATTAAACTTAATTATTTATCCATGTATGGATATTTAAAATCCTGTGCCGGTATAAATGTTTCTTTTATTGTTCTGGGACTAATCCAGCGCAACAAATTTAAATTTCCACCGGCTTTGTCATTTGTGCCAGAACCACGAGCACCGCCAAATGGTTGCAACCCAACCATAGCTCCCGAAGGTTTATCGTTGATATAAAAATTACCGGCTGCATACCTCAAAATTCTACAAGCTTGAATCATTGCATATTTATCATTCGAAAAAATTGCACCAGTCAAAGCATACGGCGATGTTTTATTACAAATGTACAATGTTTCTTCGTAATTTTTGTCATCATAAACAAAAATTGTCATAACCGGTCCAAAAATTTCTTCCTGCATGGTTGTAAAATATGGATTTGTTGTGAGAATGATTGTTGGCTGTACAAAATATCCGATTGATTTATCACCCTTACCACCTGCAATAATTTCACATTCGATCGATTTTTTTGCTAATTCGATATAATTCATAATGTTGTCGAAAGAATTTTCATCGATAACAGCATTCATGAAATTTTCGAAATCAGCAACATCGCCGATTTTTATTTGCGAAATCTGACTTTGCAAATGTTTTTTTATTTCGTTCCAAAGCGATTTTGGAATATATGACCGTGAAGCAGCCGAACATTTTTGTCCCTGATATTCAAACGCACCGCGCACAATTGCCGTAGCCACTTCGAGCGGATTTGCAGAATTGTGTACGAAGATAAAATCTTTACCACCTGTTTCGCCAACAAGTTTTGGATACGAAACATAATTCGTAAGATTTTCCGATACGCTGCGCCACAAACTATTGAATGTCGCATTTGAACCGGTAAAATGAATGCCAGCCAAATCTTTATGTTTTAAAACCGTATTGCCAATAAGCGAACCGGAACCCGGAACGAAATTTATAACACCATCGGGAAGACCAGCTTCCTGAAAAATTTTCATCAGATAATAATTTGACAGCAATGATGTCGTTGCAGGTTTCCAAACCGTAGTATTTCCAAGTTGCGCAACCGACATATTTAAATTTGACGCAATTGCCGTAAAATTAAATGGCGAAACTGTAAACACAAATCCTTCTAACGACCGGTATTCCGTTCTGTTTAATTGACCAAATTCCGATTTTGGCTGATCGTTATAAATTTGCGATGCGAAATAAACATTATATCGCAAGTAATCTATCACTTCGCAAGCTGCATCAATTTCTGCCTGATACACGCTTTTATCTTGCCCCAGCATTGTCGCAGCGACAATTAAATTGCGGTATTTTTTCGATAACAATTCTGCTGCCCGCAACATTATTGACGAGCGCTCAATCCACGAAAGATTTTCCCACATTTCTTTTGCTTTTAGCGCTTCGGCAATTGCAAGTTGTATTTCCTTTTCTGTTGCCTGATGATAAATTGCCAATGTTTTTGCATGATCGTGCGGCATGACAACTTTTGCCGTTTTGCCGGTTCTTATTTCTTTTCCGCCAATAATTAATGGAATTTCAATTTGTTCATTGCTCATGCGGTTTAATTCCGCAACAATTTGTTCGCATTCTTTGCTGCCCTTACCGTATTGTAATATCGGTTCGTTTTGCGGGCTGTCAAAAGTAAAAATTGCATTATTCATATTTATACTTATTTATGGTTAATATTTACGAGTTGAAATATTTTACATTTCGACAACAAATGTATGATTAAATTTTGTAAGACCAATATTGGCGTTAAAATTTAGTTATTATATTTTGGTTTTATTAGTCAACGAAAAAAGATTATTCAGCAACAAATCCATTTACGCTGATATTTAATTCGACGCGCCGATTTTTTTTTCGACCTTCGGCAGTCGAATTTGTTGCGATTGGACGCTCTTTACCATATCCGACCGATTTAAGATGTTTTTCGTTGCAACCATTTTCGACCAGATAATTTTTAACTGAAATGGTTCTGTTTTCCGAAAGGTTTTTGTTATAGATTTCATCGCCAATATTATCGGTATGTCCTGAAATAACTATAAAAATTTCGGGATACAATTTTACAAAAGCAACCAAACGGTCAAGTTCCGGAAACGATTCTGGTTTTAAACTGCTTAAATCGAAATCGAATAAAATATTGTTCAACGTTATAGTTACCGGATGTTGTTTTATTTCTTCGATGTTGGCGAATGTTGACGCTTGTTGGATTGGTAACAATTTTATTTCACGATGAAGGGTAGCAGAATCCATAATATTGTGCGTATCAATTTGGAGCGACGCTGGATTGTAGCCCGTTGCCGAAACATATACGCCAATGAGTTTGCCAACCGGAACAGAAAACTTTGTGTTTCCTAAACTGTCAGTTATCAAAGTCGAAAGTTGAACTTGGTCTGTCAGATTTTGAAAGGCGACGCTGGCTGTTAAATTTTTGTTGGTTGTGCTGTCTTTAACATTGACCAAAAGTTTTACCAGAATAATTTGTTTCTTTTTCTTTGGCAGTTCAATGGTTGCAATATAAATTTTATCGTGATTATTTGCCGCAAATATAGCTTTGCTTCCGTCAGCAGAAAATTTATAATCAAAATCGTCGGCAACAGAATTTATGTTTTTGCCGAGATTGACAGGCTCGCTCCACAACGTCCACGAAGTGTCTGACAAGCGAGTTGATTTGTAAACGTCCAACCCGCCAAGGCTTCCATAATTTGCCGAACTGAAATAAAGCGTTTTCATGTCGGGATGTAAAAACGGACTTCGCTCGCAAAGATTTGAATTGATGGTTTTACCCAGATTGATTGGCGTACTCCAAGTTGTATCATTAATTTTTGTTGAGACGTAAATATCCATATTGCCCATAATACCTCCGTTGAAAGGTTCGCCCAAATGATGAAACGTGCCGATGTTTCCTTCTCTGTCCGAAGCAAAAAACAAAGCTTTTCCATCGGGAGAAAATGACGCATCAATTTCGACAAACTCTTTTGTATTAATTTCTTTGATTGACCTTGGTTCGCTCCACGAAGAATCTGCATTGCGTGTGCTGTACCACAAATCACCTTTTTTGTACGTAATCAATATTTTGTTATCCGGCGAAATGGTCAATGGCGCTTCGTTTTCTGCGCTCGTATTGATTCCTTTTAGCAAAACCGGTTTGCTCCAATCGTCGCCAATAAATGACGACTCGAAAATGTCTTCGTTGCCAAGATTGTCAACGCGGTTGCGTCCACAGAAATAAAGTTTTTTTTCGTCGGGCGATAAAACCGGCGCATAATTGTTGCCCGACGAATTGATATTGTCGCTAATGGATTTGATAATATTGTTATCGCTTTTTTCTTTCAACGTCGCAATAACTTTCGCTATTCGATTGTCATTGCGGAATTCGTCCTGATATTCCTTGTAAATTTTAATTGCACCGTCCCAATCTTTCTTTGTAATTTTTGGACTTACTAAAACTTGTAATGTTGCAAAAGCAATTTCTTTTGGTGCAGCTTTACAAATAAAAGCTTGGTATTCATTTGCAAGCGCGGAATTAAAACCGGTGTGAAGTTTTAATTTTTCGCCTTCGGTCGCAATGTCCCAATCTTTTTTCGCGACAGATTCTTTTGGCTGATAGTCAGGAAAAATTTTATAAAATTCTTTTAAGGTTGACAACGATCCTTCAATCGCAAAATAATTGTACGTTGCTCTTGCAATTTGCATTTCGGTTCTTTTCAACGCCGTCAGGTCAATACTAAAATCCTTTTTTAAAACGGTGCGCTCTTTTGCAGTTGTTTGGGTAAACAAAATAGTTGCGTCACGAAAATAATATGCAGCTTTTCCAAAATTTTGATACTTGTTTGGCGCGGCATAAAGCAAACTCAAACCATATAGTACTTCAATCTTTTTAATATTTTGACTTTCGGCGGACAGCAAAGCCGGCGCTGCATTGTCATATTTTTTGTTTCGCAAAAACGCTATTGACTTTTTTATTGTTTGTGCGTGTAAATCGTTTAAAAACAAAATAAAAAACAAAACAATCGTTATATTTGATTTTGAAAATTTCATGATTTAATTGTTGTTTAAGGTCGGACGATAAGCCGGATTTTTCAGATTTCTGATGCTCGAACTATTAAAATTGTAACCGATTGTTATTTCGTGTGTACCACTGTTGTAGCTTTTTAATTGGCTTAATCCTAATTCGTAAATATATCCGAAATAATATTGTTTATAAATCAATCCCATCGACGGAATAAAAGCATTGTTCGCACCGGCGCCTGCATCCATAACACGACGGTAATTTAAACTCAGCCAAATATCTGTATTAAGTATTGCTTTGTAAGTTGTTTTTATGTCGAAGTCAAACTGTCGCGTGTTGTTTTCGTCATATTTCAACAATAGCGATGGCGTCAAAATAAATTCGTCAAACATTCCAAAATTGTAGCTGTTGTACAAATAATACGTTCGTGGTTTAACAGTTTGGGTAACAGAATTTGTGAGCTTTACTGTTTCGGGCAAAAGTTGCGTTGCAGAAAAGCCTGTTGAATAGTCGCCGTTTTGATACAAAATTCCAAAGTTGACAGCCGGACTTAGTTTTGCGCTGTTATTTGCTGCCAAAGCCGGATCGTCATTTTCGGCAATCAAAGAATTCAAATCCATTTTATATTGGTTGATGCCGGCAGACAAAGCGAACGCAAGAATATTTTGTTTTCTGACAGATTCGAAATCGGAAAACTGCACATGGTAAGAGTATGCAATCTCAAGTCCGCTGTGGCTGGTGCGTCCGTTCTTGTCGTTATACGCATACACGCCCAATCCGACTTTATTAAATCCTCCCTGAAAACTAAAAGTTTGCGTTGACGGAGCATTGCTGATGCCAATCCATTGTTGACGATAAGATGCTCTCAATTCATTACTTTTGGTCGAGCCAGCCCATGCAGGATTGTACAAAAACGGATTGTTTAAATACTGGTTATAAATAACAATATCCTGACTCGTCGCAAGTTTAATTGAAAATATTAGAACAATTAAAAAAAGTAAAGGTTTTGTCATGATAAAATCATTTAACAAGAGTTACATGTCCAGTAAAAGGTTTTGTTTTGGTTTTCAAATCAATGATGTACCAATAATCATCGGGCGGCAAAGGTTTATTCAGATATGTACCGTCCCACGATTTTTCTGCGCCTTTGAACGACGCTAACAATTTACCAAACCGGTCGAATATTTGAATTTCTGAATTAGGAAACGATTCTATACCAAAAATTACCCAAGTGTCATTTTTTCCGTCGCCGTTTGGACTAAAAAAAGGCGGTATAATAATAATGTCATCGTAAACCGAAAGCGATTGATTAGCCGTGCATCCGTTGGCATCTTTTATCGTTACTAAATATTTTCCTTGGAAAACAGAATAAAAAGCCGGACTTGATTGAAAGTCAACCGAATTTATTGAATACAAGTATGGTGGAGTTCCATTGCTGGCGGTAATAAATAAACACTTGTCGGGAATGGTATCTAAATTAGCAATTTCAGGGACTTCCCATTGATGCACATCAATTGTATTATGACTTAAACAATCGTGCATGTCTTGAATATAAACATAATAATTGCCTGTGGTTGGAACGGTGATTGTCTGCGTGGTTTCGGTGGTTGACCACATATAAAATTTTTCTACCCCGGCATCTAAAACCATTGGAGTTCCTTTGCAAAAATACATATCCGAAGTAAATCCGACCGGCGGTTTAGGAAAAAGATTAACAACAATCGTATCGGCATTAGAACAATGACTATCGCTCACCGAAGCGATATATTGATTTGCAGTTTTGACATAAATTGTATCTGCAGTTTGACTTGTTGACCATCTAAACGGACTTGTTCCCGTCAAGGCAAATAATTTTGCACTGTCGCCCGGACAGATGGTTTTGTCCGCTCCTAAAGAAACAGGTGGAATTTTAAAGATGGTAACCTTAATTGAATCTTTGGTTTTGCAATTTTTAATATCGGTTACTACTACTTTATAATTACCGGACATCAAAACCAGTGAACTCATTGTTGTTGCGCCGTTGCTCCATAGATATTTGTAAGTTGATAACAACGGATTTGTTACTGAAATTATTAATCCTTTATTTGAGCATACCGTTACAGAATCCTGTAAGGTAATTTGCGGCAATGGTAATTCAGTAATCACAATTGTATCAGCATTTGAACAATGAATAGTGCTAACTGAAATAATATATTGGTTAGCTTTTTTGACATAAATTGTATCAGCCACCTGACCTGTTGACCACATAAATGGACTTGTGCCTGTTAATGAAAATAATTTTGCACTGTCGTTATGGCAAATGGCTTTATCTGCTCCTAAAGAAACAAAAGGAATGTTATTAATTGTTACTTTGATTGAATCTTTGGTTTTGCAATTTTTATCGTCTGTTACTACGACTTTATAATTACCAGACATCAAAGCCAGTGTACTCATTGTTGTTGCGCCGTTGCTCCATAGATATTTGTAAGTTGACAATAACGGATTTGTTACTGAAATTGTTAATCCTTTGTTTGAGCAGATCGAAACAGAATCCTGTAACGTAATTTGCGGCAAGGGCAATTCAATAACGGTCATTAATGTCGAGTCCAGACAACCTTCCTTTTGGACGACAGGTGTAAATTTTCCGGCAGTGTCAACTGTAATAAACTGCGTAGTTGCTCCGGTTGACCATTTGAAAACCGGCAGTTGCGCGTCTAAAGTTATTGAAGTGTTTTTGCAAAATTCATAATTCGTTTTTGGATTCCAACCTTCAAACGGACTAAAAACAGTTGTAGTATCAAATTTCTGACAACCAGCAGAACTTGTTGTTTTGACACTGTAAACACCGGTTTTTGTAACATTGATTGTTGAAGTTGTAGCATTGGTTGACCATGAAAATTTGCAATTTTGACAATTAAGTGGCGCTGGGTCTAACGTTATAGTATCTTTGCATTTTTTTACAGAATCAGCCAGGTTAAGTATAGTTTCGGGCGCGACCGTTATAGTTTCAAAAAGCCATTTTGTGCCACATTCATAATTAACATGTGATGAAATTGCATAATTACCGGGCGTTGTAAAAACATGTAGCGGTTTTGTTAAAGTCGATGTATTTGCAGTGCCCGAATTTGTGTCTCCAAATGTCCACACAACGCTCGACAACATGCTTTCGTCGGATAAAGAAAAAGTTGTGTTGGCATTTAAACAAGTGTCAAGAATATTTATGGCTGGATTATACTGATTAAATCCCGAAAAGTAGCCGTAAACTGCACTACCTGATGCAGTACCATTAATCATTCCAAGTTGGAATTTTCCTTTAGAATTTTTTAAAATACTGCCTGTGTTGACCGGTATAGATGCTTCAGAAAATTCTAACTGCGCATACACCCAATCTGTTTTATTTGGTACCGCCGAAAAACTCGAAGCTTGTACTAACGAAGCATTTCCATTTAATATAAATGCATCCTGATTGCCGGCTTTGGTCATTATATTCAAAAATAAAGAATTGCTTGTTGGGCGAGTAAAACCTATTTGGTCGAAACCGGTACATTCGATGGATGGCAAGATTGGCGCTCCCAGTTCGCAGCCAAATCCTGATATATGCATTACATAAACTGGGTTCGATGCATTTATATAAGTTGCGTTATCGGTAATGCTTATTGGCAATATTCCTCCGGCATTAATTGTTGAATAGTACGAACCTTTGTTATAAATTAACGTATTTGCCTCCGTCCCAAAAACGACGGCTTCTTCGTTTCCGGTCAGATATCCTTTTACAACAATATAATCCTTGCCGATATAATCAACTGGAACAATTTGGTCGCCAATTAAATCTAAACAAGTTGAATTTTGTAAATCGTCATCTTTTACGGTTATCGCAATCGGTTTATCGGATGTTACCAAAGAACCTCCCGGGTGTTCGGTGGCTGCCTTTGAATTTGCTCTTGCAGAATATGTTTGACCTTTGTTTAGTTGGATATTAAAAATAACACCGGCTGGATGTCCAACAAGGTTCTTTGTTGGTGAAATTGTAACTGTGGTATTGTTTTCGCTGGCAACAATGTCAAAACTGCTGTATCCATTGAAATTACTTGGGTTGGAAAACGTCCGTTGAATGGGAATATAAAATTTGCGTCCCAATGCGTATTGACCTTTCAGCGTAAAAATTTCGGCATTATAAACAACTCCACCCTGTGAACCTTCGACATCGTAATATGCAGATATTTTTTTTGTCGAGCTTATTTTCATTCCTTTATTTTCAATAGCATTGGGCGTAACTTCCAACATGTTTTTCCAGTATGTTAAATCAATGGATGATATATTATTAGCTCCCATTTGAAATGAATAGCTTTGGATGGAAGGATTTGCCGGAAATGTAACATTTACAAAACTCGCAGAATCAAGTGTCGAAATTCGCAGATAAATTGGTTGATCGGCATGTGTCGGGTCAATGTATGGAACTGCAAACCAAAATAATGTGTCCACTTGTCCTTTTAAAATATTTGAAAATAATAAAACAAATACAATCGAAAATAAATAGGGTAATCTATGTTGCATTTATAAGACATTTAATGAATAACTTAAATATAATCAATTTAATAATTTCAATTGCTATCAATTTGCACTTCAACTTTTATTTTCGGAACTTTTTCTAAGTCTTTCAAATAATAACGCGAAGCAATATAAAAAAATATCGAAGCCAATATCAACACAAATGGTAAAATAGATAAAGCTGTTTTAATATCATACAAATCGTATAATTTGCCAAGAACAATCGGCGCCATTGCAGAACCCAACAAATTTTGTATAATGACTGCAAACGCAAACGATACTGCACGAAGTCCGGCATGAATGACGTCCTGCGTTACTGCCGATGCTGCCGAAATAAATGACGTTACCAAAATTCCCATGCCGAGAAACATAATATATTGCATCGTTCCGGTGAAGAAATTTAGTCCGGCATATAAAAAAATTGCTGCTGCAAATGTCGATATAGTGGGGTAAAGCAAATGTGCGCGCATATTTTTCTTGCGCCATTTATCGGCAACGAAACCACCAATTGGCGCACCGACAATTGCCAGCACCATCACAATGCTTGCCAACGTTCCGGCTTCGCCTTGCGGCAAATGTCTTGTCTTTTCGAAATAAGCAGATAGCCATGTAATCAACGATGTCGTAACAAACACAACTGCGGCAATTCCAAAATATGTCAAAATAAGTGACGGTTTAGAAAGAAATTCACGCAAGATATGTTTGTTGTTCATTTTTACTGCGACGTTTTTTTTATTGGTATAAGTAAGGTCAACAGTTTTATAATCTTTTACAAACAAAAATAAAATGGCGATAATCATGCCGGGTATTGCAACTATTCCAAAAGCATGTTTCCAACCCCAACGTGTTGCAATTACGCCACCTAACAATACTCCGATTGCAGTTCCCAGAGGTATAGAAGCGTTCCAAAGTCCAAGTTTTTGTGCGCGTTTATTTTCGGGAAACATTCCGGCAATCATAGCGATTCCGCCCGGAGCATAACCGGCTTCGCCAATGCCAATCATCATGCGCGAAAGAAACAACTGAATATAATTTCCTGTAAAAGCGCCAAGAATTGTTGACAGACTCCAAAAAATTGCCATAATTCCAATTGTTTTACTTCGACTCCAGCGGTCAACCAAAATAGAAGCCGGTAAAGTAAAAATAACAATTGACCAATAAACTGCTGAAATTAATAAACCGCTTTGCGTATGCGTAATTCCAAAATCTTTTTCGATAGACGTAAACATGGAAGTTACAACTACACGGTCGATGTAATCGAACATATAGAGCAAAAACAGCATGACGTAAATATAGTTCGTATAGCCTTTTGAAAATAAATAACCGTTTGAACTGTTTTGCATTGCTTTTCTTTGTTGTTGCAAAAATTAATTCGTAAAATTAATTTTCTTAAATTGTAAAACCCAACAAATTTCAAAATATTATTGAGAAATTCAAATTGCTTGGTAAATCAAATCCAAATCGACATTCAGGTTTTCTTTTTTGCCAACGTCGATCCAATGATTTCCGTCGTGTTTAAAAGCTACAATTTTATGTTGACGCGCCAGTTCGAGATACACATCGACCATCGAAAATTTTCCTTGCTGATGAATTAACGAAAATATTTTTGGATCAATGACATGAATACCACTAAATGCCAACGGAATGGAATCAGTAATTTCTGGTTTTGACATTCTGGTTTCGTTGGTTGCAAAATTTTTCCAGCCGCATAATTCATTTTGTTTGTCGAAAAGAAAAAAACGGTTGCCGTTTCGCTCCGCGCAAGCCAATGTTGCCAATGGCTTTTGAGACAAATGAAATTGATACAAAGCCGTCAAATCAAGATTGGTTAAAATATCGACATTGTGTACCAGAAAAGGTTTGCCGTCGTCGAAAAACCATGCAACTTTTTTAAGACCACCGCCGGTATCCAGCAACAAATCGCGCTCGTCAGAAACTTCGATGTGAATGTCAAAAGAACGGTTTTTGATGATAAAATTTTCGACCAACTCGGCAAAATGATGAACGTTCAAAATTATTTCGTCAAAGCCAAATTTTTTAAGCCGTTCAATAACAATCTGCAATAAAGCTTTTCCTTGTATTTCGATCAATGCTTTTGGTCGTGCGTCGGTAATTGGTTGCAGGCGTGTACCAAGTCCTGCTGCAAAAATCATTGCTTTCATTATTTTGTTTTGAAATTTTTTGTAAATTTACATCGAATAAATTGTTTATAAAAAAATAAAAAATTGAGACAAAAATTCTATCGCTAATAAATTTAACATGAAAAAATTATTTTTGATTTTCGCAATTATGTATTGTTACTGTACAGTCAGCGCACAGGAAAAAATCTATATGCCGTATTTTGAAGTTATCAATATCCATAAAGATTATCAGCTCGCAACAACCCGTTTACTAAAAACATATCTCGAAACCAATAATAAAACCGAACTTGTTTTACCCGTCAGAGATACTGCTTATTACAGCGAGAATAGGGAACAAGCTCTGATTAAAGCAAAGTCGTTAAAAATTAATAATGTTTTAATTGGCGAACTGAATAGAGTGGGCGAAACGGTAATAATTTCAATTACATTATACAAAACGGAAACCGGCGAAAAAACATGGAATACAATTTTAAAAGCGTCAAGTCCAGACGATTTAGACCCAGTCATGCAAAAAATCGCATCGAGCATTAACAACCGCAACACAGTAAAAAATTCGGAAGACATTTACAATGTTACCGATTACAATTCGAAGCAATTAAATAAAATGGTTGCCAATACTTTTTTGGGAATCGAAATAGGTGGCGGTGCGACTTTTATAAACACGCCAAATAAATTTCCTGCAGGTTTTGGAATTATTTATTCGGGCGATTTAAGAACAATTTTATTCGACGTAAAAGGATGTTTGTATTTCAGCGACGTCAGTATGTATAACATCAATATTCAAATAAATTATCCGTTGTTAAATAAATTGTCGTCGCCTTTTGTTGGTGGTGGATTAGGTTATGGATATACAAGCATAAATTCGAATGACCAAAACAATAACAAATTGTACGAAGGCAATGGTTTGACGTTGTTTGCCGGCGCCGGATATATTTTTAACCGCACATCAAATATAAATTTACGTTGCAATGCGAGTTTATTTTTCTCGATGTACGAAGTAAATTCTGTTTATCCGTCTGGCTTACTTTTAGGTGTTTCTGTCTTATTTTAAACTGCAAATAAATGAAAAAACGAATAGTAAACAGTTTGCTTTTGATGCTTTGTTTTTTGCTTGCCGAATGTGGAACAACAAAAATAATGACAGACCAGAATTTGGCTGCCGATATTTATTTGAACGGAGTAAAAAAAGGAAGGAAAGAAATTGAGATTCAACGAATGGGCATTCCGAAAAAAATTGAGTTGACTGCAAAATATCAAGGAGAAACTATTGGAACTATAACTGTAAGACGTAAATTTGATTATGCAACTTGTCTTATTGGATATTTTACTGAAGGAATCGGATTGTTGACTGCATGGCGATTTCCAGAAACTATAATCATTCCAACCAAAGTTAAAAATTCTGATGAATTAACAAATCCATGGAATAACGCTCAAAAAAGTATTTGGTTGAAACCGGTAAATAAATGATTTTAATCGATATGAAATTCAATGTTATTTTTCTGATGTTTATTTTAATTTGGACAACCGTTCAAAGTCAAAATAAATCAATATGTTTGTCTGGCAATTGCAAAGACGGTTATGGAACTTTTATCTGGGGCAAAGACAGCAAAACTTCCGGCGACAAATATGTCGGTAATTGGCAAAACGGCAAATGCAACGGACAAGGCGTTTATTTTTTTGCCGACGGTGCGAGTTATGTCGGCGAATTTATTGACAACACTTTTGAAGGTTACGGCATCCTTATAAATCCGAAAAACGAACGTTACGAAGGCTATTGGAAAACCGGACAGAAAGAGGGCATTGGCACATTTTACGCATCAAATGGAACAGTAAAACTTGGTCGTTGGCACAAAGACGAATTTGCCCAAGCCGATACAAGTCATCTTAACCGTTGTTTGTCTGGCGACTGCAACGATGGCTTCGGAATTTATGTGTGGTCGAACGGCGAAAGATACGAAGGCAATTGGCAGAACAATAAACGTAATGGCAAAGGTTTAAATTATTACATTACCGGCGCAAAATACGACGGATTTTGGAAAGACGATTTAAAGGACGGCGCCGGAACTTATTTTTATTCGACTGATTCGCCTTATGAAAAATATACCGGCTTTTTCGAAGACGACGCAATTTCAGGTCAGGGAACTTTTGTATTTCGCAACGGCGACAGATATGTCGGTACTTTTAAAAATGATATGTTCGACGGCAACGGAACATTTTTCTATACCAACGGATTAAAGAAAACCGGCAAATGGAAAAACGATAGTTTTGTAGGTAATTAATTTAAAACACAAGCTTATGGAATTTCAGGAACGTTTCGAAGCGCTGAGCCAAATAGATATCCAAAAAATAAAAAAAACAACCAAAATAACACTTTGGGCAATTGCCGGAGTCGAAGTGGTTTTTGGCGCAGTTGTTTCAACAATGATTTTCAATATAGATTCTATTCTTCCTGTAATTTTTGGGATTGTATTTTTAAGTTTACCGGTTGGTGTAGCAATCTATTTTTATAACACTTCACAAAAAGATTTGATAAGCGGGCAGAAAAAAATTATCATTGGAAACATAATAGAAAAATTCGAAAGCACTTCAAGAAATATGTCAGGTAACAGCAATACAAATACAACTTATTATTTCAGAGTTGGTAATGATAAAATTTCTGTTGACAACCGCACGTATCTAAAATATCACGAAAATCAACCTGTTGAAATTGAACTAACAATCGTCAGTAAAACGCTTATTTCAATCACGAATTTGGATGCTCAACATAGTAGTCCAATAAATTCCGTTTCGGATATCGAAAATAAAAAGCCAACATCTTTTCCAACATTTTTCGAAAACGTCAAACAAGTAAATTTAACCGCAGATGAATATTCGTATCTGACACAAAAACGCAACAAACGTTTTGTTAGTTCGGTTATTTTATTTTCGCTTATTGGTTTTGTGGCTTATTGGGTTGGTTTGTTAATTATTATAGGAATTTTGCTTGGCTTGTTTGATGTGAAAAGTCCGGCAGCTGTTCAGACTGCTTATTGGTCGTACATTAGCGTTGGATTATGTTTGTTGCTCTGGCTTTTTTACCGTCGCGTAATGCCGCTGGTGAAAGACGTGCGCGATGGTCAGAAAAATATTGTAACAACAACAATTACCGACAAAATAAACAGCAACGTTAAAATGCTAAACAAATATACGCGTGTAACTTCATCGCGCGGCTATTTTTTCTATCTCGAAATTAATAATAAACTCATTTCTGTTTCGAGCGAAATTTATTATTTGTTCGAAGGCGGCGAACCAATTAATTTCCATACTGGTTCAAATTCTAAAACCCCACTTCAAATCGAAAGTCTTGTTGATAAAGAAAAAAGATTCAAACTTTTTTAATTTATTTAACCCTTCGGATATTCGATTTTTCTGGCGTGATAAATATTGACAAGTTTGCGTTTAAAAATTTCTTTGATAACAGTGATGTCTTTAAAAGTAATATTTGAGTTATAAAACTGTTGTTGCGCAATTTGACTGTCAATAATGGTTTCAACTAAATCGCGGATTGTGTCTTCGTTAATTTCTTTCAGACCGCGCGATGCCGCTTCAACGCCGTCAGCCATCATAACCACAGCAGTTTCTTTAGAATAAGGCGTTGGTCCGGGATATGTAAATTTTGAGTTATCAATTTCTTTGTCGGGATATTTTTTCAAGTACGAACGATAAAAAAACAAAGCTTTCGAAGTGCCGTGGTGCGTCTTGATAAAATCGATAACTTGCGACGGAATTGAATATTTGCGGGCAAGATGAACACCATAGTTTATGTGATGGATTATTAGTTCGGCGCTTTTATCAAATTCGAGATGGTCGTGCGGATTGATGCCGTTAAATTGATTTTCGATAAAATATTGCGGAGTTTCTGCTTTTCCGACGTCGTGATAAAGTGCACCTGTGCGTGCCAGATGTGGATTGCCACCAATTTTAAAAACTGCTTCCTCCACAAGATTTGCAACCTGTATGGAATGTTGAAATGTGCCCGGCGCTTTCTCAGCCAGATAGCGCAACAGCGGATGATTTGTATCGGCAAGTTCCATCAGCGAAACATTCGATATAAAACCAAAAGATTTTTCGAAAATATAAATCAAAGGATACGACAACAAAAGTAATGCACTATTTGCAGCAAACCATCCAAAATTATTGAAATCGATTTTATTTAATTCGCCTTCCTGAATAATTGAAAAACTAAAATACACAACACTATACGAAATAAATACCATAATCGAAGTCGAAAATAATTGCTGACGGCGATACAACCTTGATAACATCAAAATCGAAACCATGCCGGCTATAAACTGCGTGAAAATAAATTCGAAACCATTGGGCGCAAAAAATCCGGTGATAAAAATTACAATTAAGTGCACAAACAAAGCCAGACGCGTATCATAGAATGTTCTTATTATAACAGGCACCAATGCAAACGGAATTAAATTGATACTTACAATATGACTTTTTGTAACGTAGCTTGCAACATAAATCATCAAAATCTGCAAGACCATAATAAACGTGGTTTTGGTGTTGTTTGCCAAAATATCGCGACGGAAAGTGTACAAAAAAAGCCACAAAACGATCATCAAAACCATCACCAATATTGCCCTGCCAAGAATAATTAGTTTATTGTTTCCTTCACCAATGATTGCCGATTCGTATTCGTTTTTCAACGACATCAGCACACTAAATTTTTCGTCGTTAATATTTTCGCCTTTGTTAATGATGTTTTCGCCTTTTTGAATCATGCCGCGTGTGAGCGACAATTTTTCTGTCATACTTTTCTCGACTTTGTCAGACGTTGTTTCGTCGTAAATAAGATTTGGCTGGATAAAGTCGTTTATCTTTAAATCGTTAAAAAAGGCATCGAGTTTTTCGCGGATTTCGTTTCTGATTGTTTTTCGTTTGTCCCAAAAATCTTCGCTGACGTTTACCAGATATTCATAAGCGCTGCGTCGGGTATAAATTTCGTTAAACGTCAACTCTTTAGCGACATTGTTTTCGACCAAAACTATTTGAATATCTTCAGTCTTTTTATTTTCAAACAAATCAGATATTTCCAAAATTCCTTTTGCATAAATCTGATTCAATTGTTTTATTGAAAAGCTAAGAAATTCTTGTTTCAGCCTCGTATTTTGTTCAACCTTTCCAAGATATTTATTCCAGATTGTGTCGAAACTAAATTTGAATAATGTCAATTGATTGATAACAATTTGACTGTCTATTTTAAAATAGGGTTTAAAATTTTTAAGCAGTTCTTTTTTCTCTTTCCGCAATTCGTCAGGCGTCTTGTAAATTGCAAAGTTAAAAGGCGCTATCAGATTTTCGTGTTGCCACGGCGCTCCTTTTCTTATTTCATAAGGGAAAGCGCCTTCTTTCGGAAATAAATAAACAATGACTGCAATGGCAATTACAAAAATGAAAAAATTGTAAACCGGAAGCAAAAACTTAAACTTATTTCTCATTTAATTTTGACAAAGTGGTTTGAAAATTATTGCTTTACTGACGAAGTGAAGAATGTTTTCAAATCGTCGGCAGTTGGATTTATTGCTTGCGGCATCGATATTATTTTTTGAACTGACTTTAAATCCTTTAATCCCGAACCGGTGAGCAACACAACGTTTTCTGAATATGGATTTAGTTTTCCCAGACTTTGATATTTCAAGAAGCCGGCGAATGCGCAGGATGCTGCTGGTTCGGAAAATAGCCCGGTGTTTTTGCCAAGTATTTGCGACGCATCCATAATTTCGTCATCTGAAACGCACAACATTTCTCCTTGATAGGTATTGATATACATTTTCGTCATGTAAAAATTACGCGGAATGTCAACCGAAATAGAATCGGCTATTGTTGTGCTATTGTGAATCTGAAATTTTTCGCTGTTTAAGTTGAGCATTAAATTTGCACTTCTTTCGGATTGGACACCAATGATGGTCGGAACTTTGTCTGTTATTCCAAGTTTGAATAATTCTTCGTAACCTTTGTAAACACTCGAAAGGATGACGCCGTCGCCAACCGATACAAATATTTTGTCGGGCAAGCGGTGGCTTAATTGAGAAAATAATTCGAATGCAACAGTTTTTTTTCCTTCAATAGTCAACGGATTATAGGCAGTATTTCTATTGTACCAGCCAAATAATTTTGTTGCCATGACGCTCAAATCATACGCATCGTCATACGTTCCTTCGACCGGCACTATGGTTGCGCCGTACATGATTATTTGTATCAATTTTGCTATCGGCGCTTTTGCCGGAACAAATATGATTGATTTTTGTTTTTGTGACGCACAAATACCGGCTAACGATGAACCTGCATTTCCTGTTGAAGCAGTGATAATTGTATCGATATTTTGTTCTTTCGCATAAGCCGAAACTATATTTGATGCGCGGTCTTTAAAAGAAAATGTCGGATTTTGCGAATCGTCTTTTAAAATCAATTTGCAGTTGAGTGCGTCGCCATTTAATTCATCCATGCAATAAACCGGCGTCTTGCCGACTTTTAAAAACGAAAGACTTTTCAGGCTGACAATTGGTAACAAATCCAAAAAATCGTTAACCTCCAAATGATTCAAAAGTGCATTTCGCGAAAAATTATGTCGCAAAGAATCGTAATCATAATCCGTCCTAAGCACTCCTTTTGGTGGTTCATGCAGATTGTTTTCCTTGTCGCAGTCGGGACACAAATATTTAACAGTAGTTTCTTCCCAGCTTTTGCCACAGTTTACACAAGTATATTGAAATTTGGATTGGTCGGGCATAAATAAAATTTTAACGAAATTATGTTTTTTTTAACGCATTACAAAATTTTATTGCATTTCTTTTTGAACAATCGTTGAAAGTTGTCAATTTTGATAATTTTATCCGCAAATTTTAAAATCGACTTGCATAACCAAAATGTATTTTCGCCGAATTTAAATCGTAATTTGTAGTATTTTGTTTGCCGTAAGCATAAGCCATATTGAATATTCCTGCTTTTGTTTCGAACGACAAACCGATTCCAAAGCCGCTTAGAAAATTTTGTTGCGACGTTGAAGTTGCTGGACGCCATAAATATGCCATATCAGAAAATAAAAAGATACTTGACATTTCTCCAAAAAGCAATCGTAGTTCGACTGTCGAAATATGATATTTCGATGCTTTAAAAGATTTTTCGTCATAACCGCGAATGGTATGGAAGCCACCGAGTAAATACATTTCGTTGTCGTATAATTGTGTGCCAGAAATTAATCCGTCTAACTGTTTATAATGTAGCACAAATTGTTTAAAAAGCGGTTGATAAAAATTAATGTCGGCATCAGTTTTTGTTTGTGTTGTATTCCCTGCATCGGTTTGACGACTACCGGCGGCAAAGCTGACATCAAAAGAATAGCCACGACGCGGATTGTAAATATTGTCGAATTTTTCTGACTGCAAACCAGCGCCATAAAACAACGATGAATAATTTCCAACATTTGATTGTTGCTGCGCGCTGATTGAAGCTGAACGCGATGTTTTGAAAAAAGTTTTTAAAATTAAATTGCCAGCCAATTGAAAATCCAATGCGCCCGAAGCGTCCGCAGAAATCCAACTGGTGTCGCGTTTTATAATGTTAACTGCGCAATCGATGCCAACTGTCGAATTAAAAATATACGGATATGAAAACGCGACATTCAGGTTTTGCGAATAGCTGTCTTTTTTGTCCCAGCCAGCTGCAAGCGTTTCGCCGTGCGCAAAATAATTTACAAGATTTAGTTTGACTTCGCCGGTTAAAGTTACAGTTTGATTTTGTCCGCTCGCAAAACCGGCAATTCCGTCGAACTGGCTTGCTTTGCGGTTGTTTGCGTAAATATAAATGTCGGCGTCGTTTTGATGAAACTCAACTTCGGTTGGTTTTGCTAAACTTAAAAACGAACATTTGCTTAAACTGTTTTTAATTGCCAGAATTTTTTCTTCGGAATACAAATCGTTCGTTTTTATTTGCAGTTGATTGCGCAAATAATTTTGAGAAATTGTGGCGTTACCTTTTAGAAAAATGCTGTCAATTTTAATCCGGTTTTTTTTCTCGACCTGAATAGTAAAATTTATTGAATCGTTTGAAAATTGAAAGTCAACCGGCGTAATTGTTGCAAAAGGATGTCCTGTGTTTTCGGCTGATTTAATTATTTCGTTACAAAATTTGCGGTAACTTTCGACATTGAGAATTTTGTTCGACCATTTTTGAATAATTGATTTAAAATTTTTGTCGGATTCTAAATCAGATTTGATAAAATTAATTTTTCCGAATTTATATTTTTTACCGGCAACGAAAAAAGCAGTCGAATTGTTTTTTGTAAATTTCACATTGTCAAACTGTGCAGTAAAAAAACCGCTGTCGAATTTCGTTTGCAAAAATCGGTTCAAATATTTTATAACTTCCGTCGAATCTTTTAATTTGACAGAATCAATTTTATAAAATCTTGTCTGATTTATTTTGACGATTACTAATGAATAATTTGTTTGCGACATCAGATTAAGATTCAACATAAAAAAACAAAACAGCAACAAGCAAACCTTACATTTACTTATTGCCGTATAATCTAAAAATCTGTCGCAACAAAACAAATTATTCATTGTTCATAAAACCTTGTTGCTCGATGGTTTGCAAATACAGTTTCGAAAAAAGTACATTGTCGTTTTTTGTATAGCGCTTGTCGGTAAAAATTTGTGCAAGTGTTTCTTTTTGATTGACTTTTAATAATTCCACTGTTTCAGGTAAAGCTTCTTTTTCTGCGTAGATTGCTTCGATTTCGTCATTCGTAAAATCATTATAAATTTCGTGGTGGACAATTCCATTCAATGGCAGACGGTCAGTCAGCGGTGGTTCGTGATCGGGATAACCGACTACCAGCGTCGTAACCGGAACGACATATTTTGGCAAATGTAAAATCTCAATAATTTTTTGCGACATATATGTTGTCGTGCCGAGATAACAAATTCCGAGTCCGTGTTCTTCTGCTGCCAGCGCTGCATTTTGCGACGCCAACAGTGCGTCAATCGAAGCTGTGTAAAACGACAAAAAATTATCATACGCCGGAACTGCGTTTCGCAATTCGCACCATTTATTAAAACGATTAAAGTCAGCACAAAAAGTTAAAATAACCGGCGCCTGCAAAACCATATCTTGTTTAAAATGTGCTTCCCACAATTGTTTTTTCAAATCGATATTTGTCGTTACAACAATACTATAAACCTGCATATTGCCGGTTGTAGAAGCGCGAGAAGCGGCAGTCAGAATTTGTTCTAAAATATTTTCGGTAATCGGAGTCGTTTTATATTTCCTGATAGTCCTGTGATTTAAAATAGTTTGAAGCATATTCGTAAATTTAAATTTTAACAAAATTAATTATTTTGTTTCGAAAAATATAATTTGATGTGCAATAAAACGTTTTGAAAAAAGAAACAAATTCGATAAAAATTTTAATTAAAAAGCGAAAAATTCGAAAAATAATTATCAATTTTGTACATTAAAAAAAATTTGTATTAATTTTTAAAACGGATGTTTATGAAAAAAGTATTAGCAATAATTATAGTAGCATTGTTTATAACATTCACAATGACTTCTTGTTTTTCAAACAAACCCATTTGTCCTGCCTACAAATCGTCGGTAAGTCAAAAGACTAACAAAAATATTTAATATTAGCTTACATGAAATATAAAACTTTCATGTGCCCATTTCGATAAAATTATTCTGACTGCAAATTGATAAACTTGGCGGTTAGTAGTTTTTTTGTTGGTTCATAAGCGTCCTCGAAATTATTTCAATTATAAAATTAAATTTTAAGCGTTGTGTAATGAATAAAAGTTTTTTTTATAGAATATTATTTTTTTTTATTCTATTTGCAGGTTTCATAAACAATTTACATGCACAAGGCGAGTTAGTTAAAGACGATCAAATTTTTTACGACAACGAACGGACTTACAGTTTATCGCTTATTTCAAATGGTTATGGTTTTAATTACCGCTACGCCAAATGGAAAGACGGCTATCACAAAAAATTATACGACTTCGATTTTGTCGAAATAAAAAGCCCGAAAGAACTTTTACAATCAAATCCTTACATACAAAACTCTACCAATTACGCTTACGGGAAACTCAATCAATTCTATGTCATACGCGGCGGTCTTGGATTGCAAAAAGAAATGTTTGGCAAAATGGACAAAGGCAGCGTTTCGATAAGATATTATTATTCGTACGGTTTATCGTTAGGGCTTTTAAAACCTGTATATTACGAAGTCATTACAAATATTTATACCGGCGATACGCAAGATTTTAAATTCAGAGACATCGTTCAAAAAGAATTGATTGTGGGGCGCGCATCCTATTTTAAAGGATTCTCGGAAATGACAGCTACACCGGGAATTTTCGTCAAATACGGCTGGACTTTCGAGTACGGAGACAAATTGTCAAAATTCCGCGCATTCGAAGCCGGTGTGATCGTTGACGCTTTTCTTATCAGACCAGAAATTATGGACACGTCCGACAATAATTTTGTTTTCCTGAGTCTTTTTGCATCCTGGCGATTCGGAAAAGTTATAGAAAAACATTAATACTTGTTGCTTTAAAACACGTCAAACTAAATATTTGAAAAACACAATTTAATTGCATCAAAAAATAAATTACAGGATTTATTTTTTGAAAATAATCAGAATAATATTAATTTTGACTTTCATTTAAATTAATTAATTTAAAATATACTATCATGTCAAAAATTAAAATTGGAATCAATGGATTTGGTCGCATCGGACGCTTGTTTTTTCGCGTTGCAGTTGAAAATCCGCATGTCGAAATTGTTGGAATCAATGATCTTATCGATGTAAATTACATGGCTTACATGCTAAAATATGACTCTACGCATGGACGCTTCAAAGGCTCTGTTGATGTAAAAGACGGTCATCTGGTTGTTAACGGAACTACCATTCGCGTTACTGCTGTAAAAGACCCGTCAACCTTAAAATGGGACGAAGTTGGCGCAGAATACGTCATCGAATCTACCGGTTTATTTCTTACCAAAGAAGACGCCGCTAAACACATACAGGCTGGCGCATCGCGCGTTGTAATGTCTGCGCCGTCGAAAGATGACACGCCGATGTTTGTAATGGGCGTCAATAACAAAACATACACAAAAGATATGGCTGTCGTTTCGAACGCATCTTGCACAACCAATTGCCTCGCTCCAATAGTCAAAGTTATTCACGATAATTTTGGTTTGCTCGAAGGTTTGATGACAACCGTTCACGCAACAACTGCAACACAAAAAACCGTTGACGGTGTATCATCAAAAGACTGGCGCGGAGGTCGCGGTGCAGCACAAAATATTATTCCATCATCGACAGGCGCTGCAAAAGCAGTTACTAAAGTAATTCCGTCGTTAAAAGGAAAATTAACCGGTATGTCTTTCCGTGTACCAACTGCAAACGTTTCGGTTGTTGACTTGACATGCCGTCTCGAAAAACCCGCATCGTACGAACAAATTAAAACTGCGATGAAAAGTGCATCGGAAGGCGAATTAAAAGGAATTTTAGGATACACCGAAGACGACGTTGTTTCGACAGATTTTCTTGGCGATTCGCGTACATCTATTTTTGATGCAAAAGCTGGAATTTCTTTAAATGACAATTTTGTAAAAATCGTTTCGTGGTACGACAACGAATGGGGTTATTCAACAAAATTACTTGAACTGATTTTGTACATGGACACCGTAAAATAATTGACAATTGATAATGGACAATGGACAATGGACAATGGACAATGGACAATGGACAATGGACAATTCAAAAAAAATTGCCATTTGTCCATTGTCCATTGTTAATTGTCCATTTTCAATCGTTTATGGATTTTTAAAATTTGTGGAATAATAAATTGACCGTCGGAATTGTCGATAACGAATTGCGAGCGCGAAATTTTTTCTTCATCAGACCATTGTTTTGACATCCGCGCTTGAATATTTTCTTCGCTTGTTTTTTCGCGTAAGAGAATTCGTTTGATTCTGGTTTCTTCGGGCGCATAAACGGTTATAATCGCATCCATATTTTTATAAACACCGCTTTCGAAAAGAATAGCCGCTTCTTGTAAACCGTATTTGAAATTTTTATTTTTTTCTGACCATTCGTAAAAATCGGCAACCACAACCGGATGCACAATTGCATTCACTTTTTCAAGTAAAGTCTGGTCGTTAAAAATGAGTTGCGACAATAAAATTTTGTTTAATGCGCCGTCGTCAAAATAAATTTGATTGCCAAACAATTCTAAATATTTTTGGTGAATTACGGAATTGGAAACGGTCAATCTCTTTGCAGCATCGTCGGCGTTGTAAACCGGAACGTCAAGTTGCGAAAATATTTTGCACACCAATGTTTTGCCACTGCCTATACCGCCTGTAATTCCAACTTTCAACATATTATTTCTGAATTAAATATTCAACCCATTCAGGCGAAAACCGCACATTCGAAACTTCTGCCGGCGATTTTGTCATTCTTATTTTCATGCGTTTGAAAGTCCCTTTTTCTATATTCTGGCAGTCGGCAACAAAACGGAACATCTCTGGTTTAATGTTGTTAAAATTGCTGAATCCGACCAAAAATGTAACATTCACTGTCGATGGGAAAAGTGTTATTTTTAAAAAAATTGGTAGATTGATAAAATCAATAGGCGCTTTAACTATGCTTTCTGTAAATTTTTCGACATTGATTGTGAGTGAAACATCGTCGGTTAAAAAAGTGATGTTTTTAATTGGCACAAAATCAAGTGTAACTGTGCGCGACGAATTTAAATTGTGGAAATCGAAATGCTCGGTATAAGCTTTCTTCAACGTATCGACAATTGTGTGTGGACCTGTAACTCGGACGGAATCGGGCGTAAGTTCGAGTTTGCCTTCCTGTATAAATTGTCTTGCAAACGAAGCTGAAATGTCTGGAATAATCGGAATTTTT
>Ga0265327_10000677_pt1 | contig 54772 bp, 56 predicted proteins | sample 41621metaG_FD_202089 | JGI IMG/M metagenome (GOLD analysis project Ga0265327, IMG submission 202089) | Rhizosphere microbial communities from Carex aquatilis grown in University of Washington, Seatle, WA, United States - 4-16-21 metaG | ecosystem: Host-associated > Plants > Roots > Rhizosphere... | reverse complement strand
CCACATCGTGGGGGAAGTGGCCCGACAGCGTCTTCGCTGGAGGGTCGATGGGGGTGCGAGACCTGCAAGCCAGCACGCTTCAGCTTCTCACCCCCAAGGTCATTCGCCGCGTTCCGCGCCTCATGACACTTCCCCCACCAAGTGGGGGAAGCTGGGAACGCACGCCACCCACGAGCCGCATCGCCAATATGGATCAGCCCGGCCTCAGATCGCCCGCACCGCCGTCACCGGCTGGCCCTTGCGGTGCTGGGCGTCCAGCATGACGATCGCCCGGTGCGCCGCGCGGATCGCGCCCTCCTGCCAGGCGCCCACATGGCTGAGATACTCCCCGGCGAAGTGGATCGGCCCGTCCGGCCGGCCCAGCAGGTGATAGTCCGGCTCGTCCTCGCTGGCCCAGCCGGCGCCGATCCCCAGGCTGTAGGGGATCTTGGCCCATTCCACCTGCAGCGGCTTTTCCAGCAGCTGGCCGCCGCCCGGATGCAGCTGGTCGATCACCTTGCGGGTCAGCTCGATCTGCTCGCCCCGCGGCAGCTTGGCCAGGGCGTCCGCCGCCGGCCCGCCGGCATAGGCGCCCAGGATCACCCCGGTCTTGGAATGCAGGCCGTAGCTCGGATACCAGACCAGGCTCGTTGGCCCGTTGACGAAGCTCAGGCCCCCATAGATCTGATACCGCGGCCCCTCCCAGAACCGCGGCGCCTGCCAGGCGATCTTGATGCTGTCGCGATAGGGGGTCCGCGCAATGGCCTGGGCGTAGGCCGGGCTGAAGTCCGCATCGATCCTGGCCAGCACCGGCAGGGGGATGGTGGAGAGGCAATAGTCGGCCTCCAGCACCACGTCCTTCCCCGCCGCCTGGTCGCGATAGGTGATGGCCACCCCGCCCCCCGGCCGCTTGCGGATCTTCTTCACCTCGCAGCGGCGCCTGATCACCTTGGGCCCCAGGGCCTTGGCGAAGGCCGCGGGGATCCGGTCCATGCCGCCCTTGGGCTGGAACATGGTGGCCTGCATGTCGATCACCTCCTCGAACAGCACGCCGTTCCACAGGTTCTCGTCCAGCAGCAGGCTCATATCCAGGGGGTCATAGGCCGAGCCCTTCTCGTCCCCGGCCCCAGGCTCGGTCTTCAGCCCCGCCCGCTGCGAGCCCTTGTAGAAAAGGTCCGGCGACAGGTCCCCATAGGTCTTCAGGAACGCCACCATCCGCTGCTTGTCCTGGCCGGTGAGCGCCTGGTCCAGCGCCCCGGTATTGATCGCCTTGGCCAGCAGCTCCGACACATGGCCGCGGGTGTCGTTGATGGCCCGGCGCATCTGGATCGGCTTGCCGCCATTGGCGGCGGGATTGAGGATCATGGCGCTGCGGCTGGAATTGACCTCCACCTCCAGCTCCACCCCCAGCTCCCGGCAATAGCCCAGCACGATCTGGTGGTGGCTTGGCAGCCGCGCGGGCCCGGCGTTGAAATACTGGCCCTCGTCATGCTCGCTCACCTGGCGCGAACCATCGGTCATGGCGATCACATCGCCCTTGCGCACCGTCCAGTTCCGGCCCCCGGTCCGCCCCCGGGCCTCCAGCACCGTGCAGTCATAGCCGGCCTTGCCCAGCTCCCAGGCCGCCGACATCCCCGCCACCCCGGCCCCCAGGATCACCACCCTGGCCCCGCCGCCGCCGCCGCCCTTGGCCAGGTCCGGGGGCGCTCCGGCGGCGAAGGCGCTGGCGGGCGCCAGCAGGCCCAGGGCCTGCATGGCGGCATAGGCCGCCGCATAGCCGCCGGCCGCGCCGACCTTGTGGATGAACTGTCTGCGACTCACAGGCATGGAAATCTCTCGACTTGGAAATGGACCGGGACGGAAAGCTCAGCCGTGACTGTCGCAGCGGCCTTCGCCTCCGGTCCCGTCCCGGCCGCCGCCGGGCGCCCGCCAAGGTCGCAACGCCGACGCCGCAGGCGCCTTGGCCGCGGTGAGCCTGCAAATTGACCTCTTCGGCGGTCCCGGGGTCAGCATCGGCGCCGCCAGGCCGGCGAGACAAATCCCCCGCGCCCCCTGGTCATGGCTCGCCGTCGGCGCAACCATGCTGCGAGCCGCAAGGACCCGCGCCATGGAAACCCTGGAAGTCGTCGCCCGGCCCCGGTTCGACAAGACCGACCTGGACTGGCTGGCGGACATCCGCGCCCGGCGCACCGGCTCCCGCGGCCCGCCCTATTTCACCCTGGTGTTCCCGGGCGCCCAGATGGAGCCCGCCCCCTTCGCCGCCCTGATCCGCGCCCAGGCCGAGAAGCTGCCGCGCATCCGCTTCCACCTGCGCTCGGCCCTGGTGGTGCCCGAGCATTCGGTGCACCGCTTCCATGTCTTCCTGATCCCCGACGAGGGGTTCGGCGCCATCCTGCGCCTGCATGACGCCCTGCATGTGGGCCCCATCGAGGCCTGCCTGCGCCCGGAGACCCCCTACCTGCCGCACATCACCGTCGCCACCAGCGGCGACTTCACCGCCGCCCGCAAGATCGCCGCCCAGCTCAATGCCGGCGGCATCGATATCGGCGGGGTGATCGAGACCCTGGAGGTGGAGCGTCGGGCCGGCGAGGTGATCCGCAAGGTGGCCGAGATCCCGCTCGTCAAGGCCGGCCTGTTCGGCTGAGCGACGCCCCTGAAAGCGACGCCCCTGAAAGCGACGCCCATGAAAAAGCCCCGGCGCTCAGAGAGGCCGGGGCTCGCATTTCATAGCTGGCGGATCAGGTCAGGCCACAGCCATCCGACGGCGACGCAGGGTCGCGCCGGCCAGGCCGAAGCCGCCGATCATCAGGGCCCAGGTGGCCGGTTCCGGCACGGCGGAGCCGGTGGTCCCGGTCATCTCGACACGCAGGCCGATGGGGCCGCCGCCGTTCTGCACGATGAAGTCCAGGGTGTTCACCCCGGCCTGGAAGCCCGAGGTGATCGAGAAGGGGCTCCAGTAGTTCCAGCCGACGAGCGCCGGATGGACGCTCACGCCGTTCAGCAGGATGTCGAGGCCCACATCGTCCACCGCCCACTGGCCGACGATCGCGGCGGTGGCGGCGTCGAGCCCGGCCAGGCTGAAGGTGGTCTGGAAATCATAGATCTCGCCATAGCCGCCATCCAGATGGCTGTCCCCCTTGGGGCCGATCCAGGAGGAGAGGGCGTCGTCGCCGAACCACACATCGTTCGGATAGCCGTTGGACTGGTTGGCGACCCGGGCGTTGGGCCCGCCGTCCTGGGTGTAGTGAATCTCGGTGGCGTTGTTGGCCGCCGGGGTCCCCGAGGCGTCGACGCCGGTGTTGTAGAGGCTGGTGATGGAGGCCGCCTGGGCGCCCCCGCCCAGGGTCGCCGCGGCCACGGCCGCGACCAGAAGAACCTTGAAACTCATGACTTGGTATTCCCCACTGATTACAAACGCAAATACTTGACGTCTTCAGACGTCGCGTTTTGCGTTCCCCATTCGCAAGGCTCATGGACAGATTGCGATCGCATGGAAGAAACGCGCCATACGGGAACAATCATTCGCCATAAATCCCCTGTCAGGCGATTTTGTCGCTCAACTAGTCTGGGAATATCAGACAAATGGGCGCCTCAGCGGACGACGGTACTCAATATGAGCAAGCTTAGTCTTAACCTTACTGCGTCAAAGCCGCCCCGATGGAGCCGTTCCGACACCCGGCTCTACCGCCCCCGCGAAGCGGCGAGAGGGGGACCGCCCGCCGAAGGCGGGGGGTGGAGGGGGCAGGCCCCAGCCAGGGCGGAACCTTGATAACCGACCGCGACCGCGCCAAACTCACGTCAATGGCGACCCTCAATCGGGGCGAGGAAGACACCCCATGCGCCCCACGCCCCCTCTCGCTCCAAACCCACCAACAGCGCGCCAATATTTGCGGGCCGCACTGTTCTGGCTCGCCATCGCGCTCAGCACGGCGCTCGTGGTCAATGTCCTCCGCCTTGCCGAGCGCATGGGCTGCGCGAACACCAGCAGCCGCATGCTCCATTGCCAGCATGGTCTGCTGGCGCCCGAAACCTGGCGCCGACTCTAGGCTCTCCGCCTCACGCCGAAGGGCTGTCGGCGGTTCCGGTTCGCGCAACAACGGCGCGCCGAACTGCCAGCTCACCGGCCGGCGTTCACCACCTCCAGCACGGCGTCGATCACCGCGCGCGGCTGTGACAGCTGAATCATGTGGCCGGAGTTCGGCGGCATCATCAGCTTGCCGCGCGTCGAGCGACCGACGAGGGCGGCGTGGCCCGCCCGCCAGGCGATCATCCGCTTGGCTTTCAGCTCAGCGGTTCCTGCATCTCCGTAGCCAAAGCCCCTGGACTGGGTGAGCACGATGAGCGGCATGGCCCCGAACGGCCGCGCTGCGGCCGCCTCTTCCGCCTCCGATTGACTGGGCCCCGACCCCGGAACGCCGAGCAGGGCCGCATCTTCCGCCAGCATGGCCTCGTAGGGCTTCGGTCCGGCGCAATATTGGACCAGGTGAGCGGCGAACGCAGGCCCGTCCACCGCCGTCGGCCCGCAGGGGCACTTGCCGGTCATGGCCCCGACGTCTTTCGCCCGTGCAAGATCTGCGCACCGGCGAAGCAAGGCCCGAAAGTCCGCCTTCTCCGTCCGTTCCCTGGCGAGTTCGTCAGGAGAGCGTGGCGCCACGCTGTAGTCGTCCTGGGATTGACTGGAGAACCCTGGGTCCACGAGCACCATGCCGACGACGTCAGGCAGATAGGTGTCGGCATAGAGCGTCACGTAGAGCCCGCCGGCCGATTGGCCGACCAGCACGAACGGCGGATTGACGCCCGCCCTGGCCAGGGCCGTGTGCAGGTCATCGACAATGTTCGCCGCTGTCGCAGGGCGGTCGTTCGGGTCGCTGAATCCGTAGCCCGCGCGATCATAGGCGCAGACCCGGGTGACCCGCGCGATCGCCGTCTGGACCCCACGCCAGGTGTAACTGTACTCCCCGCCGCCGGCGTCGAGCACCACCGTGGGCGCGCCGGCCCCGATGCATCTGAGGTTCAGCCGCCGCGCCCCGGCCACGGCCACCAGTTGTCCGGGCTGGGTATAGTCGATCGGGCCAATTGCCGGCGGGGTCGGCGCATCGGCGGCCTCAGCGGGCGCCACAGAGGCCAGGCCGGCCCAGAGACCGGCCAGCGCGCATATCAAACCCCGGAGATGTCGTCTCGCTGGCATGCCGCGCCCTATAAACTACAAGCGTAAGTCCACGGCAGCCTACCCCTTGAGGACCGTGAGTCAATCCAGGGTCGCGCGAGGCCAAACGGCGACCGACCTGGACGCCAGGCCTGCGGCGCAAGGCAACCATCCGCTCACGGCGCGTCTCACGCGTGGTCATCCCCGCAACATAGAACGGGGCTCCGTCCATCGAACGGAGCCCCAGGAATCTGGCCTCTCAGCGGATGAGAGGCCGGGATGTCGATTGTACCTAGGCCAGGGCGAGCCCCGCCCGCCGACGGCGCAAAGCCAGCCCCATGGCCCCGAAGCCCAGCAGCATCAGGCCCCAGGTGGCCGGTTCCGGCACGCCGCCCGACAGGCCGTTGCCCATCCCATCGCTGAGGCTCAGGGTGAAGTCATTGAGATAGTTCGCGTCGGTCAGGGCGAAGATCGGATCGATCATGATGGTCGGATCGATATAGGCCGACGCCGACGCCGCCCCGCCCTCATTGGTGATTTGCACCAGGGCCTGGATCGCGATGCGCGACTGCACGCCTGCGAAGGTGAAGAACTGGATGTCCTTGTCATAGTGCGCCTGATTGCCGACATCTTCGTACGCGCCGCCATAGGCCTGGAAATAGCCGTTCTCGATCCGGTAGCCGGTGACGGCGCGGGTGACCGTATCCGGCGACGAGGAGACCACGTCGGACTTCGAGTGGATCAGCAGCGGGATCACCACGCCCTTGTAGGAACCGTCCGCCGGGCCGGTGATCGTGAAGTAGTAGGCCAGGAAGCCGATCGCCCCCACCTCCTCGTCAAGGCCGGCGCTCACCGTGGCCGTGGCGGTCACGGCGGGCGTGGGATCATCGGACAGGGTCACCGAGGCCCCCCCCTTGGTGAAGGTCCCGGTCTGGCCGGAGAAGCTCATCTGGTAGGGCAGACTCTGGCCGGTATACAGGCCGCCATCATAGAGACCACCGCCGTGTTCGGCCGGGTCGACATAGACGCCGCCCGACAGGTCGGCCGCCGCGGCGGAGTTCCAGAGCCCCACCCCGGCGATCAGCGCGGCGGTTATCGCCAACGAATTCGCATTCAACATCACAAAATCCCCCAGAACACCCTCGGCGCCCACCGCCGGATAGCTTCGAGCCTGGGGACGAGACCTCTCGCTGTATTGGAAATATCGGCCAGGTTCTGACTCGCGCCGACGAGGCGTAAACAGGAGACGAGCCGGGACGCGGAGACGTGTCGGCGGGAAGCCCGAGGGGCCGAGGTGCGCCAGGAGGAGCCTGCTTGGCGATCTGACGCACGGCAGGCGCTGGCCAGAACGGCGATTTCAGTTTGAACGCGCATCCAGAAAGGCGCGAACGCCCCTGCCGCTCTCAGCGCCATGTTTCCAGATCGCGCCGTTGTGATTGCCGGCGGTCGAGAGGAATTCAAGGCTTTCCGTCGCGGCGAACCTCCTCATCGGATCGTGGCTGGGATCATCACGTCCGCTCCAGAGCAGCACGGGCGCCCCTGAGGTCACGACGGCGTCGCGCGCGCCCCGACGGTCGGCGAGCGCGTCCCAGCAGGCGCGATGGCCCGGCTCAAGGTCGGCCACCCATTTGGCCTGAGCAGGCGAAGACCCGAAGGCGTCCGGGCCCAGCAGGATATCCCAGCCCCCCACGATGAGGGACGACAGTCGGTTGCGATGATATTTGGCGACGCCGACCGAGAGCCAGCCGCCCATCGAATAGCCGAGGACGTGGGCCCTTTCGAAACCAAGGTCATCGATCACCGCGACGACGTCAGCCGACCTGGCCTCCAGACCATAGAGGCTATCGTCCGAAGGCTTGTCGCTGAGTCCATGACCGAGCGAATCCACGCAGGCGACGCAATAGCCATCCGCCAGAGCGTCGACGAAGCCCCAGCGCTTCCAGCTTTTCGCATCACTCAGCAGGCCGTGCAGAAGGATCACCAGAGGGCCCGCCCCCTCGACCGAATAATGGATCTGGCTGCCGCGGCTCATAACGATAGGCATGCTGCGAGTTCCGAAAATCGCCCGAGGGCGCCGCCGCTTGGCGCAGCCTAGGTGAAATCGTCAGGGGCGGCTATTCCGCCCCGGCTCAGCAACCTGGCGGCGCTGCGAGCGCCCGCAGCCTAGGCCGACCCCGCCGCCAGGGTCCGGCGCAGCTGGCCGCTGAGCAGCAGCAGGACCGCCAGGCCGCCCCCCAGGATGGCGGCGTGCATCAGCCAGAAGGCCGGCGCGCTCATATGGTCGGCGAACCCGCCCAGCCATCCGGTGAGATAGTTCCCGGCGCCGATGGCCAGGTAATAGATCCCGATCATGGTGGTGTTCACCGAGGCCGGCGCCTCGCGGCTGACGGCGGACATCACCACCGTGTCCAGCCACGGGGTGGCGAAGTCCACCAGCACGAAGAACCCCAGCACCGGCCACAGGGGCGCCAGGCTCCCGCGGGCCATCCAGGCCGCGCCCGCCAGCACCAGGAAGCCCAGGATCATCATCACCAGCCCCGTGGTGATCCGGCCCACCTCGGTGGGGCCGCGCGTCCGGCGGTCCTGCAGGGCCCACAGCCGCACCGCCAGGGCGACCCCCGCTATGGTCATCACCCCGTCAAAGGTCGCGAACCAGGTCACCGGGGTCAGCCAGCCCAGGATGTGGCGCTCCACATGCGCCGCCGTCCATACCGGCAGCACGTTCCAGGCCTGGTTGTAGATGCCGATGGCCAGCCCGTTGAGCCCCAGCAACACCGCCAGCGCCGCCACCACGCGCACGGCCCCGCGGCCCAGCGGCCCCCTGGCCGCTCCCGTGGCGGCCGTGACCCGCGCCAGGTCGGGCGGCATGTGCTTCTGGCCCAGGGCATAGCCCAGGGTCCCCAGCGACAGGCCTCCCGCCAGGGCCGCCAGGCCATAGGTCCATCCCACCCGCTCGGCCAGGGTGCCCGCCACCAGCGGGACCACCAGCGCCCCGGCGTTGAGCGTGATCAGGAACAGGCCGAAAGCCCGGGTGCGCCGCGGGTCGCCGAGCGCGTAGAGGCGGCCGATCTGCCCCACCATGCTGGTCTTCTCCAGCCCCACGCCGACAATCAGCAGCGCCAGGCCCGGCAGGAAGGTCTCCTCCCGCACCAGCAGCACGAAGGCCGCGGTCAAGACCCCCAGGCCCCACAGCACCGCCCGCCTTTGTCCGATCCACCGGTCGGCCAGGAAGCCGCCCAGCAGGGGCAGGGCGTAGGTGGTCGAGGTCAGCAGGCCATAGGTGTGCGACGCCAGGTCCATGGGGGTCATCGCCCCCGCATGGGCGCGCCCCTCCAGCAGGGCCCGGTAGAGGCCGAACCCCCAGACATGCTCCACATGGCCCGGCTGCAGCAGCACTGAGGTCATGTAGAGGGTCAGCATGGTCTGCAGGCCCGTATAGGCGAAGGCGTACCCCGCCTCCCCCGCCAGGATATAGCCCAGCCCCCGGGGATGGCCGAAGAACGCCCCGTCGCGGTCGACGGCTGCAAGGTCGGCCGCGGTGGAGGCGGGGGTCATTGGCGAAGCGCCTCGTCGATGCCGAAAGTGGCATACCCCACGATAGGCGCCTTACGCGAAGCTTGGCCATAACCCATGGATTAGGCGCCCGCCCACAGCGTACGCCACCGCCTAGACGGCGCTCATCCCAAGGCCGCGCCGGCGGCGCAGCGCTCCGCCCACCAGTCCGAACCCACCGGTCAGCAGCAGCCAGGTCCCGGGCTCAGGGGTCGGCGTGAAGCTATAGTCAAATTCGACAGAATTGTAGAAGCTCCCGTCGCAAATCGAAGACGTATCGGCGAGTCCGAATGGCGCCGGCTCCCGCGCGAAGAAGACCCGGCAACCGTAACCAACCTTGAGGTCCCACTTTCCATCGGTCGGCGTCTCAACAATCGGCGTATATTTTGTCGACCATGGCGTGGGCAGGGACACTGTGAGCGTCCCGTCGTCGGGATGCTTTATGTCCTTTACAGGAACCCTGTAATCGAGCGCGAACGGGCTCCACTGTGAAATCGGCGACAATCTGATTCCGATAAGAATATCCGGTGACGACCATCCCGGATCAGACGTTGGAATTCTCTCCGACAACCCCACCAGGAAGGACCCGGAAACCCCTTTCAAAAGATCTCCATCAAGGATCGTCTTGGTGACCTCGATCTTCTTCGTCGGCTGGCCTCCGAGCGTCAGGCTCTCATAGAGACTGAGATCGAAACAGGGCGGGGGCGGGCAGTCCGCCGCCGCGGACGCCGCCAGGGCCAGCGGCCAGACGCCCGAGGCCGCCACCGTCAACAGGGCCGTCCATTTCATGCTCGCCTCCCTGGCGCATTGACCACAGGCTTAGGTTGAAGCTGGGCAATTCAGGCAATCTGGGAAACCAACGCCTCTCCGGACCAAAATTCAGATGGTCCTCGAGAGATCAAGATCTGCATCCCAGCGCACCGCCGGGTGACTCATGCTCACGGACAACAAACGCCCCACTGGCGCAGGTGTCAATCTCCGCAACATCCGGCCGGGATATCTTTCCGAACACCTCACCTTCCAGGGCGTTCAACTTCAAATCCTCTGCTCGCGCCCGGGAGGCGGCGCCAGCGGATCACCGGCAAGGCTGGAGGCTGGCGCGCCGTGGGTGCTAAGGGTCCCCGGCTCATCGCGGAGACCGGCATGCAAGGCCCCACGTCCCACTTCTATTTCTCGCAGCGCCTGCGCCTGCACTATGTCGACTGGGGCAACCCGTCCGCCCCGCCGCTGTTGCTGGTGCATGGCGGCCGCGACCATTGCCGCAACTGGGACTGGGTCGCCGAGCGGCTGCGCGACCGCTACCACGTGATCGCCCCCGACCTGCGCGGCCACGGCGACAGCCAGTGGGCCATCGGCGGCGGATATGACCAGGTGGCCTATCTCTACGACCTCGCCCAGATCATCCATCAAAAGGGCATGGCGCCTGTCACCATCATCTCCCATTCCCTGGGCGCCGGCGTCGCCCTCAACTATTGCGGCGCCTTCCCCGATCAGGTGGCCAAGGTGGTGGCCATCGAGGGCCTGGGCCCCTCCCCGGCCATGATGGCCGAACAGGCCAAGCGCGACATCGCCGAGCGCCTGCGGGCCTCGGTGGCCGACCGTCGCCAGAATTCCGGCCGCGCCCCACGGCGCTATGCCAGCCTGGAGGACGCCGTCGCCCGCATGGCGGAAGAAAACCCCCACCTCAGCGGCGACCAGGCGCGCCACCTCACCATCTACGGCGCCCACCAGAACGAGGACGGCACCTGGTCGTGGAAGTTCGACAACTACGCCCGCTGGGGCGGCGGAGTCGGCGGCCTCTCCCACGACGACCAGCACCGGCTATGGCAGGGGATCACCGCCCCGGTCCTGCTGGTCCGCGGCGCGGAATCCTGGGCCTCCGATCCGGTCCTCGACGGCCGCATCCAGCACTTCCGCAACGCCCGGCTGGTGAACATCGAAGGCGCCGGCCACTGGGTCCACCACGACCGCCTCGACGACTTCATGCGCGAGACCGAGGCCTTTCTGGCGGAATAGTCGCCCCCAGGCGCACAGCGACGCCGCCGGCCTTGCGACCGACGGCGCTCACCGCCTGTGGGCTGCGAAGCGAGGGTTCAGGCCGCCAGACTGGCGCGGCGCGAACGCAGACCGATGCCGAGGCCGGCGAAGCCGATCAACATCAGCGCCCATGTCCCGGGCTCCGGCGCCCCCGTCACGGCGGAAAAGTCGACCCCATCGATCATCGGATCATTGGCGCCAAAGCTCGTCGAGGCGGCGTCCGTGGTGAACGCGATCGTCGTCGTGGAGCCCGTGGCGATGTAGCTGATGGTCATCTTCGTCAACGGCCGCTGGAAGGTCCCGGTGCCGTCCGGCGTCAGGGTGAACTGGGTGAGTTGCGACCCGATCATGACGTCGGCGATTTCAACGCCGGACTGGTTCTCACCGCTCAGGCCGAAGGTCAGCGTGTAGCGCTGGCCGGCCACCGTATTGACGGTCTGTTCGATCCCGTCTCCGGGCGCATTGGCCGCGTCTCCGAAACCCCCTTCATCGTAATAGTTCAGCCCCTCATAGGGCGTCGGGCCGAATTCCGAATAGGGGATCACCCCATCCATGTGGCCGATATTCGTCCACCCCGGGGGCGTGGTCACCGGGTCGCTTGAAGCTTCAAAGCCGCCATTCACAATAAGATTGGCGGCGCTCGAACTGTGCGCGGCGCCCAGGGCGGCGATTGCCACGACACCAACAAGAATTTCACGAACTTTCACGATTCGTACCCTCCTGAACAGTATCCACCCGACCGGAATACTAAGATCACTCGCGATCCAGCGCTGTCAACCTGCGACACCGACCCTGCTTGCTGATCAGCAGACTCCCAAAGGCGCCGTCCGCGCGCAGGAGCTCGAACTGTTACCCCGTCCCCGAAATGCCCGGCGTCCCCCGCGGCGAAGCCGCCACCATCATCGACAGCCTCAATGACGCCGCTGACCCTTCGTGCCCTTGGTGGCCTTGGTGTCTTCGTGGTGAAGTCTGACCCGACATCGCGCCCGGCCGGCCAGGCGAACGCCGGCGTCACCGCCCTGTTCAACCCGCAAAACACCAAGGGCGCGAAGGATCACGAAGGTGTGCTCACGGCGAAATCGGGGGGGCCTCGGGAATTCGGGCGCGGCCACGATGCGCGAAAGGCGGGTTCAGCCTTCAGCTCGGCCTCTATTTCGGTGACCCCGAACAATTGCGGTGACCGTGGAGCTTGTTGATCGCAGCGGAACGACGGCGCGGCCCTCCGTCAAAATGCACTGTCATCGATATTCGTGACCCCGCCCCGCGGGAAGAGCTGTCGCGCCCCGGCAATCCACAGGCGCGTCCTCCTCCTCATCCTCCTCCCCTTCCGGCGGCGGCAGCGGGCGGCCGTCGAGATCGGCATACCGGCCGTCGGCGAACCGCTGGATCACCACCAGGGTCGGTTGCTGCACCGCCGTCTCCTCCTCCGCCCGGCTGGCGGCCGGGCCGTATTTCTTGGGCGCCCGCGTCGCCACGCACCAGCGCAGGGTCTCCACCCGCAGCCGGTCCGACCGCACCGTGGCCTCGGTGGACTCCAGCGCGATCTCCCAGGCGGCGTCGAACAGGATGTCCGTGCCGATGTCCTTGGCCGCCAGATAGGCCTCGCGGAACGCCGGGTTCCGCCGCGCCCAGCCATAGATCGACGGCGCGCAGGGCATCTGCGGATCGGCGCCGATGGCCATCACGCTCTCCCCCGCCGCGATCCGCGCGCAGATCACCTCGGAGAGCTCCGGCGTCAGCATCGACACGCTGCCGCCCCGCGGATCCCGCGGCCGCAGCGCCGCGCGCCACCGCCGCCCCTGGTCCGCCACCTGCTCTCCCGCCAGCCGCCATTGCCGCGCCGTCCGCCGCGCCACGTCATAGGCCGCCCCGAACTCAGGCTCCCGCGCCCGCCACACATGGATCGACCGCACCGACGGCATGCCCGCGCGCCGCGCCACCGCCGCCTCGCTCTCCCCCGCCGCGATCCGCGCACAGATCTCCGCCCCGAGCTCCGGCGAATACCGCACCGACGCCCGAACCCCGGCCCGAGCCGGCGGCGGCGACATCAAGGACATGGCGACCCCAGCCCAATGGAAACCAGGCCTGCAGGCTCTCATGAAGCTCGCGCCTCGTCAAGAACAAAACAGGAACAGTCGACAAGAACCCCAGGTCCTCCCCCTCTGGGGGGTCGAGAGCGGCGCGTCGCAAAATCGTTTGCGACACGCATAGCCGGACCATGGTCCGGCTCGTAGTACGGGGACACGTTACATATTTCCCGATTTCGCGTCCCCCGAAAAGAACATTTCAAGAACATCCGGCGCCGCTAAGCTCCGCCTCAGGAGCCTGCCCATGCCCCGCCTCGCCCGCGCCGTCGTCCCCGGCCTGCCGCACCACTTGACCCAGCGGGGCAATCGCCGCGCCCCGATCTTTTTCGAGCCCGGCGACCCGCAGGTCTACAAGCGCCTCCTCGCCGCCCAGGCCCGCAAGGCTGGCGTCGAGGTCTGGGCCTATTGCCTGATGCCTAACCACGTCCACCTGATCCTCATCCCGGCCGATGAACACGGCCTGGCCCGCGCCATCGGCGAGACCCACCGGCGCTACACCAGCTTCGTCAATGGTCGCGCCGGCTGGACCGGCCACCTGTTCCAGCGCCGGTTCGCCTCGGTGGTGATGGACGAGGCCCACCTCATCGCCGCAGGCCGCTATGTCAGCCTGAACCCGGTGCGCGCCCGGCTGGCGGCCAGGCCGCAGGACTGGCCGTGGTCCAGCGCCAGCGCCCATCTGGCGGGTCGCGACGACGACCTGGTGCGCGTCGCCCCACTTCTGGACCGCATGGGCCCGGCCGGCGACTGGCTTAGCCCTGACCTGCCCGAAGACGACGCCGTCAAGGCGATCCGGGCCGCCGAATCCACGGGCCGCCCATTGGGCTCCCGAGACTTCGTCGATGACCTTGAACGCCGCCTCGGCCGCCCCCTCGCCCCCCGGCCACCCGGCCGCAAACCCGGCGAGGGCCCCACCGCCGCACCGAAAGCGGCGCCGCCGAAGGGGGACATGATGCCGATTCCCGGCGCAGAACCGGGGGACAGTGCAATGAGGGAATAGGTATCGTGTCCCCGTATTCGTCCCCGTATTCCTCGCCCCCCCAATCCCGGTCATTCCCGCGAAAGCGGGAACCCAGGCTTTTCACGCGAGCCACCGCTTGTCGTATCCTGCGCGTCCCCAAGCTTCCGCCGTCGGCCCTTCCCTTCCAACCGGTGCTGAATGAAACCCGGGTTCTCAGTTCTCCTCGCCGCCGCCCTCGGCGCCGCGGCGCCAGCCGCCGCCAGTTCGTCGACGACAATGATCAGCGGGCTGACACACAGAGCAGAGCATGTCGGCCAGTGCGTCCTGACAAACGTGCGCAGGGTCGAAAGCCGCCTCGAAGATGGCGAAGGCCACGAGATCGCCGGCAGCGGAAGTGCGGTCGAGTTCGCCGACGGGCACTATAATGTCGACTACGATCAACTGCCTGGCATGGACCGTTCGCGGCCGGGGGATCGCGTGCGACTGTGCGTCATCAAGTTGCCGACCCATTGCCCGAAGGGCGACACCCGCGGGATCATATATCGGGCGCACAATCAGAGGACCGGGCTCAACTGGGTGGCCCATGACTCAGAGCACATCTGCGGCGGCGCTTAGGGCTGAGGACTGACCTCGGGCCTATCCGGGGACACGATACCTATTCCCCTGAGCCCCTTCACCACGCACGCCGCCGGGGAATAGGCATCATGTCCCCCCACGCCCAGCCCCTCACCCCGGATCGTAGTTCAGGATCGGCCCCAGCCACCGCTCGGCGGTCTTCAGGTCCCAGCCCTTGCGCCGGGCATAGTCCTCCACCTGGTCCTTCTCGATCCGGCCGACCCCGAAATAGTGGCTCTGCGGGTGGGCGAAATAGAGCCCGGACACCGCCGCCGTCGGCGTCATGGCGAAGCTCTCGGTCAGGGCCATGCCCGTCTGCGCCTCGGCGTCCAGCAGCCGGAACAAGGTCGCCTTCTCGGTGTGGTCCGGCTGGGCCGGATAGCCGGCGGCCGGGCGGATGCCGCGGTACTGCTCGCCGATCAGGGCGTCGATGTCGAAGGGCTCGTCCGGCGCATAGCCCCAGAGCTCGGTGCGCACCTTCCTGTGCATGGCCTCGGCGAAGGCCTCCGCCAGCCGGTCCGACAGGGCCGCGGCCAGGATGGCGTTATAGTCGTCGCCCCTGGCCTTGTAGGCGTTGGCGATCTCCAGCTCCCCGTGGCCGGCGGTCACTGCGAAGCCGCCGATCCAGTCCGGTGTCCCCACCGGGGCCACGAAGTCGGAGAGCGCCACATTGGCCCGCCCGCCGTCCTCCTGGCTCTGGGTCTTGCTCATCTGCTGGCGCAGGGAATGCAGCCGGGCCAGCTCCACCGTCCGGGTCTCGTCGGTATAGACCACGATGTCGTCGCCGTCGGAATTGGCCGGCCAGAAGCCCACCACCCCGCGGGCCTCGAACCAGTTCTCCGCCACGATGGTCTTCAGCATGGCCTGGGCGTCCTTGAACAGGTCCCGCGCCGCCTCCCCCACCACGTCGTCCTCGAGGATCTGCGGATAGCGGCCGATCAGCTCCCAGGAGGCGAAGAACGGCGACCAGTCGATGTGGGCGGCGAGCTCGGCCAGGTCATAGGCCTGGAAGGCCCGGGTCCCGGTGAAGCTCGGCTTCGGCGGGGTGTAGTTGTCCCAGTCCCCCCGCCAGGCATTGGCCCGGGCGTCGGCCAGGCTGGCCCGGCCGCGGGTGTTGTGCCCCCGGGCGAACTGCTCGCGGACCTTCTGGTAGTCGACCTTGGTCTCGGCCATGAACCGGTCCCGCTCGGTGGCGGAGAGCAGGTTCGACACCACCCCCACCGCCCGGCTGGCGTCCAGCACATAGGTCGTGGGGCCTGCCTTATAGGCCGGCGCCACCTTCACCGCGGTGTGGGTCTTCGACGTGGTCGCCCCGCCGATCAGCAGCGGGATGGTGAAGCCGCGGCGCTCCATCTCGCCGGCCACATAGACCATCTCGTCCAGGCTGGGGGTGATCAGGCCGGAGAGGCCGATCATGTCCACGTTCTGGGCCTTGGCCTCGTCGAGGATGCGATCGGCCGGGACCATGACGCCCAGGTCGATCACCTCGTAATTGTTGCACTGCAGGACCACCCCCACGATGTTCTTGCCGATGTCGTGCACATCGCCCTTCACCGTGGCCATCAGGATCTTGCCGGCGTTTTCCCGCGGCTTGCCTTCCTTCTCGGCCTCCATGAACGGCATGAGATAGGCCACCGCCTGCTTCATCACCCGGGCGGATTTCACCACCTGGGGCAGGAACATCTTCCCGGCCCCGAACAGGTCCCCCACCACGTTCATCCCGTCCATCAGCGGGCCTTCGATGACGTGCAGCGGCCGCACCGCGGCGGCGCGGGCCTCCTCGGTGTCGGCCTCGATGAATTCGGTGATCCCGTGCACCAGGGCGTGGCTCAGCCGCGCCGCCACCGGGTTCTCGCGCCAGCTGAGGTCCGGCCCCTTGGCCTCGCTCTTGCCGCCCTTGTACTTGGGCGCCAGCTCCACCAGCCGCTCGGTATTGGTCATCACCGCATCGCGCTGCGGCCGGTTGAGGATCACGTCCTCCACGGCTTCCCGCAGTTCGGCGGGGATGTCGTCATAGACCGGCAGGTCGCCCGCATTGACGATGCCCATGTCCATGCCGGCGCCGATGGCGTGGTAGAGGAACACTCCGTGGATGGCGCGCCGCACCGGCTCATTGCCGCGGAATGAGAAGCTCACATTGGAGACGCCGCCGGAGATCCGGGCATAGGGCAGGGTCTGCTTGATCCGGCGGGTGGCCTCGATGAAGTCCACCGCATAATTGTCGTGCTCCTCGATCCCCGTCGCCACGGCGAAGATGTTCGGATCGAAGATGATGTCCTCCGGCGGGAAGCCCACCTCCTCCACGAGGATCTTGTAGGCCCGCTGGCAGATGGAGACCTTGCGATCGGCGGTGTCGGCCTGGCCCACCTCGTCGAAAGCCATCACCACCACGGCGGCGCCATAGCGCAGGCAGGCCCGGGCCTGTTCGCGGAACTTGTCCTCGCCCTCCTTCATGGAGATCGAATTGACGATGGCCTTGCCCTGCACGCAGCGCAGCCCGGCCTCGATCACCTCCCACTTGGAACTGTCGATCATCACCGGCACCCGGGCGATGTCCGGCTCCGCCGCCATCAGGTTCAGGAACGTGGTCATGGCCTTGACCGAGTCCAGCAGGCCCTCGTCCATGTTCACGTCGATGATCGAGGCGCCGGCGTCCACCTGCTGCCGCGCGACGCTCAGCGCCTCCGGATAGTCCCCCTCGGCCACGAGCTTCCGGAACCTGGCCGAGCCGGTGACATTGGTCCGCTCGCCGATATTTACAAAGATAGGTCTCATCGGGTCCGGTTCTTAGGGGATGCGGCGGCAGGCGTCGACGAAGCCCGCAAAGATGGCCTGGCCCGGATGATCCGGACCCAGCAGTTCCTGGTGCCATTGCAGGCCGAGCGCGAAGGGATGGCCCTCCAGCTCCACGGCCTCAATGATCCCGTCGGCGGCGTGGGCGCTGGCGATGACGCCGCCGGCGAGCTCGGCGATCGCCTCGCGATGGAAGCTGTTGACCGTGAGCCGCGATCCCACCAGCCCATGCAGCCGGCTTCCTGGCGCGACCGTGATCTCGTGCGAGGCCTCGCGCGCGTCATGCTCCAGCGCCTGCGGCCGCCAGGCCTTCAGATCCGCCACCATGCGGCAGCCCGCCAGGCAGGCCAGGGCCTGCATGCCGGCGCAGAGGCCCAGGATCGGCTTGCCGGCCGCCAGGAAACCTTCCACCAGCGCCTGCTCGACCTGCGGCCTCGCGGTCTGCGGCGCAGGATATGGCGCGCCCAGGTACCAGGCGGGCGGAACCGCGAACCGGCCGCCGGCGGTCACCAGGCCGTCGAACCCCTCGACGATCTCCGGTGCGAGCTCGGCCGCATAGGCCACGCCGTACGGCGCGGCGCCGGCCGCAATCAGGCCGTGGAAATAGCCCTTGGCCGCCTCGTAGCGCGTGCCGCCGCCGGAGGTGTTCTCGTCCATCAGGACGGCGATGCGGGGCCGGCTCATCGGGCGGCGCGACGCTCGGCCAGGGCGATCTGGCCGGCCAGGAAATCCGCGAAGCCGATGCCCTGGACCCCCAGCGCCTTGGGATACAGCGAGGCCTTGGTCAGGCCCGGCAGGGTGTTGATCTCCAGGAACGTCACGTCCTGGCCGCTGACGATGAAGTCGCTGCGGGAATAGCCCATGGCGCCCACCGCCTTGTGCGCCTTCAGGGCCGCAGCCTGCAGGGCGGCGTTGACCGTCTCGCCGAACCGCGCCGGGCAGATCTCCTGGGTCGTCGAGGCCAGGTACTTGCCGGCATAGTCGAAGGCGCCCTCGGCCGGCACGATCTCGATAGGCGGCAGGGCGATCAGCGATCCGTCGGCCTGTTCCAGCACGGCGCAGGTGGCCTCGGCGCCGGCGATGAACGGCTCGACCAGATAGGCCTCGCGCTTGGCGGCCTCGGCCAGCTTCGCCAGGTCGTCGGGGCCGTTCACGAAGATCAGGCCGTAGCTGGAGCCCTCGGCCACCGGCTTGGCCACCAGCTTGCCGTGGCGGGCAAGATCGGCCGATGCGGTCTGGACCGAGACCGTCTGCGGAACCGCGACGCCCTGTTTGGCGACGACGGCCTTGGTGGCGGACTTGTCGAAGGCGAGCTTGCTGGCCGCGGCGCCGGAGCCGGTGAAGGCCACGCCCTGCGCCTCGGCCAGGGCGGCCATCTCGCCGTTCTCGGCCGGGCCCCCGTGCTGGGCCAGGACGATGACGCGCCCCTCGGCCGCCGCGCGGGCGAAGGCCTCGGCGATGTCGCCGATCACGGCGCCGTCGGCCGGGAAGTCGAGCTCGAACGGCCGCTGGTGCGCGACCAGCCGCGCCCGGTCGGCCTCATGCACCCGGCCATCGGGCGCCTGGAACCAGAGGTCGGCTTGCGGCAGGGCGGCGGCCACCGCCTGGGCGCTGGCCACGGAGACCAGGCGCTCGCGGTTGACCCCGCCGAACAGGATGGTGATACGCATCAGGCGAGCTCGAACGGCTCCAGGCCGGCCAGCCGCATGGCCCGGGGCCGCTCGGGGATCTGCCGGGGCTTCACCCCCTTCACGGCCTCGGCCACGTGCTTGATGTGCTCCGGCGTGGTGCCGCAGCAGCCTCCCAGGATGTTCACCAGGCCGCGCTCCGCCCACTCGTGCAGCTCGTGGCTGGTCTCGTGGGGCTCCTCGTCATACTGGCCGAAGGCGTTGGGCAGGCCGGCATTGGGATAGGCCGAGACCAGGGTGTCGGCCACCCGGGCCAGCTCGGCGATGTGCGGCCGCATCAGCTCGGCGCCCAGGGCGCAGTTGAGCCCGATGGCGAAGGGCTTGGCGTGCTTCACCGAGTTCCAGAACGCCTCCACGGTCTGGCCCGACAGGGTGCGGCCCGACCGGTCGGTGATGGTGCCGCTGATCCAGATCGGCAGGGGCTCATAGCCCTCGTCCTCCAGGTCCATGATCGCCTTGATCGCCGCCTTGCAGTTCAGCGTGTCGGTGATGGTCTCGATCAGGAACAGGTCCACCCCGCCCTCGTGCAGGGCGATCATCTGCTCGCGATAGGCGCCATAGACCTCGTCGAAGGTCACCAGCCGGGCGCCCGGATCGTTCACGTCCGAGGACATGGAGAGCATCTTGTTGAGCGGCCCGATGGAGCCGGCCACGAACCGCGGCTTGGAGGGCTCCTTCTCGGTCCAGCGGTCGGCCACCTCGCGGGCGATGCGGGCGCCCTCCAGGTTGATGTCGCGCACGGCGGCCTGCATCTCGTAGTCCGCCTGGGCGATCCAGGTGGCCGAGAAGGTGTTGGTCTCCGAGATGTCGGCGCCGGCCGCGAAATAGGCGTCGTGCAACTCGCCGACGATGTCCGGCCGGGTCAGGCACAGGATGTCATTATTGCCCTTCAGCTGGCCGTTATGGTGGGCGAACCGCTCGCCACGGTAATCCGCCTCGTCCAGCCCGCGCTTCTGGAACATCACCCCCCACGACCCGTCGAGGATCAGGATGCGCTCCCTGGAAATTGCCCTAAGCCGTTGAATTCGCTCAGCTCTTGTCACGCCGCAATCTCCCCCGGAGTTTCCCGAACCCCCAGCACCCGGCAAATCGCATAGACCAGGTCGGCCCTGTTCAGCGTGTAAAAATGGAAGTCCGAATACCCTTCCTCAGCCAACCTTGCGCACATCTCGGTGGCCACCGACGCCGCGATCAGCTTGCGGGTCTCGGCATCCTTGTCGAGCCCTTCGAACAGGTTCCCCAGCCAGTCCGGCAAGGTGATGCCCACCGGCCCGGCCATCTTCTTCAGGCCCTTGAAATTGGAGACCGGCATGATCCCCGGCGAGATCGGAATGGTCACGCCGGCCTTACGCACCTTGTCCATGAACCGCAGGAAGCCGTCGATGTCGTAAAAGAACTGGGTGATCGCCCGGGTCGCGCCGGCGTCCATCTTGGCCTTCAGCACGTCGATGTCGTGGTCGACCGAGGGGCTCTCGGGATGCACCTGGGGATAGAGGCTGACGCTAACCTCGAAGGGGGCCACCTGCCTGATCCCTGCGGTCAGCTCGGTGGCGTTCAGATAGCCGTCGGGGCGCGGGACATAGCTCCCGCCGATCTGGCCGGGCGGGTCGCCGCGCAGGGCGACGATGTGGCGGATGCCGGCGTCCCAGTAGGCCTGGACCACCTCGTCCACCTCGGCCCGGCTGGCCTCCACGCAGGTGAGGTGCGCCGCCGGCTTGAGGGTCGTTTCCTTCAGCATCCGCACGACGGTGCGGTGGGTCCGGTCGCGGGTGGAGCCTCCGGCGCCATAGGTCACCGAGACGAAGGAGGGGTTCAGCGGCTCCAGGCGGCGGATCGCCTCCCACAGGCTCTCCTCGGCCTCCGGCGTCTTGGGCGGGGAGAACTCGAAGGAGACCGAGGGCCGCCTGGCCATGCCGGCGCCGGCGCGGGCGATGGGCCCCAGGGCTGTGGCAGGCGGGCTCATGCGGCGCTCCTTTGGGATTGGCGGACCCGATCGGCGGTCCAGATCTTCACGGTCAGGCCCTCGCCCCTGAGGGGCGGCAGGGCGTCGGCGCGCACACGGGCGAGGCCCGCATCATGCAGCCAGCGCTCCATCTCCGCCTCGGCGAAGCCCAGGCGGCGGTGCTGGTGCTGCTCACGCAGATATTCGAGATTGTGCGGCGCGAAGTCGACAATGATCAGCCGGCCGCCCTCGGCCACCAGCCGGCCGGCCTCGCGCACGGCGGCGGCCGGGTCGCCGAGATAGTGAAGCACCTGATGGACCACCACCAGATCGGCGCTCTGGCCGGGCAGTCGGGTGCCGAAGATGTCGCCATGCCGCAGTTCGCAGCGCTCCAGCCCCGCCTCGGCCACATGGTTGCGGGCAATGTTGAGCATCTGCTGGGAGAGGTCGAGCCCCACCGCGGCCTCGGCGTGCGGGCCCAGCAGGGTCAGCATGCGGCCGGTGCCCGAGCCGAGATCCACCAGGCGCCGGAACGGCCCCGGGCCCGCCGCCTTGAGGATCGCGGCCTCGACAGCGGTGTCGGAGACGTAGAGCGAACGGATCTCGTCCCAACGGGCGGCGTTGCGGGCGAAGTACTCGCCGGCCTCGGCCGAGCGCTCGGCCCGCACCGCCTGAAGACGCTCCACGTCGCGCACCAGCACCAGGTCGGCCGGGTCGATCAGGCGCAGCATATCGTCCGCCAGCCGCCGCGGCTCGCCACCGGCGGTCAGCCGGTAGAACACCCAGGCGCCGTCGGGAAACCGCTCCACCAGGCCCGCCTCCGCCAGCAGCTTAAGATGCCGCGAGACCCGGGGCTGGCTCTGGTCCAGCACCTTGCACAGTTCGAGCACCGCCAGCTCCTCGTGGGCGAGCAGGGCGAGGATGCGCAGGCGCGAGGGTTCCCCCGCCGCACGGAGCACGTCCACAGCCTGGATCGAGGAGAGTTTCATCGGTCACATAAAGATATCTTTATGTCTTTATGTCAAGTTAAGAGCCCCGCGCGAAGGGCGGCAAATCGACATTCCAGACATAAGACATCCGCCGTCCTAAGATGGCGTAACGCCCGCCACACTCAAGCGGAGACGGGGCTCGCCAGGGGCTCCCCGGCGTAGAACCGCTTCAGGTTCTCGAAGGTCTGACCGATCATCAGGGGCAGGGAGTTGGTGGTCCCGCCGGCGCTGTGCGGGGTCAGCACCACATTGGGGACATCGGCCCAGCGGGCGGCAGGCGTCGGCTCAACGGCGAACACGTCCAGCCCCGCCCGGCCCAGGGCCCCGGACCTCAGCGCCGCGATCAGGGCGTCCTCGTCGAGGATCGACCCGCGGGCCACATTGACGATCATGCCCTGAGGCCCCACCGCGGCGATGACCTCGGCCGACACCGCCTTCAGATTGGTGGCGTCCGCCCGGCAGGCCACCACCAGGATGTCGCTGTCCTTCGCCAGGGCCAGGAGGCTCTCCGCCCGGGGCCAGCGGGCGTCGGGCTTGGGATTGGGGCCCCACCAGGCCACCTGCATGCCGAAGGCTTCAGCGCGGACGGCCACCGCCTGGCCGATATGGCCGAGCCCCATCACCCCCAGCCTGCGGCCCTTCAGGCCAGGCCCCGGGGCCAGGCGGGCGTGATTGTTCCACTGGTCGGCCCGCACCGTGCGGTCGCCGGCGACGATATTGCGCCAGCCGCCGATCAGCAGGCCCAGGGCGTGGTCGGCGACATCGTCGGCGTTGAGCCCGTCGGAATGGGTCACCTCGATCCCGTGGGCGCGGCACCAGGGGACGTCGACCCCGTCATAACCGGCGCTGACATTGGCGATCAGGCCGAGATTGGGCAGGGATAGCAGAAAGTCCGGCGTCAGCAGGGCCTCGCCGGCATGGACGATCGCCCGCACCTCCACGGCGCGCTCAGCCGGCATCTCCCAGCTATAGACCACCTCATAGCCCTGGGCCTCTATGGCGCCGCGCAGGGGGGTGAGCAGGTCATAGCAGATCAGGACCAGCGGCTTGGCGGACATGGGCGTCTCCGGTTTCGGCACTCCCTATAGCGAAGCCGGACCGTCGCCGTCATGCCGCGCGTGACGTTGTGTAGAATTCCGGCGGCCAGGCGCCTCACGCCGGCGCCGGCCTGCCCCGCCCCTAAGGTCCTAAACAGCAAAAAGCCTGGGTCCCCGCTTTCGCGGGGATGAGCGGTATTTGGTACGGACCCTAGCCGGCGCGGCGGGCCTTTACGATCGGGACCGGCTTCTTGAGCATGGTCCCCTTCATTACCCCCTCGCCCTTGGTGGGCGAGACCGGCATGGCGATGATCGCCTTCACCACATCCATCCCCTCCACCACCTGGCCGAAGGCGGCGAAACCCTTGTTGTCGCCCTCCGCCTTGGGATCGGCGTCGAGATAGGCCTGGTCGCCGACGCAGATGAAGAAGTCCGCCGTCGCGGTGCCGGGGGCCCTCCGGCCCATGGAGATCACCCCGTCCTTGTGCAGGATACCGGTCTTGCTGGTGGGCTCGTGGGCGATGGGCTTGAACAGCTTCTTCGGATCGTTCTGCAGCCCGCCCTGGAGCAGGCCGTAGTCGGTGACGCCGGCCGGCCGGTTGGCCCGATAGAAGCTCGACCCGTCGAAACGGTGGGCGTCCACATAGCGCAGAAAATTGGCCACCGTGATCGGCGCCTTGTCGGGATAGAGCTCCAGCACGATCACCCCTTCCGAGGTGGTGAGGCCCACCCGAACCGGAGGCCTGGGCTCGGCGGCGAGAGCGGGCGCGGCGGTCAGGGCCGCGATCACGGCGAGCAGATGGCGGCGGGCGATGGCGGGGATCTGGGGGTCACGCATGGGCCGACCTTACAAGCCGCGACGGGGGTTGCAATCGACGCGGGGGTCCAAAGACCCTGCGGATCAACGACGCCGGCGACGTCAAGGGTCGGAAACCTGGCGACCGCTGGAAGCCGGTCGCTTGATACGGATCAAGGCGCGGGGCCAAGCCGGGTTGCAGACCTTATCAATTCGCGTTTGCATGCCGATCTGGCGGCGACGCCAGGCTGGCCTTGTATCCAAAGGGAAATTGACGCGTGACGATCACAGCCAAGGCGGAGGCGCCTGACCGCCGCCGCCAAATTCACCGGCTGGGCGGCGATTTTCAGCTGAAGATGGCCCGGCTGGTGGCCCTGTCCGTCAATCGGGACTTCACGACGGCGCTCGTCCTGCTCGCCCTCAGCCGCGCCAACGTCCGCCCCATCATGGAGTCCGGTGAGAGCGTCCAGCAATATGGCGCCGCCGACGCTGTGCCTCCCGACGCGTTACGGGCGCCGGTCACGATCTATGTCCTGGCCCGTGAACTGGGCCTGCCCTACGAAACCGTCCGGCGCCATGTGAGCAAGCTCAAGGCGGCAGGCCTTTGCCAGGGCGTCGAGGGCGGCGGCGTCATCGTGCCCGGCAGCACCTGGGACGATCCGATCATCGTTGAATCCGTCACCGAGTGCTGGCGCATGGCCGTCGGCCTGGTGGAGGAAGCGGCGTCCTTCGGCATCATCGCGCCCGGTGTCCATGCGCCGGCCGGCCCTGAAGTCGCCCGTCACGTGATCCGGCTGGCGATCATATATTTCCTCGACGCCATGCGGATCATGGCCGACGCCGCGGACCTCGACATGCTGAGCGTCCTGGTCCTGCGGATGGTGGCGGTCGGCAATGTCACCCGCCTGACCCATGACCCGCAGCTGGCGCGGGACCACAGTGGCCTGGAGGATATCCCCTCCGACGAACACCGGGTCCCGGTGAGCGCCTATGCGGTCTCCAAATTCCTGCTGCTGCCCTATGAAACGGCGCGGCGCATCCTGCTGCGCCTCGCCGAGCTGGGCCTGCTGGAGCGCCGCGGCCGATCCGGACTGGTGGTGCCCGCATCGATCGTCGCCCAGCCTGCCGTGGTCGCCGGAACCGTCAAGCTCGCGGCCCTGACCGAAGCCTTCCTGGTTCAACTGGCCGAGGTGGGGGTGGTCCCGGGGAGCCGGGTCCCTCGCCAGCCCGTCGGCCCGGCCTGCGCCGGCGATCTCGCCGTCGCGAGCTGAAGCCGGAGCGCAATGGCGCGCCGACCGGCGTTCGGCCAATCTTGACTTGGGACCGGGCCTCTGGCCTCTAGGCCGCCGGTGAGCTGCGGCGAGGCGGCGAAAATCAGCGCTCACCGTCGGACCCGCCGCGTTCGCGCGCGGGATCAAGGCCCTGTCTCGGGGCCCACGCCACCTCGACGGACCCTTACATGCCCTCCTCCCCGGTTTCGCCCGCGCGGGCGCCGCTCTGGCGTGACCCCGACTTCGCCCGGCTGTGGGCTGCGCAAGGCGTGTCCAGCTTCGGCGCCCGCATCACCCGCGAAGGCCTGCCCATGGCCGCCATCCTGGTGCTTGGCGCCAGCCCGGCGGTGATGGGGATCATGGCCGCCATGGCCTATGGCCCGGCCCTGGTGGTGGGCCTGGCGGGCGGCGGCTTCGTCGACCGGCGGCGGCGCAGACCGATCCTGATCGCCGCCGACCTCCTGCGGGTGGCGGTGCTGATCACCGTACCCATCGCCGCCTGGCTGCACCTGCTGGCCCTGCCCCACCTGCTGCTGGCCGCGGCCCTGGTGGGTTCAGCCAGCGTGATCTTCGACATGGCCGACCATGCCTACCTGCCCGGCCTGATCGGCCAGGACCGGCTGGTGGACGGTAACGCCCGCCTGGCGGCGACGGAATCGGTGGCCGAGATGGGCGGCCCGGCCCTGGCGGGGTTCCTGTTCCAATGGCTCACTGCGCCCTTCGCCATCGCGGTCAATGCGGTCACCTACCTGGTCTCGGCCGTGATCCTGGCCACCATCCGCCAGCCAGAGACCGCGCCCGAGCCCCCGGCGCCAGAGCACTGGACGAGCGACATCACCCAGGGCTTCCGCACCGCCTGGCGCGAACCCCGCATCCGCCCCCTGCTGATCCTGGCCGCGTCCAACGGCCTGTTCGGCGGCGGCTTCTCGGCGCTCTACCTGATCTTCTCGCTGAAGGTCCTGGGCCTCACCCCGGCCATGATGGGCCTCACCGTGGCGGTCGGTGGAGTGGGCGCCCTGTTCGGCGCGGGGCTCGCGGCGCCCCTGGCGCGACGCCTGGGGGCCGGGCGAGCGATCGTCGCCGCCGGGCTGGGATTTCCGATCATCGCCCTGTTGATCCCGCTGGCCCCCGCCAATCCGTTCCTGGGCATGGCGTTCCTGATGGTCTCCCAGCTGTTCGGCGACGCCTGCGGCGTCACCTATCAGGTGCTGGCCTCCAGCCTGCGCCAGACGGTGCTGCCCCAGGAGAAGCTGGGCCGGGTGGCCGGCGCCTTCCAGGCCGCCGCCGGGGGAACCATGCTGGTGGGGGCGCTGGCCTTCGGCGCCCTGGGCCAGGCCTTCGGCGCGCGGGAGACCCTGTACATCGTGGCGGGCGGCCTGGCGGTGGGGCCGCTGCTGGCGGCGCTGTCGCCAGCCCTGCGGGCGGTGAAGGAGATCGCGCTGGAGACCGCTTGACCGCCGGCCATGGCGGGTGTGGCCTCGGCGCCAGAAACCCCAGGGAGGGGGCGATGGGACTCTTGCTGACCATCCTCGCGGCCGGTGTCGCCGGGTCGTTCACCGACTGGCTGTTCATGGGGGTGCTGGCCCACCAGCAGTACTTTGCGCATCCGGAGGTCTGGCGCGAGGGCCGCACGGACGTCCGCAAGATCGTCATCTCCACATTGATCGGGGCGGTGGGGAGCGCCGCCTTCGCCTATCTGCTGCTGCGGGCCGGCGCCCATGGGCTCGGTCCCGACCTCGCCTGGGCGGGGCTGGTGTGGGCCGCGGGGCCGCTGCCGCTGCTGATCACCAATGGCCAGTGGATCAAGATCCACCCCTATGTCACCGCCGCCCATTGCGGGGGCTGGCTGGCGCGGTTCGCGGTGACGGCGGTGATCGCCTCGGCGCTGATGTAGGGGGCCGCGCCTGGCGACCGACCGGCCGCATCCGTTGTCGAGGCGCCGTGCCGAGGCGTCCGTAAGCGGACGTTCGGAGGGCCGCGGGTGGGTGGTTAGCCGCCATCGCGTTGGCGATTACGCCTTTCACAAACACACACTGATCGCTCTTGGCGCGAATGCGATTGTCCTAGTCCCACCCCGCACGTAGAGATTCCCCCGGAGTACCCGGGGAGGGGCGTCCAAAAATGAAATTCGCAGCCATCGGCGCCAGCGCCATGCTGGCCGCCGCCGTGATCGGGGGCGCGCCGCTGTTCGGCGCCGGGACGGCGCGCGCCGCCACGATCGTCCAGACGTTCACCTTCCCTGGTATCGTCAATACCGTGGAGACTCTAGATCCCACTATTGTGCTCCCCTACTTGCCGCCATTTGCTGCCGAATCTGCCAGTTTGGATCCGAACGCGTTCAATCCGGCGCTGGGCACACTTGAGTCCGTCAAGTTTGACATAAGCGCAGTTGAGTACTTCTGGTATTCTCTTGACCATTCCACGCCGGGCGCGCCTTCTTTTACCTTCGACGAATTTAATGTATATCTTTATTCCAGCGATGCATTATTTCTTTATCATCCATCCGAACCTTCGGATCTAATTGTCTCCCAGTGGCTTTCTTTCGGCAACTCGGGCGATATTGAAGTTGTACCCTTAAGTGGCACGATTGATTCATCTGGTGACCTGAATTATTTTATCGGGCCAGGTACCTATAGCGTCAACGTAGATATACAAGCGTCTACCGACCTTCGCTCAACACTGCTTAGTGTCGCCTTCTCACCCGCGACCGTGACCTATACCTATATCCCCGCGGGAGCCGTCCCTGAGCCCGCCGCCTGGGCGATGATGCTTGTGGGCGTGGCGCTGACCGGCATCGCACTCCGGCGTCGGCGCGAGCGGGCGCCGCTCGCAGCTTAAGACGGGCCAGCACGAGGGGGTCGTTCCAGACGGGGCGGCCTTTTCATTCGGTCCGCTTTGGGTCGCGAACTGCCTTTGGCATCGGGATGGAAAGCGGAAGTTCGGCGCCACCGGAGCTACCTCCCCCGCGAAGCGGCGGGAGGGGGGACCGTCGGCCGAGCGCAGCGAAGCGCCGATGATGGAGGGGGCGAGCCGCCGCCGCTGCCGTTCCACCGTGATCCGCGCTTCGGCTTGCAGGTGGCTCCAGTGCATGACCTCGGGCTCGGTGATCGCCTTGTGCGGGCGCGGTTGGTGATCAGGGTTCGCCGCGCCTGTGGCTTGCCCCCTCCACCCCCCGCCTTCGGCGGGCGGTCCCCCTCCCGCCGCTTCGCGGGGGAGGTAGGTTCTGGGAGCCCCCTACCGCCGGATCCGGGTCGACAGGATGATGGAGCTGGTGGTGCGCTCCACACCTTCGATCAGGCCGATATCGTCCAGCACACGGTCCAGCTCCTCGATGGAGGCGGCGGCGACCTCGACGATCATGTCATAGGGGCCGGAGACCGAGTGCAGGGCCTCCACCTGGGGCATGAGGCGCAGGGTGGCCTCGATATGGCGGGCGGCCTTGGGGGCGGCGGTGACCAGGACGTGGCCGCGCACCCGGCGGGTGGCCAGGGCCTCGCCGATGCGGATCGTGAAGCCGGCGATGATGCCGGAGGTCATCAGCCGGTCGATGCGGGTCTGGACGGTGGTGCGCGACACGCCGAGCCGCCGGGCCAGGGTGGCGGTGGGCAGGCGCGAATCGATCTCCAGCAGCCGGATCAGCGCCAGGTCGCGGTCGTCGACTTTCAATTCGTCCGATGAACTTGCCATTCTGACCAGTCATTCCGTGCATATCGTGCGCTCTGTCTGTTCAGATCGCCACCAACTTCCCGCAAGGTCAAGGCTCCTGGCGACGAAAAGGGCGACACATGCACGACGTGGTGGTGATGGGCGGCGGCAAGATCGGTTCGATCATCGCCGAGATGCTGGCCGAGACCGGCGACTATCGGATCAAGGTGCTGGATCGCTCGCCCGAAGCCCTGGCCGCCATTCCGGCCCATGGGCGGATCGCCACCGCCACGGTGGACATGACCGACGCCAAGGCGCTGGACGCGGCGCTGGCCGGCGCCTTCGCGGTGCTGTCGGCCGCCCCTTTCCACCTCACCGGCCGGGTGGCGGAAGCCGCCGCCCGGGTCGGCTGCCACTATCTGGACCTCACCGAAGACGTGGCCACCACGCGGACGGTGAAGGCCCTGGCCGAGGGCGCCAAAGGCGCCTTCATCCCGCAGTGCGGCCTGGCCCCCGGCTTCATCTCCATCGCCGGCGCCGAGCTGGCGCGTGGGTTCGAGCGGGTGGAGGAGCTGCGCCTGCGGGTGGGCGCCCTGCCGCGCTTCCCCTCCAATTCCCTGGGCTACAATCTCACCTGGTCCACCGAAGGGGTGATCAACGAATATTGCGAGCCCTGCGAGGCCCTGGTGGATGGGGAACTGCGGGAGGTGGAGCCCATGGAGGGTCTCGAGACCTTCTCCATGGACGGCGTCACCTATGAGGCCTTCAACACCTCCGGCGGCCTGGGCTCCCTGGCCGAGGTCCTGGCCGGCAAGGCCAAGAACCTGAACTACAAGTCCGTGCGCTATCCCGGCCACTGCGCCCTGATGAAGACCCTGCTGTCCGACCTCAACCTGCGCCATCGCCGCGACCTCCTGAAGGACGTGCTGGAAGGCGCGGTGCCCGGCACCGAGCAGGACGTGGTGGTGTTCTTCGTCACCGCCTCCGGCTGGCGCAATGGCCGGCTGATGCAGGAGAGCTATGCCGGCAAGGTGCTGGGCGAGCATCGCGGCCAGCATTTCTGGAGCGCCATCCAGATCACCACCGCCGCCGGCATCTGCACCGTGCTGGACCTGCTGGTGCAGGGCCGTCTGCCGCAGCAGGGTTATGTGCGGCAGGAAGAGATCAAGCTGGGTGACTTCCTCGCCAACCGCTTCGGCCGCGCCTATCGCCAGCCCGGCGACGTGGTGGCCGAGGAAGCCCTGCGCATCGCCGAAGTGGCCTGAGCCGCTTCCACCCCACGTCATCCTCGGGCTTGTCCCGAGGACCCCTGCCTCCGCCTCCGCTGAACCAGCAGGTTCGCGCCACCATCTCCGCCCTCGGCGACGCCGATCGAGGGGTCCTCGGGACAAGCCCGAGGATGACGGGATGGGGGTTGGCGGAGTAGGTAGCCCCCAGGAGACTCCCTCATGAACGCCCACGCCCGCCCCCTGCCCGCCGTCTGCGACGACGCCCTGGTGACCCTGGCCAATCTGGGGGTCGACCTCGCCCGACTGGCGGGGACGGACCTGGAGGCCCGCTCGCCCATCGACGGTTCGGTGCTGGCCCGGCTGCGGGCGGCGACGCCTGCCGAGGTGGACGCCGCGGTGGAGCGTGCGCACACCGCGTTCCTCGACTGGCGCAAGGTTCCGGCCCCGCGCCGCGGCGAACTGGTGCGGCTGTTCGGCGAGGAACTGCGGGCGGCGAAGGGCGATCTCGGCCGCCTGGTGGCGCTGGAGGCCGGCAAGGTGACCTCCGAAGGCCTCGGCGAGGTCCAGGAGATGATCGATATCTGCGACTTCGCCGTGGGCCTGTCGCGCCAGCTGCATGGCCTGACCATCGCCACCGAGCGCCCGGGTCACCGGATGATGGAGACCTGGCATCCGCTGGGGGTTTGCGGGGTGATCTCGGCCTTCAACTTCCCGGTGGCGGTGTGGTGCTGGAATGCGGCCCTCGCCCTGGTGTGCGGCGACCCCTTGGTGTGGAAGCCGTCGGAGAAGACCCCGCTCACCGCCGAGGCGGTGCAGGCGATCTTCCTCAAGGCCGCCGCCCGGTTCGGCGAGGCGCCGGCCAACCTCTCCCAGGTGGTGCAGGGCAAGGGCGATGTGGGCGCGGCCCTGGTGGCCCATCCCAAGGTGCCGATCCTGTCGGCCACCGGCTCCACCCGCATGGGCCGCGCGGTCGCGCCGGTGCTGGCCGAGCGCTTCGCCCGGGCGATCCTGGAACTGGGGGGCAATAACGCCGCCATCGTGGCGCCGTCCGCCGACCTCGACCTCGCCCTCCGCGGCGTGGCGTTCTCGGCCATGGGCACGGCCGGCCAGCGCTGCACCACGCTTCGCCGACTGTTCGTGCACGAGGACGTGGCCGACGCCCTGGTGAGCCGGCTGAAGGCCGCCTACGCCTCCGTGGCGGTGGGTGACCCGCGGGAAGCCGGGACCCTGGTGGGGCCGCTGATCGACGAGCTCGCCTATGAGGGCATGCAGGCGGCCCTGGCAGAGGCCAAGGCGGCCGGCGGCGTGGTGCATGGCGGCGGCCGGGTCGACCGCGCCGGGGTCTATGTGACGCCGGCCCTGGTGGAGATGCCGGCCCAGACCGGCCCCATGCTGCGTGAGACCTTCGCCCCCATCCTCTATGTGGTGCGCTACAAGGAGCTCGACGAGGCCATCGCCCTGCAGAACGCCACGGCTGCGGGCCTGGCCTCCTCGATCTTCTCCAATGACGTGCGGGAGACCGAGCAGTTCATCAGCGACATGGGGTCCGACTGCGGCATCGCCAATGTGAACATCGGCCCCTCGGGCGCCGAGATCGGCGGGGCGTTCGGCGGCGAGAAGGAGACCGGCGGCGGCCGCGAGGCGGGCTCGGACAGCTGGAAGGCCTATATGCGCCGGGCCACCAACACCTTGAACTATTCCCGCGACCTGCCCCTGGCCCAAGGGGTCAAGTTCGACATCTAGGAACCCGACCCGGCGCTGAAGCCTGGCCGTAGCAACGAATTCAACGCCCTGCGTGTTGCTTAGGCGGCCGCTCTGCGCGGCGTTGAATTCGGAGCCTTTCCATGAAGACGATCCTCCTGGCCGTCGGCGTCGCGGCGGCCGTGCTCACCGCCGGGTCGGCCCTGGCGGCCGCCAGACATCCGGCCATGGGCGCCGCCGTCGCCGCGCCCAAACAGCCGATCCCTTACGCGCAGCTTGATTCCTATCTGAAGGCGTCCCCCGCCCAACGGGCTCGCAAGGACTGGTGGTCGGGTCAGGCCGCGACGACGGGGATGGCGACCAACACCGCGGCCTCGAGCCCGGCCCTGGCCAATGACACCCCGACGCCCAAGGCCGACGCCATGCCGATGGCGACCGACGCGGCAGCGGCGCCCGCCGAGGGCAAGGCGGCGGCGCCTGACGCCATGCTGGAGAACAAGGGCGGGGCCGCGCCGGCCAATCCCGTGGACAAGCCGCACTGAGGCGGCGCCCTAGGTCAGGGTCACGATCCAGCCGGGGAGCAGGCTCGACATCTGGACGCCCACCAGCACCATCTGGTCGCCGCCGCCCATGTCGATGACAGTGTCGGCCCCCACCTGGGTCACCGACCAGGCCGTGCCCGCATCCACCGCCACGTGGTCGCCCTCGGAGACGTGGAAGTCCAGGACCCGGTCCAGGCCGGCGCCGGAGAAGGTGTGGAAGGTATCGGCGCCCGCGCCCCCGGACAGGGTGTCGGCGCCCCGGTCGCCGGAGATCCAGTCATTTCCGGCCCCGCCGGCGATGGAATCGGCGCCCTGGCCACCGCGCATCAGGTCATTGCCCGCCCCGCCGATCAGGGTGTCGTCGCCAAGATTGCCGTAAAGAATGTTGTCGCTGGCCCGGGCGGTGATCAGGTCATTGCCCTGGCCGCCCACCAGCCAGTCTCCGCCGCCGGTCCCGCCGTCGATGGTGTCGTCGCCCATATTGCCGTTGATGTCATCGAAGCCGGAGCCACCGCCGATGAGGTCATTGCCGGCGCCGCCCCGCAGATAGCTCGCGCCTTCGTTCCCATAGACGGTGTCATTGCCGTCGCCGCCCAGGATGCTGTCGTCGCCGGCCTCCCCCAGCAGATAGTCATCGCCGCCGCTGCCCTGGACGCTGTCATTGCCCGCCCCGGCGCGGATCTCATTGTTGGCGTCGCTGCCGATCAGGGTGTCGCCGAAGGCCCCGCCGCGGAGATTCTCGATGGACACCAGGGTGTCGACGCCCAGGCCGCCGCCCACAGCCTGCGGACCGCTGATGGCCAGGGAGATGGTCAGCCCCCCCGTTGCGGCGGCGACAGGCGGGCCGAACCCCAGGACGCTGTCCGGGCCGTAGTCGGCGGTGTCGATCCCTGTGCCACCCATCAGGGTGTCGTCGCCTTCGTCTCCCCGCAGGACGGAGTTGAAGCCATTGGAGACCAGCAGGTCGTCCCCCGCCCCGCCCCGCAGTTCGACCCCGCGGGCGCTGAACACGCCAAAGGCGCCGCCGATGAGCGTGTCCGCATAGGCCGAGCCGATCACGCCGTTGAGTCCCGACAGCTGGTCGGTCCCCTGGCCGCCGCCCACCGCCTGCGGGCCCGTCGTGGAGAGGTCCACATGAACCCCGGAGGTGGCGTTGGCGTAGCTGGCGAAGGCATAGGCGGTTTCGCCCACCTGGCCGGAGATCGTGTCGTCGCCGACCCCGCCTTCCAGGATCGTCTGAGCGTCCCCGGCGGAGCCAAGCAGGCTGTCATTGCCGGCATCGCCCAGCAGATAGCCACCGAACCCGAACCCCACCTCGATGACATCGTCGCCCTGGCCGCCATGCATGGTGTCGTGGCTGACCGCCGAGAACGGGGGGAAGGTGTCGGAGCCCACCAGGGTGTCGGACCCTGGCCCACCCTGCAGGTAGTCGGAGCCGGGACCGCCCACGAGGCTGTCGTCGCCCGCGCCGCCGATCAGGGTGTCCCCCGTGGGCAGTGTCCATATGATCGTTGTCATTCACTCACCCGATGGCCGACCTTGAGTTGAACCGGGATCAACCTGAAGGGTCAAGAGCGGCGAGAGGACGCCACGGCTAAACTCACAGGGCGCGTCGCGCTAGGGTCCTGGCCATGTGCAACGAATACGCCCGCGAAAAGAGCCTGGAAGAGATCGCCGCCGCCTTCAGCCAGGTAGAGGTGCTGCCGCTGTTTGCATGGGAGGACGATCGGACGCCCAACGACCTGGGACCGAAAACCAGCATCCGCATCAGCGACCCCGGCCTCGTCGTGCGCCTGAAGGACGGCCGGCTCGTGGGGTCGATGACGCCCTGGGCCTGGCGGGGGCCCGCCGGAAAGCCGGTGTTCAACTTCAAGTCCGAGGGCCGAGACTTCAGCCACAATGACCGGGTGCTGATCCTCGCCACCGGCTTCTATGAGTACACCGCCCCGGCCGCGCCGAAGGTGAAGCTGAAGGACCAGCACCTGTTCACCATGCCCGGCCAGGACTGGTTCTGGATCGCCGGCATCGTCCGCGAGGGCGCCTTCTCCATGCTGACCACAGAGCCGGGAGCGGACGTGGCGCCATTCCACGACCGGCAGATCGTCACCCTGGCGCCCCAGGCCGGCCTCAACTGGCTGACCTTGTCGGAGCCCTCCGGGAACATCCTCAAGGCTGGTCCGGCCGGCAGCCTGCAGGCGCGAACTCTCCGGCGCGACGGGGTCAGCCTCGCGGCCTGACTGGCGTCAGGCCTTGGGCTTGGCGTTGTCGGCCGAGGTGGCGCAGGTCTCGAGATTCACCGGGCCGGGCAGGTCCTTGCGCAGCCACTTGCCACCGGCCTTGCGGAACTCAGCAATGCCGGAGGCCGGGCCATATTCGTTGTGCCGGGGGCTCCAGGCCTCCCAGCTCATCGCCACCACCAGTTTCGCCGTCTCGCCGGGCCCCTCGGGCCGCGCCCCCTTGCAGCCCACGTCGAAGGACTGGCAGGACTTGCCGTCCGGGGACTTGGGGCAGTCCTTGGAAGAGCTTTCGAGGTCGTTTCGCCAAACCAGGATCGCCTCATCCAGACCGGCATATTTGGCCTCGGGTCCGGCGGGGGCCGCCTGCTGGCAACCGGCCATGGCGAAGGCGCCGCACGCCATAAGGCCCGCCAGCACCGCGCTCGATCGTCTGTTCAATCTCAGCTCCGTCCGTGAAACCGCGCTGATCCCGCGGCCCATGGCGCCCGCTTAGCATCGCAATCAAGGCGATGGCATGACCGCGGACCGCGGCGGGCGCAAGCGTTCGAAGGCGCCTTACCGGCGGGCGGGCCTGCGGTTCGGCGCCGCATCCCGCGCCACAACGCCGTCGATCGCGGCGATGAACCCGGCCGCACGCGCCTTTCGCAGGGCTCCGGCCACGCCTATGCTCTCCCTCTCCCCGACGCCCTGGAGTCCCCGATGCGGTACAACATTTCCGGCACCGTGATGCAGACGGTCGAGATCGACCTCGCCCCCGGCGAAACCGTCTTCAGCCAGACCCACGCCATGTCCTGGATGAACGACGGCGTGAACATGCACACCAATACCGGCGGCGGGCTGTTTGCTGGCCTGAAGCGCAGCCTCACCGGCGGCAGCTTCTTCATCACCGACTTCTCCGGCACACGACCCGGCGCCCATGTGGCCTTCGCCCCCCGCTTTCCCGGCAATATCCTGGTGAGGACCCTGGCGCCCGGTGAGAGCCTGATCTGCCGCAAGGAAACGTTCCTCTGCGCGGAGAAATCCGTCTCCCTGGAGCTGGCCTGGCAGCAGAGGGTCGGCTCCGGCTTCTTCGGCGGCGCGGGCTTCATCCTGCAGAGGGTCACCGGGCCCGGCACGGTGTTCCTGGATCTCTCCGGCGAGGTGGTGAACAAGCAGCTGGCCCCCGGCGAGCGCCTGTTCGTCCATGCCGGCCATGTGGGGGTGCACGAGCCCAGCGTGTCCTTCGACATCCAGATGGTGCCGGGGTTCCGCAACATACTGTTCGGCGGCGAAGGCCTGTTCCTGGCCAATCTCACCGGGCCCGGCCAGATCTGGCTGCAGTCCATGCCGATCATGAATCTCGCGGAGGCGATCGCAGAATACCTCCCCCAGGGCGATAGCGGCTCCAGCGGGGGCCGCGGAATGGCGGGGGTGGCTACGGCCGGATTGCTGGGCGGGCTGCTGGGCAGCGTGCTCGGGGACGACTGAGCTTCGAACCAAACGCCGTCGCGCGCGACCGGCGGCGCCCCTGGGCGTCGTCGGCTCCGCGCTGGCGCGCCCGCACTCGGCGCCCGTTCAATCTCCAAGGGATTCCAACACCCCAATCTGGCGAAGGGGCGGTCAACACCAAAGACGCCTTAACTATAGTTGTAAACAATATCCCTTAACTATGCTTTGAATATATTTCTCAACTCTACTTCGTTAACTATTTACTTACCACTCAACCCTGGGGCATAGGGCCGCCACAGGAACGCCAGATTCAGTTCGCTGGCGCTATTGAGAGGACTGATTATGCGTAACCATCTGCAGGCCGCGGCCGTCGCCGCCCTCGCCACCTTCGCGATCGCCGGCTCGGCCAACGCCACCGTCACGGTCACCAACGCCATCGGCAATTCGACGCCCTATACGGTTGTCGCCAGCTTCGACAGCGCGCCCGCCGCCGGCTACAGCCTTTCGGGCAGCTACAGCGTGTTCGCCAGCAGCCAGGGCAACGCCGCCCAGCCGCCGGCCGACCCCACCACCTTCGTGGGCCTGCAGACCGGCCAAAGCCTGACCCTGCACAGCACGGCCGGCTTCAACGCCTTCAGCTTCTATATGGGCTCGCCGGACGACTATAACTATGTGACCGTGGACGGCGTGACCCTGAACGGTTCGGCCCTGATGGGCCTGCCGCACGTGTCCAGCAATGGCGACCAGAGCGTCGGGCGCACCGTGTTCTACAACCTGGGCGGCGACGTGGTGCATGACGTCACCTTCAGCTCCGGCGGCGTGGCCTTCGAGTTCGACAACATCGCCGTGGCGGCCGTGCCGGAGCCGGCCACCTGGGCCCTGATGATCGGCGGCTTCGGCCTGGCCGGCGCGACCCTGCGCCGTCGTCGGGTGGCGCTCGCCGCCGCCTGATCGCAACCGATCGCGAACCCGATCAAGAAGCCGGCGGTGATCCCGCCGGCTTTTTCGTGCTCCACCGCGTGGCCGGAGGCCCACGAGGAACCCTGTGGCGGGGGCGTGGTTCTTAGATCGAGCAGATCAGGAGACGAGACCCATGGCCGGCAAGGACAAGATTCAGGGCGAGGGCGACTACGAGGCCGCCCGGCGTTTCCGCAAGGCCGAGGAAGCGTTCGTTCGCACCGGTCCGGTGGAACAGAAGGCCCAGGAAGCTGAGCAGGCGCTGGACGGCCCCGAGGCCGCAGAGTTGGAGCGGGCGCGCAGGGAGACCGGCGCGAAAGGCGCTCCCTGAGCTGCGCCGCCGATCCCCGTGATCAGGGGCGGTCTCGATGTGTTCGCCAGGCTCTACACTGCGGTCGCCGTCCCTCTCCGAAACCCCCTGGGCGACGCCTCATCGCCTGGCGCGTGACGTCGCGGCCCGCGCTTTGGCCTTCCCCTCCCATCGGACTCTGATAGACCGGGCGGATTGTTTTATGTTTTTGGGAGAGCCCGCCCGGCGTCCGGCCTGCGGGCGGGTGCGCATTTGGATACGAACCTCGATTCCGTGGAGGCGGCGGACCCTGCCGTTGCGTTCGTCCGGTCAGATCCGGTCGATGATCAGGGCTATGCCGAGAAGGAAGCCGCCTATGAGCGCTTCGTCTGGGACAACCTGAAGCGCAACTATATCGGCAACTACCTGCACGGCATGCTGGGCATGACCGGCTTCCGGCTGGTGAACGCGCCCACCTTCCTGCCGGCCTATCTGCACCTGATCTCCGGCTCCAACACCATTGTCGGTCTGGGCCTGGCGCTGCAGCAGGTGGGCAGCGTGATCTCGCCGATCTTTGGCGCCACCCAGGTGGAACACCGCACCAAGGTGATGCCGGCGGCCCTGTGGATGGGGGGCCTCGCCCGGGTGCAGATCGTCGGCATGGCCGCGGCCGGCTGGCTGCTGCACGGCCAGCCGCTGATCGTGGCCATGATGGTGTTCATGTTCCTGTTCGGCCTGTTCATGGGCACTCAGCGGGTGGTGTTCGGCCTCTTGATGGCCAAGGTCATCCCCTTGAGCCGGCGCGGCCGCCTGCAGGCCTGGCGCAACGCCACGGGCGGCCTGATCGCCGCGGCCCTGGCCTATGCGGCCGGCAAGTACATCATCAAGGCCAACCTGTTCGGCAACGGCTATTCGACGACCTTCCTGCTGGCCGCCTTCCTCACCAGCGCCGGCCTGTGGGCGTTGCAGCTGTTGCTGAAGGAGCCCGAGCCGCCGAACCTGCCCGAGCGGGCCCGGTTCCGCGATCGCCTGAAGGACTTCCCGCGCCTGATCATGTCGGACCGCGGCTACGCCTGGTTCCTGGTGGTGCAGATGCTGGCCACCGCCAGCCGGGTCGCGACCCCGTTCTACATCATCTATGTGATGAAGCTGTTCCACCACGACCCCGGCGTCGTCGGCGTGGCCCTGGCCTTCCTGGCGACCCAGGCCTGGCTCAGCCTGGCCTTCCTCGGCGCGGACACCGTCTCCAACCTGGTGTGGGGCTATCTGGGGGACAAGACCGGCTTCAAGCTGGTGCTGACCTTCTCCCTGGTGACCTGGGCGGCGGCCACGGCGCTGCTGATGCTCAACCACACGCCCCTGGCGATCTTCATCGCCTTCTTCGGCCTGGGTGCGGCCCAGGCCGGGTACATGATGGCCGCCCAGACCATGATCCTGGAGTTCGGCAGTCGGACAGAAATGCCCATGCGCATCGCCATCTCCTCCACCGCTGAGGGGATCACCGCCTGCCTTGGCCCGCTGATCGGCGGTTTCATGGCCGACCGGCTGGGCTATGACGTGGTGTTCGGCACCTCGATCGGGTTCCTCACCGCCGGCCTCATCGTGCTGATGATGTTCGTGCGAGAACCCCGGACGGCGCGGCGACCGACCGCCTAAGCCGCGAGGCGCGCTTCGTCCGCCCGGGCGATGCGGGCCTTGGCCATTTCGTTGGCCACCTCGTGGGTGGGCCGATGTTCCGACACGGCGCGGTCCAGGACCTCTCCCAGGGTCTCGGTCAGGCGGTCGAGCTTGGCCTCCACCCAGGCCGGGTCGAAAGCGGTCCCGGCTTCCAGCGCCCGGATCTCGCCGGCCACATTGATGATGCCGCCGCCGTTGATCACATAGTCGGGCGCATAGAGCATGCCGCGCTCGAACAGCACCCGGCCAATCTCCGGATCCGCCAGCTGGTTGTTGGCCCCGCCGGCGATGATCCGCGCCGACAGCCGGGGCAAGGTGTCGGCATTGACAGCGCCGCCGAGGGCGCAGGGGGCGAAGACGTCGGCGGGGACGTCGAAGATCTCTCCGGGCGCCACGACCTTGGCGCCGGTGCGGGCGGCCACGTCCCGCAGAGCCTCGGCGTTGACGTCGGTCATCACCAGCTTCGCGCCGGCCGCGGCCAACTTCTCGGCCAGGAGCGCGCCCACATGGCCGACCCCCTGGATGGCGACGGTCACGCCGTCGAGTTCACGGCCGAGAGCCCGGCGCACGCACAGCTGAACGCCCCGGAATACGCCCTCGGCGGTGACCGGGCTGGGATCGCCGGAGGCCGCGGGGTGGCCGTCCAGGCCCGCCACGAAGCGGGTCTGGGTGCGGGCGTAGCTGAGGTCGACCGGGGAGACCCCCACATCCTCCGCCGTCCAGTAGCGGCCGCCCACGGCGTCCACCGCCCGGCCGAAGGCCTCGAACAGGGCCGGGGTCTTCTGGGTGCGCGCGTCGCCGATGATCACCGCCTTGCCGCCCCCCAAGGGGATATCGGCCATGGCGTTCTTGTAGGACATCGCCCGCGACAGCCGCAGCGCGTCCTCCAGCGCCAGGTCGGCGGAAGCATAGGGCCACATGCGGCAGCCCCCGGCGGCCGGACCCCGGGCCGTGGAGTGCACGGCGATAATCGTCTTCAGGCCGGTTTTTGCATCGAAGAACGAATGTACGCCTTCATGCCCCTCGAAAGCCGGGGAATCGAACAAGGTCATGCCGCTGTCATCGCCTGAATGTGGAACGGATTTGCGCCCGTCTGTATTCCTGAGCGGGCCGGATCACAACCCCGCGGTGCGCGCAGCATTGTCGCGTGTCGGAGCGCCGGGAATGGGCGGAGCGCCGGAGGGCAGAGGCGCATCCGGATCGCGGACGAAGGCCAGGATGTCGGCCCACACCACAGGGCCTTGCCGGTCCCGCGTCATCAGGTGCCAGCCCTTGGCGTAATAGGCCGAGCGGTCCGTGCGCTTCAGTTTCTTCGCGGCGGTGAAGGCGGCGGCCTTGGGGATGATCTGGTCGTGGGCCCCATAGAAATAGATCTCCGGGACCCTGGGTTCCCCCACCTCCTCCCAGCCCTTCTGCATCATTCGCACCAGGCCGTAGAGGGTGTCCGACCGCGCGCCCCAGACCATCAGCGGATCGTGGCCCATGGCGATGAGCTCGTCGCGATTGTCGGTGGGGAAGACCTTGTCGGTGAGCCAGCGGGGCGGCTCATAGACCTTGGAAGCCGTGAACCGGGCGGCGAACCACAGCAGGGTCTTGTTGGGCAGGGGTTGGGTGGACCAGCCCCAGACGGCCGGGGACAGCAGCACCAGGCGGTCCGCCGCCGGGGGCCGGTCCGAGGCGAAGGTCTCGATGGCGACGGCGCCCCCCATGCTCTCGCCGGCCACGGCGATGATGGCCTTGGGATAGCGGGCGCGCGCCAGGGCGGTGAGGGTGCGCAGGTCCTCTTCCATCAGCTGGTCCCCGCCCCACACCCCGCGTTCAGGGGAGCGGCCGAACCCGCGCTGGTCATAGGCGAGGGTGGTCACCCCCTGGCTGGCCCACCAGGGCGCGGCCATGTGGAAGGCGTTGGCGTAGTCATTCATGCCGTGGACGCCGATGATCACCGCCCAGGGTTCCGGCGTCGCGGCCGTCCAGGTGGTGAGCCCCAGCCGGGCCCCGTCGAAGCTGACGAAGGCGTCCCGTTCCAGGTGCGGCCCCTCCCAGCCCAGGGGGGGCTGTCCGGCGCGCTGCACCATCAGCGGGGTGCAGCCGGTCAGAACAAGGGCGGCGAAGAGGAGGGCGAGGGCGCGAGTCACGGGACCCCAAGAATGGCCTGCACCCTTTGGCGAAGATAGGGCGTCACTTCGTCCTCGAACCAGGGATTGCGCTTCAGCCAGCCGGTGTTGCGCCAGGAGGAGTGCGGCAGGGGCAGGTGGTCCGGCAGGTAGTCCCGCCAGGCCCGTACGGTTTCCGTCATGTTGGCCTTGACCCGGTGCTTGAGGGTCCAGGCCTGAGCATAGCCCCCTACAAGCAGGGTAAGCTCCATGGCCGGCAGGGCGGCCAACAGGCGCGACCGCCACAAATGGGCGCAGCGCGGCGGCGGCGGGTAGTCGCCCCCCTTCGGGTTCGTGCCCGGAAAGCAGAAGGCCATGGCCGCCACCCCGATGGCCGGATGACTGTAGAAGGTCTCGGCGTCCACCCCCATCCAGGCCCGCAAGCGGTCGCCGGAGGGATCGGTGAACGGCAGGCCGCTTTCATGCACCCGGCGCCCAGGCGCCTGGCCGCAGATCAGCAGACGGGTCTGCGGCCGTACGAACACCACGGGGCGCGGCGCGTGGGGCAGCTCCCCCGCACAGGCCTGGCAGGCGGCGATGTCGGCGAGGACGGCGTCGAGGCTCACGCCCCTAGCTAGTCACGCCAAGGGGTTTCGGCCAGGGCGACCTGCGGTCACGGCAGGCGCAGGCGAAAGGTCAAGGGCCTCCACTGTCCGCGACGCATCACCAGCACGCCGATCGCCCCCGACAGGGCGAGGCTCAGCGCCACGGCCACCACCGAGGCCTCTGGGCCAAAGGCGCCGCCGGTGAGCAGGTCGGGTCCCGTGACCGAGGCCGAGACCAGGCCGTGGGATTTTCCGCCGGACACCGCTGCGCCAAACACGCCGCCCTCGGTGAAGTTCCAGCCGAAATGCAGGCCGATGGGCAGCCACAGGCTTCGGGTCAGGGCATAGGCGATCCCCAGGAGCACGCCGGCCTCAAGGGCGATGGCGATGGAACTCACCACGGTCGCGCCAGGATTGGCCGCATGCAGCAGGCCGAATAGCCCCGCGGAGACCAGGATCGCCACCAGGGTGCCCGCCATGTCCTCGACGATGCGGAACATGCCGCCGCGCATCAGCAGCTCCTCGCCCACGGCGGAGGACAGGGCCATGGCCAGCGCCAGCGGCACGCCTGGCTGGGCCGCGAGGCCCTGGATCCGCACCACTCCAATCGCGACCAGCACCGCATAGACGGCGACGAACAGCCCGGCCCCGACCGCGACGCCGCCGATCAGGTTGGGCGCTGCTGAGCCGAGCCGCAGTTCCGTGGCCGGGCGCGCCTCCAGCCCGCGCACCAGCAGGGCGTAGATCGCCAGCATGCCCAGGGCGAGCCCGGCGGCGCAGGCGAGCGTCAGCAGGTCGTGGACTGGCCCGGGTTGGTGCGGCACGATCATCGAACGCGCCACCTGGAAGCCGATATAGGCCGCCATCAGCACGGCGAAGAACACCACCAGGCGCAGGATGCCCCAATGGCCCATCCGGGCCAGTCGCCGCGAAGATCGCAATTCCGTCACGCCCGCCGCTCCGCCAGCCCGATCCCGACGGGCAGGGAAGCGGTTCGTTGATCGAGGCGCCAGTTAAAGCGCGGCAATGTACGGCGGCGCGCAGGTCGCGAGCCGCGGATCGTGCTCAGCCCGCGGACTAGGTGTTCACGTCATCCTCAGGCGGAGGCGGCGCAGCGGCGGCGGCGGCGGCCAGCGCCGCCTGGCGTTCGTCCTCGGTGGGAAGCCGCAGGCGATAGACGCCCTTGAACCGCTCAGGATCCGCCGGTTTGCCGTGGCGGGTGATGGTGAGGCGGCCCTGGCGGGCGAGGCCCCGGGCGGTGTTGCGGACGTGGCCGGTGAGCCGGCGCCAGCCCTCCGGGTCGGCGGCCCGGGCCACTTCTTCAGAGGAGGCCGACTTGCCCGGCGCCAGCTTGCCGACGATCTCGAGGATCACGGATTCCATGTCGATGGCCATGCTCAGCCGCCCCGCTTCAGGACTTCGCGGGCGATCACCACCTGCTGGATCTGGCTGGTGCCCTCGTAGATGCGGAAGATCCGCACGTCGCGATAGAACCGCTCGATGCCGTAGTCAGCGATATAGCCGGCGCCGCCGAAGATCTGCACCGCCTTGTCCGCCACCCGGCCCACCATCTCCGAGGCGAAGTACTTCGCGGCCGCCGCCTCCATGGTGACGCTCTCCCCGGCGTCGCGCTTGCGGGCGGTCTCGAAGGTCAGCGCCTTGGCGGCCAGGGCCTCGGTCTTGCAGTCCGCCAGCATCCCCTGGATCAGCTGGAACTGGCTGATCGCCTGGCCGAACTGCTTGCGTTCGGAGGCATAGGCCACGCAGTCGGCGATCAGCCGTTCGGCCACCCCGATGCACACCGCCGAGATGTGCAGCCGGCCGCGATCCAGCACCTGCATGGCGACCTTGAAGCCCTCGCCTTCGCGACCCAGGCGGTTGGCCACGGGCACGCGGACATTGTCGAACACCACATCGCAGATGTGGGCGCCCTGCTGGCCCATCTTCTTTTCCGGCTTGCCCACCGACAGCCCGGGCAGATTACGCTCCACCAGGAAGGCCGAGACCCCGCCGCCGCCAGGCTTGGAGGGGTCGGTGCGGGCCATCACCGTGAACAGGTGCGCCTTGTTGGCGTTGGTGATGAACCGCTTCGAGCCGTTCAGGACATAGTGGTCCCCGTCCAGCACCGCCCGGGTCTGCACCGCGGCCGAATCGGACCCGGCCTCGGGCTCGGTGAGGGCGAAGGAGGTGATGATCTCTCCGGACGCGATCCCTGGCAGGTACCTGGCCTTCTGGTCGTCCGTGCCGAACATCACCAGGCCCTGGCTGCCAATGCCCACATTGGTGCCGAAGGCCGAGCGGAAGGCCGGGCTGGTGCGCCCCAGCTCCACGGCCACCAGGGCTTCTTCCTCCATGGTGAGGTCCAGCCCGCCATATTCCCCCGGGATCGACAGGCCGTAGAGGCCGAGGGCCTTCATCTCCTCGATCACGTCGTCAGGAATGGCGTCGTTTTCCGACACCTGGGCCTCCAGGGGCCGAAGCCGTTCGGCGACGAACCGGCGGACGGTGTCAATAAGCTGGTCGCGGGTTTCGAGGTCGAGGGCCATGTGAGTTCCTGAATGCGCGGCCTTGCATACCCCAGCCGCGCCGCTTAGGTCGGCTGCAAACTAGTGTTTGAATTCGTGGGGAGCAAACCCCGCGAAGTGCGGGTGAGGCATGGACGGAACCGAAGCGGAGATCGGCGGCTGGCGCCACGAGGTGGTGACCGAGGGCGAATGGGCGGGCTGGATCCTCTATGGCTCCGACCCGTTCGAGGCCCATGCCGGGCCGTTCTATTACAGGCTGGAAGATGACGGCCGGCCTGTCTGCGCCTTTCGCGCGGAACCGCGGCACATGAACGGCGGCGGCTTCATGCATGGCGGGGCGATCATGACCTTCGCCGACTACTGCCTCTTCGTGTTCGGCCGTGAGGCGCTGCAGGACAGCCGCAGTGTCACCGCCACCTTCAATGGCGAGTTCGTCGGCGCGGTCCCGCCAGGATCGCTGGTGGAGGGCCGCGGCGAGGTGGTGAAGGCGGGCCGAAGCATGGTCTTCCTGCGGGGCCTGATCACCACCGCAGGCGAGCCGGTGATGAGCTTCTCCGCCGTGATCAAGAAGACCTCGCCCCGCACCTGACCCGAAGGGCCCGCCATGCTGGTATCGCTCACGCCGTTCGACCTCCCCGATGTGATGCGGATCGAGCGCCTGCCGGGCTATGACGACTACATCAACCGCTGGACGGCGGAGGAGCATTCGGCCGAGCTGGCCTCGCCCGACGTCCGCTATTTCGGCTGGCGCACCGCGGCTGGGCTTCAGGGCTTCGCCATCCTGCAGAGGTACCGCCAGCCGGTGATCCGTCTTCGCCGCCTGGCGGTCGTCGAGCCCGGCGCCGGGGTCGGCACGCGCCTGCTGCACGGGGTGATTGACGGCCTGTTCAAGGCCAGCAAGGCCGAGGCGGTGGACCTGCACGTCAAGCCGGGCAATATCCGGGCCCGACATGTCTATGAGCGCGAGGGCTTCGTCGAAGGCGGCGGCGAAGACCTGCAAGGCCAGGGCATGATCCTCACCCGCGCCGCCTGGGCGGCCCTGCCCCGGAGGTCTGCCGCATGAGCAAGCCCCTACTCGCCCTGCTGGCCGGCGTCTTGATTCTGACGCCGCCGGCCCTGGCCTTGGCCGCAAACCCCCTGTTTCAGCCCTGGATCGACGGAACCGCAGCCGCCGAGCCGCAGATGCAGGTCCAGCGGCTGGACCGCGACACCTATGTGATCCGCCAGTCGGTGCGCACCAATTTCGAGGCGCCGTTCCTCTATCTGTTGTTCGGCCGCGACCGGGTCCTGCTGCTGGACACCGGGGCCGGCGGACTCAAGATCCGGCCTACGATCGACGGGGTGATTGACCAGTGGCTGGCGGCGCATCACCGCAAATCCATCCCGCTGGTGGTGGCCCATTCCCACGGCCACGGCGACCACGTCATGGGCGATGGCGAGTTCAAGGACCGTCCGGACACCCAGGTGGTGGGCCGGACCGCGCCCGAGGTCGCGGCCTTCTTCAAGATCGCCGACTGGCCCCACGACATCGCGAAGTTCGACCTGGGCGGCCGGGTGCTCGACGTGATCCCGACGCCGGGTCATCACCCCTCCCACATCATGATCTATGACGAGCGGACCCGGATCCTGCTGTCCGGCGACACCCTCTATCCCGGCCGGCTCTATGTGCCCTCGAACCTGTTCACCGGCTATCGCGACAGCATCGACCGGGTCGTCGTATTCACCCGCACCCACCCGGTGAGCCATATCCTGGGCGCCCACATCGAGATGACCCGGACGCCCGGCAAGGACTTCATCGACGAGGCGCCGACCCATCCGGACGAACACGCCCTCGACCTGCCTTATGCGGACCTGCTGGCTCTGCAGGCCGCGGTCCACAAGATGGGCGACACGGTGGCGCGCGATGTCCACGACGACTTCATCGTCTTCCCATTGCCGCCCCGGAAGCCGTAGAGCGACCACAAGCTCGTCATCCTCCGGTCGTCTGAAAGACGATCCGGGGGACCCAAGCTGATTTTCAGAACGTGGAGACGCCGATTGGGTCCCCCGGATCAGCCTGCGGCTGACCGGAGGATGACGAGGTTTGGGTGCGCCGCCCTACTTCGCCACCGACGCCGCGGGCCGGGTCCGCATGGCCGCGGCCCAGCGCTGCAGGTTGGCCAGCGCCTCCGGGATCGGCAGGCGGATCATCCGGGTGAAGTCGATGCCGATGAAGGCCACGATGTCGGCGATGGTCAGCCGGTCGCCGGCCAGCCATTCGGTCTCCCCCAGCCGGCGGTCCAGCACCGTCAGCGCGGCCAGGCCCTGCGCGGTGTTGAACTGGCCGACATGGGAGTCCTGAGTCTCCAGGGCCGCCATGGCCGGGTGGGTGTGGCGGACCCCTAGCATGAAGGGCACGGCCACCAGCATTTCGGCCCGGCGCATCCACATCTCGATCACGGCGGTCTCCGCCGCCGTGCGGCCGAACAGGTTGGGCTCGGGATAGAGCGCATCCAGATAGCGGCAAATGGCGATGGATTCGGTGAGCGTGGTCCCGTCGTCGAGTTCCAGGGCCGGCAGGGCGGGCAGGCCAGCCTTGGCCAGAAAATCCGGGCTCTTGTGGGAGCCCTGCATGAGGTTCATCGGCACGAGCTCGATGTCCTCGATCCCCTTCTCGGCCATCAACCAGCGCACCCGCCGGGGATTGGGGGCCATGGGCGTGTCATAGAGTTTCACGCGGAAGCTCCCTACTGGCCGAACAGGGTGCTCGGCATCAGGCCAACCACCGCGGCGGTGAGGCAGGTGGCCAGGAAGCCTGAGAACATCGCCTTCCACACCATGCCGATCACCTCGCCCCGGCGTTCCGGCGCCAGCACCGAATAGCCGGCCACGTTCATCCCCACCGAGGCGATATTGGCGAAGCCGCACAAGGCATAGGTCATGATCACCCGGGTGCGGTCGTCGATCCCCGTCACCGGGATGGCCCCTAGCTTGATGAAGGCGGTGAACTCGGTGAGCACCAGCTTGACCCCCAGCAGCGAGCCGGCGGTAAGCGCATCCTTGGCCGGAACGCCGATGGCCCAGGCGAGGGGCGCGAACACGTAGCCGAGGATACGGGCCAGGGAGAGCGGCTCCCCATAGACCGGCGGGAACATGCCCAGGATTCCGTCCACCATGGCCGCCAGGGCCACGAACACGATCAGGGTGGCGGCGATGTTGAGCACGATCTGCAGGCCATCCGACGTGCCCTTGATCATGGCGTCGATGGAGCTCTCATAGACCTTGTCGGAGTCCGGATCGAGCGCCTGGGGCTGCTCGGCGGCCGGGTCGCGAGGCACGAGGATCCGGGCCAGCAGCACGCCGGCCGGAGCGGAGATGATCGAGGCGGTGAGCACGTGGGCGGCGGCGTTGGGCAGTACGCCCTTCAGGATGGTGGCATAGGCCACCATGGTGGAGCCGGAAACGCAGCTCATACCCACGGCGATCAGCATGAACAGCTCTGAGCGCGACAGGCCGGCCAGATAGCTGCGGATGAAGATCGGGCCTTCCACCTGGCCCATGAACACTGTGGCCGCGGTGGCGAGCGCCGGAGCGCCGCGCAGGCCCATGGTCTTCTCGAACACGAAGCCGAAGCCCCGGGTCACCCATTTCAGGATCCGCCAATGCCACAACAGCGCGGCCAGGGCGCAGACCACCAGGATCACTGGCAGCACCCGGAAGGCGAACACGAACATCGCCCCTGGATTGGTCATCGCGTAGGGCTGGTTGGGGGTGCCGGCCAGGAAGCCGAACACGAAGGCGACGCCCGCCTGGGTGCTGCTGGCCAGGCCATCCACAGCCTGACCCACCCCGGCCAGGCCCGCCCTCAGCGCCGGAACCCCGAACAGGGCCAGGACCAGGACGCCCTGCAGCACCAGGGCGCCGATCGCCAGCTTCCACGGGAACGCCTTGCGGTTCTCCGAGATCGCCCAGCACACCAGCAAAATGGCGACGAGCCCCACCAGGCTTTGCGCGTTTTCGATTCCGATCATCCGGTACTCAGGCCCCCTGTCCGGCGGGACTCGCGCCGGGTTCGGAGCACTTGACTATGAAGCCCTGGCCGGTGGCAAGCCACGGGGCGCCGCGTCGCCCCTTGACATCAATTAGATTGTGTACAATTTAATAGCTCACAATCACAAACGGAGACTATCCATGTCAGCCCTCTACGCCACAGAAGCCCGCGCCGTCGGCGGCCGCGCCGGCCATGTCGAAACCCCGGACGGCCTGCTCGCCGTCGACCTCGCCCTGCCCAAGGAGATGGGCGGCCGCGGCGGCGCCACCAATCCGGAACAACTGTTCGCCGCCGGCTACGCCGCCTGTTTCGAGAACGCCGTGCGCTTCATCGCCGGCCAGCAAAAGCTGCCCCTGAAGGGCGCCGCCGTCACCGCCCATGTGGAACTGCATCCCCGGGCCGAGGGCGGCTTCAAGCTGGCCGTGGCCCTGGACGCGGAGACGCAAGGCCTCGACGCCGCCGCTGCCGAGAGCCTGGTGGCCGCCGCCCACCAGGTCTGCCCCTACTCGAATGCCATTCGCGGCAACGTGGATGTTGCGATAACCGTAAAGGCGACATGAGTCCGAAGACCACCCCCGCCAGGACTGAGGCCGGCGATGCGCTGCGCCTCGACCGCCAGCTCTGCTTCGCCCTCTATGCGGCGAGCGGGCTGGTGACCCGGGCCTATCGCCCGCTGCTGGAGCCCCTGGGCCTGACCTATCCGCAATACCTGGTCATGCTGGTGCTCTGGGAGCGGGCCCCCCGCACGGTGGGGGAGCTGGGGGCAGAACTCGGCCTGGATTCGGGTACGCTGACCCCCCTGCTCAAACGCATGGAATCCGCCGGCCTGGTGCGCCGCGAACGCGATCCTTCTGACGAACGGCGGGTGCAGATCACCCTTACTGAGGCCGGCGGCGCCCTGCATGACCGCGCCCTGGCGATCCCCGAGACCCTGGCCTGCGCCCTGGCCCTGGATCCGGCCGAACTCGGCGACCTTCGCGCCACCCTGCAGGACTTCGCCCGCAAGATGCGCGGCGCCGGCGAAGGTTGAGATCAACACTCAGGGAGGCCTTTCCCCGTTTCCCTTCTCCCCTTGTGGGAGAAGGTGGCCCCTCGGAGAGGGGTCGGATGAGGGGTCTCTCAGACTTCCACGGATATGCCTTCGCCAACAAAGCGGACAGGGGAGCGCGACCCCTCATCCGTCGTGCTGCTCGCACGACACCTTCTCCCACAAGGGGAGAAGGAGACCGCGCTCGCGCCAGCCGATGACATTCCTTGAAGGTCGGAGCGACCAACCGAAATACGCAATTTCCGTTGGGCCCCGGCCGCCGACCCGCTAAGCCGCTCGCAACAGCGGGAGCCACCCGCGCCGAGGAAACCCGCCATGACCGCCAGCCGCCAGATCCATCTCGTTCGCCGTCCCCAGGGCGTGCCGGTCCCGCAGGACTTCGCCGTAGTGGAGGTCGACACGCCGGACGCCGGCGACGGCGAGGTCCAGGTGCAGAACCTGCTGATGTCGGTGGACCCCTATATGCGCCCCCGGCTCACCGCCGATCAGCCCCTGGACGTGGCCATGATCGGCGGCGGCATCGGCCGCATCGTCCAGTCCCGCAATCCGCGCTTCAAAGAGGGCGACCTGGTGCGCCACGGCGCGGGCATGCAGGAGCGCTTCATCTCCGACGGCAAGGGTCTGCAGGTGCTCAATCCCGATCCGGCCCTGTCCCTCAGCGTCTATATGCACGCCCTGGGCGGCACCGGCATCACCGCCTATGGCGGCCTCTTGGAGACCGGCGCCCTGAAGGACGGAGAGCAGGTGTTCGTCTCCACCGCCGGCGGCGCCGTGGGCTCAGTGGTGGCCCAGATCGCGAAGATAAAAGGTTGCTATGTGGTGGGGTCCACCGGCGCCGACGACAAGGCCGCCTGGCTGAAGGACGAGGTCGGCCTGGACGCGGTGATCAACTACAAGACCCAGCCGCTCGCCGAGACCCTGGCCGCGGTGACCCCCAAGGGCATCGACGTCTATTTCGAGAATGTCGGCGGCGCGCACCTGGACGCCGCCCTGCCCCGCATGAATGTCCGCGGGCGCATTCCCGTCTGTGGCATGATCTCCACCTATAACGGCGGCGGCGACGGGGTGAAGAACCTGTTCGCCCTGATCTATGGCCGCGTCCGCATGGAAGGCTTCGTGGCCAGCGACTTCCCCCACCTCAACGCCGCCTTCGTGGCCGACATGACCGGCTGGCTCAAGGACGGCCGGGTCAAGTATCAGGAGACCATCCTCGACGGTTTCGAGCGCGCGCCGGAGGGGCTGATCGGCCTGTTCTCGGGACTGAACCACGGCAAGATGCTGATCCGGGTGGCGGCGTAGGCGGGGACGGAATCGCGCCGCCTCGGCCCCCTTCCCCCGGTCATCCCGGCGAATGCCGGGACCCAGATCACAAGTCGCCCACTTTGGGTGAGAGGTCCGGTGGGCGATTGGGGCAGGAGCCGAGCCATATGATCTGGGTCCCGGCATTCGCCGGGATGAGCGGGGGGTAGGTCAAGGGGTTGAAATCTGCGTCTAGACGCCAGCTCAGAGGCGAAGATTGCTCCGCAGGGGATTGGCAGTTTGCGACCCATAGCGGAAGTTGAGGCTTTGCCCTAGCGTCCACCCATGATGCATTGGCTCGCCACCCTGCCGTTCGCAATTCCGGTCGCGATTATCCTCGCAATCGCGTGGGCCAATCGGAAACGCCAGCCGCTCGGGTGGCTCGCGTGGGCAACCGACGCAGTCGTCAGGATGTTTGCACTAGTCGGCACCCTATTGCTTTGCATGGCCGGTTGGACGGCATGGAAAGGCGATTATGCGGCTGTCGCCGAGATCGATTGGGCCAAAGCCGTCCTCATAGGTGTGTTTTCGGCAGTCGTGATCGCGCCGGTCATTTTGCTCTTCGATTTAGCTGAGCACACGAAGCGGCGGCGCGGAGCACGCGGCGGGACCTAGGGCAGCTTTCCACCCCTCACAGCCATTCGCCGAGTCCGCTTTGTGGCGCTGGGTCTAAGCCACCCGCCGCTTAACGGCAGTCCCCGACGCCCGCCCCTTAGAACGCCTCCTTGTAGGGCCGCAGGTCCACTTCCTGGGTCCAGGCGCTGGGGTGCTGGAGGTGGATCTGCCAGTAGGTTTCGGCGATGGGGTCGACGTTGAGGAGGCCGTTCTCGCCGCGCGCCTCGACGATGCCCGGCAGGCCGCGCTTCAGGCGCTCGCCATTGATGCCGCCGTCGATCAGCACGTGGGCCACGTGCAGGCCCAGGGGGCCGAACTCCCGGGCCATGCTCTGGGAGATCATCCGCAGGCCGGCCTTGGCGGCGGCGAACTGGGCGTAGCCGGCCTTGCCCCTCAGGCTGCCTGAGGCGCCGGTGAAGATCACCGTGCCGCGGCCGAGCGGCGCCAGGCGGCGCGCCGCCTCCCGGCCCACCAGGAATCCGGAGAAGCAGCCCACCCGCCAGAAGGCCTCGAACAGCTCCGCCGTCACCTCGCGGAACGGGATCGGGCGATTATCGCCCGCGTTGGACACCACCAGGTCGACAGGGTCGAGGCCCGGCCCCGGGGTCATGGCCCGGTCGAACAGGGCGATGACCTGGTCCTCCTGGGTGGCGTCCACCTGGCAGGCCTCGGCCGTGCCGCCGGCGGCGATGATGCTGGCTACGACCTTGTCGATCTTGGCCGGGGTGCGCCCAGCCACCAGCACGTGATGGCCCCCGGCGGCGAAGCGGCGGCTGACCGCGGCCCCTACGCCCTCTTCGGCGCCGACGCCCACCACCAGGGCGGTTGGTTTAGCCATGGGTCTTCTCCCTCTGCGCATCCACGAACGCCATCCGGCGCCGCACATTGTCGTCGGCCGCCGGGCCGGCGGCGAACTTGAAGTCGGGGCCGTCCACCGGACGGCCGGTCAGCCGGTCAACCACCACCGGCTCGGCCGCGCGGCCGGTCCCGGTCTCCACCAACTGGCTCGACACACCTTCCGGCGCGAAGTGGCGATTGCCCCAGTCCATCAGGGCGATCATCACCGGCAGGAAGTCGCGGCCCGGTTCGGTCAGCACATATTCGTCCCGCGGCGGGTGGTCCTGATAGCGCCGGCGTTCCAGCAGTCCCGCGGCCGTCAGGTCGTCCAGCCGGCGGCTCAGCATGTTGGGGGCGATCCCCAGGCTCTTCTGGAACTGGTCGAAGCGGGTCAGCCCGTGGAAGGCGTCCCGCAGGATCAGGATGGACCACCACTCCCCCACCCGGTCGAGGCTGCGGGCGATGGGACAGGGCATCTCAGAAAATTTGGTGCGGCGCATGGCGAAGAGGTAGTCGAGTTACTATCATCTTGCAAGTCACTCATCCGACCCGTCGGACCAACCCCTTGGAGCCTCCCCTATGAGCCAAGCTTTCCCTCTCGGCGCCGCCCTGATCACCGGCGCCTCCTCCGGCATCGGCGCCGTCTATGCCGACCGCCTCGCACGCCGCGGCCACGACCTCGTCCTGGTGGCCCGCGACCAGGCCCGCCTGGGCGCCCTGGCCGACCGGCTTCGCGCCGAGACCGGCGTCAAGGTCGAGGTGATCGCCGCCGATCTCACCCAGACGTCCGATCAGGCGCGCATCGAGCTGAAGCTCCGCGACGACACGGCCATCTCCGTCCTGGTGAACAATGCCGGGGTCGCGGGCACGGGCAATTTCGTCGGCGGCGACATCGATCAGACAGACGCCATGATCCAGCTGAACGTGGTGGCGGTGACCCGGCTCGCCGCCGCCGCCGCCCAGGCCTTCGCCGCCCGCGGCCGCGGCGCGATCATCAATCTGGGCTCGGTCACCGCCCTGGTCCCCGAGCAGTTCACCAACCCCTACAGCGCCACCAAGGCCTATGTGCTGAGCTTCTCGCTGTCCCTGAACCAGGAGCTCCAGGGCTCCGGCGTGCAGGTGCAGGCGGTGCTGCCAGGCGCCACCCGCACCGAGATCTGGGCGAGGGCCGGCCGCGATATCGCAACCCTCCCGGCCGAGATCCTGATGGATGTGGACGAGATGGTGGACGCCGCCCTGGCGGGCTTTGACGCCGGCGAGCTGGTGACCCTGCCGGCCCTGCCCGATGTGGCCGATTGGGAGGCCTTCACCGCCGCCCGGCTGAAGCTCGGCCCCAACCTGTCCCGCAACCGGGCCGCCGCGCGCTATAAGGCGCCGGTCCTGGTCTAGCTGGAGGCGCCTTGATGACCCGGTTCTATCTCGACGATCTGAGCGTCGGTCAGAAGTTCACCAGCGGGACGTTCCGGGTCGACGCGGCCCAGATCAAGGCCTTCGCCGAACAGTTCGATCCCCAGCCCTTCCACCTCGATGAGGACGCGGCGAAGTCGAGCCTGTTCGGCGGGCTGGCCGCCAGCGGCTGGCACACCGCGGCCATCACCATGCGCCTGTTGCATGATGGCGCGGCGCCCATCGCCGGCGGAGTGATCGGGGCGGGCGGCGAGATTGCCTGGCCCAATCCTACCCGCCCCGGCGACGTGCTCTCCGTGGAAAGCGAAGTGATGGAGGTGACGCCCTCCAGGTCGCGCCCGGACCGCGGCATGGCGACCTTGCGCAGCGAGACCCGCAACCAGCATGGCCAGGTGGTGCAGGTCTCAACCATGAAGCTGGTGGTCCCGCGCCGGCCTGCCCAGCTCTAGGCGGTCTCCAGAAGCGCCATGGTCCCCTGGCCGCCATCGGCGCAGATACTGACAATGGCCCGCTTCCCCGGGCCCATCGCCGTCAGCTCCTTCACCGCCTGGCTGAGGATGCGTGCGCCGGTGGCGCCGAAGGGATGGCCAAGCGCGGTCGAGCCGCCATTGGGGTTCATCCGCGCTTCGGGGAAAGCGCCCAGGTCCGCGTCCACGCCGGCCTTGGCCTTGCGGAAGGCCGGATCCTGCCAGGCCTTGATGTGGAACAGCACCTGGGCGGCGAAGGCCTCGTGGATTTCCCACAGGTCGATATCGCCATAGGTGAGGCCATGGCGGGCCAGCAGGCGGGGCACGCCATAGGCCGGCGCCATCAGCAGGCCCTCGTGGCGAAGATCGATCGAGGTCACCTCGTAGTCCACAAGCCGGGCGCGGGGGATGTCCTTGGGAAGGCGCTCGAGCCCTGCCGCCGAGGCGACCCAGAGGCCCGCGGCCCCGTCGGTGAGCGGCGAGGAATTTCCGGCGGTGAGGGATCCTCGACCACTGGTCCGGTCGAACACCGGCGACAGCCGGGCAAGCTTTTCCAGCGAGCTGTCGGCGCGGGGAATGGTGTCCCGCCTCACCCCGTCGAAGGGGATCACCAGGTCGTCGAAGAAGCCGCTGGCCCACCCGCTCACCGCGCCCTGGTGGCTGGCGAGCGCGACGCGGTCCTGTTCGGCGCGAGAAATCTGCCAGTCCTTGGCGGTGATTTCGGTGTGCTCGCCCATGCTCATGCCGGTGGTGCGGTTCACCACGCGGGGCACGAACAGCTTCAGGTCCCGGGGCTTGATCATGCCGATCGCACCCAGGCGCTCCAGGGGCGAGCGGGCCTGGACCACCGCCCGGAAGCGGTCCGAGAGCTCGGTCCCCAGGCCGATCTGCACCCGGCTCATGCTCTCGGCGCCCCCAACCAGGGCCAGATCGCGGCCGCGGCCATCGAGCGTGCCGGCGGCCTGGAAGGCGGCGATCATGCTGGTGGAACAGGCCATCACGGTAGTTGAGGCCGGGATTGTTGGGTCCACCCCGGCGTCCAGCAGCACCTCGCGGGCGAAATTGCTCCAGGTGAGATTGGGGATCACCGTGCCCCAGACCGCCAGGTCCGGGCGCGCCTGGCCGGCCATGTGGCGCACCACCGGGACTGACAGGCCGATGGCGTCGAACCGCGCGAACGGTCCGTCGACCTTGACGAACGGGGTGCGCACCCCGGCTACAAACCAGATGTCAGGCCTGTCGCTCATGGCC
>Ga0265327_10000676_pt1 | contig 54869 bp, 51 predicted proteins | sample 41621metaG_FD_202089 | JGI IMG/M metagenome (GOLD analysis project Ga0265327, IMG submission 202089) | Rhizosphere microbial communities from Carex aquatilis grown in University of Washington, Seatle, WA, United States - 4-16-21 metaG | ecosystem: Host-associated > Plants > Roots > Rhizosphere... | reverse complement strand
CCAAAGTCGCCCTCACCGCATGCATGCGCAAGCTGGTCGGTCTCCTCAACACCATCGTCGCCAGGGGCTACGGATGGCAAACCTCCATTGCCGAGCAAACCGCCGCTTAATACGGTTGCTTTCACGCGACGCCGGCTGCCGCCTTCGCGCGAAAAATCCTTCGTCGCTCCGCTCCGTCGAGATGACAAACCAGGGCCGAATTCAGCGCCCGGATAGGCTCGCGGGCTTGATTTTCGCCAGCGCTCGCCGATGATGGTGGGATGACGTTCCCCCGGTTCACGCCATGAAGATATTCGGCCTCGCCGGCTGGAGCGGTTCGGGCAAGACCACCCTGATGGTCCGGCTGCTCGGCCATTTGTCGGCGAACGGCCTCCGGGTCTCGACCGTCAAGCATACCCACCACGCCTTCGACCTCGACACGCCGGGCAAGGATTCCCACCGCCACCGCGAGGCGGGCGCCGTTGAGGTGCTGGTCGCCTCGGACGCCCGCTGGGCGCTGATGCACGAATTGCGGGGGGCGCCCGAGCCGTCCCTGGAAGACCTGGTCGCCCGGATGACACCGGTCGACCTGTTGTTGATCGAGGGCTTCAAGGCCCATCCCCACGACAAGCTGGAAGTCCATCGGCCGTCGCTGGGCAAACCGCCGCTATGGCCGGGCGATCCGCGCATCGTCGCCGTCGCCTCGGACCAGCCGCCGCCCGGCCTTGCCCTTCCCTGGCTGGATCTGGACAAACCGGCCGACATCGCCGCCTTCATCCTCGGCCACACGGGACTGGGGCCCTGACCGACAGCGAAGCCGCGCACCCGGCCGGCGACGGCAGCGACTAGATTCGGTTCGGATTGAGGGCGGCGTTGACCAGCAGCTCCGCCGTTTCCGCCACCAGTGCCGCCGGCCCCTGGGCGCCCAGGGTGTTGCCGGCGGAATAGGCGCCCTCGGCCAGAAGGTGCAGCTGACCGGCCAGCCTGACCGGGTCGACGACCGGCAATTCCCGGCACAGCCGTTCCAGCCGCCGCCGCAATTCGTGCTTGTGGGCCACGGCGACGGCGCGGCCGGGATGGTCGGCCTCGCGGAACTCGACGGCGGTGTTGACGAACGGACAGCCGAGAAAGCCGGGGGCCGAGGTGTACTTGGCCAACGCCGCGAACAGGTCGCGCAATTGCCGGCGGGCGTCGCCGGGATGGCGGGCCAGCACGCCGTCGAACCATTGCCAATAGCGTTCGTCGGTCTCGGTCAGGAAGGCGGCGACCAGTTCGTCCTTCGACGGGAAGGCGCGATAGAGGCTCATCTTGCAGACGCCGGCCTCGGCCACCACGGTATCGACGCCGATGGCGCGGATGCCGTCCCGGCGGAACAGGGCGGCGGCGGCGTCGAGCAGCCGTCGGCGGGCGGTGGCGGGAGCGGTTCGGCGGGTGGCGGCTTTGGTCGTCATACTTGACATGATACAGACCGGTCTGTCACATTGCAAGCCGGCGATGCGAGGAGGACGCGATGAACGCGGCGGACCAAAGACGGACGGGCGTCCACTACGCCTGGATCGTCGCCTTCCTCACCTTCCTGACCATGCTGGCCGCCGCCGGCGCCCGCTCGGCGCCCGGCGTGCTGATGGTGCCGCTGGAAGAGGAATTCGGCTGGAGCCGCGCCACCATCTCGTCGGCGGTGTCGGTCAACCTGGTGCTCTACGGCCTGGCCGGCCCCTTCGCCGCCGCCTTGCTGGAATGGCTGGGGGTGCGCCGCACCATGGTGCTGTCGCTGGCGCTGACCGCCATCGGCGTCGCGCTCACCACCCTGATGTCCAAGCCCTGGCAATTGGTGCTGCTGTGGGGCGTGGTGGTGGGCTCGGGCACCGGCATGACCGCGCTGGTGCTGGGGGCCACCGTCGCCAGCCGCTGGTTCGACAAAAGCCGCGGACTGGTGATGGGCATGCTGTCGGCCAGCACCGCCACCGGCCAGCTGGTGTTCCTGCCGTTGCTGGCCTGGCTGGTCGCCACCCATGGCTGGCGGGCCGCCGCCTTCTACATCGTCGCCGCCGGATTGGTGGTGGTGCCGCTGGTCGGCTTCCTGATGCGCGACCGCCCCGCCGATATCGGCCTGCTGCCCTACGGCGCCACCCAGGCGCCGCCGCCGCCGGCGCCGCGCCGCAACCCGGTGGCGACCGCGCTCGTCACCCTGTGGGAGGCGATGGGCCACCGCGATTTCTGGCTGCTGGCCGGCGGCTTTTTCGTCTGCGGGCTGACCACCAACGGCCTGATCGGCACCCATCTGGTGCCGGCCTGCTTCGATCACGGCATCCCCGAGGTCAAGGCCGCCGGCCTGCTGGCGATGATGGGCATCTTCGACTTCATCGGCACCACCGGCTCGGGCTGGCTGTCGGACCGGGTCGACAACCGGGTGCTGCTGTTCTGGTATTACGCGCTCAGGGGCCTGTCGCTGATCTTCCTGCCCTTCTCGTTCGACCTGTCCTTCTACGGCCTGTCGTTGTTCGCGGTGTTCTACGGGCTGGACTGGATCGCCACGGTGCCGCCGACCGTGCGCCTGACCGCCGATTGCTTCGGGCCGCAAAAGGCCGGCATCGTCTTCGGCTGGATCTTCGCCGCCCATCAATTGGGGGCGGCGGTGGCGGCCTCGGCGGCGGGCATCATCCGCACCGAATTGGGCGATTACCTGCTGGCCTTCGTCGTCGCCGGCGCCATCGGCATCGTCGCCGGGGTGATGTCGCTGTTCATCGGCCGCAAGCCGACGGCGGCACGGCCCGCCGAGGCGGTCGCCTAGCCCAGCCGCCGGCGCAGGCGCGCCAGGTCCTCGGGGGTGTTGACGTTGACGAAGGGGTCGGCCTCGCCGCCCGGCCAGTCGACCCGCGCCACTCGGTGGCGGGCCAGGAAGGCCCCGACCTTGCGCAGCTCCTCGTCGACCAGGGCGCGGCGCAGCGCGGCGGCCAGCCGCACCGGCCACAGGGCGAAGACCGGGTGGTCGCGCCCCTCCGAGCGGGGGCAGCCGATCTCGGCATCCGCCGCCGTCACCGCCGCCGCCAGGCGGGTGACCAGATCCTCGGGGAACAGCGGCGTGTCGGTGGCGAAACTGGCCATCCATTCGATACCGGGCAGGGTGTCGCGCACCCATTCCAGCCCGCAAAGAATGCCGGCCAATGGCCCCGGATTGCCGGGGATGCCGTCGGCGACCACCGGCAACCCGGAGGCGGCGACCCGCCCGGGATCGCCGTTGACGTTGAGCGCCAAGGCCGCCACCTGGGGCCGCGCCCGGGCGATCACCCGCTCGAGCAGCGTCACTCCGGCGACCTCGGCCAGCATCTTGTCGCCGCCGCCCATGCGCCGCGACAGCCCACCGGCCAACAGCAAACCCGCCACCTTCATCCCGCCCCTCCGTGCCCCCCGGACAGTACCGCCGCTATTTCCGTCGGGGTAGGTTCAGTTTCGTCCGGCCATCTCCCAAACCGACGGCAAACGCGCTATCTGTAGCCGGAACAGCCGCGCACAAGGTCGGCCGGCAAACCGCCCCGAGAAGGGCCCCGAGCGGTTCTGGGGCGGCCTCGTCGCGCGGCTGGTCCGAAGCGACCCGTTGCAGGCGGCGATCGACGATTGGCACCGCGCCAACGCCCTCGATGCCAAAAGTACCGAGCCTAGGAAGCGGTCGGCACCGGCAGCATGACAAAGTTGCCGTCCGCCATTTCGGCGCAGACCGATAGCGTCTCCAGCCGGAACCGGTCGGGGGCCGGCAGTCGCGCGAAGAACCCGCATTTCTCCACCCCATCGTCGCCCAACGCCTCCGCCACGTCGCGCCGGGGCCGGTCGATCGAAAATGTTCCGATGGGGCGGCCATCGATGAAGACATGGATCGACTTGGCCGGGCGGTGCCGCGCCGTGTCCGCCGCCCAGCCATCGATCATCAGCGTTCCCTGACTGCCTTGGAGGACATCCTCGACCGCGCCGCGGCCGCCCTGAAGGCTGAGCGGCAAGCGGACGATCGGCGGTGTGGCGGTCGCCGCCGCCTCGACGGTTCCGGGAAGCAGCCGCCGCAGCGCCGCCTCGATGGGATCGGCCGCTTCGCCGGTCGAAGGGGCGCAATCTTCGGCCAGGAACCGCCGCTGCCTTTCCAACAAGTCGCGCCGCCGGTCATCGTCGAACAAGACCGCTTCCAGCGCCGGCCAGATTCCCTCCGGCTCGGTGACGCAGCCAAGGACATCGAATGGCAAATCCGGTTCCATGGTCAGGCTTTCCGCGCTCTGGACGTGGATCAGCGGAATGCCGCGGGATATGATTTCGAAATAGCCGGTGGTCGGCACATTGACGCCGATCACGCAATCGGCAAGCTCAAGGGCGGCGGAAAAGCTGAGCCCATCAAGGAATTTGAGCGCCGACGGCGGGAAGCCGCACAGCGCCTGATAAAAGGAGGCCTGTTCGTGGACCGAGCCGGGTTTGGTGCGAACCGCGACCATCACCCGATTTTCGAGGAAATCCGGAATTTTCGCCAAGGCCGCGACCGTCTCGATGTGTCGCTTCGGATGGACATAGGGAACGGTGTCGAGCGTTAGGGCATTGGCAATGAACAGCACGATCTTGCGATTGCCGGCCGCCCGGCGCCGCACCCGCAATTCTTCGGCCGCCGACGAGGCATCCAATAGGCTGTGATAGGTTTGGCGCGTGTGTTTGCCGATGGTGACGATGTCGGTGATGGCCGAAAGGCGGCGAAGTCTGGTTTCGCCGCTTCTTGTCCAGGCCAGGGCGGCATCCGTGGGCGCCCGGTGGCTCCAGAAATTATCCACCGGCCAGCCCGAATGTTGGGCGATCAGCACCGGCACCCCGGCTCGTCGGTAGAATTGGGCCAGAATGGCGGCCTCGGCGGTGAAATGGTCGGCGACGATCAGCAGATCGAGCGGCATCTGGGCGACGAACGCGGCGGCTTGCTTGATCATGTTGGCATAGGACAGCCAACGGCGGGTGATCAGGTATTCCAGTTGGAAGTCGAGATGGGGATTGCGAATGACGGCATCGGGAAGGCTGGAGCGTTCCCGCCTGACGACGAGTTCCGCCCACAAATCCGTCAATTGCGAAGCCAGTGCCACCGACCAATTCCCCGCCGCCGCCGACAGACGATAGACATGATGATCACTGCCCAGGCGTCCGCAGCCCGGCATGACGTTCGGCTGCCAGGTCGAGGGAAACTGGATCACCTGGCAGCCCAGATTGTCCAAACTGTCGAGGATTTCCTCGCAATTGGCGATCGTCGCCGGGGCGAAGCCAACGCGCCGACCGGCCGGAGGGGGAACCGTCGACTGTGATCGCTCGCTCGGCGGGGGCGCGGGCGCATCCGTGTGTGGACGCCATTGCATCCAGGGAAGCACATACAGTCGTTGCCCCATGACAATGGTGCGCACATTCCTGCCCAGGGCCTCGCAGGTGAACCGCAGGATGGCCGCCGCGACGTCGGAATCGAAATAGAAGTCTTGTGGCAGCTGCGGGCTGCCGGTGACGATATAGAAGGTGTCGATCTGCCGGTTGGCCTCGACGATCCGCCGGGCGAGGCCCGTCAAATACAAGGCCTTGACGATGAGCAGGTATTGGCTGGTCGCGTCGAGCCGGGCGATGTCGATGCCCTCGACGATGAAGGACAGCCCAAGTTCCCGCAGCCATGTGCCGGAAAGCCCTTCGGCGATCCCATTGGCGGATTTTATCTCCGCCATCTCGATGTAATCGGCGGTCGGGCCGATATGGTCGTGGCCGATCTGGAAGATGACGTCGTAGACCAGGGTCGAGAGGGGAAACACCAGACAGTTCGCGAAGGTCGGCCCCGCTTTCAATTTGACCTGGGCGAAATGGTGGCCGTCCGTCAGCAGGATGGCGTCGCGTTCCGAGAACTTGATGTCTGGCAGTTCTCTTTCCGCAATCATCGGTCAACCCTTGCTAGGACAGGATGTCGCCGTGGCGCAGCGGCGAGGCCACGCTGTAATCGGTCAGCAGCACGGCCTGATCGGCACAGACGACGTAAGGCCCCTGGCCCTGGATGAAACAGACACGGCCCGGCGTGCCACGCAAAGGAAGGGGGGGGCTGGCGACGGCGAACACCCGGACAATGTCGCCGCCGCGACGGCACTGGGCGCCGGGATAGGGCCTGGTCAGGGCGCGAACGAACCGCTCGACCCGGGCGGCCGGCCAGGCCCGCCAGTCAATGGCGCCGTCCGCGTCACTACGCTGATGCCAGTAGGCGGCCGCCGCCTCGTCCTGCGGCTTTGGTCGAGGGGCGCCGGCTTCGATGTCGGCGATGGCGCGAAGCACCATCTTCGGAAACAGGCGGTTCGCCTTTTCGTGCAGATCGGCGATGGTGTCGGTGGCGGCGATGGGGATGGTGGCTTCCCGCAGCACCGGCCCGTCGTCGATGCCCTCGCCGACGAAGAGTACGCTAAGGCCGGCGGTCGCTTCGCCGTTGATCATCTGCCAGTTGAGCGGCGATCCACCCCGGTACTGGGGCAGGCGTCCCGCGTGGAGATTGATCGCGCCCAACCGGGGAATCGCCAGGAAGGGCGCCTTCACGATGGTCGAGAAGCCGGCGATGACGATGAGGGCCGGCGAACGCCCGGCCAAGTCGGCGATGAAGGCGGGGGCGTTGACGTCGGCGACCCGCCAGATCGCAACGCCAAGCCTGAGGCCGATGGGGTCGCAGGAGGTCATCTTCTCGGGCACGATCATGGCGGCGACGTGATGGCCCTCGGCCACCAGGGCTTCGACCACGCCCAATCCGCGGCTGCCGTTGAGCAGGACGAAGATATCCTTCATGACGGGCGCTCGATGACCCAGATCTTCATCAGCGGCACCATGCGCAATCCGTTGATATGGGCGTGGGGATCGTCGCCGACCCGCGTCGTCCAGGCGCGAAGCGGCGCCTTGTAGTCCAGCGGGAACGGCATGACGAAGTCCACCCACAGGGATTTCGCGCGGGGATCGACGGCTTCCCGGATTCGCTCGAAGGTGGCGATGGAATGGACATTGAGGCCGGTTCGCCAGCTTTTGTCCCGCTCGGACTCCTCCACCAGCGCGAACCGGACCAGCACGTCCACCGGGAGGTCATTGGTCTGGGTGAAGATCACCACCCTGCCGCCCGGCTTGGTGTAGCTCAGGGCATTGGCGATGGCCGGCGTCGGGTCGTCGAAAATGCTGACCACCCCCATCATGGTGACCACGTCGAAGCGGTCGCGGAGGGCGGGGTCGGCGGCCAGGACCGATCCCGTTATGAAATCGGCGCCGGCAACGCTGGCGGCGGCCCTCTCCAGCAGGTCGGAGTGGATGTCCATCCCCGTCATCCGCGCCCGCGGCCACCGCCCGTTTATGGTGGCGAGGAAAGACCCGGTGGCGCAGCCGACGTCGAGCAGGGAAAACGCCGGATCGAGGCAAAATGATTCGATAATGCCGACCACGGCTTTGTAATATTCTTTGGGGGGCGCCGGGGGCTCGCCAAGATAGACTTCGTCCCCCAGTCTGCTGTTTTCGCCGTAATCCGCAATATCAGCCATCGCCACCATGGTTTGAATACAGCGGTGCCCGGCGGGACCCGCATGCGCCGGCGATTCTATCAGTCTCGTCCGGGGGGTCAAGCTCCAGGCCTCTCCCTCATCTGGACAGCCTCGAGAGGGCGCGCCATGATGCGCCGAATTCCATAAGGACGCTTCCGGCCAATGTGTGGACTGGCAGGGTACATTGGGGCGTCGCCGCCATCCGGCCCCAGGGTCGACGCCTGTATCGCGGCGCTCCGCCATCGCGGTCCCCATGGCGAGGGGGTTTTTCGCAGCGATCTCGGCGGCGGCCGTCAGGTGGTGCTGGTGCATACCCGGCTGGCGATCATCGATCTGGACGCCAGGGCTGGTCAGCCCTTTCACGACCGCCAGCATGTCATCGCCTTCAACGGCGAGCTTTACAACTACCTCGAATTGCGGCGCGAGTTGGAGGCGCTGGGCGAAAGCTTCCGCACCAGCGGCGACACCGAAGTCCTGGTGAAGGCGCTGCGGCGCTGGGGGCCGGATGTCCTCGATCGTTGCGAAGGCATGTGGGCCTTCGCTCTGTTCGACGGCGAGCGCCTGCTGCTGTCGCGCGACCGCTTCGGCGAAAAGCCGCTGTTTCTCCATCGCGGCGCCGACGGCCTCACCTTCGCCTCGGAACCCAAGGCGATCATGGCCTTGCTCGGGCGGCGGCTGCCCCCCAATCGGGATCAGGTTCGCCGCTATCTGGTCAATGGCTACCGCTCGCTGCACAAGCGGCCGGAGACCTTTTTCCAACAGCTGGAGCGATTGCCTCCGGCCACCACCCTCGACGTCGGGCCGGAGGGCAATGGGCCGCTCCGCACCTACTGGCGGCCGGCCTACCGTCCGGTCGAGGCGATGACCTACCAGGAGGCGGTGGCCGGCGCCCGCGACGCCCTGATCCGATCGGTCGGACTTCGCCTCCGGGCCGACGTGCCGCTGGCTTTCTGCATGAGCGGCGGGGTGGATTCCAACGCGCTGATCGCCATTGCCAAGCGGGTATTCGATCACGATGTCCACGGCTTCACCATTGTCAACAGCGACAGCCGCTACGAAGAGCAGGAGATGGTGGATTGCGCGGTGCGGGATCTCGGCATCCGTCATACCGGCGTGCCGCTGGAGAAGACCGGCTTTCTCGATCGCCTGCGGCGGCAGGTGGTCGGCCATGATTCGCCCGTCACCACCATCACCTTCCATCTGCACAGTCGCTTGATCGAGCACATGGCCGCCGGCGGCTACCGCATCGCCGTCAGCGGCACCGCCGCCGACGAACTGTTTTCCGGCTATTTCGACCACCAGAACGCCTATCTGGCGGCCATCCGGGGCGATGCCGCACTGCACGCCGAACGTTTGGCCGAATGGCGACAGCGGGTGCTGCCGCTGATCCGCAATCCGCTGCTGCGGGACCCCGATCTGTTCATCCATGAACCCGACGGCGGCCGGCATCTTTTCGGCGATTGCGATTCTTTTGGCGAATTGCTGGCGCCCCCCTGGCGCGAGCCCTTCGCCGAGGAGCGATTCTGCGATGACCCCCTGCGCAATCGAATGCTAAACGAGGTGCGCCACGAAACGGTGCCGGTCTATCTCCACGAAGAGGATCTCAACGCCATGGCGTTCGCGGTCGAGAACCGTTCGCCCTATCTCGACCGCCACTTGTTCGATTTCTGCTTTCAGGTGCCCACACGCCATCTGATGGGCGGTGGGTTCGCCAAGAAGATCCTGCGCGACGCCATGCGCGGCATCGTCAGCGATCCCATTCTCGACAACCGCCGCAAGGTGGGGTTCAACGCCCCCCTGCACGACCTTCTCGACCTCGACGATGCCGCGGTGCGAGACGCCCTGCTGGCGGACGGCCCGATCTTTTCGCTGCTGCGCCGGGATGGCGTCGAGGCCATGTTATCGGCGGGACGCGCGGCCGAGGGGGCCGCCAAGTTCCTGTTTAGCTTCATCTCGGCCAGGTTGTTCCTCGATGAGTTCCACTGAATCCACTCCGCGCTGCGAGGCGTGCGACGGCGATCACTGGCAACTGGTGGCCAGCTTCAGCGCCCCGCCGCCCGGTGAGAACGCCTTCGGCGCCTCGGCCTATTGTCGGCGGTTGTGGCGGTGCGGCAATTGCGGCCATTTCGTCAACCGCCACGATCACGACCTCAGCCGACTTTATTCCAGCGCCTACGCGGAAGCGTCCTATGACGGCGACCGGCGGGCCGAGCGTTTCCGTTCCATCCTGGCGTTGCCGCCGGAGCGGTCCGACAATCACGGCCGCGCCGCCGCGATAATGGCATTCGCCTCCGACATGGGGCTGTCGGCCAGTCCGCGTCTTCTGGACGTCGGCTCGGGAATGGCGGTTTTCCCCGCGGTGATGCGTAAGGCCGGCTGGCGGGTGACGGCCGTCGATCCCGACCCCGCGAACGCCCGCCAGGCCCGCGAGCTTGCCGACGCCGAAGCCATCACCGGAGAGTTCTCGACGCTTCAGTTCGAGGCCGAATTCGACGTGGTAACGCTCAATAAGGTGCTCGAACATGTGGTGGAGCGCCGGGCGATGCTGATCAAGGCCGCCGGTCTGCTGTCGTCGCCGGCCGGATTCCTCTACGTGGAAGTGCCGGACGGCGAGGCGGCGCTGGACGAGGGGCCGGGACGGCAGGAATTCTTCCTTGAACATTATTGCGCCTACAGCCCCGCCTCACTCGCCCTGGTTGCCGCGCGGGCCGGGTTGCGGTTGCGGCGCCTCGATCGGCTCCGCGAGCCGTCCGGCAAATTCACCTTGCGAGCCTTCCTCACTCGGAGACCGACGTCGTGAGATATTGCCGCCGCTGCCTGTTGCCGTCGTCCAAGCTGTACATCGCGTTCGACGCGGACGGAATCTGCAACGCCTGCCGGGCCCACGAAACCAAGACCGCCGGCGGCGAAGGCATCGACTGGCCGGCGCGGGCTCGGCAGTTCGAGGAATTGATCCAGTGGACCCTAGCGCGACGGGCGCCCTATTACGATGCCGTCGTCCCGGTCAGCGGCGGCAAGGACAGCATCACCCAGGTCCATTACCTGCGCGACCGCGGATTGCGCATCCTGGCGGTCAACGTCGACTTCGGCATCAAGACCGAGATCGGCCACCGCAACCTGGCCCGCATCCCGGAAATGGGGGCCAGTCTGGTGACCTATCGCCCCGAACTGGAACTGCACCGGCGGTTGATCCGGCTGGGGTTCGAGGATTACGGTTCGCCCGAGCTGCTGTGCCACCCCTTGCTGCACGCCTATCCTTTGCATGTGGCCCTGCGCTTCGGCGTGCCGTTGGTGCTGCTCGGCGAGAATTCCGCCTTCGAATACGGCGGCGAGGCGGCATTGGCCGGAGCGGACCGGATCTCGCGCAAGTGGTTCCAGAAATACGCGGCCATGGCCGGCCAGGACGCGGGTGTGATCTCGGCCCGTTACGAGATTCCGATGGAGCGGCTGAAGCTTTACGACTTCCCCGACGAGATCGAGGCCTCGGGTACGCGGGCGGTGTTCACCAGCCACTTCTTCCATTGGGATTCCGAGGCGCATTTCGAAATCGCCCGCCGCTACGGCTTCAAAGCCCTGGATGTGCCGTTCGAGGGCTCGTACCGCACCTATGTCGGCATTGACGAGGAAATCACCCGCCTACACCACTACATGAAGTTCCTGAAATTCGGGTACGGCCGCGCCACCGACCATGCCTGCGAGGACATCCGTTCCGGCCGCCTGACGCGTCAGGCGGCGAAGGCGCTGGTCCGCCGCCATGATCCCGAGCCGGTCTCGGAGGCGTTCATAGACCGCTTCATCGCGTTCGCGGGCCTATCGCGCCGCCACTTCGACGAGGTTCTGGACCGCTGGCGCAACCCCGATATCTGGCGTCACGACACTGCCAGGGGCTGGTATATTCCCGGCTACCTGGAAGAAGAACGCGACCAAGGGCACGTATGATGGTGACATTGCCTGTTCGGCGCCGCGTTTAGAGGGATGGTGGTGGAATGAGGATTCTTTTCGTCAACCCTTCGCTACGCCCCAACGCGCCGCACCGTTACCTGCCGGTTGGATTGGGATACGTCGTGACGGCGGTCAAGCGGCGCGGTTTCAAGTTCGATATTCTCGACCTCGACGCCACGACGCACTGTGAGGAAAGCGTCGAGACCTATCTGTCCAAGAAGACGTACGACGTCATCCTGGTCGGCTCGATCGTTTCCCATTACCGCTGGATAAAGTGGTTCCTGCACACGGCCCGTCGCCTGCAACCGCGCTGCACGCTGGTGGTGGGCAACTCCGTCGGCTCGTCGATGCCCGAGATACTGTTCGCCCATACGCCGGCCGACGTCGTCGTGTTGGGCGAGGGCGACATCACCACCGTCGAGGTTCTGGAGGCCTTGCGGGACGGCCGCGCCCTGGGCGAAATCGTCGAACCGATAGAGACCATTCCCCACCACAACGGCAATCTCCCGGGATGCTGCAAAGGCCGAGGCATCTTCGGCATCGTCTTCCGTGATTCCCGGGGCCGCCTCGTCCATACCGGGTTGCGTCCGGCGGTCAAGAAGATCGACGATCTGCCATGGCCGGACTGGGACCTATTCGACGTCGAATATTACATCGACCGCAGCCGCGGCACGGCCCACCCGAACGTCACCCGTTACGCGCCCGAACAAGCGGTGGTGCTGCCGGTCAACACGGCCAGGGGCTGCGTCCACAAATGCACATTCTGCCACTATGTTTTCTGGGACGATCCCTACCGGCACCGTTCGGCCGGTTCGGTGATCGCCGAGATCGACCACCTCAAAAAGAAATACGGCGCCAATTTCATCCATTTCTGGGATGAACTCAGCTTCCATAAGCTGGCGCCCGCCGAGAGATTCCTTGACACCATGATCGAGGCCGACCTGGGAGTGCATTGGAGCGCCTCCGTCCGCGCCGATCTGATGGGCCGGCCGGAGGATGCCGAGGAGGATTGCCTGCGCCTTGCCCACAAGTTCAAGGAGGCTGGCGCCGTCGTCCTGGCGTTCTCCCTGGAATCGGGCAGCGCGGAAATCCTCGCCGACATGAACAAGCACGTCGAGCCAGACTATTTTCGCAGGCAGGCGAAGATACTGACCTCGGCCGGACTGATATCCAGTACCAGCCTCATCTTCGGCTATCCGCGAGAGACAAGGGAAACCATAGCGAAAACCATGTCGATGTGTGAGGAGCTCAACATCTATCCGTCATCCGGCTTTCTTCTGCCATTGCCGGGAACCGGGGTCTGGCGGCACGCCATGACTCACCGATACATTACGGATGCGGACGAATTCCTTACGCGGGTGACGGAGCGACAGGATCTCGTGCTCAACATGACGCGCATGTCCGATGCGGATCTTGTCGGCGAGGTGACGGATTGGCTGCGGCACCTGAACAAGGTGCTCGGCAACGGCCTCGACGAAGCATCGCTGTTGAAAACCGGCGGCGGCGCCAGGCACGACAAGAACCAGAAGAACGCGCGCCAGGGCTGATGGCGCGGAATAGATAGTCGGCTCTGACGCGGGTGAACGCTCGATCCGACTCGGCGCCCCCTGGGGTCTTGGTGCCCGGCCGCCGGAGATGCTAGGCTGCGCGGGGCGGCGGTTTTTCGCCGAGGATTTCCAATCCGATGACGGACGAAGCAACGGCGGGCATTTACCAGGCGGTGCTCTCCGCCATGGACGCGGGCGACGATGACTTCGTGGTCAAGGCGCTGGCGGATGTCCTGCGCCAGGCGCCAAACGACGGCGAGGCCCATTGGCTGATCGGCCGATTTTTTGCGCTGCACCAGCAATATGCCCAGGCGGCCGAGCAATATGCCATCGCCTGCCGTCTTGCCCCCCGCCTGAGCCGGGTCGAATTCCGCGTCGGCGCGTCCCTCGTTTCGCTGGAAGATTGCGCCGGGTCGGAATGGCCGGCCAAGCTGCTGGGGGAATTCGGCCGCGGTCGATACGGCATTGAGACGCTGGCGTTCCATCCCGGCGATGTGGTCATTGACGCCGGCGCCCATATTGGCGCCGTGTCCATCGCGCTGGCCAAGATGAACCCCGAGATCACGATTCTCGCTTACGAGCCCAGTGCCGAAAACTACGAAATGCTGGTCAAGAACCTGCGCGCGAACGCGATCACCAATGTCACGCCGGTCAAGCGGGCGGTTTGGGGGAGCAAAGGCACGGCCGAACTGGTTTGGAGCGCGGAGGATACCGGCGGCGCCAGCCTATGCCTCGGCGAGGCGACGACGCGGCGGTTGGAAGGACGCGGATGGAGCCGCGAGACGGTTCAATGCGACACCCTCGATGACGTCTTCGCCGACAACGGCATCTCGCATTGCGCTTGGCTGAAGCTGGATTGCGAGGGGGCCGAATTCGAGATCGTCAAGCGCCCGGCCAAATTTCAGCAAATCGCCGCCGCCAGCGTCGAGATGCACATCATCGGCGACCGGCTGAAGGGCGGTAGCGCCGAATGGGTCAATGATTTCCTGGGGCCCTTGCACGACCTGCCCGGCAGTCTGCGGGTCGTCGTCGCTTCGGTGGTCGGCGTAATCGGCTCGTAGGCTCGGCCCTCACGCGCCCGGTGCGAGGGATTTATACCACTCGATATAGCGGCGGTAGCCCAGGTCGATGGGGAATTTGGGTTCATATCCCAGCAGGCGGCGGGCCTTGTCGATGGATAGGGTGCCGCGCTCGGGCGTCAAGCGGTCCTTTGGCTCCGTACGGACCGTGATCGGGAAATGGTCGCGCAGGATGGCGATCAGATCCGAGGTCGGCCGGGCCTCACCGTGGGTGATGTTGAATATCTGGTTGTGGGAATTGGTGTTCTGAATCACCGCCACCACGCCGCTGACGAAATCGTCGATATAGGTGAAGTCCAGGCGCTCCGAGCCGTCGCCGGACAACACCAATTCGCGCCCGCGCAAAGCGTTCTCGATGAAGATCTGGCCAACGCGCCGGCTGACGCAGCGCTCGCCATAAAGCGCCGACGGCCGAATGATGGTGTAGGTCAGGTTGAACGCCTGATTGTAGCCGATCACCAACTTTTCGCCGGCGAACTTCAGCGCGCCGTAGATGCCGAGCGGTTCACACGGGGCCTCTTCGGTGACCGTGTCGGTGGCGAAGTTGCCGTAGACCATGCTGGATGACAGATAGATGAAGTGCTCGGTCATCGGCCGGGCGATATCCAGGGCGTTTTCCAGCGTTCGCAGCGAATGATCGAAGGTCGAATGGGGGTCCTTGTTCGATCGGTTGGCGTGGGCCACCGCCGCAAGCTGGACGATTACCTGGGCGTCAATGGCCTCCAGTGTCCGAGTCAGTGCCGAATAATCCCTGGCGTCGATGACGTGAAGCGGGATTTGGGCGGCATTCAGCAGGTTGATGCGTTCATGGGCGAAGCGAAGGTACAGCTCGCGATTATCGGCGTATTCGGGCGCGCTACCGATGGCCCCCAAATTGTTGACCTGGAGGCTGTCGACCACCTGGACGTCGGCACCCAGCGCCTTGAGGCGAAGGGCCAGGTGGTGGCCGATGAATCCAACCCCGCCGACCAGGGCAATCCGTCTGTTTCTGATGGGGATGATGGCCATGGCGCTAGCGGCGGACTCGGTCTATCGCGGCGGCCAACCCGTCGGCGATGCGGACCATGTGGGATTCATCCAGGTGGGGGCCGACGGGAAGGGCGATGGAGCGGGTGCTGATCAACTCGGCGACCGGAAACGCGGCCGGGTCGAGGCGGTATTTTTCCCGATAGTAGGTCATGGCCGGGACCGGGCGCGGATAGTAGATGCTGGTGCCGATCTCCTGGGCCTTCATCGCCGCGATGATCTCAGGGCGATGGGCCGCCAGTTCGGCTGAGAGGATCACCGAAAGGCAATAGCGGCTACCGACGAAGCGACCGGCGGCATCCTCGAACAGCGTTACCCCGGGAATGCCGGCCAGTCTCGCCGACAAACTCCGCCAGTTGCGTTCCCTGGCGGCGAGAAAGCCGTCCATGCGCTTGATCTGGGCCAGCCCCAATGCCGCCTCGATCTCATTCATGCGGTAATTGAAGCCGAGCGCGACGGTGTCGTAGACGCCCGGGATCGAGCGTTGCTGCGGCGCCCTATCGACGCCGAACGCCTTCTTGAGGGAAATATCCGCCGCCAGCTTGGCGTCACGGGTGATCACCATGCCGCCTTCGGCGGTGGTCATGTGCTTGACCGGATAGAAGGAAAAGGCGCCGGCGTCGCCCAAGAGGCCGGCATGGATTCCGTCCAGCCGGGTCCCCATGGCCAGGGCGCAATCCTCCAGCACGAACAGGCCATGGCGGCGCGCCATCTCGACCACCGGCACCATGTCGACGGGATGGCCGAGGAAATGGACGACGACGATGCCCCGCGTGTTGGGGCCAATGGCCGCCTCCATGGCGGCGACGTCGATGTTGCCGGTGCGGGGCTCGGCATCGACAAAGACGGGCCGGGCGCCGCAATACTCGACGGCGTGGGCGGTGGCCACATGGGTCTGGGCGGGAACGATGACCTCGTCGCCCGGCCCCAGCCCCAGGCTGAACCAGACGAGATGCATTCCGGCGGTGCACGAGGCCACCGAAACGGCGTGCTCGGCGCCGGTCCAAGCGGCGAAGGCCGCTTCGAATTGGGTCGCGCGCGGGCCATGGACCAGAACCGGCCCGCCAAGGACATCGAGGACCGCCTGGCGCTCCTCCTCGCCGATGATTGGCTTGCCGAAAGCAATCGGCTCAGTCATTCCGCGCTCCATCGAAGAAAAGCCGAACCGGCCGTCCTTCTCGGATCGAGCGGTCTATGGCCAGCGCCACCACCATGCCGTCAAACACGTCGCGTTCCGGAACCTCGGACTTGCCGGTGCCCAGAATGGCGCCAATGAAACTTGGTATCAGGTCCCCTTTTTTCATGCCCGGATAGGCATCGTCAAGCGCGATGGGCTGGCTTGACGGCTCCCGCGACGTGAACAATCGCGCCCCCTCGATCGAGTGCTGGAAGCTTGCCTTCGTGCCGTGGACGGTGAGGCCGTGGTGGTGGGGCATGACGCAGGCGAAATTCGACGCCACCTTGGCCAAGCGGCCGCTGGAATAACGTAGCAGCGCCACCGTGGTATCCATGCCGGAGAACCGGGTCCCCCGCGTCGCCAAGCCGCCGCCATAGGCGGTGACCTCCTCCGGCCGCTCATCCAGCAGCCAGAGAATCAGGTCGATCATGTGCAATCCGCCGCCCAGGGTGACCGAATAGCCGTCCATGCGCCCGCGCCAGCCATCGGTCAGCTTGTGAACGCGGCCGTAATTGTAGTCGCCTTCCAGGTAATAGACGTCGCCCAGGTCGCCCGCGCGCAGCCGCCGTCGCAGTTCCAGGAAGCGCGGCGAGCGGCGCAGAATGAGATTGGAGGACAGCCTGAGATTGGGGGCCTCGGCCATGACCCGGCGGATCTCCGCCAGTTCGTCCTCCGTGCGGCAGAGCGGTTTTTCGGCGAAGACATGCTTGCCGGCCCGCAAGGCCGCCAGGATCTGCGGCGTGTGGGCGTCGTCGTAGGACGCGATGGAAACGACGTCGATCTCCGGGTCGGCGATCATCGCCGCGGGATCGGTGAACAACCGGCACCCGGGGTGGCGGGCGGCGACCGCGGCCAACTGGTCGGGCGAGATGTCGCAGAGCGCGGTGACCGCGACGCCGCCACTCGCTTCGAATCCCGGTATATGGGCCTCGCCGACGCCCAGCCCGATGATGCCGGCTCGCAGGATGTTCATGGGGGCCCCATAAGCACGTCGTCGCGCAAGCGCAACAATTCCTCGACGCCGTATTCCTCCGGTGGGCGGGACATCCTTGCCATCATCGCCGCGGCCATGGCGAAATCCGCCTCGGTGTCGATGGAAAGCTGTATCAGGCTATTGTCCGTGCTGGCGGAGAAATTCACCGCGCGATAGCGCGAGGCATGGGCGTAGAAATAGGTGGTGACGTGTTCGCGTTCGGCCGCATTCATCGCCGGGCGGGCCGCGGCCAGCGCGTCCCGGCGGATCACCTCGACCGATTGGCCTTTGGGGAAGCTGCGCGACAGGATGTTGGTCGCGAGATCGAAACTTCCCGAGCGGAACAGCACCACCGCCCGGTCCACCAACTCCGGGTCGATGAATGGGCTGTCGCCGCAGATGCGCACGAAGGCCTTGGCATTCAGGCTGTGGCTGGCGTCCAGCAGCCGCGTGACCACGTCGTCCATGGGGCCGCGCCAGCACGCCACTCCCAGTTCGGCGGCGAGCGCCGCCACCGCGTCGTCGGTCGGGTCGTCGGAGGTGGCGATCAGCACGGGCTGGGCGGAACGGCAGCGGCGAAGGCGATCGACCGCGTGCGCCAGCAATGGCTTGCCATGGAGGGGGCGCAGGACCTTGCCGGGCAGGCGGATCGAACTGGCGCGTGCCTGCAGAAGGACTGGTATCGCGTCGGCGTCGGCTGGAAATGTCAAGATTGCCCGCCTTCGGTTGGCAAACACGTTTCCACTCGTGGTACATTGATCTATCCCAGGATTTACCATGTCGTGGAAGATAATTCAAAATGAAGCCTAGCTATTTGGCGCTCTTGGACGCGCTGGTCGGGCATTGTTTGTCGATGCCCAACACGCCCATGTCGGCGCAAGTAAGAGTAGCGGCTTTGGTGGCGTTGAACTTGCGGTATGAGAAAGTTCAGGTTGAGCGATCGCTTGCGACACACCCCTACATTTTGGTCGAAGGCTTCGTGAAGGACGCGATCGTTTCCGTTCAGTCATTCAGGGACGTGCTTTCATTCGAGTCGGATAATCTCGAGTTTTCTTCGGATCGCCCGGAAGCGATGGAAGATATGCATCAGGATCTCTTCCAGCGGCTTTGGACCCAGTACGACATTGATCTCTACAAATCCGACCGTATCGCCCGCTATGAACGACGGATCGACATCAACGATATCGCTCCCCTGATCGCCGGCAAGGATTGCATCGACTTCGGATGCGGCCACGGCAGTTTCTCCCACGCCCTGGTCAATCGCGGCGCCAGACGCGTGCTCGGCATCGACTTCGGCGCGGAGAGTCTCGATCACGCGGCGAAGATGCGGGATATCCTGGGCGTGTCGGCGGACCGCGTCGCCTTCAAGCTGGCCACCGTCTACGACACCGGCGAGCCGGCGGCGTCGTACGATTTCGCCATCCAGAACGGCGTCTTCCACCACCTCGACGACGAGGACCGCGCCTATGCCGAGGTGCATCGCGTGCTCAAGCCGGGCGGTTGGTTGTGGGTCTATACCGACGGGACGGGGGCCATCACGCATCATCTTTGGGATGCCTCGCGGGCCGCGCTGGCCAATGTCCCGCCCCCGTTCATCATCGAACAGCTGAAACGCCTCAATCTGGCGACCGGCAAGGTCTACCACTGTGGCGACGGCTTCAACGCCGTCTATCGGCACACCACCTGGGAAGACCTGACCGGGCGGCTGGAAAGGCTGGGCTTCGGCGAATTCCGCCGCATCCAGGGCGGGTTCCCCACCGATTTCGACGACACCGTTATCGCCGACGACCGCTATGGCAACGAGAAGTTCGGTACGGGCGATCTACGCCTTGTCTGCCGAAAGGTGGGGTAAGGAACGGAAATGGAAGCACGACTGAAAACACCGGCCCGACACTTCACCGCCGCCGGCATCCGAATCGCCGATTGCGGCGACATCGTCCTGGCCGCCGACGAGCAGGTAACCCTGGTCACCGAGCAGGGGCGGCGCCACGACTTCACCGCCAAGAATTGGGGCTTCTACGCGACGCCTTCGATCAACCGGCGGCTGAAGGCGGAGGGATTCAAGACCGCCCTGGTCCGGAACGGCGCCGGCGCGATCTTCGTCATGGTCGTCGCGGAGGATCGCCGGCGGGAATTCGACGCCTACTGCCGGGAGCAGTGCCAAGTGGTGCTGGAATGGCTGGACGAGCGTCCTTTGGCGCCATCCCCCTAGGTCTAGGTCTGGGTGTGGTCGGCGACCGTTGGACCAACTGGCGAGGAAATTCCCGGCTGGTCGAACGCGCCCAAAATGAACCCATACGACAGGTGTTCCGGAGCTCCGTGAAAGTCAGTTCACGTCTTTGAGCCGCCGGTATCAGCGGGAAGGCGGCGTCCGAACGGCACCGGGATGCGGCGGAATGCCGAGGCGCGCCGGGGCATCGGCATCCAGCCGCAGCCGGGCGCCGTGGACGCTGCCCTCGCTCACCACTTCGGCCGTCCCCGGATGCCACAGCGCCCGGGTGATGCCGGCCACCGCCTCGACGCCCAGGTCGGCGCGAGTCAGCAGCAACACGCCGATTTCCAGCGTCGGCACCGCGGCGGCGACGCCCTCGTAGGTATGGCCGCCGATCTCGCCGACGCTAAGGAAGGGATGGCGCGCCAGCAATCGCTCGGCATCGGGTCCGGCCAGCGGCAGCAGGTCGATGGCGGTGCCGCGCGCCAGCTCGGCGATGGCGGCGATCGGCCACGGGCCCAGCGCCAGGAAGGCGTCGAGGCGACCGGCCGCCATGGCGCTGGCGGCCTCCGCCGGGCTCATCGGCGGCGTTTTGACATCCTTTTCCGCCAGCCCCCATCCCGCCAGCACCAACCGACCGGCGTTCGCGGCGGCCGGATCGACGGCGACCCGCCGCCCTTTCAACTGCCGGAGGCCATGGATGCCGGCGGCCCGGCGCACCACCAGATGCAGGCTTTCGGGATAGAGCGTGGCGATGGCGCGGAGATTGGTCACCGGTGTGCCGGCGAAGGCGCCTTGCCCGCTGATCGCGGCAAAGGCGGTTTCGGCGTCGACCATGGCGGCGTCAAGACGACGGTCGGCCAGCGCCTTGACGTTGGCCGTCGAACCGGCGCTGGAGCGCGCCACCACCACCATGCCGGGGGGACCGCAGGGACCGCCCCGCTCGCATTGGAGCGAGCCGGGAGGGTTGGAGAGCGCGCTGGCGATCAGGCCGCCAAACGGAAATCGGGTCCCCCCCGCGGGGCCGGTCCCCAGTTGGAAGAAGCTCAATTCGTCGGCGGCCGGGGCGGCCCCCGCCGCCGCCAGGACCAGAAGCGCCGCCAGCGCCAGCCGGCGCAACAGGTGGACCGCCAATCGTTCCTCCACTTGGGCGACGGAAATCGATCGATACTATACAGCGCAAAAGTGAAGGTTCCATTAGGCGGCAAACAAACTTGCCGGTTTCCCTCTGGCGGGAAACACGGCAAACTGCCGCAACAATCCTGTCCGGCCCGGGGGGGGCAAATGGACGACGAGCTGAAACCGATCGAAGACAGCGACATGGATTCCATGTTCGTGCTGCCGTTGTCGATCATCCCGCTCGAGACGCCCGCGCTGCAAAGCGCCAAGCTGATCAAGAACGTCCGCCTGAAAAGCGTCATCGAGATCTTCGCCGACACCCAGACCGGCTCGGGCCAGGTCGAGGTCGAATCGCTGCCGCGCATGTTCAACTGGCCGCTTGACCAGCTTCACCCCGATCACGCGGTGTTGCGGCGGCTGGCGCTGCTGCCCAGCTACGACGTCTATTCGCTGCGCATTTCGCTGCGCGAGCACGGCATCGGCGTCAACGATTACGCGGCACTGAAGCTCAGTCCCGACAAGGCCAAGGAACTGACCAAATACATGGTGCTGTTCACCCGGCCGCTGCTGCAGATGATTTACGCCGACGCGGCGGTGAACATCGAAAGCTACGAGGACCTGCTGAAGCTGTTCCGCGATCCCGACGTCAAGAAGGCCAAGCAGCGGCTGGAGACGATGGCGAAAAGCCTGAACATCGAGATCACCGACGTGCCGCGCTTCCTCGAAGATTACGGCGACACATTCCTCTCGCTCAGCTATTTCCGTCACTGTCTGGACCGGCTGGCGCCCTACTTCACCGCCTGCGTGCAGTCGATGGGGCCGATTCGCTCGCACTTCCAGCTCAAGCAGAACAACAGCCTGATGAAGGCCTGCGACGTCGTCGAGGAAGTGGTCAACTCGATGAGCGCCACCATCACCGGCCGCCTCGAGGTGTTCGAACGCCGCACCAGCGAGATGTGGAAGAACATCACCCAGGAAGAGTTCCAGTCGATCAAGACGATGATCGAGCGCTACCACATCACCATCGGCGCGGCGTTGTGCGGCCTGTCGGTCAAGATGAACGCCTTCGCCCGCATGTTCCCGCGCCCCAATGCCGGCGGCCCGATCAAGCGGGCGGACTTCATGATCTCGGAGATGCTCCAGGGCATCGAGCAGATCAGGGACACCGAAAAGCGCTACTCGCAGATGTGAGGGGACTACCGCGCCTCGGCGCAGTAGCGGGCAACCTCGTCGAGCAGGCGGCGGATCGAAATCGGCTTGGTGATCACCTGGTCGAATCCCTCCTTGAGGAATCCGCTGACCGAATCGGGATCGGCGAAGGCGGTCACCGCCACCACCGGCACATGGGCGGTGCGGCCATCCGCTTTCAGCAGCTTCAGGAGATCGACGCCGGACTGCTTGGGCAACTGGATATCCATCAGGATCAACTGGGCGCCGTTCTCCGCGGTGAGATCGACCAACCCTTCCCCGTCCGCCGACCTGACCGTGCTGTAGCCGGCGATCGTCAACGCCTGCTCCAGCAGCTTCATATTCATCGGATTGTCTTCGACGACAACGATGGTACCCGTCATGACACGACTCCTGGCGGCTGGTCGGCCAAGTGCTTGGCGGCACCCGGCTGGCTGGCGGCTTGATAGGAACTGGCGAAGGTGATGAAGTCGGCCGCCGGCAGCGGTCGGCCGATCAAATAGCCTTGGATCTCGTCGCAACCGTGCTTGGCCAGAAGCGACGCCTGGGTTTCGGTCTCGACGCCTTCGGCGATGGTCTTCAGCGACAGGGAATGGGCCAGCGAGATGATGGCGTTGGCGATCACCCGCCCATCCTCGTCATGGTCGAGATCGCGCACGAAGGCGCGGTCGATCTTGACGGTGTTGACCGGGAAACGCTTGAGATAGGCGAGCGACGAATAGCCGGTGCCGAAATCGTCGATCGACAGGCTGACGCCGAGGTTGGCCAGGTCACGCAGCACCTTCAGCGTCCCTTCGCCGTCGGTCATCAGCATGCTTTCGGTCAGTTCCAGGTCAAGCAGCGAGGCGTCGATCCCGGCCTCGGCGATAGCCGCCGCGACCTGGCCGGCCAGGTCGGGCTCGCGGAACTGCCGGCCCGAGATGTTTACCCCCAGGCGGAGCGGCGGCAGGCCGATTTTCGCCCATTCCTTCAACTGGGCACAGGCGGCGCGCAGCACCCAGGTCCCCATCGGCACGATCAGTCCGGTTTCTTCGGCGACCGGAATGAACTTGTCCGGAGCGATGATGCCAAGCTCCTTGTGACGCCAGCGGATCAGCGCCTCGGCGCCGACCAGGGAGTAATCGGCCAGGCAAATCTGGGGCTGGAAGAACAGCTCGAAATGTCCGGCGAGCAAAGCGTCCTTGAGCGAACGCTCGAGCGTCAGGCGTTCGGTCGCGGCAAACGACATCGCGGCGTCGAAGAAGCCCAGCCGGTTGTCGGGCATGCGTTTGACCACATGCAACGCCATCTCGGCGTTGCGCAGCAATTCCAGGCTCTGGTCGCCGTCGCGGGGATAAATGGCGACACCGATATCGGCGGGGAGATTCTGCTCGGCGCCCTGGACGTGATAGGGCCGCGACAGCAGTTCGTGGACCTGATCGACGCCTCGGCCGACCTCGGCCAGATCCTTGCATTGCGGCAGCACCACGGCGAACTCGTCGCCCCCCAGGCGCGCCGCCGTCCCCACCTGCGCCACCGCCAGCCCCAGGCGGCGGGCGGTCTCGCGCAGCAGTTGGTTGCCGGCGTCATGGCCGAGCGAATCGTTGATGGTGGTAAAGCCGTCAAGGTCGATGCTCAGGACGGCGACCATGGTGCCGCCGCTGACGGCCAGCGCCAGCGCCTGGTCCAGACGCTCGACCAGCAGCGTGCGATTGGGCAGGTCGGTGAGCGGGTCGTGGTTGGCGAGATAGGCGACCCGCTGGGCCAGCGCCTTGTTCTCGGTGAGATCGCGGATGGTGCCGGTAAACAGGCGGCGGCGGTCGATTCTCAGCTCCGACACCGACAGGTGCACGGGGAACAGGGTGCCGTCCTTGCGCCTGCCGATGACTTCGCGGCCGGTGCCGATGACCGTGCCGCCGCCCCCGGCGATGAAACGCTTGATGTAGGTGGCATGGCGAGCCGCGTCGGCTTCGGGCATCAGCAGGGTGACGTTGCCGCCGATCAGTTCGGACAAGGCGAAGCCGAAAATGCGCTCGACCGACAAATTGGCGGTCAGCACCACACCGTCCTCGTCGATGGTGATGATGCCGTCCAGCACCGTATCCATGATGGCGCGAATGCGGTGTTCGCGCGCCGCCACCGCCCGCATCGCCGCGGTGACCTCGGTGGTGTCGCGGCCAACCACCAGGGTGGCGGTGCGGTTGTCGCGCCGAAGCGGTACCGCCGACAATTCCAGATCGCGGGTGCGGCCGGCCATGGTCAGCACCTTGATCGGCACCGGATGCTCCTCGGCGTAGAGGGCTTCCATGCCGGCATCGAAGACCGCCTGGTAATCGGGATGGACGAAATCGAGAAACGAGCGGCCTTCGCAGGCGGCGGCCGAAGGGGCCCGCAGCATGCCGACACCGGCGGCGTTGATGCGTTCGATGACGTTGTCGACGCAAACGCAAATAAGATCGGGCGACAATTCGACCAGATCGCGGTACGAGGCCTGATCCTTCACCAACACCGATTCCAGCATGGAAATGTCGGTGATGCGGTCGAGATGCTTGAGGATCTGGTTGCCGGAATTGTTGATCGACTGGGCGAAGTCCCGGTAGCGCGGCGGCTGCAACGGCCCCAGCATCTCGGTGCTGATCATCTCGGCGAAGCCGATGACATCGTTCAAGGGGGTGCGGATGTCGCGGCTCATCCGCGCCATGAACTCGGTCTTGGCCCGGTTGGCGAGGTCCGCCTCCTCCTTGGCCTCGGCCAGCTTGGCGGCGGCGGCCCGCTCCGAGGTGATGTCGCGGATGAAAACGGCGCAGCGATGATCGCCCGGCTCGGCCCCGGCCACCGCCAGCAGGCGGTTGGCGAACCAACGCGGCCCGTCGGAATCCTGGAACTCGGTGGTCTGGCGCGCGGCCAGCGCCTGTTCGAGGTATTCGCGCCGATGGGCGACCAGGGCCGACGGCAGCAGCGCGAAGAAATCCTGGCCGACCAACTGTTCCGGCGACCGCTGAAAATATTCCGCCGCCTGGGCGTTGAGGGTGATGATGGTGCCGGCGGCATCGAGCAGCAGCGCCTGATCGTGGCTGGCGTCCAACAGCGCCTGGGTGGTGCGGCCGGAAACCGCCAGCGCCGTCTGCGATTGCTGGCGTTCGATGGCGTGACGGATCACCCGAGGCAGCACGTCGAGCCCGACCAGCGACTTCACCACGTAGTCCTGGGCGCCGGCGCGAATGGCGTCATGGGCCATGCGCTCGTCATCGAGACTGGTCAACACCACCAAAGTGGCGCCGGGAGCCACGGCGCGCAGGCGGCGGACCGATTCCAACCCGGAAGCGTCGGGAAGTCCCAGGTCGGCGATCAGGCAGTCGTATTCGGTAAAAGGCGCCCGTTCCAGCGCTTCGGCCAAAGTCGAGGCGCAATCGGCCGACCATGAATCCATGGTCTCGGACAACTTGATCTGAATCAAACGCTGATCACCGGGATTATCCTCGATGACCAGCAATTTCATAGGGGCGGCACCGCTGCTCATGACCCTGGAAAGATGCAGCATCCCAGCATGGAAGTAAATCGCTACCCCGAACGCAGGACCTTGGGCTTAGTTCAACAACCCGACGATGGCGCCGGTCAGGCAACTTGCCAGGGTACCCGCCGCCATCGCCCGAAAGCCCAGCGAAACCACTTCGGCCCGACGGTCGGGCGCCATCGCCGACAGGCCGGCGATCAGGATGCCGAGTGAGCCGAAATTGGCGAAGCCGCACAGGGCGAAGGTCATGATCAGGCGCGAGCGGTCGGAAAGCGCGCCTTCGGGAAGCTGCGCCAGCGCCAGGTAGGCCAGCAGCTCGTTCAGGACGGTCTTGACGCCGAGCAGCGAGCCGGCGGTGACGATTTCGGCGGCGGGAATGCCCATCATCCAGGCCAGCGGCGCCATTGCCCAACCGGCGAACCGCTGGAGCGTCGCCGGCGCCCCGGCCAGATCGGGCAGCAGGGCCAGCCCGGCATTGACCAGATGGACCAGGGCGACCAGCACCACCAGCATGGCGAGGATGGCGATCAGCATTTGCACGCCGTCCAGCGTCCCCTTGACCAGCGCGTCCATCGAGCCGGCATAGCCGGTCGGCGGCAGCCCGGCGGCGCCGGTACGGGTCCGGTCGGGGACGACGATGCGGGCGACGGTGACCGCCGCCGGAATGCTGATCAGGGCGGCGGTGACCAGGCTGCCGATGGCGTCGGGAATGACATGGGCGAGAAAGGTGGCGTACAGCACCATCACCGTGCCGGCGATGGTGGCCATGCCGCCGGTCATCACCATGAACAGTTCGCCGCGCGACAGCTTGGAAAGGTAGGGCCGGATCAGCAACGGCGCCTCGATCATGCCGAGGAAGGGCATGGCGGCGGCGCTCATCGCCACCGCTCCGCCCAGTCCAAGGGCGCGCTCGAGGAGGCGCGACAGCGCCGTCACCACCAGCGGCAGGATGCGCCAGTGATAGAAAAGCGCCGACAACGCGCTGATCAGCAGCACCAGTGGCAGCGCCTGGAAAGCCAGCACGAAGGAATTGGCCGGATTGGCCACGGCGAAGGGCGCCGGACCGCCGCCGACATATCCGAAAACGAAGGCGGTGCCGGCACCGGTGGCGGCGGCCAGCGCTTCGACCAGGTGGTTGAGAAAAAGGAAGAAGCTCTTGGCGGCCGGGACCTTGAGCAGCAGCGCCGCCAGCGCCAACTGCACCGCCAGGCCGCCGGCGACCGCGCGCCAGGCGACGTCGCGACGGCCCTCGGAAATCGCCCAGGCGATGGCGACGAGGCCGGCCAGCCCGATCAGGCCCTGCGGCATGCTCCCCCCCGGCACCGGCCTATTGCTTGGCCAGCCACTCCATGACGTTCGGAACCATCGACTTGACGCTGAGGGAGAAGGCCAGCATCAGCTTGTCCTTTTCCTGATTCATGTGCAGCAGGTTGTCCACGACCTTGCGCAGGATGTCCTTGGCGAAATTGGGCTCGGCCAGGATGCGGGGCAGGTCTTCACCGAAGGCGCCCCTGAGCGCCGAGACCAGCACTTCGCATTTGTCGATATTGAGGCGCGAGATTTCCTGCAGGTTGTCGCCGGCGATATAGCAGAGGATGTCGCCGTAGATCTTGGCGGAATTCTTGTCGAGCCCGGCGACGACGTTGAAGAAGTCCTTTTCGCGGGCGAAGAACTGCCAGGCTTTTTCGCCCTCCAGCAGCTTGCGATAGAACTCGTACATTTCCTTGTTCCAGGTGGCGATACCGCCGATGGCCTGGGGCCGGTAGGCCAGGATGTCGTTGAAATCGGCGCCGGTCGCGATCTTCACCTTCTTCAGCACGGTGGGATCGAAGGCGCCGACGGCGGCGACGTTCTCATCGCTGGTCAGCGCCAGCAAACTGTCGCCAAGCTCGATGATCTGCGGATAGGTGAGAGAGTGGCGATAGGCGTGCAGCAGCGGCAACTGCCAGCCAAAGGCGACATAGCGGGCGATCTCGCGGACCTTGCGCTCCTCGGCGGGATCGTTGGACAGCCGCTGGACCTCGACCTGCTCGGTGGTGGAAAAGAACAGGAAGGATCTTTTGGTGACGGTTTCGATCACCGTCTCCATCGGCTTGGTTTGCTCGAACACCTTCTTGGCGCAGGTGCGCACCAGCAATTGCTGAATCTGGTTGAGGCTGACGCCGCAGGCCAGTGGCTCGTCCTCGTTACGCACCGGACCGCCGCCCGATTTGGGCCGGACGATATCGTCGACCCGCTCGCGGTTCTTGAGAAAGACCTCGATGAAACTGGTCAGGGCCTCGGGGTCGGAGATCAGTTGCTGGTAGGTGCCGGCGGGCGGAATGCAGCCGGCGTCCTGGAAGACGGTCATCACCTTCTTAAGGCCATCGATGATGGCCTTCTTGGTGTCGTTATCGATATCCACCGGGGGTGGAAGCACCGCTACAGCCATGACTGCTGGTCCTGTTCAAACCGCCGTCTAAAGATTTACCTTCCGCACGGGCGGCTGGCAACCGACTCGCGCCTCGGACGTGCCGGAGCGAACCGCCCGCTCAGCGCCCGGCGATGCCGCTCGACAGGGCGGAGGTGGCCGGACTGGCGCCACGGCTGACGGCATAGATGCCGCGCTGCTCGGGCACCGGCTTGAACTTGTCGGAAATGCCGAGCACGGTTTCGGCCCCGCCCAGATAGAGCAGGCCGTCATCGGGCATCACCCGGCTGATGTTGTCCAGCACGCGGCTTTTGGTCGGCTGATCGAAATAAATCAAGACGTTGCGACAGAACACCACGTCGAACTGGCCGAGCGGCTTCAGATCGTGCAGCAGGTTGTATTCGCGATACTGCACCATCGCCCGGATCGACGGGTCGATCTGCCACATCTCGTTGTTCTTTTTGAAGTACTTGACCAGCAGCTGGATCGGCAGCCCTCTTTGCACCTCGAATTGCGAGTAGAAGCCGGCCTTGGCCTTTTCCAGCATTTCGATCGAAATGTCGGTGCCGACGATCTCGATCTTCCAGCCGGCCAGCTTGGCCCCCTCCTCCTTCAGCAGCATCGCCAGCGAATAGGCCTCCTGGCCGGACGAACAGGCGGCCGACCAGATGCGGAAGGATTTCTTGGCGGCGCGGGTCTGCAGCAACTGGGGCAGCACCAGGGCCTTGAACTGATCGAACGGCTTGATGTCACGGTAGAAGAACGACTCGTTGGTCGTCATCGCTTCCGTCACTTCGCGCAGCAGATCCTCGCTGGCGCCACGCAAGGACCCCACCAGATCGTCACAGCCCTTGAGGCCGCGCTTCCTGGCCACCGGAGTCAGGCGGCTTTCCAGCAGATAGGCCTTGTCAGGCGTGATGATCAGGCCCGACCGGTCCTTCAGCATCTTGGCGACGAAATCGAAATCCTCAGGCCGCATGGTTCAGCGCCTCGCCGCCAGCTTCATGATCCAAGGGGCGATCTCCGGCAGCGGCAGAATCGCCGAGCACAGGCCAGCCCCCGCCACCGCCCCCGGCATCCCCCAGACGACACTGCTGGGTTCGTCCTGGGCGATCACCGTACCGCCGGCGGCGACGATGGTCTGGCTGCCCTTGCAGCCGTCCGAGCCCATACCGGTCAGAATGCAGGTAATGACCCGCTTGCCATAGGCCGCCGAAACGCTGCGCAGCATCGGATCGACGGCCGGGCGGCAGAAATTCTCGGGCGGATTCTTGTTGAGCCGCAACACCTTGTCCGGTCCCTTGACCTCGACCACCATGTGGAAATCGCCCGGCGCCACATAGACGCGGCCGCCCTTGATCACCTCGCCGTCCTTGGCCTCGGCCGCCTCCCAGCCGGAAACACGGGTGATGTGTTCGGCCAGGATGGTGGTGAAGGTTGCCGGCATGTGCTGGGTGATCAGGATCGGCTGCCTGACGGTACCGGCGCGCATGGTGCCAAGCACCGAGAACAGCGCCTGCGGACCGCCGGTCGAACTGCCGATGACGATGATGTCCGGCGGCTCGGCGGGATGGGTGCGAAGAACCGGCGGACCGGCGGGAGGCCGCGACGACAGCGGCCGGGGCGCCTCGCGCGGCGGCAGCGCCTGATGCGGCACCTCGCGCCGGGCGCGACGGGGGTCCTTGCGGTGAGCGGCGCCCAGGGCCTTCACCTTGGTCAGCAGCTCGGTCTTGAAATCCATGCCGCCCGCCAAATCGCGGGTGGTGGTCGGCTTGGCGATGTAATCGGCGGCGCCCAATTCCATGGCGCGCAGGGAAACGTCGGCGCCCTTCATGGTCAGCGTCGATTGCATGATGACGCGCACGCCGGGATCGATCTGCAACAGCTTGGGCAGCGCCGCCATGCCGTCGAGGACCGGCATCTCGATATCGAGGAGGACGACGTCGATGTCGTTGCGCTCAAGCGCCGACAGCGCCATCTGGCCGTTACCGACCGAAGCGATCACGGCGATGCCGGGGTCCTCTTCGAGAATCCGCGTCACCAGCCCACGCACGACGGCGGAATCGTCCACGAGCATGACGCGGATGCGATCGGCTTGAGGGGGGGATGCGGCCTGAATGGGATCTGCCATGTCTGTCCGTTAAACGCTGGCCCGCCTTACAGCAGGCCCACCTGAGAAAACTTCGCCTGCAATATTTCGCTGTCGAAGGGCTTCATAATGTACTCGTTGGCACCGGCGGTGATCGCCTCCTGGATGTGCTCGATGTCATTCTCGGTGGTGCAGAACACCACCACCGGGTGGTCGCCGCCCGGCAGCTTTCTGAGCTCACGCAGGTACTCGATGCCGTTCATCACCGGCATGTTCCAGTCGAGCAGCACGGCGTCGGGCATATCCGCGATACTGCAATCGAGGGCCTGACGGCCATCCTCGGCCTCCACCGTGCGGAAGCCCAATTCGTGGAGAATCTTCTTGGCCACCATCCGGATGACCTTGGAGTCATCGACGATCAGACACGACTTCATGCCGAAGTTCACTCCCTAGCAGCGCACGGGCCCCGCGTCCCGCCCCCCGTACCGGTTCATTCCCGGAAGGCTATACTATTCGCTCCTGGTGAAATCCAGCAGCTTGGCGACATCCAGAACCACCAGCAGCTTTTCCTCCAGGCGGTAGATTCCTTGCGAAAACTCGCGCCATTTGAGGTCCAGCGTCGGCGGATTGCGTTCGAACTTGGCCGCCGGCAGCGACAACACCTCGCCAACCGAATCGACCATCAGCGAATAGAGCTCGCCGCCCATGTCGACGACCACGCTCATGCACTTGTTGCCTTCGACCCGACGCGACAGATCGAGACGCAGGCGCACGTCGATGGCGGTGACGATGCGGCCGCGCAGATTAAGGCTGCCGGCCACCTCGCGCGGCGCCAGCGGAATACGGGTGATCTTCTGGGCGCCCAGCACGTCCTGGACCGTAAGGACCGGGATGCCGAACAACTGACCCTCGATGATCATCGTCACGAAGTCCTGGGTCTCCGGACTGGCGAGTTCGGTGCCGGGGCGCTTGCCGGCGGGAACGATCTGATTCATGCGGCACCTTTGATCGAGGCGAGCGTCTGGGCGATCGTGGCCAAGAGTGAGTCACGGTCGAACTTGGCGACATAGTCGTTGAACCCGACCAATCGGCCACGTTCGAAGTCCTTGTCGGTGGCGTGGGACGACAGCGCCACCATCGGCGTCGCCTGCCAGCGCCCATCGGAGCGGACGGCGGCGGCGAAATCGAAGCCGTTCATGCCGGGCATTTCGATGTCGCTGATGATCAGGTCGAATTCGTTGCCCTGTTCGCGCAGCGTCAGCGCCCGGTCGGCGCTTTCCACCGTCACCACCTCGTAGCCGGCGACCGACAACAGCGGCGTCAGCAGGTTGCGGAAGAACGGGCTATCATCGACCAGCAGGATACGCGGCTGGTTGTGTTCGTCGTGGCCGTACTCCTTGGTGCCGCCGAACCAATCGCCGAAGGCGCGCGGCAGGAAATAGCCGGCGTCGATGATGGTGGTGGCGCGGCCGACGACGACCGCCGTGCCGATGACGCCGGGATTGTCGGCGGTCAGTTCGACCTTCAGGCGATCCTCGACGATATCGACGATCTCGTCGACCACCAGGCCCATGGTGTGCTCGCGGTCCGAGAACACCAGCACCGGCTGGCGGCCATCCTCGCGGAACTGGTTCGAATCGTCGATCGAGATCAGCGGCATCAGATGGCCGCGATACTGCACCATCGGCTTGCCGTGGCTGTACTCGATATCCTTGACCTCGACCTCTTCCAGGCGGGCGACCAGGGCGAGCGGCACCGCCTTGAGATCGGTGCCACCGGCGCGGAAGACCAGCAGCGAGGTCTTGGCGTCGGCGTGGCTCTCGCGCACCACCTGGGCGTCGGCGCCGGGAGCGCCGACCATCGCCGACTCGCCGGTCGAACCGGCGATGCCGTTCGGGTCGAGGATCATGATCACCGAACCGTCGCCGAGAATGGTGTTGCCCGAGAACATCGAAATGTGGCGCAGGATCGGCGCCACCGGCTTGACGACGATTTCCTCGGTGTCGAAGACGCGGTCGACGATGATGCCGAAGGTGTAGGTGCCGACCTGGGTGACGACGATGAAGGTTTCCTGCCGTTCGGCGTCCTTGTCGTCGTTGAGCTTCAGCAGCTTCTTCAGACTGACCAGCGGCAGCAGACGGTCACGCAGGCGCAGCACCGGCGCGTTGTTGATCATCTCGATGCCGTGCTCGGAATTGTTGGTGACGCGCACCAGTTCCAGCACGCTGATCTGCGGGATGGCGAAGCGCTCCTCGGCGCACTCGACGATCAGCGCCGAGACGATGGCCAGCGTCAGCGGAATCTTGATGACGAAGGTCGAGCCCTTGCCCGGATACGACTTCAGTTCGACGGTGCCGCCGATCTTCTCGATGTTGGTGCGCACCACGTCCATGCCGACACCGCGGCCGGATACGCTGGTGACCTTTTCGGCGGTCGAGAAGCCGGCCTTGAAGATGAACTGGTAAATCTGTTGGGGCGTCATCGTGTCCAGCTCGGACTCGGTGACCAGCCCGTTCTGGATCGCCTTCTGGCGGATGCGGTCGAGGTTGAGGCCACGGCCGTCATCCGAAATCTCGATGATGATGTGGCCGCCCTCGTGGAAGGCGTTCAGCACCACCTTGCCGACCTCGGGCTTGCCGGCGCGCTTGCGTTCATCCGGCCCCTCGAGACCGTGGTCGGCCGAGTTGCGCACCATGTGGGTGAGCGGGTCCTTGATCAGCTCGAGAACCTGGCGATCGAGTTCGGTCTCGGCGCCCAGCATCTGCAGGTCGATCTTCTTGTTCATTTCGACCGAGAGGTCGCGGATGATGCGCGGCAGCTTGGCCCAGGCGTTGCCGATGGGCTGCATGCGGGTCTTCATCACCCCTTCCTGGAGGTCGGTGGTGATGTGCGACAGCCGCTGCAACGGCGCGGTGAATTCGCTGTCGTCGCGGCCGCGGATCATCTGCAACAGCTGATTGCGGGTCAACACCAGCTCGGACACCAGCGTCATCAGGTTTTCAAGCAGCTCGACGTTGACGCGGATGGTCTGCGCGGCAACCGCCGATTCCTTGGGCTCGCCGGCCGGAGCGGCGGCTTCGCGCACCGCCGGCGGGTGGGCGGTGGGGGCCGGAACGCTGGCCTTGACCTCGGGCTCGTGCACCGGCTCGGGCGCCGGGGCGGCGGCCACCGGCTCGGGCTTCGGCGCCTCGGGCTCGGGGGCGGGCTTCGGTGCCTCGGCGGCGGGTGGCGGCGGCGGCGGCGGAGCGGGCTCGGGCTTCGCCTCGACCTTGGCGGCGGCCGGCTTGGCGCGACCCTCGGCGACGGCGTTGAGTTCGGCGATCAGATCCTCGTCGGAACCTTCCGGCTCGGCCTCGTGCTGCTCCAGGTGGGAAAGGATCAGCTTGATACGGTCGATGGCCTGCAGGATCAGCGTGATGCTTTCCGGCGTGACCTCGAGCTCGCCGTCGCGGATCTTGCCAAGCACGTTTTCGCCGGCATGGGCGACATGCTCGAGCCGCGGCAGGCCGAGGAAGCCGCAGGTACCCTTGATGGTGTGCACCAGACGGAAAATGTTTTGCAGGATCTTTGGTTCAGGATTCTGCTCCAGCTTCACCAATTCGACGTCAAGCGTCGACAGACTCTCTGACGTTTCGGTCAGAAATTCGCTGAGAAGATCATCCATGCTCGGCTCCGGATTCCCAAACTCGCCCACAAGAGCCCACTGGCCCGATAGAGCACACTGGTCCTGTCATCACTGTCATAGCACGGCGCGAAAGGCTTTAGAAGGTCCCTAACCGCCCCAACCGGCGACATATCAGCCTTTATTTATAGGCCAAAGGTCATTGCCACCTCGCCGTCCGCCGCGCCCAGGACGATCGAGGACGATAAGCGGGCGGCCAGCCGCGCCGCCAACGTCGCCTGGGCGCCGCGTGGCCCGGCCGGCGGCAGGCCTTCGACCAGCACCAGGCGGGCCTCGTCGGCCAGCAGGGCCGGGGTGCCACGAGCGACGACATGACCGCCGGAATCGGTCAACGCCACCTCGATGGCGCCGCCGCGCGGCAAGGCGTCGCGGGCGACCAGCAACAGGTTGAGCAGCAGCCGCGCCAGGTCGGCGGGCAATTCGGCCGCCGCGATCCGCCAGTCGAGCGCCAACGTCGGCGCCGCCGCCGAAGTGGTCGCGGCAAGATAGGCCTCGGCCAGGTCGCGGAGCGCCGGCACCCGCTGGCTTTGGCCGGCGGGACCGAAGGCGGCGCGGAAGAATTTGAGGCGGGCGGCGGCGCCGGCGGCGCTGGCCGCCACCAGCGCCAGGGTGTCGGAATCGAGTCCGTCGGAGCCGAGGTCGTCGAGCAGTTCGGCCCCCGCCGCCGTCGCCCCGACCGGCCCCGCCAGGTCATGGCAGAGGCGGGCCGCCAACATTTCCGCAAGGACAAGATCATCGGTCATGGAGGGAACCTCCGCAGGGCGTCGAACTCGGGTTTCGATCCGGTTAAATTTGATCGTCAGCCGGCATTGTCATCCCGCGCGAGCGGAGCGACGAGGGATGACAATGTCCAGCCTGGAGCGTTTAAGGATTCCGTCATCTGGGGTCCTCTCTCGGCGCGCCGCGTGTCTAATCCGTCAGGAATTCCATCGCCTGATTGAGCTGGCTCATCCTGAGATGGCTGCCGAAATGGGAATCCGGATGGTGGATGGTGGCCAACATGCGGAAACGGGCGCGGATGGTCCGGCGATCCGGCCGGGCCCCGGGCGGGAAACCCAACACATGCAGCGCCTCGGCGCGGCTGTTGACGCCGTCATCGAGCGGATCGAAGGCGAGCACGCCGATCGCCGCCTTCATCCGCTCGATTTCCTCGTTGACCGCCTCCAACGCCCGGCCGCCGTCGGCGGCGGGAGGAGGAGGAGGTGGTGGTGGTGGCGGTGGCGGTGGCGGTGGCGGCGCCGGGCGGCGCTTGCGGGGATCGCCGAGTCGCACCTGCAACTCGCCCTTGTCGAGCGCCAGCGCCACGGCCAACGCGCGCCGGATGGCGGCGATTTCATAGCCCGGCGCCATGCGCACCTGAAGTCGCGGCTTGCGCCGCCAGGGCCGCCCCTTGGCCGGGCCGGATTTCAGGATCACCGTCTCGCGGTCGTCACCCGCCGGCTCGCCGGGATCGGGATGCTGGTCGAGTTGCTCGGGCTTGACCACCAGCAACACCGAACGGGCGATGTCGCCGACATTGACGCGACGCCGGGTCGCCAGCGCCTCGACCGCGTCGCGAAAGGCGCTGGCGCAGGGAACGGTGTAGGAATGCTTGTTGGTGGAGCCGGACTCGGTCGAGTCGGCGTCCGAGACACCAGCGGGGGCGCCGACATTATCCATTCTGGATCCACGAGCGGTGGTTGCTGTTGGCAAACGAATAGGCGCAAGCGGACTCGCCCGTCAACTACCTTCGTTGGCAGAGGTGAAGCGCTTTGATTTTCTTGTTTTTTCCGCGGCCCGGCGAACACCGGAAATGGCGAAGGTGGGAGACCGGACGACGACCCGAACCGGAAATCGTTACGGCTGCTTCCTTCCGGACCTGACCGGGTTGGCGACGGGTCCGCCCGCCGCCGGTCTCCCGGGGGCGACTATATCCGGCCTCGGGCGACGGATTGCAAGCGCTATTCGGCGCTCCGACCAAAGTGCCGGGAAAGGAAATCGACCACCGCCTCGTCGGCGCCGTGACGCCAGAGGTCGTTGTGACCGGCATCCCTGGGGAACAGCGAATCCGGCTCGCCCGGCGCCGCCGCCAGCAGGCGGCGCGCCAACGCCACCGGCACCACCTCGTCGCGTTCGCCATGGAGCAGCAGCAGCGGCGCCTGGACACCGCCGATGGCGGCGAGATTGTCGAAACGGTCGGCCATCACCAGCGACGCCAGGGTGGCGCCGACCAGGGGCGGCGCCAGATCCGGCAGGCGGGTGAAGGGCGCCTCCAGCACCAAGGCGGCCACCTCGGCCTCGGCCGCCAAGTGCACCGCCACCCCGGTGCCCAGCGATTCGCCGTAGAGCGCCAGCCGATTGGACGGCACGCCACGGGCGAACAGCCAAGCCAGCGCGGCGCGACCGTCGGCGAACAGGCCCGCCTCGGTGGGCGAGCCCCGATTGCCGCCATAGCCACGGTATTCGGCAAGGAACAGGCCGAACCCGGCGTTCAGCAGGATGCGGGCCTTCCCGGCCCGGTCGGCGATGGTGCCGGAATTGCCATGGAAGAACAGCACGGTACCGCCGCCCGGCCGCGCCGGCGGCGCATACCAGCCGGTGACCACCAGCCCGTCGCGGGTGCGAAGCGGCACCGGGCTCATTTCCCCCAGCCCGACCTCCGCCGGCGGCGGCGGCTCGCCGCCGGGGCGGTAGATCAGGGCGCGCTGGAAGACCACCAGGACGCCAACCAGCAGCAGGTAGCAGGCGGCGGTTCCCAGCAGCCAGACAAGCATGCGTGTTCCCCCGAAGGAAAAGGGGCCCATGGATCGCTCCATGGGCCCCCGCAAGGTGGCATGAAATGGTTTACGAGCGGTTCATGCGGCTTTCGATCAGATCGTCGACGACGCCCGGATCGGCCAGCGTCGAGGTGTCGCCCAGGCTGCCGAACTCGTTTTCGGCGATCTTCCGAAGGATGCGGCGCATGATCTTGCCCGAACGGGTCTTGGGCAGGCCGGTGACCGCCCATTGGATCAAATCGGGGCTGGCGATCGGGCCGATCTCCTTCCGCACCCAGGCCACCAGTTCGTGGCGCAATTCCTCGGACGGCTCCTCGCCGGTGACCAAGGTGACGTAGGCGTAGATGCCCTGGCCCTTGATCTCGTGCGGATAGCCGACCACCGCCGCCTCGGCCACCTTGGGGTGGGCGACCAGCGCCGATTCGACCTCGGCCGTGCCCATGCGGTGGCCCGAGACGTTGATGACGTCGTCGACCCGGCCGGTGATCCAGTAATAGCCGTCGGCATCGCGCCGGCAGCCGTCGCCGGTGAAATACATGCCCTTGTAGGTCGAGAAGTAGCTCTGCACGAAGCGCTCGTGGTCGCCGTAGAGGCTGCGCATCATTCCCGGCCAGGCGGTGGTCAGGCACAGATTGCCCTCGGTGGCGCCCTCCAGCACCTTGCCCTCGGCATCGACGATCACCGGCTCGACGCCGAAGAACGGCTTGGTCGCCGAACCCGGCTTCAGCGGCGTGGCGCCCGGCAGGGGCGCGATCAGGATGCCGCCGGTTTCGGTCTGCCACCAGGTGTCGACGATCGGGCAGCGCCTCTCGCCGACGACGTTGTAGTACCACTGCCAGGCTTCCGGATTGATCGGCTCGCCGACCGTGCCCAACAGGCGCAGCGTCTTGCGGCTGGTGGTCTTGACGATCTCCTCGCCCTCGCGCATCAGGGCGCGCACCGCGGTGGGGGCGGTGTAGAAGATGGTCACCTTGTGCTTGTCGACCACCTGCCAGAAACGCGACGCGTCGGGATACGAGGGAATGCCCTCGAACATCAGGCTGACGGCGCCGTTGGCCAGCGGACCATAGACGATATAGGAGTGGCCGGTGACCCAGCCGACGTCGGCGGTGCACCAATAGACGTCGTCCTCCTTGTAGTCGAAGACGTACTGGTGGGTCATGGCGACGTAGACCAGATAGCCGCCGGTGGTGTGCAGCACCCCCTTGGGCTTGCCGGTCGAGCCCGAGGTATAGAGGATGAACAGCGGGTCCTCGGCGTTCATCTCGGCGGGCTGGTGCTCGGCCGAGGCGGCGGCGGTCAGCTCGTGGTACCAGTGGTCGCGGCCGTGGACCATGTGGACGTTGCCACCGGTGCGCTTGACCACGACGACGTTCTTCACCGACCAGCAGGTTTCCAGCGCCCGGTCGCAATTGGCCTTCAGCGGCACCTTGCGGCCGCCGCGCAGGCCTTCGTCGGCGGTGATCAGCAGGCTGGAACCGCAATCCTGGATGCGCCCGGCCAGGGCGTCGGGCGAGAAGCCGCCGAACACCACCGAATGGATGGCGCCGATGCGGGCCGAAGCCAGCATGGCGACCGCCGCCTCGGGAATCATCGGCATGTAGATGGTGACCCGGTCGCCCTTCTTGACGCCAAGCCCTTCAAGGGCGTTGGCGAAGCGGCAGACCCGGGCGTGCAGGTCGCGATAGGTGATGTGTTCGCATTCGTCCGGGTTGTCGCCCTCCCAGATGATGGCGGTCTGGTCGCCGCGCTTGGCCAACTGCCGGTCGAGGCAGTTGGCGGCGACGTTCAGCGTGCCGTCCTGGAACCAGCGGATATGCACGTCGCCGGTGAACGAGACGTCCTTGACGCTGGTATAGGGCTTGATCCAGTCGATCCGCTTGCCGTGTTCCGCCCAGAACCCCTCGGGGTCCCGCACCGACCGCTCGTACCACTCGTTATAGGTCTTTTCGTTGATCCAGGCGGATTTCGCCAGCTCCGGAGGAACGGGGAAAACTTCGGACATGGCGGACATCTCCTGTTGTTCTGCTTGGCCCGCACCCTGTTGCCGGGCGCTTGGGCGGTACTTGAAGCCGGCGGAATTATGGACAGGTTCCAAAGACGAAACAACCCCCAGGGCGGCGATGGCGGGGGCGCGAAAACCTAGCTTTCGGCCACCACCATGCCGTCCCGCACGAAGACCGGAAAGGGCTTCAGGCTCTTCTCACGGCACGGCCCCAACACACAGGCGCCGGTGGCGAAGTCGAACAGGGCGCCGTGGGTGGCGCAGAGGATGAACTCGCGCTCCAGGCTGAGGAATTGCCCCGGCTCGAGGTCGAGCGGCACCCACAAATGCGGGCAGGAATTGATCCAGCCGAAAACCTTGCGGCGGCGGCGCACCACCAGCACCGACAGGCGTTCGCCGTTCCGCTCGACGACAAAGCCGGCGGCGCCGGGGTCTTCGAGGTCGTCAAGGGCGCAAAGGACCGTCAATCCAGCCCCACCAGCGAGCGGGCAAAGGATTCGGCCGAGAACGGACGAAGGTCGTCGGCCTGCTCGCCGATACCAATGGCGTGGACCGGCAGGCCGAATTTCTCGGCCAGCGCCACCAGCACGCCGCCCCGCGCGGTGCCGTCGAGCTTGGTCAGCACCAGACCGCTGACCGCGACCATTTCCTTGAACACCTCGACCTGGGCATGGGCGTTCTGGCCGACGGTGGCGTCCAGCACCAACAGCACGTCGTGGGGCGCGGTCTCGTCCCGCTTCTTGATGACGCGGACGATCTTCTGCAATTCGGCCATCAGATCGGACTTGTTGTGCAGGCGCCCGGCGGTGTCGATGAAAACCACGTCGTCGCCCCGCTCCTTGGCGGAGACCAGGGCGTCGAAGGCCAAGCCGGCGGCGTCGGCGCCGGTTTCGCGGGCGGTCACCGGACAGCCGGCGCGCTCGCCCCACACCTTCAATTGCTCGACGGCGGCGGCGCGGAAGGTGTCGCCGGCGGCCAGGCTGACCGCCAGGCCGCGATCCCGGCATTGCTTGGCCAGCTTGCCGATGGTGGTGGTCTTGCCCGAGCCGTTGACGCCGACCACCAGCACGACATGGGGCTTGCGCCCGCTCGCCACGTCCAGCGGCAGCGCCACCGGCGCCAGGATCTCGGCGATCTCCTCGGCCAGGGCGGCCTTGATTTCGGCGGCGTCGACGTCCTGGCCGAAACGGGATTTCGACAGGCGCGCGGTCACCCGCCGGGCGGTGGCCAGGCCGAGATCGGCGGTGATCAGCAATTCTTCCAGTTCCTCGAGCGCCGCGTCGTCGAGCTTGCGCTTGGTGAACAGCTCGCCGAGCCCCTGGGTCAGCTTGGACGACGACTTCGCCAGCCCGCCCCTCAGCCGCTGGAACCAGCCGGCGCCGTCCCGCTCCGGCTCCAGCTCCGGCTCGGCCTCGGCCGCCTCTTCCTTGCGGCCCAGCAGCTTGCCGAACAGCGACGTGACCATCAGCGGATCTCCTCGGCGACCAGGGTGGCGCCATCGACCGCCACCACCCGGGCCGCCACCACGGCGCCCGGCGAGGCCGGGGCGATCAGGCGCACCGGCAGGTAATGTTCGGAAAATCCGGTGCCGTTCTCTTCGACCAGCACCTGCGCCGCGCGGCCGGGACGGGTGGCGAGGAAGGCGGCCATCGCCGCCGCGCCTTTTGCGCGCAGCCGCGCGGCGCGCTCCTTGACGACGTCGCCGGGGACGCGGCGCATGCGGGCGGCGGGGGTGCCGGGGCGGGCCGAGAACGGAAAAACGTGGAGATGGCTGAGGTTGGCCTCGTCGACCAGGTCGAGCGAGCGCTGGAACATCGCCTCGTCCTCGGTGGGAAAGCCGGCGATGATGTCGGCGCCCAGCGCCAGGTCGCCGCGCAAATTGCGCAGCCGCGCAGCCACCGTCAGCACGTCGTCGCGCAGATGCCGACGCTTCATTCGTTTCAGGATCAGATCGTCGCCGGCCTGCGCCGACAGATGGAAATGCGGCATCAGCCGCTCCTCCTCGGCCACCGCCGCCAGCAGGTCGTCGTCGATGCCGACCGGGTCGAGCGAGGACAGCCGCAGCCTCGGCAACTCGGGCACCTGGGACAATAGCCGGCGCACCATCTGGCCCAAGGGCGGCCGCCCCGGCAGGTCGCCGCCGTACGAGGCGATGTCGACGCCGGTCAGCACCACCTCGGCGAAGCCCTGGGAAACCAGCAGGCGCACCTGCTCGACGATGCGGCCCATCGGCACCGAGCGGTTGGGGCCGCGGCCGAAGGGGATGACGCAGAAGGTGCAGCGGTGATCGCAGCCCTGCTGGACCTCGACGAAGGCCCGCGCCCGGCCCTCGAAGCCCGAGACCAGATGGTTGGCGGTCTCGCGCACGTCCATGATATCGGTGACGACGATGCGCTCGGCCGGCGGCGCCGCGAACAGTTCGGGGCGCAGCTTGTCGGCGTTGCCCAGCACTTGATCGACCTCGGGCATGGCGCCGAAGGCCTCGGGATGGATCTGGGCGGCGCAGCCGGTGACCACGATGCGGGCGCCCGGATGCTGGCGGCGCAACTTGCGGATGGCCTGGCGGGCCTGGCGCTCGGCCTCGGCGGTCACCGCGCAGGTGTTGACGATGACGGTGTCGGCCCCGGCGCCGGGATGCTCGCGCATCACCTCGGCCTCGTAGGCGTTGAGGCGGCAGCCGAACGACACCACGGTGGGCGCGCTCACGGCAGCAGGCTCGCGTCGAGACGGCCGGAGCAGGCCAGCGCCACCGGGCCGGTCATCAGCACATGGTCGTCGGCCAGCCACTCGATCGACAGGGTGCCGCCGTCCAGCACGATCTCGGCGACCCGACCGGACAGGCCGCGACGCGCCGCCGCCACCAGGGTGGCGCAGGCGCCGGTGCCGCAGGCGCTGGTGATGCCGGCGCCGCGTTCCCACACCCGCATGCGGATGCGGCCGCCCGGCAGCACTTGGGCGATCTCGACGTTGACCCGCTCGGGGAACAGCGCATGGTGTTCCAGCGCCGGCCCCAATTGGGCGAGGTCGATGGTGTCGACGTTGTCGACGAAGAACACCGCGTGGGGATTGCCCATGCCGACCCCGACCGGATCGGCCAGCGGCCCCAGGCCGATGCCGAGATGCAGGGTGTCCATCGCCTCGGCGATCGGAATGTCGCGCCAGTCGAGACGGGCGCGGCCCATGTCCACAGCCACCGACAGCGGCCCCCGCCGCTCGGCGTCGAGCAGCCCGGCCCTGGTTTCGAGCACCAATCCGGCGGCGCCGGTTTCCTCCATCAGCAGCCAGGCGACGCAACGCGAGGCGTTGCCGCAGGCGGCGACTTCGGACCCGTCGGCGTTGTGGATGCTCATCCAGGCGTCGGCCGAAGGGTTGCGGGGCGGCTCGATCACCACCAGCTGGTCGCAGCCGATTCCGGTGCGGCGATCGGCGATCGCCGCCACCTGGGCCGACGTCAACGTCAGGGCATGGAAACGGGCGTCGAGGACGACGAAGTCGTTCCCGAGCCCATGCATCTTAAGGAAGGGGCGTCCGGCTGCGGTCATCATGATGGCGTTATATGGGCGGGAGCGCGCGCGAGTCCACAGCCGTGGTAAGAGCTCCGATCCGGATCAGCGCGGCGGGCGATGGCCCGAGCCGATCGGCGCCCCTAGGCTCGAGGTAAACACTATGGCATGCTATTGCGTGCATTCCCTCCTCGAATGCCGGAGATTAGAGCATGACACTGCGTGCCCTCGTGTTCGTAGCCGCTCTGCTGTCGGCCATTGCCGGATTGCCGGAACCGGCGCGGGCGGAAGAGGCCTTCATCGTCACCCTCACCGACCCGTCCGACGCAACCAATTGGGCGGAGGTGCGATGCGCCGAATTTCATCCATGTACGGCGCCTTTCCCCTTAAAGATCGGCAATACCACAATCGTCCTCACCTTCGTAATGGAAGCGCTCCCACCGTCCCTTTATGTGCGCACTGTCGATTGGCGTGAAGAGGAATGGCATTTCGATCTTGTCCGGGATGGCGGCGGGGCGTTCGGTTCAGGAGACGCCCTCGGTACGCTGTGGCTGCGCTGGATCGGCGGCGTCCAGAATCCGGTATTGCGTCGCCCCGAGGGCATGGCGGTTGGGCGCATTCGGGTGTCGTTCGTGCGTGAAACGGCGCGCCGGTAAGAGGGGCGGGCGATTCGCATCGCCCATCCGAGGGGACAACGCCCGCCCCATCCAAATCCTAAATCCGAGCCGTTGGAGGCTTCCTGGAATCCCGATCAGGCGGATAGATGACTGGCATCTTCCTGTCCCCTGTTCCGGGAACCAGCCCCGGCGGCGGCAACGCTTGGTCTCTGGTTCCCGGTATCCGTCCACCTTTGCCACTTCCCCACGGGCAGTAACCGCCATCGCCGCCGACGGGGCATCCTTCCTGGCCTGGGCTCGGCGGTAGATTTTCGGCGCCGACTGCGGGGCGGGGCGCAGCGCGCGGAGGCGGAGGCTCGTCGTTCAACTGCACATACCGCCGCACCACCGGATCGTGTCCGGCCTTGTGGCCGAAGTCGCTTTCGCCGACGCGGTCGTTATCGACGACGCCGATGCTGGTGCCTTTGCCGGTGGCGATGCCCAGTTGCTGGCCGCCCCCGTGATAGGAACTGAGTGGGATCGGTTTGGCGGTCGCTAGAACGTCGCCCGATTGGATGGTGCCGTCGCGCACCACCTGCCACCCCGGAATGTCCTGGCCGGGGTCGGCCCAATGGGCGATGGCCGGACGGGCGTCGTCGTTGCCGAAGCCGATACCAGCCCTTTCCAGGGTGTCGGCGACGAAATAATGATCCTTGGGCTGCCCGGCGGGCGTGCCCTGACTGTAGCCGTAAAGTTTATAGGTGAGACCGTCGCTGCCGTTGCGGGCGGCATCGACGATATCCTGGCCGCTGGGAAAGTCGTTATCGCTGTCGGGCATGGAGTGCTCCGGGGATAGTGCGCGATACGCAACCATAGCCGGAAGATTCGTATTACGCAACATAAGTTGTTGCGATTGACGCTGCATGTCGAGTGCAGATGGCACGTGGCCTCTGCGACAATAAGGGCACATAAAACAAGGCAGCCGACCGCCGTGGGCCGCCAGAAGTACCGGTTTACGCAATATGTGCGGCCGACCCACCGTCATCGTGCCGCCCGCCTCCGATTCTGTGCTTGACGCCGCCGCCCCCCACGCGTAGAAACGCGCCTTCTTGACGGCAACCACCGCAGGATTCGGCAGGGCATGCGCTTGATTTGGCGCGCCACCGGGTCCGAAGAATTGTAAGGATCGAGGACCATGTCTCGTCGCTGCGACATCACCGGCAAGGGCGTGCTGACCGGCAACAACGTCAGCCATGCCAACAACAAGACGCGTCGCCGCTTCCTGCCCAACCTGCAGGAGACCTCGGTGCTGTCCGACACGCTGAACCAGATGGTGCGCCTCAAGGTCTCGACCCAGGGTCTGAAGACCATCGAGCACAATGGCGGCCTCGACGCCTTCCTGCTGTCGACCAACGATTCCAAGCTGACCGACGAGGCGCGCAAGCTGAAGCGCCGGGTCAAGAAGGCGGCCGCGGCCAAGCAGACCGCCGCCTGATCCTTCGATCGACCGGATTTCGCACAGGGTCCGCGGGCAACCGCGGGCCCTGTCGCTATTTCGGCGCCCTCACCGCCCGGCCAGAATTTCCGGCAGGTCGGCCAGCAAGCCGTCGCGGGCGCGGGGGCCGGCCGGCGCCTCGACCCAGGCATCGTCCTTGATCAGGCGGGCGAAGATCACCGTCCGCCCGCCTCGCCACGCCCAGCCGACGAACCAGCCGAACTGGTGGTCGAGGTCGCGCATCCCCTCGGCGTTCACCCGAAAACCGCTGCCGGTCTTGCCCTTGACGGTCCAACCATCGGCCAGGGTGAATTGCGGCAGGGCGGCGACGGTTCGTTCCACCGCCCGGATCGAAACCGGCAGCCGATGACCGAGCATGCGGCCAAGGAAGGCCACCTGTTCCGCCGGCGAAATCTTGAGCGACGAACTGAGCCAGGCATGGGTGAGGCCGTTATCCTGGCCCGGATCGCCCGACAGATCGCGGTTGCCGTAATCAAGTGCGTTGACCGCGTGCTGGAACCGCTCCATTCCCAGCCGCCCGGTGATCTCGCGGGAATACCAGATCACCGAATCGCGCAGCCAGGTGGTGGGATCGACCGTCTTGCGCCAGCTTTCCAGCGGCGCGGCGTAGTCGTCACGGTAGGGCCAGGCGGGTGTTTGCGCATCGACCAGGATGCCCGAATCGTAGCCGATGACGGCCAGCGCGATCTTGAAGGTCGAGGCCGGGCTGCTGGCCACCTCGCATTCGGGGCCTTGCCGCTCCAGCACCGCGCCGCTCCCCTCCTCGACCGCCAGCGTGCAGACGGTGGCCGCCGCCGCCGGAAGCGCCGACCATCCGGCCAACGCCGCCACCACCAGAACCGGAAGCCGCATCCTCATCCCCCCTCGCGGTCCTTGCGCCGGTGCATTTCGAGACCGACGTCGTCGAGGAAGTTCTGTTCCTTGCGGTCGGCCTCCTCGCGGGCGCGCTTGTCGCGATTGGCCTGGGTGACCTCCAGGGTCTTGTGCTGGCGGAAGGCCTCGGACAAGTCGTCGCGGGCCGCCTCGATCTGCCGACGCAGTTCGGCCAGCAGGTCCTCCATTTGGGCCCGTTGCTGTAGCCAGGCGCCGGCATAGGCGCCGTAGAGGAAGCCGGCCTCGCCGTCGGCGGCGGCCACCGCCTGTTCGCGCAGCAGCTGTTCCTCGGCGGCCCTCATGTGGGCGATGAGTTCGTCCTCGCGCCCCTGCAACGCCAGCAGCGCCCGCCGCTTCTGGTCGACCTCCCACTTGGCCAGCCGAATCAGCGTCTTCAGGCTTTTGGCCATGGACTAGCGGCGTCCCATGCCGTCCCCTTCGAACGGCATGTCGAGGATTTCGGCCAGCGCGGCGTAGCACTCGGCCAAGGGGGTGGCCTCGGATTTCTCCTGGCCGAGGAATTTTTCCAGCATCGGGTTGAAGTGGATGGCCTCGTCGATGGCGGGGTCGGTACCGCGACGATAGGCGCCCAGCCGGATCAGTTCGGCCATGTCCTCGTAGGTGGCGAGCAGGCGCCGGGCCCGCATCACCAGGGCGTTCTCGGCGCCGTTGTTGCAGCCCGGCATGGTTCGCGAAATCGAGCGCAGCACGTTGATCGCCGGGTAGCGGCCGCGATCGGCGATGGCGCGGTCGAGCACGACGTGGCCGTCGAGGATGCCGCGCACCGCGTCGGCGATCGGCTCGTTGTGATCGTCGGCATCGACCAGCACGGTGAACATGCCCGAGATCGAGCCCTTGCCGACGCCGGGGCCGGCCCGTTCCAACAGGCGCGGCAGCTCGGCGAAGACCGTCGGCGTATAGCCCTTGGACGCCGGCGGCTCACCCGCCGACAGCGAGATTTCGCGGTTGGCCATGGCGAAGCGGGTGACCGAATCCATCATGCACAGGACGTCGAGCCCCTGGTCGCGGAAGAATTCCGCCACCGACAGGGTGACGTAGGCGGCCTGACGGCGCATCAGCGGGCTTTCGTCCGAGGTCGAAACCACCACCACCGAACGCTTCATGCCCTCGGGCCCCAGATCGTCCTCGATGAATTCGCGGGCCTCGCGGCCGCGTTCGCCGATCAGCCCGATCACCGAGACGTCGGCCGAGGTATTGCGCGCCATCATCGACATCAGGGTCGACTTGCCGACGCCCGAGCCGGCGAAGATGCCCATGCGCTGGCCGCGACAGCAGGTGAGGAAGGTGTTCACCGCCCGGACGCCGAGGTCGATCTTGCCGGCGACGCGCGCGCGCGAATGGGCGGGCGGCGGCCGGGCCCGGATCGGATAGGGCAGATCGCCCATCGGCAGCGCCCCCAGCCCGTCGACCGCATGGCCGAAGGCGTTGATGACGCGGCCAAGCCAACCGGTCTCGGGATAGATCACCGGTTCGGAATCCTGCACCTCGGTGCGGCAGCCCAGCCCGACGCCGTCGATCGGCACGAACGGCATCAACAGGGCGCGGCCGTTCCTGAACCCCACCGCCTCGCAGGGGATGCGTCGGCCGTCGCGGGCGATGACGTGGCAGCGGTCGCCGACCGATATCTGGCGCTGGACGCCGCCGGCCTCGATCAGCATGCCCTGGACGGCGGCGACACGTCCGAAAACCTGCACGCCGGTGACCCGCTCCAGGTCGGTCAACAGGTTTCGCACCAGGAATTTCAACCGAACCTATCCTTTTAGGAGCGTTTAAGGGTAGAGTACCCGGTGGACGGGGCTGGGTCGTCTTGAATCGACCTTGTTACGCCTTTATGGTTACCAGATCCTCAATGCCGGAAAAATCGGGATACCGCAGATGCGCGTGCTGGTGGTCGAAGACGACCGGATGATGGCCCAGGTCATCGAAGCGATGCTGAAGGCCGAGGGCATGGTCGTCGACACGACGGCGCTCGGCGAAGACGGCCTCGAGATCGGTAAGCTTTACGATTACGACATCATCCTGTTGGACCTGATGCTGCCGGACATCGACGGCTACGAGGTGCTGCGCCGCCTGCGCTCGGCCCGGGTCGAGACTCCGGTGCTGATCCTGTCGGGGCTGACCGAGCCGGACAAGAAGATCAAGGGCCTGGGCTTCGGCGCCGACGACTATCTGACCAAGCCCTTCGACAAGGGTGAACTGGTGGCCCGCATCCAGGCCATCGTCCGCCGCTCCAAGGGCCACGCCCAGTCGGTGATCCACACCGGCAAGCTGTCGGTCAACCTCGACACCCGCACCGTCGAGATTTCGTCCGAGCCGCTGCACCTGACCGCCAAGGAATACGGCATCATCGAACTGCTGTCCTTGCGCAAGGGCCAGACCCTGACCAAGGAGCAGTTCCTCAACCACCTGTACGGCGGCATCGACGAGCCCGAACTGAAGATCATCGACGTCTTCATCTGCAAACTGCGCAAGAAGCTGTCGACCGCCACCGGCGGCGAGAACTACATCGAGACCGTCTGGGGCCGCGGCTATGTGCTGCGCGACCCCGACCCGAGCAGCCAGCCGGCCCGCCCGACACGCGGCGCCGCCCAGCCGGCGGCGTAAGTCGCGGCAAGGGGCGAGACACGGGTCTCCCCCTTCCGCTATTTTGCCGCCATGCCCCGCTACAAACTCACCCTCGAATATGACGGCACCCGCTTCGTCGGCTGGCAGCGCCAGGACAACGGCGCCTCGGTGCAAGGGGCGCTGGAGGCGGCGATCCTCAAGTTCTGCGGCGCCGAATGCGCCGTCGCCGCCGCCGGCCGCACCGATGCCGGCGTGCACGCCACCGGCCAGGTCGCCCATTTCGACTGCGACAAGGATTTCGCCGCCGACACCGTGCGCGACGCGCTCAACTTCCACCTGAAGCCGCTGCCGGTGACCGTGCTGGCGGCCGAACCGGTCGGCACCGATTTCCATGCCCGCTTCTCGGCCACCGGCCGGGCCTATCTATACCGCATCGTCAACCGCCGGGCGCCGCTGGCGCTTGATGCCAACCGCGCCTGGTGGGTGCCGGTGGAGCTGGACGCCGAGGCGATGGCGGAAGGCGCCCGCCATCTCCTCGGTCACCACGATTTCACCAGCTTCCGCGCCGGCGAATGCCAGGCCAAGAGCCCGATGAAGACGCTGGACGTGCTGAGCGTCGAGCGCCACGGCGACCAGATCCTGGTCACCGCCGCCGCCCGCTCGTTCCTGCATCATCAGGTGCGCAACATGGTCGGGAGCTTGAAGCTGGTCGGCGCCGGCAAGTGGCGGCCCGAAGCCATGCGGACCGCGCTGGAGGCCCGGGACCGCAAGGCCGCCGGTCCGACCGCCCCGGCCCAGGGCCTGTACCTGACCGGGGTCAGGTACTGAGGCTTACCCCAAAATCCCCTTCGACACCGTCGCCACCAGGGTGTCGATAAGGATGTCGAGCAGCACGATGGCGGCGGCGGCGGTGGCGCGGATTTCCAGGGCGACGTGGGTGATGTAGGCCTCGTAGATCAGCAGGACGATGGTCACGCCGCCGGCCACCGGCTGGTATTGCGGGTTGGTCACCGCCAGCAGGGCGACCGGGAAGAACGCCGCCATGCGCAGCAGCGACGACCAGTTGTTGGCGACGATGAAGCGGATGTAGTGCTGTGGGCGGCCGATCCGCTGGGCGATGCCGGCCATCGCCAGCGGAAAGGCGACGGCGCCGATTACCGCGGCGATCACCTGCACCACCAGCGCCACCGCCACGCCGCGTTCGCCGTCGAAGGCGCCGGCGCCCCAATCGAGGATCAGCCCGAACGGCGCCACCAGGGCCGGCGCCCAGAACGAGCGCCAGAAGCCTTCGGGGCTGACGTCGAAGAATCCCAGGCCGGCCGGGTCGCGCCGCGCCAGTCGCCACGAGCCGGTCAGTCCACGGGCGATTTCGGCGATGGTGATCATCGCCGTCCCACCAGCCGCTCCAGCAGGTGGGCATAGATGGCGGTCAGGCCTTCGAGATCGGCCAGGGCCGCCCGTTCGTCGGCCTTGTGGATCGAGGCGGTCACCAGGCCGAATTCGACCACCGGGCAATGGCGCGCGATGAAGCGGGCGTCCGAGGTGCCGCCGGTGGTCGACAATTCCGGCCGGCGCCCGGTCACCTGGGACGCCGCCGCCGCCACCGCTTCCGACAGCGGCCCCGGCTGGGTCAGGAAGCTTTCGCCGGTGACCTCGACCACCAGTTCGTAGGCGCCGCCGACCGAATCGCACACGCCCCGGGCCCACGTTTCCAGCGAAGCGCCGCTGTGCAGGTCGTTGAAGCGGATATTGAAGCCGGCGCGGGCCTCGGCCGGGGTCAGGTTGGTCACCGGATTGCCGACATCCACCGTGGTCAGCGCCAGGGTCGAGGGCTGGAAATGAACGGAACCCTCGTCGAGCGGCGCCTCGGTCAACCGCCGCAGCATTTCCAACAGGCGCGGAATCGGGTTGTCGGCAAGATGCGGATAGGCGGCGTGGCCCTGGCTGCCGAACACCTTGAGCCGGGCGTTGAGACTGCCGCGCCGACCGATCTTCATCATCTCGCCGAGCGCGGCGGGGTTGGTCGGCTCGCCGACCACGCAGCAATCGATGGTCTCGCCCCGCGCCGCCAGCCAGTCCAGCACCTTGACGGTGCCGTCCACCGCCGGCCCCTCCTCGTCGCCGGTAATCAGGAGCGAGATCGAGCCCTTGGGGGCGCCGCCGGTCAAAAAGCGCCCGACGGCGGCGACGAAGCAGGCGACGGCTCCCTTCATGTCGGCGGCGCCACGGCCGAACAGGGTGCCGTCCCGCACCTCGGCGGCAAAGGGATCGAGGCTCCAGCCGTCGCCGGCCGGCACCACGTCGGTATGGCCGGCGAAGCAGAAATTGGGCGCCTGGTCGCCAAGGCGGGCATAAAGGTTGCGGATGGGGATGCCGGCCGAATCGAAGGTCAGGTCGTGGCAGGCGAACCCCAACGGCGTCAGGGCCTCGATCAGCAGGTCGATGGCCCCGGCATCGGCGGGGGTGACGCTGGGCCGCCGGATCAGCGCCTGGGCGAGCGGCAGCGGATCGGCAATTTCGGTCATCGCCCTATTCCCTCCGCTGTGTTGTCATCCCGAGCGCGGCGACGGATCTCTTCCTGGCACGATATCCCCGGCGTCGCGACCGCCGTGCCAAAATGAGATCCTTCCTCCCGTTGGTCGTCAGGATGACAGCCCATCAATCCCGCAGCAATTCGTTGATCGACACCTTCGAGCGGGTCTTCTCGTCGACGCGCTTGACGATCACCGCGCAATAGAGACCCGGCCCCGGCGAGCCGTCGGGCAGCGCCTTGCCCGGCAGGCTGCCCGGCACCACCACCGAATAGGCCGGCACCCGGCCCATGAAGATTTCGCCGGTGGCGCGATCGACCACCTTGGTCGAGGCGCCGAGATAGACGCCCATCGAGATCACCGCGCCTTCCTCGACCAGCACGCCCTCGGCGACCTCGGCCCGCGCCCCGATGAAGCAATTGTCCTCGATGACCACCGGGCCGGCCTGCAGCGGCTCGAGCACGCCGCCGATGCCGGCGCCGCCCGAGATGTGGACGTTCCGCCCGATCTGGGCGCAGGAGCCGACGGTGGCCCAAGTATCGACCATGGTGCCCGAATCGATGTAGGCGCCGACATTGACGAAGGACGGCATCAGCACCACGCCGGGCGCGATGAAGGCCGAGCGCCGGGCGATGGCGCCGGGCACGGCGCGGAAGCCGCGGGCGCGGAAATCGGCATCTTCCCAGCCGAGGAACTTCGACGGCACCTTGTCGAACCAATGGGCGCCGCCGGGGCCGCCGGAAATCGGCGCCATGTCGTTCAGGCGGAAGGACAGCAGCACCGCCTTCTTCAGCCACTGGTGCACCACCCAGGCGCCGTCCACCTTCTCGGCCACACGGAGATGCCCGGTATCGAGCATGCCGAGCGCCGTGTCGACGGCGTCGCGCACCGGCCCGGTGGTGGCGGGATTGACGGTGTCGCGCGCCTCCCAGGCGGCGTCGATGGTGGCGGAAAGATCGGTGAAGCTCATGGAAGGTGTCCCGGAAGATCGTTGATTGGAGCGGAACATACCCCCTGGGCGGCGGGAGTCAACGGAACGAAGGTCGAATGCCTCAGGACGAGGCGGCGGCTTCCAACCATTCCGGCAGGTTCTCGGTAACGTGGTGGACGTGGGAAAGGTCGCCGTCGTCGCCGAGCGTCAACAGCGCGTCGGGATGGTCGGCCTGACGGACCCAGACGGTGGTCATGCCGATGGCGGCGGCCGGCGCCAGGTTGCGGTGAAGGTCCTCGACCATCGCCGCCCGCGCCGCCGCCAACCCGTGGCGGTTCAGCATCAGCCGATAGGATTCGGGGCTGGGCTTGGGGATGTAACCGGCGGCGGCGATGTCGAAGATCGCCTCGAAATGGCGGCCGACGCCAAGGCGCGCCAACACTTTCTCGGCGTGCGATTCGGTGCCGTTGGTGAAAATCAGCTTGCGGCCGGGAAGCGCCGCCAGCGCCGCGTCGAGCCGGGGCGACAGATCGAGCACGGTGTGGTCGATGTCGTGGACGTAGTCGAGGAAGGCGTCGGGCTCCAGCCCGTTGACCAGCATCAAGCCGCGCAGCGTGGTGCCGAATTCCTTGTAATAGCGCTTTTGCAAGCGAAACGCCTCGTCCAGCGACAGGCCCAGGCGCTCGGCGATGAAGGCGCGCATGCGCACGTCGATCTGCGGGAACAGGCTGGCCGAGGCCGGATAGAGGGTGTTGTCGAGGTCGAACACCCATTGCTCGACATGGCGGGTTCCGGCGCGGCGGGGGTCGGCGGGGAATGGCTGCATCCCCCACAGGTACTGGTCCCGCCGCCCGGAAGCAAGTGCCCCGATCGTCACACTCCGACGCTGGCTTAATCGTTCCAAGGTCGTTAACCTTTGGCCCTCTATGCTCGGGATTCAACGCGCGCGAGGGGTGGGGCATGATCGGTGCCGGCGGAGGGCCACAGGGACGGACGGATGGCGGTGGAGCGGTCATCGCTCTCGATCCCGTCGCGCTGGCCGCCCATCCCGGCGCCGCCCTGGTGGTCGATCCGGCCGGCAAGGTGATCGCCGCCAATTCCCGTGCCGATGCCCTGGCCGCCGCCGTGACCGCCGGGCGGGTCGCCAGTCTGGCAGGCCTGCTCGACGGCACCAACCCGCAGGGCATGGCCCTGGAAACGCTGCCCGGACCGGGCGGCGGCTCGCAGATCCTCGAATTGACGGCGATGCCGACGGCGAACGGCCGGGTGCTGCTGCTGGGGCGCGACGTCACCCTGGAACGCAATCTGCGCTCGGCCCTGGTCGAATCGCGCCAGCGCTACAAGGACCTGGTCGAGATATCCAGCGACTTCGCCTGGGAGGTCGGCCCCGACGGCCGCTTCGTCTTCGTCAGCCCCAAGGGGGCGCTGGGCTTCCCCGCCGACGAGTTGGTCGGCCGCCAACCCGGCGACTTCGTCATCCGCCAGGACGGCAGCCTGGGCGCCGCCATCTTCGCCGCCACCCTTCCGCTCACCGATGCCGAGGTGTGGATGCGCACCGCCGACGGCGGCGAAGCCTGCCTGCTGGCCTCGGCGACGCCGATGCGGGCCGAGGACGGCGGCTGGGCCGGGGTCCGGGGCGTCTGCCGCGACGTCACCCAGGAACGCCTGCGCGACTCGGCCCTGGTGCGGGCCAACAACCGCGAACGGCTGCTGTCCTATGTCGTGCGCACCATCCGCGACGAGGTCGAGCCGTCCGACATGCTGCGCGCCGCCGCCGAGGCCACGGCGCGAGCCATGGGCGCCACCGGCTGCCAGATCTTCCGCATCCTGCCCGACGCCTCGGACTTCGCCCTGGCCGCCCAATTCGGCGGCGCCAGCGACGAACATCCGGTGCTCGATTCCTTCCTCGGCTCCGACCATTACGACGGCGAGATCGCCGGTTGGAACGCCCTGGCCACCGTCACCCGCTACCGCCATTCGATCAACGGCGCGCTGTGCCTGTGGCGGGCTCCGGACCGGCCGCAATGGGGCGACGACGACCGCCTGCTGATCGACGACGTCGCCAATCAGGTGGGGCTGGCCAACGAACAGATCGCCAACCACGAGCGCATTCTCAGATTGTCGCGCACCGATTCGTTGACCGGCCTGTTCAACCGTCGCGCCTTTTTCGAGGAGATGGCCCGGCGCTTCCAGCGCCTGTCGCACGAACAAAAGCCGGCGACGCTGATCTACGCCGACCTCGACAATTTCAAATGGGTCAACGACGTCCACGGCCATCAGGTCGGCGATCAGGCGCTGCTGGCGCTGCGCGACCTGCTGTTGCAGAACACCCGGCCGATCGACCTGGTGGCGCGCCTGGGCGGCGACGAGTTCGCCATCTGGCTGGAGGGCGGCGACGAGCGCATCGCGCTGATGCGCTGCAACGAGTTGATGGAGGCGACCCGCAGCCTCAAACGTTTCTCGGGCTCGGGCGAGCGGCCGCTGCATGTGTCGCTGGGGGTCGCCGTCCACACCGGCGGCAGCGGCGAAACGCTCGACGAATTGGTGGCCCGCGCCGACCGCGCCATGTACGAGGTCAAGCGCGAGGGCAAGGGCAGCTGGCGCATGGCGCCGCCGCCGGAGGTTTGAAGCGATGATGGCGGGCCTTCTCAAGCGTCTGTTCGGACGCGGCAAGAGCTTCACCTACGAGGAAGCGCGCGAGCTGGCCAAGCACCAGGACCCGGCGATTCGCGTGCAGGTGGCGTCGCGCGAGGATATGCGGCCGGAAATTCTTTATTTCCTTACCGACGACCCCTCGCCCGAGGTGCGCCGCAAGGTCGCCGCCAACGGCGCCACGCCGCCGCAGGCCGACCGGGCCCTGGCCACCGACCTGGACGAGACGGTGCGCCGCGACCTGGCCGGCAAGATCGCCCGCCTGGCCCCCGGCCTGACCGCCAACGAACAGGACCGGCTGCGGCGGCTGACCTACGAGACGCTGGAACTGCTGGCCCGCGACCAGATTCCCAAGGTGCGCCAGATTCTTTCCGACACCCTGAAGGACGTCGCCAACGCGCCGCCGGCGGTGATCGGCCGCCTGGCCCGCGACGCCGAGATCGCGGTGGCGGCGCCGATCCTGCAATTCTCGCCGGTGCTGTCCGATGCCGACCTTTTGGACATCATCAACAGTTCGCCGATTCCGGGGGCGCTGTCCGCCATCTCGCGCCGCGCGCTGGTCACCTTCCCGGTCGCCGACGCCATCGCCGCCACCGACGACAACGACGCCATCGCCGTATTGCTGGGCAACGCCTCGGCGCAGATCCGCGAGGAGACGCTCGACCGCCTGGTCGACCGCGCCCCCGATATCGAGTCCTGGCACAAGCCCTTGGCCCAGCGGCCGACGCTCTCGGCCAAGACGGCGCAGAAGCTGGCCCGCTTCATCGCCACCAACCTGTTGCAGGCGCTGGCCGAGCGCCACGACCTCGACCCCGAGGCGGCCCGCGCCGTCGCCACCGTGGTCAAGAAGCGCCTGGAAGAAGTCCACGCCGTCGGCCCCGCCAAGGCCGAGGCCAAGCGGGCCGCCGACGACGCCCAGGCGCTGTTGCGGGCGCGCTCGCTGCACGCCGCCGGGCAGTTGGACGAAACCATCATCGATACGGCGCTGTCGGGCGGCGACCGCGCCTTCGTAGCGGCCGCCCTGGCGGTGCGCGCCGGCCTGCCGATTCCGCTGATCAAGAAGGCGGTCGAGACCCAGAGCGCCAAGGGCATCGTCGCCGTGGCCTGGAAGGCCGGGCTGTCGATGCATCTGGCCGAACAGATCGAAGGCAAGCTGCTGCGCCTGACCTCGGCCCGCATGCTCTACGCCAAGGGCGGCAATTTCCCGCTGACCCCCGAGGAGATGGAGTGGCAGCTGGAATTCCTCGACGGGTGAGCCTCAACCCAGCGGATATTCCGCCAGCGCCAGGTATTCGGCGCCGTTCTTCGACAGATCGCTGCGAAACAGGGTGAAATGGTCGCCCGTGAAGAACGCTGACCCTGGCGGATTCGCTGGGCTTGATGCCCCGTCGAAGTAATCGCGAACTGCCGGATTCGGCGGGTTCGCCCCCCGAAATCTGGCAAATTGGTTTTGGCGATTTTGG